>Ga0207756_100102_pt1 | contig 78794 bp, 60 predicted proteins | sample A23M1SouthBayCA_FD_187748 | JGI IMG/M metagenome (GOLD analysis project Ga0207756, IMG submission 187748) | Aerobic enrichment media microbial communities from Eden Landing Ponds, California, USA - A23 M1 (3) (SPAdes) | ecosystem: Environmental > Aquatic > Marine > Unclassified | place...
TCGTCTCCCAAGCTGCTCGAAAATCGAAGATTTTCGGCATGACGAGACGGCTTTGCCGTCTCGAACCACCTCACTCGCTTCGCTCGCGAGGAGGCCGATGAAACGGCCCGCGGCGCGCGCCACCGCAAACCACCGACGTGTCGTGCGATTCGACCTGAATCGGTCGGGCGGGACTGGAAGGGGCCGACCGCTCGCGTTCGCTCGGGACGTAAGCACCGCAGCGAACGAAGTGAGCGAGGAGCGCAACGACCGAGCGGGCGCGAGCGGGAGGGGGCTTCCGGGCGGTCGTCACCATCGGCGGCAGTCGCGGAACTCCCCGTTACACCACTCCGCGCAGGCAGAGCACCTCTGGCGGCCGAGTCACGAACTCCTCGTAGGCCTCGGGCCAGCGCTCCCGGAACTCGTCGTCGGGCACCGGCTCCTCGATCCCGTCGATGGCGAACCCGGCGGCCACCATCGCGCCGACGACCGCCGAGAGTGGCCGCCGGTAGTACTGACCCGTCAGCCCCTCCTCGGACCACTGGACCGTGTACCGGCTCTGCTCGTGATACCGCAGCGGCGCCTCCGATTCGACGACGGGATCGAGTTCCATGGTCGAGCCGACCTCGACTCGTGGGTATACCTCACGCTCGGCGACCCGGAAGTCGTGGAATGGATGGTGGGTCGCGAGAACCAGTTTGCCGTCGGGCCCGAGCACCCTGGCGAACTCCTCGAACAGCGGTGCCGGATCGGCGACGTGGGAGAGGACGAGCTGACAGCAGACGGCGTCGAAGCCGTCGTCGGCCTGGGGCAGGCCGGCCTCGAGGTCGACGCGATCGACGGCCAGCGTGCCGGCGCGGTCCATGCTCGCTCCGTCTGCGAGGTGTCGGTCCCGCGCTCGGGCGAGCATCTCCTCGCTGGCGTCGACGGCAACGACGTGGGCGCCATCCGCAGCCAGATCGGCGGCGTGCTCGCCGGTGCCACAGCCGGCGTCGAGCACGCGTTCCCCGTCGACGTCGCCGAGCAGCCGGCGGGTCGCGGGCCAGGTCGCGTGCTCCCGGATCGGGAAGCTGGCGATCTCGGCGTAGACCGCCGCGAGGTCGTCGTAGTACGTCTCGACGTCCGGGACGTCGGCGGCCGCGGAGTCGGTCATCGGTCCTCCTCGGCCCGGTCGACGGTGTGTTCGACCGAGGGTGCGGCGGGAGGCGCCACGGCGGGCTCGATCGGGTGCTCGAGACAGCAGGCCCGGACAGCGGTCCGCACCCGATCGATCACGTCCTCGTCCTCGGGGGCGTCGAGCACGTCGGCGATCCAGTCGGCGACGCGGCGGGCGTCCTCGGCGTCGAGGCCGCGGGTCGCGAGCACGGGGGTGCCCAGTCGCACGCCGCTGCCGACGTGGTTCGGTCGGTGGTCGCCGGGCACCGGGCTCCGGCTGACGACGAGGCCGGCTCGCTCGAGGGCGTCCTCGGCGTCGGTGCCAGGGAGATCGGGGTGGGTCTCGCGGAGGTCGACCAGCACGAAGTGGACGTCCGTGCCCTCCGAGACGAGGTCGAAGCCGCGCCCGCGGAGCCGCTCGCCCAGGGCATCGGCCGTGTCGACGATCCGGCGGGCGTAGGCCGCGAACGCCGGAGCAACGCCCTCGCCGTCGTCCGCCAGCGCTTCGCCGAAGCCCGCGGCCTTGCCCGCGACGTTGTGTACCAGCGGACCGCCCTGGACGCCGGGCAGCACAGCCCGGTGGAGCGCGTCGGCGACGTCGGCGTCGTCGGTCATGACGATGCCGCCCCGGCCCGCCCGGATCGTCTTGTGCGTCGAGCCGGTCACGACGTCCGCGACGCCGACCGGCGATCGATGGACGCCCGCCGCGACGAGCCCGGTCAGGTGGGCGATGTCGGCGACGAGCGCGGCGTCGACGTCGTCGGCGATCTCGCGGAATCGCTCCCAGTCCACGGCGCGGGGGTACGCCGAGTAGCCGGCGACGATCACGTCGGGATCGACCCCCCGGGCGCGCTCGGCGATAGCGTCGTAATCGAGCCGGCCCGTCGCTTCGTCGACGTGGTAGTGCGCCGCCTCGTAGTACGACGAGGCGAAGCTGTGGCGGTGGCCGTGGCTGAGGTGGCCGCCGTCGGAGAGCGCCAGCGAGAGGATGGTGTCGCCGGGTTCGAGCAGCGCGACGTACGCTGCCATGTTCGCCTGGCTGCCGGAGTGGGGCTGGACGTTCACGTACTCGGCGCCGAACAGTGCCCGGGCCCGCCGCTCGGCGAGGCGCTCGAGGGCGTCGACGTGCTCGCAGCCGGCGTAGTACCGTGAGCCCGGCCGGCCCTCGGCGTACTTGTTGGTGAGACAGGAGCCCTGGGCCGCGCGAACGGCGGGTGAGGCGCAGTTCTCGCTGGCGATCAGCGAGAGCGTGGTCTCCTGGCGACGTCGCTCGTAGTCGACGATGGCTGCAAGGGCAGGGTCCGTGGCAGTGATTGTCGGGATCGGATCGTGCGCCGAGGGGCCGCGATCGGCCGGTATCGTCGAGTGGGTGTCGAGGCCGCGGGTCCGGTCGTCCGTCCGCTCGACGCCGTCGTCCGTCCGCTCGACCCGGTCGGCTGGCTCGGTGCTCGGCCCGGAGCGCTGGTCTCGCATAGCTAGCTGTCGGGGTGGGTCCCCCATGACGACGAGGACGTCGGAAACGTCTCTACCGGGACAATGACGTATCTCTGTCATCGATGGAACTTTGTCTCCAGGTCCGGAACGATCCACTCCGATGGACGCGCTGGACGTGCCCGACCGGGTCGTGGTCGCGCCCGTCGGCTACGAGAACGACCGGATCGTGCTGCCGGCCGCGGAGCTGTCCGCCGACCGCGTGATCCTGCTCGTCTACGACGACGAGACCGACCACCCCTCGTACCTGCCGACCGTCCGCGAGCGCCTCGACGAGCGGGGTATCGACCACGAGTCCGTCCCCTGTGACATCTTCGACTTCTACGACTGTATCGGCACCGTCGGCGAGGTCGTGACCGCCTTCGCCGACGAGGAGGTCTACGTGAACCTCGCTTCCGGCACGAAGATCACCGCTATCGGCGGGATGATCGCCTGCATGGCCACGGGTGCGACGCCCTTCTACGTTCGCGCGGAGGCCTACGGCCCGCTGACCGACTCCGAGGTCGCCGAGGGCATCCGCTCGCTCGTCGCGTTGCCGACGTACCCCATCGAGTACCCCTCGCCCCAGCAGGTCACGACTCTGCGGTACCTCGCCGAGGACGGTCCCGCGACGAAGAAGCAACTGATCCGGTTTGGTGCCGAGGCCGGTCTCCCCGCGATCGCGGACCACGACTCCGGCAACCGCAAGGGGAAGTACCGCCGGCTCGACGCCCGTATCCTCGACGACCTCGCGGCCAACGGGTACGTGGAGGTGGACCCCGACGGCCGCTCGACGACGGTCTCGATCACCGACACCGGGCGTGACGCGCTGCGCGCGTTCGCGTTCCAGGCCGGTACCGCGGGTGCCTCCGACCTGCGCGACGCCTGAGCGGATCGTCCTGCGCGTGGTCTCCCCGGTCGAGCGTCGGACGAGAGGGTCGAGCGCCTCGCCAGTGACGAGCACGGCCGGATAAGTTCGTGGTGGTATCGGGGTGTAATTCCGAAGTGTTCGCGACGAAAGATGCAGCATCCTTATGGCGTCTCTGTTCTATTGTCCGTTGACTATGCGCTCACGACTACTCTCGCGGCCGGATCGAGGGACGATCCGGCGAATCGGAATCGTGCTCCTCGTGCTGGTGCTCGTCGCCGGCGCGGGCTGTTCCGCCATCGGCGGCGACGACGGCGGCGGTGGCGACGACGGCAACGCGACTGCCGACACCGGCGCTGCCGAGGCAGACACCGGTGGCGACACCGGCGGTGGCGACACTGGTGGTGACACGGGCGGCGACACCGACGGCGGCACCGGCACCGACGGCGGGTCGGCGACCGGCGGCGTGAACCTCATCGACCACGTGCCAGCCGGGCAGAACATCGTCATGTCCATCGACATGGCCGTGGCCGAGGACCAGACCACCCAGCGGCTGTTGAACGCCGGGGAGGAGCAGGACCCGACCACTGGCGAGGACTTCCAGCAGGACCTCGATCAGATCCAGGCCGAACTCGGCCTCGACCCGACGGCGGTCGACGAGGTCGTCGTCTTCGGCCAGACCGAGGACGTCCCCTCCGACGTCGGCTCGGCGTCCCAGGAGCAAGTCGGCATCCTCGCGAACACCGGCTGGACCCAGGACCAGCTGCTCTCGGTCTTCGAGTCCGGCGGCTCCAGCAGCCTCGTCGAGGAGTCCTACCAGGAGTCCGGCGTCCTCTACCGGATCCAGGACAGCGACGACGGGCCGAGCGACGGCCCGACCTACCTCGGCGTCCTCGGTGACGGCGCCTACGTGCTCGGTGACGAGACCTCCGTTCGCGGGAGTCTCGACGTCGCCTACGCCGGCGGCACCTCGCTGGGCGGCGACCTGCTCTCGGCCTACGAGGGCACCCGCGACGGCTACGTCTCCTTCGCGATGTTGATGCCCGAGGACACCGGCAGCGGCACCGGTACGGGCAGCCAGTTTGCCCAGGACATGCAGGCCCTCACCGGCGTCTACTACACCTCCGGGAACCAGGTCGGAATGGAGGCCAGCGTCGTGATGGGCACCCAGCAGTCCGCGACGCAGATGTCCTCCATCGCGCAGCTGGGCATCTCCCAGATCCGCCAGGAGAACCCCGAAGCGGCGCCGATGCTCGACGCGCTGACGATCCAGCAACAGGGCACCGACGTGACGATGACCTTCGAGCAAGACGTCGACACGCTGATCCAGCAACTGGAGTCCCAGCAGTCGCCCTGACGTGGACCTGATCGCCCTGCTGTACAAGGAGGCGATCACGGTTCGCAGAAACCTTGCGCCGATTTTGCTGTTGGTGCTGGTGTTGCCGGCGTCGTTCGCGCTGGGCACCGCAGTCTACCAGAACACCGTCCCCGAGGACGTGCCGGTCGCGGTCGTCCCGGCGGACGACGCGACGACGGAGGAGGACCTGAATGTCGTCCGCGCCGGCGTCGACAGGTTCGGGGAGGCAAGGGATTTCTCGAGCACGGATCGGGCCATCGACGCCCTGAACCGCGAGCAGGTGTACCTCGTCATCGTCGTGCCCGGGGGCCTCGCAGACCGGAGTACGCCGGCGAACTTCACCGTCTACGCCGACCGGGGGATCGTCCCGTTCCAGGAGCCCTCGGACGCGGCGACGGAGCTCCTCAACCAGGAACTCGACGGGCTCCTCGGGATCGAGGTCAACGCCGAGCTGGTCCGGACGGGCAGTCGGGTGACGCTCTCGGAGTATCTCGTGCCGACCGCGACGGTGTTCTTCCTCGGGCTCTACGCGCTGGTCTTCCTCCCGCGGCAGGTCCGCTCGGAGCGCCGCGTCTTCGACCGCCTCCGCACGGACGCGTCGCTGGAGGCCGTCGTGGCGAGCAAGCTCGTCGTCTGGGGGTTGCTCCTCGGCCTGGGCCTCGGGGCCATCGCCGCAGTGACCGCCGTCCTCGGCTACGGGACCGCGGTCCTCTCGCCGCTGGTGGTGCTTGCGGCGGGCCTCACGTTCGTCTTCCTCGGCGCGACCGGGATGGCGGTCCTGTTCGCGATGGGCTGCTCGGAGTCGGCGATCTACGTCAACATGGGCCTGGCCGCGGTGGTCTTCGCGGCTTCGGGCCTGTTCTTCCCGGTGGGCTTCTTCTCGCCGATCCGCGCGGAGATCGCCCGGGCCCTGCCGACCCACTACGCGACCGTGGCCATCCGGAGCGGGATGCTCAAGGACGTCGACGTCTGGCTGTACGCGGACTACCTCGGCTACATGGCGCTGGCAGCCGTCCTCGCGCTGGGACTGTTGGAGCTGTCGCTGATCCGCTACCGGAGGTGGACGTGATGGCGGTGGTGGCAGTCGAGGACGTCCACAAGCACTACGGGGCCCGGTGGGGCATCGGGGTACCCCGGCCCCGGGACAGCGACGGCGAGGAGGGGGCATCCGACACCGTCGTCGCCCTGGACGGCGTTTCGCTCTCCGTCGAGCCGGGGGAGTTCCGCGGCCTGCTCGGCCCGAACGGGTCGGGCAAGACCACGCTCTTCCGGCTGATCGCCGGCCTCGAGCGGCCGTCGGCTGGCCGGGTGGTCCGTCCGGACGCGACCGTCGGCCACAGCTTCCAGCGGCCCTGCTTCTACGAGGACCTGACGGTCCGGGAGAACCTCCGGGTCTTCCGTGCCTTCGACGACGACCCGCCGGCGTGGTCGTGGGTGGAGGAGCTGCTGGAGGGCCTCCGGCTCGCTCCGGCGAGTCACCGCATCGCCGGCGACCTCTCCGGTGGGTTCTCGACGAAGCTCGACCTGGCGCTGGCGATGCTCGGCCGTCCGGACGTCCTCCTGCTCGACGAGCCTTTCACCGACGTCGACGACTACTCGCGCCGTCGCATCCGGTCGTTCCTGGCGGCGTACAACGACGACGGGCGGACGATCGTCGTCTCGACGCACAACGTCGAGGCGTTCGCCCCGGTGCTCGACGCGATCACGGTCGTCCTCGACGGCACGGTCCGCTACGACGGACCGCCCTCGGCCGACCTCACGACGCAGTACCGCGATCTTCTGGAGCAGTAGTTCCGGGACCGACCAAGCGCGGTCCGTGACGCGGTCTCCCCGGCCCGATTGCCCCGTCGACCCTGGGGACCGAATCGGGAGCCTACAGCTGACCCTTCGCGTCCCAGATCGTCGTCAGTGCGTCCGCAAAGCGCACCGCCCGGGCGGGGTAGCCGTCCTCCGTCGCGGTCGCCGGCGCCTCGGCGACCTCCTCGACGAACTCGGCGTCGAAGGTGGTCTCGCGGATCGTCTCCCGGACCTCGAAGGTGAGCCGGCCGTCGTCGTCGGTGTCCAGCCAGCCCACCTGGCGCTGGCGCTGGTCGTACTCCAGCGTGTAGGTCTCGCCGCCGATCAGCTCGCAGACGTCGTCCATCTCGCCGACCTCGAGCCAGCCGTCCTCGGACTCGAGGTGGAGGACGCCGTCGCGAACGTCCGTCTCGTAGCGCTGCACGGCTGGAGGACAGTACGCTGGGGCTGTTAACGCTTGCGAGCCCGCCGGGGAACGGCGACGGCCGTGATCCAGCGTGGGCGACTTGGACCCGTGGTGGGTAACCTGGACCGGCGCGCGCCGCTCGCGAGTCCCTGCCAACCCCGGCTCGAGGCGTGGCTGCTCGCCCAACCAAAGGCCTAAGCACGTCCGCGGCCTCCAGTTATCCATGAGCACGGACACACAGGAGGGAGACGACCTGGAGGAGCGGGTCGCGAACTTCCTCCGGCGGAACTTCCCCCAGATCCAGATGCACGGCGGCTCCGCGGCGATCCAGGACCTCGATCGCGAGACGGGCGAGGTCACGATCCAGCTCGGCGGCGCCTGCAGCGGCTGTGGCATCTCGCCGATGACGATCCAGGCGATCAAGTCCCGGATGGTCCAGGAGATCCCCGAGATCGAGAAAGTCCACGCCTCGACCGGCATGGACGGCGGCGGCCACGGCGGCGGTGGCATGAGCCCCTCCTTCCCCGGCGAGAGTGGCAGCGAGGAGTCCACGACCGACGAAGGCCCTGAAGCCCCGTTCTGACCCCGCGGCGACGGCCGTTTCCGTTCTCACACCCCCGTAGCGACACCGCCGCTCGCCACTGGCGGCCGAATGTCACCACCGACGTCGGGGGTAGCCGGTTCTCTCACGGTCCTCTCAGGACCCGTTCCCGGTCCTCCGTCGAGCCGCATTCGGCCCGCACTCGGCCGCCACTCAGTACCGACGCGGCCGTCGATCACCGGGTCCCCTCACGATCGCACGCCCTGCCCACGCTCCCAGCCCCGCACCAGCGCAGCGAGCCGTCGGTTCACCGGCACCTGCAGGTCGTGCTCCGCCGCCCGGTCGACGACCGCACCGTTGATCGCGTCGATCTCGGTTCGGCGCCCCGCCTCGACGTCCTGGCGCATCGAGGAGCGGTTCGCGGCCGTGTCCTCGGCGACAGCCGAAAGCGTCGACGCTGCGTCCTCGGGATCGAGATCGACGCCCCCTGCCCCTGCCACTCGGGCCGTCTCTCTGGCGGCCTCGCGGGCGACGCTACCGAGGGTCCCCGACCGCAGCGCGCCGTTGTCGACGCCCGCCAGGGCCGTCACGGGGTTGATCCCGGCGTTGACCGCGAGCTTCTCCCAGATCCGGGTCGGCATGGCGGAGTCGGCAACGGTCCGGACGCCGGCGCGGCCGAACGCGTCGCTGTACGCCCTGGCTCGTTCGTCGTCCGACTCCGGCGTGGGCGATCCCTCCCGCGGGCCGAGGGCGATCTCCCCGATCCCGGTGCACTCGACGGTGCCCGGCGTCGGGCGGTCCGCGCCGTAGGTCGCCGTCCCGGCGAGCACGGGGACGTCCAGCGCCGCGGCCAGCGTGGCCTCGTTGTCGAGGCCGTTCTGCAGCGAGCAGACGGCGTCGACGGCACACTTCGCGAGCGTCTCGGCGGCGCCGGGGGTGTCGTAGGCCTTGACCGTGACCAGCGCCAGGTCCGCGGACGCGAGGTCCTCGGGGATCGGCTCGGTCGTGGCAGTGGGCTCGACGCGCTCGTCGAACTCGCCGGTCAGCGCGAGCCCGTCGCGCTCGATCGCGGAGACGTGCTCTCCGCGGCCGACGAGGGTCACCTCGTGCTGGCGGGCGAGGAGCCCGCCGAGCAGGCTCCCCAGGCTCCCCGCTCCCACGACGAGGATCTCCATACGCCCGGTTCGGGGTCCTCCCGCATCGGTGTGACGGCTCGTGGCGCCGGGCACGGGATCGGCGCCGGACCCGGCGCTCCCGGGAGTGGCGCTCTCGGAGAGTGACGGGCCTGCTCAGAGTCCCACCGACGCCAGGAGCACGAGGCCGCCGACGTAGGCGAACAGTCCGAAGAGGCCGTAGGCCACGGCGAACCGACGGGCGTGCTTCCGGGCGAGGTCCGCGTCCGTGCGGAGGACGATCAGGGGCGGCCCGTCGGGATCGTCGACGATCTCGAGGTCGCCCGACGCGGTCTCGCGGGCGGTACCGATCACGTAGACGGGATCGCCGGGATCGATGCGGCGCTCGGCGTACTCCCGGGGGCGGGGCCGGGCTCCCCGGGCGAGGTCGTCCTTGACGGGCACCGTAATCCCGGGCTCGGCCGGGACGATCCGTTCCAGGCCGTCGAGCTCCCCCGCAGCCGGACTGGCGTTGATCAGCGAACTCGTCGGCGCCAACAGCGGGTACTCCGCCGCCGTGCCGTCGACGTGGACGTCCGCTGTCATGTCGGCCAGCGAGTCGTCGGGCCCCTCCAGCTCGGTGCGGAGGTGGGCAGGCAGCGCCCGGCCCTCGGCCCCGCGGTCGGGAGCGGACGCGTCGGGGTCCTCGTCCGCTGCCGTCTCGCCCCCGGATGCCGGCGTCGGCTCACCGATCAGGCCGAACGGAGCGGCGTCATGGGCGACGGAGACGGCGGCCCACGTCGAGCCGGCGTAGCCACGGCCCAGCAGGGCCCGCTCCTCCCGGGTCGAGGCGCGGTAGGCGACGGACTCGGTCTTGGTGACCGACGCTGGGACGAGGTCGCCGGTCGGCACTGCCCGCCCCGCGGTCTGCACGGGGCCGGGAGTCACGTCCGCGGGGTCGGTGACGGGCAAGCGCTGGCTCGCGCGGTACCAGTCGAGGTTCGCGGCTGCGATGGGGAGTGCGAGGGCGGCAAGGCCCAGGAGCGTCGCCGCGAAGACCATGGTGAAGGGCGCCGCGGGCGTCCAGAACACGACGACGGCCGCGCCGGCGCCGCCGAGCGCGATCAGGCCGACTGCGATCGCCGGGAGCTCGAGGCGGAACACCTGCCGGGCCGTCCGGAGGTCCGCGAGGACGGCGTAGTGTCTCGCTGCCCACGCCAGTGGCCCCAGGACGAGCACGGCGAGGATCGCTATCGAGACGAGTCCAGCGACGTCGACGGCCATCAGAACGGCTGCAGATGGTCCGCCGGTCGGCTTGAGTCTTGTCCATCCCGGGCCGTCCCGCGCGATTTAAGCCCGCGCCGCCGCTCGCCACGCCCATGAGCGAGGCCGAGCCCGAGGCGGCCGCGAGCCGGGACGACGTCTGGGTCGAGAAGTACCGCCCCGAGCGGCTCGCGGACGTCGTGGGCCACGAGACGATCACCGACCGCATCCAGCAGTACGTGGCCCAGGACGACCTCCCGAACCTGCTGTTCGCCGGCCCCGCGGGCGTCGGGAAGACGACGACGGCGATCGCGATCGCCAAGGAGATCTACGGCGAGGAGTGGCGCGAGCACTTCCTCGAGTTGAACGCCAGCGACCAGCGCGGGATCGACGTCGTCCGCGGCCGGATCAAGGAGTTCGCCCGCTCCTCTTTCGGCGGCTTCGACTTCCGGATCATCTTCCTCGACGAGGCAGACGCCCTGACCAGCGACGCCCAGTCCGCGCTCCGGCGGACGATGGAGCAGTTCTCGAACAACACCCGCTTCATCCTCTCGTGTAACTACTCCTCGCGGATCATCGATCCGATCCAGTCCCGGTGTGCCGTCTTCCGGTTCCCGCCGCTCTCGGACGGGGCGATCCGCGAGCAGGTCGAGATCGTCGCCGCCGAGGAGGGCATCGAGGTCGTCGACAGCGGCTACGACGCGATCGCCTACGCCGCCGACGGCGACATGCGCCGCGCGATCAACGCGCTCCAGGCCGCCGCGGCGACCGGCCAGGTCGTCGACGAGGAGGCCGTCTACGAGATCACCTCCACCGCCCGCCCGGAGGAGGTCCTCTCGATGGTCGAGTCCGCGATCGAGGGCGACTTCCTCGCCGCCCGGGCGGAGCTCGAGTCGCTCCTGATCGACCGCGGCATCGCGGGCGGGGACGTCCTCGACCAGCTCCATCGCTCCGTGTGGGATCTCGACCTCGGCGAGGAGGCGACGGTGCGACTGATGGACCGAATCGGCGAGACGGAGTACCGGATCGTCGCCGGCGCGGACGAGCGCATCCAGCTGGAGGCGATGCTCGCGGCACTGGCGCTGGCTGACTGAGCCGGTCGGCTCCGTGACAGCGAAGGCCTCGCCCCTGAGCGGCGGCTGTCGGCTTCGAAGGTTCGCTGCGGCGGCCGAGCTTCGTGGCGGCCCGTAGAGCGAGCCGCAGCCGCTTCGCGGCCGCTCCAGCTGCCGGGACAGCACCGCAACCGCCCCGCCCGGCACCGCATCCGCCCGCACTGCACCGCATCCGCCCGCACGGCCCCGCTAGCTACTGCTAGTTCCTTGCCGGCGGCCGCTTCGCGGCCGCCGGCGGGCGATCTATTCAAGTCCCTCCACCTCCGACCCCCGATCATGGACCCTGCGGTGCTGCGCGAGGACATGGTCGACAGCCTCGAACACGAGGCCAAGGCCGTCGTGCGCAGCGACGCCATCGGGCTCGCGATGCGGACGGTGCCCCGCGAGGCGTTCGTGGAGGACGAGCGGGGCGCCTACGCCGACACGGCTCACCGGAGTCACGACACCCGCGTCCTCGCCCCGAGCACCGCGGCGCGGCTCCTGGAGGCCCTCGCGCCCGAGGAGGGCGACTCCGTCCTCGTCGTCGGCGCCGGCGTCGGCTACACCGCGGCGGTGCTCGCGGAGGTCGCCGGCGCCCGGAACGTCCAGGCCGTCGACATCACGCGCCAGCTGGTGATCGAGGCCCGCCGGAATCTCGCGGCGGCGGGATACCCCGAAGTCCTCGTCGACTGCCGCGACGGCGCCGACGGCCTCCCGGAGTACGCGCCCTTCGATCGCATCCTCGTCGAGGCCGCGGCCGTCCAGCCGCCGACTGCCCTGGAGCGACAGCTCGCAGACGACGGCCGGCTCGTGATGCCCCTGGGCACGGGCCAGCAGTCCCTGACGGTCGTCGAGGGCGACGGCGAGCGGGAGGCCCGGGGCGGCGTCGCGTTCGCGCCGCTGCTGGTGGAGGGCGAGCAGGCGGGCGCCCTGGAGCGCAACCGGACGGCCCGGGAGGACCGCGAGCGAGCCCACCGGCAGGCGCAGTCCCGCAGCGGGTGGGAGCAGGAGTGGATCGACTGGGACTGAGTTCGTGCGAAGCACGAACGAAGGCCGAGAGATCGCGGAGCGATCTCTCGGAAATGAGCATTCGCGTCGCGAATGCGAACGCCGAAAGACGAGCGGTTCGTGGTCCGAACGAAGTGAGGACCACGGAAATACGAGCGGCGACCGGAGGGAGCCGCGAGCAACGAGTCTTTCGGAAATGAGAATTCGCATCGCGAATTCGAACGCCGGAAGCCGAGCACAGCGAGGCTTCCGGAAGTGAGCGATCCCGAAGGGATCACGAAGGCCGATCGACGAGCGTAGCGAGTCGTTCGATAGCCGGGGGGAGCCGCGAGCACGCGGCCACTTCAAATCCCCCGCGGCATCCTCGTCCTCCCCAGCCGCTTCGCCGCTCGCACGCAGTGCTCGCGGCTCAGCCCTCGCGCGCCACGCGGCGTGCTCGACGCTCCCTGCGGTCGCGGCTCGCCCGCCGCGAACCGCGCGCCCCCGCTGGATCCCGGCGAGTAGCCGACGTGAGCGGGTGCGCGGGCAGCCGTATCGACGGTGGACGTCGTCCTCACTCCGCGCCGACGTTCTGGCCGCTCTCGAAGGAGTCCGGATCCGGTTCGATGTCGGCGTACTGGACCGCCCGCCGCCCGAGGACGAGCGTCCGCCGGTCGAGCCCGTCCTCGACGATCTCCCCGTCCTCGATGGCCGAGGACGCCCTGGGGATCGCGACCTGGTGGGGAATCACCCACGCGTTCAGCGCCCGACAGACCGAGCGGAGGTGCTCCAGTGCCGGCGTCGGGAACCCGCCGCCGGCGACCGCCAGCAGCCCCACGGTCTCGTCCTCGAACTCGTCGAACCCGCAGTAATCGAGGGCGGTCTTCAGCGTCGAGGAGTAGGAGCCGTGGTACATCGGCGTCCCGAGGAGCACGGCGTCGGCGGCCCGGACGTCCGCGGCGAGCGCCGTGGCGTCGCCCGCCGCGTCGTGGTCGCCGTCGAACAGCGGCAGATCGTACTCCCGCAGATCGAGCATCTCGGCGGTCCCGCCCGCTCGTTCGACGCCGTCGAGGGCGCGCCCGAGCGCCGTTCGGGTGTGGCTCTCCGCACGGAGGCTCCCGGGGATCGCGACGACGTGGGGTCCAGGCATACTGGACCGTGACGATCCGGCTTTCTAAAAGACTGCGCCCCGTTATTGGGGGAAACCGCCGGTATGCTTATGTATTCGGCCTTTGTCCGCCCGCTCATGTCAGCCGCAAGCACTGACAGTCCGCTGGACCGGGTACCGATCGTACAGAGCGTCGTCGCGGGGGTGGCGGCCTGGGTGGTGAGCTTCATCGTGGTGGCGATCCTCGTCGCCGGCACAGAGGACGGCGACGACCTCGTGGGATTCAGCGGAAACGTCCTGTACAACGCCCACTTCGTGGACGTCGAATCCGAGGGCCCGATGGGCAGTACGTCCATGGAAAGCATCCTCTCCGACGGCGCGACGGAGCTCTCGGAGTTCGTCTACTACGCCGTACCGCTGATCGTGCTGGTCGTCGTGGCCATCGGTCTCACACGGATGGTCGACATCGACGATCCCACCGACGCCGCCCTCGCCGGCGCGGCGATGGCCGTCGGCTACCTCGTATTGACGATCGTCGGGACGTTCGTCATCGAGTACGAGCAGACCTTTATGGGAGCGACGGCCACGGCCTCGCCGGTGATCGACGCGATGACAGTCCTCCTCATGGGCATTATCTATCCCGCGGTCGTCGGCGCGGTCGGGGGATTCGTCGGCTCGAACCTGTAGTACGGTAGGGTACCCGCCTGCGGCGCCTTCCATCGTCGATTGCCTCGTCGACGTCGGCTCGGGATCGGCGCGACCCCGGGCCGCCACGCGGTGTGTTTCTCGATCCCGAACAGCTCGAACACGCCCGCGCTCAGCGCTGCAGTGCCACGGTCTCGCCGTCGATCGTCACCAGCCCGTCGTCCTCGAGGTCCGACAGCAGCCCGCGGAGCCACTCCCGGCTTCCATCGCCGTCGCTCTCCGGCGCGTAGTCCACCCGTACCCGCGGCCCCAGCGAGTCCAGCGGTTGCGGGCCGTGCTCGCGAAGCGCCTCGAGGGCTCGGGCACGCTTCTGGCGGCGGCTCCCCTCGTAGGGCGGTTGCGTGGGAACGTCCGGCGCGGTGAAGTCGCCGGTCCGGTAGGCCGAGCACCACCCTCGCCAGGGGCAGCCCGCCTCGTCGCAGCTGGGCGTTTGCTCGCAGGCGACGCCACCGAGTTCCATGATCGCGTTGTTCCAGTCCCGGGATTCCCCGGCCGGCATGAGCGCCGAGGCCGCCGCCTCGAACGCCGCGTCGTCGTCCGGCACGTCGAAGGCGCGGTAGAGCACGCGCTTGACGTTCGTGTCGACGACCGCGTCGCCGTCGTTGAAGGCGAAGGAGGCGACGGCGTTGGCGGTGTAGGGCCCGACGCCCTGGAGCTCCTGGAGCCCCTCGGGGTCGGTGGGGAACTCGCCGGGTTCGAGGGCGGTGTCGTCGCCGACAGCGGTGACCTCGCCCTCGGTCACCTGCCGCGCAGCTTCGTGGAGGTACTTGGCACGGTTGTTGTAGCCGAGGCTGTGCTCGGTCCAGAAGCCGACGACGTCGGCGCGGTCCGCGGCGGCCAGGGCGGCGGCGTCGGGCCAGCGTTCGAGGAACGCGTGCCAGGCGTCCTCGACCCGTGAGAGCTGGGTCTGCTGGCTCATCACCTCCGAGACGAGGATCGCGTAGGGGTCGGCCGTCTCTCGCCAGGGGAACGACCGGTGGTCCTCGCGGTACCACGACAGCAGCGCCGAGCGGACGGTCTCGAGATCGGTGGGGAGGGAGACGCCGTCGGGGAGATCCCGCCCGGCCGTGTCGGCGGCGGGCCCGTCGGCGGGATCGTCGCTCGCCGCGTCGCCACCGTCGGCGCTCGTCATCGGTGCCGGGTTGCCCGCGGGGGTGCTTTACTGGTGTGGTCCCGGACCCTGGAGCGGTGGCTCCCTATCGAACCCCCACTGCAGCGAGCAGCAAAATCGCGATCGTCGCGACGGCCGCCAGCAGCGTCGACCCGTAAACCGTCTGATAGAGGCCGAAGACGCCGGCCAGCGCCACCGCTGCCGCTGCGAGGCGGCGGACCCGCGTCGAGAGCGGTGGTCGCTCGGTGGTCGGCTCGGACATGGCTGTGGCTGGGGGTGCCGCTGCGGCGCGCTCGCGCGGGACTGAGCGCCAGCGGGCTCGTCGTGTCCGTTACCGTCGGCCAGGGATAAGCGCGAGCCGGAAGCGCGGCGAAAGTGGAGCTCGACGCCAGGGTGGCCACCATCGCCGGGTGCGAGCCCGGATCCCCAACCGCGGGCCCGCGAGTCGCTGGGTTGATCCCCGCGACGGCCGTTTCCTCCTCCATGAGCGACGCTCCCGACGGCTGGGCCGAGGAGCTCCGGTCGAACCGCGCCGAGAAGGACGAGTTCCTGGCCGAGCACGACCAGTCCCCGATCCCGCCCGGGGAGCGCGAGGGTTTCGAGGGGCTCGACTACTTTCCGCCGGGCGCCGAGTACCGCGTCGAGGCGACCGTCACGACCCACGACGACCCCGAGATCGTGCACATGGAGACCAGCGACGGCCGCGAGATGCGCTACGAGCGCGTCGTGACCTTCGAGTTCACGCTCGACGGCGAGGGGCTGGAACTCCACGGCTACCGCCAGCCGGAGGACGGGCCGACCGACGCGCCGATCTTCGTCCCCTTCAGGGACAAGACGACGGGTCAGCAGACCTACCACGACGGTCGGTACATGGAGCTGGCGCCACGGCGGGAACTGGAGGACGGCGACGAGGTCACGATCGACTTCAACCTCGCGTACTCGCCCTTCTGTGCCTACAACGAGACGTTCTCCTGCCCGCTGCCCGAGCCCGAGAACTGGCTGGAGGTCGCCATCGAGGCCGGGGAGAAATCCCCGCGATAACGCTCCGGTCTGCCACGACGACCGCCGCTTCGATCGGCAGGAAGCCCCCAACCGCTCACCGGCGGTCAGTCGCTGCGCGCTTCCCTCGCTCGCGTGTGCTCGCTCACTTCAGTGCTTGCATCCTGGCCGCCGGTGAGCGGTCGGCCCCTTCCAGTCCCGCCCACCGATCCCTCGCCCTCCCCAGCCGATTGCGCTGCTCGCCTCGTTGCACTCGGCTGCGCTGCTCATCCCTCGCGCGCCACGCGGCTCGCTCGCTCCGCTCCTTCGTCGCGTCGCTCACTCGCCACGAATCGCGCGCCGGCGGTGGACGTTTCGGGCGAGTGCTGTCCGCCTGATTTCAGGCGCCCACGACCGCCTGTAGAATCTCGGGCGCGTCCGCCAGCGCCTCGTCCAACTGCTCGGCGTCGGGGCCGCCGCCCTGCGCGAAGTCCGGCGGGCCGCCGCCACCGCCGCCGACGCGGCCGGCAAGCTCGCTGACGACCTCGCCGGCGTTGACGGGGCTGTCCTCGGGGACGCCCACGACGAACTGGGCGCCGTCGAGGCCGCTGCCGACGACGGCGATCTTCCCCTCCGCGACCAGGGCGTTCGCGGTCGCCCGGAGCTCGTCCATCTCCGCGTCGATCCGTCGGATCACGGCCGTCGTGTCGCCGACCTCGACCTCCTCGGCCGCGTCGTCGCCGCCTGCAGCGCGGGCCGCCGCGAGTTCCTCCTGGAGTTCGTCGATGCGTTTCCCTCGTTCCTTCCACTCCTCGAAGAACCGGCTGGCGGTCTCCGGGACGTCCTGGGGGTCGACGTCGAGCGTCTCGGCGGTCGCATAGAGGGCGTCCTCCGTCGCCTGGGTGGCGTCGATCGCGGCGGTGCCCGCGGAGAACGTCAGGCGCTCGACGCCGTCCTGGACGCGCTCCGTCGAGCGGATCTTGATCGCGCCGACGTCGCCGGTGCGGGCGACGTGGGTGCCACCGCAGGCCTGGACGTCGGCCTCGACCTGGATGATGCGGATCTCCTCCCCCGGGGGTACGCCGCCCTGGTAGAGGTCGAAGCCGTACTCGGCCTCGGCGTCGTTGCGGTGGAGCCACTCCTGGCTGACGCCGACGTTGGCCATCACCACCTCGTTGGCGCGGTCCTCGATGCGCTTGACCTCCTCCCGGGAGATGCGGTCGTAGTGGGCGACGTCGATCCGCGAGCTGTCGACGCCCTTCTGGGCCCCGGCCTGGCGGATGTGGTCCCCCAGGACCTCCCGCGTCGCGTGGATCACGGCGTGGGTCGCCGTGTGGTTGCGCATCAGCTGCCGGCGGCGCTCGACGTCGAGCTTGCCCCGGACCATCGCGCCCTTGTCGAGTTCGCCGTCGACGCGGTGGCGGATGACGCCGTCCTCGATCTGGACGTCGGTCACCTCCACGGTACGGTCGTCGGCGGCCAGGGTCCCGTGGTCCGGCGGCTGGCCACCGCCCTCGGGGTAGAACATCGTCTGGTCGAGGACGACGTCGTAGCCCTCCGCCCGCTCGAAGACGTCGAGGACGACCGCCTCGAACTCCGTGCCCTGCTGGTCGTCGTAGTACAGCCGTTCGGTCTCGGGGAGGTCCGCGAAGCGCTCGTCGGCCTCGGCCGCCGTGAGCCCGCCGGTCTCCTGGTCGTGGCGAGCGGCGACCTGGCCGTAGAAGTCCTCGGGGACGTCGACGTCGGCGCCGTGCTCGGCGGCGATCTCCTCGACCATGTCGGGCTGGATGCCGTGGGAGTCATAGAGCTCGACGAGTTCGGCTGCGGGGATCGCCTCGCCGGCCTCGGCGTACTCGACGGCGAGGTCCTCGACCTTCCGCCGGCCGCGTTCGAGGGTCTCGCGGTACTTCTCGACCTCCGTGCGTACCACGTCCCGGATGTGGTCGCGGTTCTCGTAGCCCAGTCGCTCGGCCTGCATGTCCACCAGCTCGTCCATCGGCGCGTCGACGCCGACCTCGTCGACCAGCCGCTTGGTGCGCCGGAGCACCATCCGCGCGAGGTAGCCGGTCCCGACGTTCGACGGGACGATCTCGTCGCCGAGCATGTACGCCAGCGTCCGGCAGTGGTCGGCGATCGCGTAGATCGTCTCGAGGGGCTCCATCAGCGCGACCAGTTCCTCGACGTCCACGCCGACGGCATCGGCGATCTCCCCCCGGGCAGCCTCGAGGTCCTCGGCCTCGTCGATGTCCATGTTGCCCGCCAGCGCGGCGGCGTCGTGGACGATCCGTTCTTCCTCCGCCGAGAGCTCGATCCCGGCGTTGTCCTGGAGGAACTCGATCTGCTCGGGGTAGATCGCCTCGTAGACCGTCGGCGTGCCCTGGCTGACCCAGGTCCAGCGCTCGAGCCCGTAGCCGGTGTCGACGATGTAGGTGTCCATCTTCGAGTACCGGTTGCCGTCCTTGAGCTCGTACTCGCCCTCGGGATCCTGTTCCATCGACATGAAGACCAGCGTCGCCAGCTCCGCGCCCTCGTAGATGACCTCGATGGCGGGCCCCGCGTTGCCGCCGCCGACCCAGGGGTCCTCGATGTAGGTGATCCCCTCGCGGTCGGCGCCAAGGGACTCGAAGAACCCCTCACAAAGCTCGACGGTGCGGTCCTTCCAGTAGACCTCGCCCTCGTAGGCGTACTGTTCGGGGGTCTCGACGTCCTCCCGGGCGTTGAACGCGTGGTGGGCCATCATCTCGAAGGCCATCGTGTGCCGGCCCGTCGTGCCGACGTTGTCGATGTCCTGCATCCGGATGCAGGGCTGGCTGATCGTCAGGGGGTTCGCGGGCGGCGGCGTCTCCCCGCTGGTCACCAGCGGTTGGAAGTCGTAGATCGACGCCTGGGTGAGGAGGACGTCGTCGCGCCAGCGGTTCGCGGCGACGGGGTAGGGGGCGATGCGCTCGTGGCCGTGCTCCTCGAAGTACGAGAGAAACGCCTCCCGCATCTCCTCGAGGGTGTACTCGGTCTCGAACCCCGGATCGTCGATGAAGCTGTAGCTCTCGCAGGGCGGCTCGCCGCAGGTCTCGCGGTCGTGGTCGCGCGTCCAGAAGTGGTCGCCGCAGTCGGGACACTCCTTGCGGACGAAGTCCTCCTGCTCGAAGTAGTCCAGACGGTACTCCTCGGCGAGGTCGCTCATTGGCAGCTACCTGCCGACCGCAGTCCAAAAGGGTTCCGGGACGACGGGAGCCCGCTGCCTTCGGCGTGTTTTCGCGCGACTGGCCGGGACGTGACCCCCGTCATCGCGCGACGGTCTGGCGCTTGCGGACCCGCTTCGCTCACTCCGGCGCCGACAGCGAGACCACGCGGACGTCCTCGAACGTCGCCTCGGAGGCCTCCCCGACGACGTGACTGCAGACCAGCAGGCCGACGGCGACCGACCCCGACAGCGGGAGTGCGTTCCGGTCGACCATGCGCCAGTCGTCGCCGTCGGCCGAGGCCCACATCGTCACGAGGTCCCCGAGGCGGTCGATCCGGTAGTACCGCGGCAGCGCGGCGTCGGGTTCGGCCTGGTGCGTGTCGACGGTGCCCCCGCCTTCGTCGCGCCAGGCGGCCTCCGTCCCGTGCTCGGCGGTCTTCCCGCAGAACGCCAGTGGCCGCCCGGGCTCGGGCGCGTCCGCCACCAGTAATCCCGCCTTGGCGTACTCGTGGACCGACTCGACGCCGGTGATTCGGGCCTCCACGCGGACGCCACCGTCGTGCCCGGCGAGGAGGGCGGCGTACTCCTCGATGCCCTCCCAGAGCGACCTGCCGCCCCCGCGGATCGTCCACGCGCCCTCGCCGGTCCGCTCGGCGCCGCCCTCGACCGCGAGCTCGCCCACGGTGTGCCACTCACCGAGGTCGATCGGGTCGCCCTCCACGGGATCGGGCGCCTGGGCCCGCCGGAGCAGACAGCGATCGATCTCCAGGCGTGTCCCTCCCGACGCGCTCTCGCGAATCCGGGGCTCCCAGCCGTGGGCCTCGGCGATCTCGGCGACGATCGCGAGGCCGATCCCCGAGCCGCCGGTGGTGTAGCCGTACTCGAAGACCGCCTCGCGGTCCGGTTCCGGGATCCCCGGGCCGTCGTCGGCGACGGAGAAGCCGGTCTCGGTGGCGTCGACCTCGATGGAGACGCCGTCGTCTCGGCCGCCACCGTGCTCGACCGCGTTCGAGAGGACGTTCTCCAGGAGCTGGCGGAGCGCGCCGGTCGTGGCTCGGACCTCCAGGTCCGGCGGGAGGTCGACGTCGAGCGTCGCATCGTCGGTCTCCACCGCGGCCCAGGCGCGCTCGAGCACCCCCTCGAGGGCCACCCACTCCTCCTCGCGCTCCTCGTCGGGGCGGGCGATCTCGAGGAGGTCGTCGATGAGTGCCTCCATCCGATCGATCGCCTCGGCGGCGGCCTCGAGGTGGTCCGGATCGCCGGTCTCGGCGGCCAACTCGAGGTTGCCCTTCGCGACGGTCAGGGGATTGCGGAGGTCGTGGGAGGCGAAGCTCGCGAACTGCTCGAGCCGGCGGCTCTCGCGGCGCAGCTCCTGCTCCTGGCGCTTCTCGGGGGTCACGTCGTGGGTGACGCCGAGCAGTCCGATCACGTTGCCGTCGTCCTCCGTGATCGGGCGCTTTGACGTTCGGAGCCACAGCTCTGCGCCGCCCTCGAGTTCGACGCGCTCCTCGGTGTCCTCGACGTCCTCGCCGGTCGCGAGCACCGTCACGTCGTCGGCGTAGCTCGGGGGAACCGGTCCCTCCGTGGGGTCCTCCGGGCCGAACAGGTCGAGATCGGTTCGCCCCACGACCTGTCCCTCGACCGCCCGTGCGGCCAGACTCGAGGCGGCGAGGTGACGGCCGGCGGCGTCCTTGACGTAGATCGCGAGGGGCGCCAGCTGCATGACCGTCTCGAAGAGCCCGCGCTCGACCGCGGCCTGTCGCCGACGGTCGTAGGTCTCGACGGCCTCGGTGACGACGGTCGCGAGCGTCGGCACCTCCACGCCGTCGTCCGGCACCTCCACGTCGTCGCCTGGCAACTGCTCGAGTTCGCGTGGCAGGTACCGGATCGAAGCGTCGCCAGCCAGGGTGGCGGCAGTTGTCGGTGCCGGTTCGGGTGGTGCGAAGACGATGGGCAGGTCCGCGTCGGTGGTCCGCACCCGCTCGAGCACCGCCGCCGGGGCAGGGGGGCCACCGGTCGTGACGACGCAGTCGACGCGGCCTTCGACCAGCCCGGTGTCGAGCTCGTCGAGGTCGGCCGGTCGTTCGACGACGGCGTCCTCGGGGAGGGCTCGGGCGGCCGCCGCTGCGTCCGGCCCCAGCACGGCGACGTGGGGCCGACCGGTCCGCACCGAGGCCACTTCCATACGCCACCTACCGGCGGCACCCGCTAAATACTGTGGGCCGGTCACTCCCGCGGCTCGATGCCGACGACGCGGACGTCCTCGAACGTGGCCTCGCTCGATCGCTCGGGACTGTGACTGCTGACTGCCAGGCCCACGCGGACCTCCGCCGGGAGTGCGAGGACTCTCTGGTCGATCGCCTCCCACCGCTGGCCGTCGACGGAGACCCACGCAGTGACGCGGTCGCCCAGGCGGTCGAGCCGGACGTACGCTGGCGTGCCCTCGACCGCGCCGAACTGCTGGGTCTCGATCATATTTTCCCCGGTCGGTCGCCAGGCAGTCTCGGCGCCGTGGGCTGCCGTGATTCCCGCGAAGCCGAGCACGGCGTCGGCCTCGACCGCCTCTGCGAGCAGGACCCCCGCCTTGCTGTACTCGTGGACGGCTTCGAGGTCGGCGACGCGGGCCTCGATCCGGAGGTCGCCCGACGCAGGCCCGTGGACGGCGAAGTACTCCTCGACGTCGCCCCAGACGTTCGAGCCGCCGCCGCGGAGCGTCCAGGCGTCCTCACCGGATTGGGTCGCCTCCCCTGGCGGCGTCGCGCCGTCGACGTCCGTTCGCCGGTCGACGGTCACGGGCTCGGCGGGCTCGACTTCCGTGACCGGAGGGGGTCGTCGGATGACGCCGTCGAAGACGAACCGCGCGCCGCCAGCGTCGCTCTCCTCGACCCGTGGGTCCCAGCCGTGTGCGTCGGCGATCTCCTCCGTGATGGCGAGGCCCACGCCGGTCCCACCGGTGGAGTATCCGTAGTCGAATACCTGCTCGCGGTCCTCCGGGTCGATGCCTGGGCCGTCGTCCTCGACGTAGAACCCGGTCTCGGTCAGCCCGACCTCGACGGCGACGTCCGGGCCGGCGTGGTCGATCGCATTGGAAAAGAGGTTCTCGAAGAGCTGGCGGAGCGCGCCCTCGTCGGCCTTGATCTCGGTCCCCTCCGGGCAATGGACGGTGAGCGACGCCGAGTCGGTGGCGGCGACCGTCCACGCCCGGCGGGCGACCTCCTCGAGGGCGGCCCAGCCCTCGATCTCCCGGTCGGTCTCGGGCCGGGCCATGTTCAGGAGGTCGTCGATGAGGTCGTCCATCCGCTCGAGGGCCTCCGCGACCGCTTCGAGTTCGTGGCTCGGGTCCTCGCCGTCCATCGCCTCCTCGAGGTAGCCGGTGGCGATGCTGACGGGGTTCCGGAGGTCGTGGGAGGCGAAGCTCGCGAACTGCTCGAGGCGGCGCGTCTCCTCCTCGAGTTCGAGTTCGCGCCGCTTGGCGTCGGTGACGTCCCGGGTCATGCCGATCAGCCCGACGATCTCCCCGTCGTCGTCCCGCCAGGGGACCTTCGTCGTCTCCAGCCAGATCTCCTCGCCCTCCGGGGTCACGTGGCGCTCCTCGCGGCGGACGACCCGCTCGCCGGTCTCGATCACCCGGAGGTCGTCCTCGTAGGCCTCCCCCGCGAGCTCCTCCCCGATCTCGTCGGCGTACAGCTCCAGATCCGTCTTCCCCAGGAACTCCTTGTCGAAGGCCGACGTCGTGTGAGTCGTGACTGCGACGTGGCGGGCCTCGCGATCCTTGAAGTAGACCGACATCGGGAGCGTGCCCAGCAGCTCTCGGAACATCGACTGTTCACGGTCGGCCTGCCGGCGCCGGTCGAACCGCTCGACGGCTCGCTCGATCCTGTCGGCGAGGGCGTCCGCGCTGGCGGTCGATCGCGGCAGGTAGTCCGTGGCGCCCGCGTCGGTGGCCGCCGCCGCGGCCTCGCCGTCCGGCTCGGCCGGCGCGTAGACGATCGGGAGCGACTCGTGGGCACTCCGTAGGTCGGCCACCGCCTCGGGATCTTCACCCTCCTTCGGGGCGACGACCACGCAGTCCACGTCGGCGTCCGTCGCCAGCTCCCGCGCCCCCTCGCACTCGGGCGTCACCTCGAGGTCGGCGGCGGCCGGCATCGCGTCCCGAACCCAGGCCTCGGCGGGGTCGGTTCCCGCCAGCAGGACGGTCGGGACCGCGGTCTCCAGGTGCTCGATCTCCACTACCCGAACTAGGCCTGTGGCCGTGAAAACCACACCGGCCGTTCCCCTCGCACTCGCTCCCGCCGGAACGAAGGTCCGTTCGCCGCCCCGCGAACGGGGGTCCCTCGACACCGGTGCGTCGTCGATCTAGGATCGTCGTCGACCCTGGATCGTCGTCGACGCCGATTCGTCCTCGACGACTGGTCAGCGCAGCTCCACTCCGTCGTCGGTTACGACGCTCGCGAGTCCGGCACCGAAGGCGTACGCGAGCCCGGCGGCGCCTCCCTGGAGCCGCTGGGGGAGCGACCGCTCGGGCTCGAAGCGCTGGACCTCGACGTCCTCGACGCCCAGGCGGTCGGCGACCGAATCCTCCACGGCATCGCTGTCGCCGAGGTCGTCGACGAACCCCAGCTCGAGGGCGTCGGTTCCCAGGAACACCTTCGCCTGGGTGTCCCGGACGGTCTCGACGTCGAGGTCCCGGCCCTCGGCGACCCGCTCGAGGAACTGCTCGTAGTACGTGTCGGAGATCCCCTGGAGGTACTCCCGCTCGTCGTCCTCGAGGGGCTTGAACGGCGCACCGATGGCGTCCTTGTACTCCCCGGAGACGATGCCCTCGTAGCTGATGCCGTGCTCCTCCGCGAACTCGTCGAAGCGAAGCTGCGAGAACCGGACGCCGACGGAGCCGACGATCGACCCCTCGCGGGCCCACAGCTCGTCACAGCCGCTGGCGATCCACATCCCGCCGCTGGCACAGAGGTCGCTGGTGTAGGCCACCGTCGGCCCGTCGAACTCCTCGGCCGCGGCTCGCACGTCCTCGCTTGGCACCACCTCGCCGCCGGGGGTGTTGAGGTGCAGGAGCAGGGCGTTGACGGCGCCGTCCTCCTCGGCGCGCTCGATCTGCTCGACGATCTCGTCGGCGTCGGCGGTCGTCGGCGCGGAGGGCAACGGCGAGGAGCCGCCGTCGCGGACGATCGGCCCCTCGACGCCGACCTCCGCCACGTCGTAGTCGCTGATCAGGTTCCCGGCGATCGAGCCGCCCAGGCGGAGCCCGGCGAGGGTCAACGCCAGCGCGAGGAGGATTCCGACCAGCTCGGTCGGGCTCGTGGGCAGATACCAGAAGAGCGCGACGGCGCCCCCGGCGGTGATCGCGGCGACGACGAGCGAGATCACCACCTGGAGCGGTTTCGCGAGCCGGCTGCTCATCGTGGGCCTCCTCGGGGGGTCTGCGCGGTCGGTCGGTGTACCATCGTGTGCGGGCGGTGGGGCGCCGGTGGCAAAAGCGTGGGCCCGGTCAGGCCGAGGCGGCGTCCTCCGCCGCGTCGGGGACGGACAGCTCCATCGAAACCTCGATGGTGTCGTAGGGCACGAACGGTCGCTTCGCGCGGCCTACGGACTCGAAGTGGACGACGGAGTGCTCGGCGAAGAGCTGGAGATCCTCGTGGACGGACTTGACGTCTCGATCGAGCCGTTCGGCGAGCTGCCGGATGCTCTCCGGTCGCTCGGCGAGCACGCTCCGGAGGAGTTCGATCCTCCGGTCCGTCAGCAATGCGCGCAGGTCGCTGGGATTCTCGAAGTTCACGACGTGGGGGACCGTCTCGCCGGCCTCCCAGCGCTCGAACCGTTCTATCACGTCGCGTCGGTGGACCGATTCTGGAACGGAGGTGAGCCTGAGGACTGGCGGGTAGGCGTCGGGATCGACGTCCTCGAGGAATCCCTCCTCGTCACTCGGCGTCATCGCTCACCCCGCTCGCGGTAGTCCGCCATCGCCTCGAAGAACCGTTCGAGGTGAGCGCCGAGTCCCTCGAACTCGACTGACTCGACGGCCCCGTTCGGTGTGTGAACGTGATGCCGGTCGACCTCGGGGTGGAACGGGAAGTTATCGAACCGGAGGAGAGTCTCGCCGTCGGCGTCCATATATTGAAACCGGTACTTGAGCCCCTCTGGATAGTCGCTGGAATGCGGGACAGCGTTCGCGACGAGTTCGTAACTGGTTCCGTCGTCGAAGGTATCCTCGTCCCGGACCAGCTTCGTTGGAGCATCGGGGCCACCTATGTTGGTGTTACAGCACAACATAGAAAAGCGTTATCCAGGGATCGGTGCACGGCGTCGTTCGCAGTCCCAGCGACGCGGACAGCGGTCTACGATCCTGCACAGCCTGCTCAGGGCGATCGGAGCGGCGGCTCCCACCCGTCCAGTCAGTACGAGCATCCACTAATCCCCCAACAACGATTTCAGCGACCGCGAGCGCACCCCACACTCGCCGGCGTACTCGCAGGGCTCGCACTTCGCGTCGTCCTCGACCCGGCTCGGCGGGCCGTCGAGGGACTCGACCGCTCGCAGGGCCTCGCGGAAGGCGGCCTTCCGCCTGGTCGTCAGATCGATCGACCGGACGACGCCGTGGGCTGGGTACTCCACGATCGCCGACTCCACGGGGCGCTGGCGCTCCCAGGCCAGCGCCTTCGCGGCAGCCACGGCCTGGACGGAGTGGGGCTCCCAGACCCCGGCCTCCGGCGGGTCACCAGGCGAGACGATCGCCGGACGGGGTGGGTCGCCGACCAGCTTGTGGGCGATCCCCCGGCACTCCCGGCCGTCGAGGAGCACGTTCCGGGCTCGCGGCGCGGCGATCTCGTCCCAACACGCCAGGCGCTCCCGGGCTCGCCGGAGCCGCCGGCGGTAGCGGCCGGGCGGGACCTCGATCGGCTCGGCGCGGAGCGTGGCGTCGTCAGCGAGGAGCAGGTCGGGGTAGCGAAAGGCGAGGTCGCGCCGGTCGGCGACGACGGCCGGGGGAGAGCGGTCGGGCTCCCGGCGGCGGTAGTAGAGCTTGCGGGGACAGTAGGCGGCGACGCGGAGGTCGCTGAACGTGGCGGCCATGGCCGCGCTTCGCCGCGGAATCGCACTTGAACGTGTGGCGATGAATGACTACGATCGGTGGTGTGATGGTAGGCCTGCGGGCGAATGCCCCCGAAAGCCCCCGATCGCTCGGCGGCCCTCAGTCGCTGCGCTCCTCGCTCGCTACGCTCACTGCGGTGCTTGCTTCCTGACGACCGCCGAGCGATCGGCCCCTTTCGAAGTCCACCCACACCGCCTCGTCCTCCCCAGCCGCCTCGTTCGCTCCGCTCACTCGGCCCTCGCGCGAAGCGGCGGACAAGACCGCCGCTTACCGCGCGCCGCCGCAGACCACCGGAATCGGCAGATTTCGCATTCCACAGGCCGGGCGGGGCTCCGGAAGGGGCCGACCACTCGCGGCCTCCGACGACGCAAGCACCGCAGCCGACCGAAGGGAGGCGAGGAGCACAGCGAGTGTTCCGCGAGCGAAGCGAGCGGAACGCCGGAAGACGAGCAAAGCGAGTCTTCCGGAACGGAGGCCGCGAGCGGGAGGGGGCTTCCGTGGGCAGTTGCGGTCCGGTAAGAGCCGAAACCGGTCCCAAACCCATCCTTGCTCCGCCTACAGACATCCAAAGCCCCAGTCACCAACTCACCACCTTGATCGCAGTTCCGAACCGAAACGGGTAGGAGCGCCACGCTATTCGACCCGGGCATGAGCAGCGAGGACTTCCCCACGGACGAGCCCGCGGTCGTCACCGCCGGGCTCCCCTACGCGAACGGGGATCTGCACGTCGGACACCTGCGCAGCTACACGGCCGCCGACGCGTTCAACCGCGCGCTGGGCCGCGTCGGCCAGCAATCGATCTACGCCTGCGGCTCGGACATGCACGGCACGCCGGTGGCCGTCAACGCCTGGCAGGAGGGCGTCGACCCCGAGGCGTTCGCCCTCGAGTGGCACGAGCAGTACGAGGAGACATTCCCGAAGTTCGACGTCGACTTCGACAGCTACGGACACACCCACGACGAGACCAACACCGCGGTGACCCAGGAGATCGTCCGCACCCTGGAGGCGGAGGGCTACGTCGAGGAGCGGGTCATCGAGGTCGCGTGGGATCCCGAGGAGGACCAGGCCCTACCCGACCGCTACGTCGAGGGGACCTGCCCCTACTGCGGCGAGTTGGCCCGGGGCGACGAGTGCGACGAGGGCTGTGGCCGGCACCTCGAGCCCGGCGAGATCGAGGACCCGGTCTCGACGGTCACCGGCAACCCCGCGGAGTACCGCGAGCGCGAGCACAAGTTCTTCCTGGTCTCGGAGCTCGCGGACGTCCTCACCGACTTCCTCGACGGCCTGGAGGGGACGCCCAACGCCCGGAACCAGCCCCGGCAGTGGATCGAGGAGGGGCTCCAGGACTGGTGTATCACGCGGGACATGGACTGGGGGATCGACTATCCGGCGACCGAGGGAACCGAGGCCGCAGGGGACGCCGAGGGCGGGGACGGGGCCGGTGGCGACTCCGCCGCTACCGACCTCGTCCTTTACGTCTGGGTCGACGCGCCCATCGAGTACATCTCCGCGACCAAGCAGTACTCCGAGCGCGTCGGTGCGGACGTCTACGACTGGGAGGACGCCTGGAAGGGAAGCCAGGACGGCGGCGAGGCCGGCGAGATCGTCCACGTCATCGGCCGGGACATCATCCAGCACCACACGATCTTCTGGCCCGCGATGCTCCACGTCGCCGGCTACGACCTGCCCCGGGCGGTCCTGGCGACGGGCTTCATCACGATCGACGGCAAGGGGCTCTCGACGAGTCGCAACCGCGCGATCTGGGCCGACGAGTACCTCGAGGAGGGCTTCCACCCCGACCTCCTGCGGTACTACCTGACGACCAACGGTGGCCTCCAGCAGGACATCGACTTCGCCTGGGAGAAGTTCGCCGATCGGGTCAACGGCGAACTCGTCGGCACGCTGGGCAACTTCGCCTACCGCGGCATGCTCTTCGCCGACCGGAACTACGACGGGACGCCCGACGCCGAGGTCTCCGGGGCCGTCCGCGAGGAGATCGAGGCCGCGCTCGCCGAGTTCCGCGCCGCGGTCAACGACTACGACCTCCGGGCGATCGGCACGGCGCCGGTCGACCTCGCCCGCTTCGGGAACGAGTACATCCAGCGCAACGAGCCCTGGACGCTCGTCGACGACGATCCAGAAACCGCCGCGCAGGTCATCCGTGACTGCGTCCAGCTGGCGAAGGCCTGCGCCGTCCTCGCCGAACCGGTCATGCCCGGCAAGGCCGAGGACCTCTGGGCACAGCTCGGCGAGGACGGCTCCGTCCACGACGTCGACCTCGAGGCCGCGATCGAGGCCCCGCCCGCCGCGTTCGACGAGCCCACGGAGCTCTTCGAGGGCGTCGAGGACGAGCGCGTCGAGGAGCTCGACCAGAAGCTCGCCGAGCGGGTCGAGCCCGCCGGGGAGGGATCGGCCGATGCAGCGGCGGACGCGGCCGAAGCGGCGACACCGAACGAGGCGGCCGAGGAGGCGACGCCGGAGGACGCCGGCGAGGAGAGCGAGGAGCCGGCCGCCGACCTGGACCCCCTCGTCGAGGACCGCATCAGCTTCGAGGAGTTCCAGGACCTCGACCTCCGGGTCGGCCGGATCGAGGTCGCCGAGGGCATCGATGGCGCCGACGAACTCGTCCGGCTGGAGGTCGACATCGGCGTCGAGACTCGCCAGATCGTCGCCGGCCTGAAGCAGCTCCACGACGTCGAGGAGCTGCCCGGGACGAAGGTCGTCGTGATGGCGAACCTCGAGCCCGCGGAGCTCTTCGGCGTCGAGTCCGACGGGATGGTGCTCGCCGCCGGCGAGCAGGCGGATCTGCTCACGACCTACGAGGACGCCGAGCCCGGCGAGCGGGTGCGCTGACCGGGCGGCGGTCGTCGCCTGGAGTGGGAGGGCAAGCGGGACCGTCGGTCGTCGCAAACGCGACCGTCGACCGTCGGTCGTCACGTCAGCGGGTGTGACTGTCCGCGGGTCTGACTGCCCGCGAGTGGGACAGTCCGTCAGCGGGACCGTTCGCGCGTGACTGCTCAGGCGGCTGCGTCGCTGGAGGTGTCGTCTTCGACGGCGTCGGCGTCGTCGTCCGCAACGTCGGAACCGTCGTTCTCGACGCCGTCGCTGGCGTCGTCGCCGTCCTCGGACGCGCCATCAGCGTCGTCGCCGTCGTCCACAGCTTCCTCGGATTCGTCGTCAGCGTCGTCCTGTGCCTCGTCGTCGGCGTTCTCCTCGGACTCATCGTCCTCGGCGTCGTCGCCGTCACCGCCGAGGAGCTCCGAGAGGGCGTCGCCGAGGTTGCCCACGTCACCGCCGAGGAACTCGTTGATCGCCTCGTGGATCTGCGTCACCTGGTCGGGAACCTGCTCGGGCAGGTCCGTGGACGGACCACGCTCGGCGTCGGGGCCGGCGTCGTCGGGCGCGTTCGCGCGCTCGTCGGCGCTGCCATTGTGTCGGTCGTCGACGTTGGCGGTATCACGCTCGTCGACGCTCGCGTCTCCACGGTCGTCGACGTTCGCGCTGTCACGCTCGTCGGCGCTCGCGTTCCCGCTCTCGGCAGCGTCGTCACCGTTCTCCTGTGCGCCCGTATCCGGCGCGTCGCCCGCACCGGGGTCCTCGGGCTGACTGTCGTCCTGTGCGACCTGTGGCGTCGCCGCGCCCGTGGCTGCGAGCCCCCCGATCAGGAGGGTCGCAGCCAGGGCGACTGCGAGCAGTTTGTGTGCGACCATTGCGATCGAAGCCCGGGGCGAGGGGATAAAGAGCGGGGGAGGCGCTGGCAGGGAATTCCAGCCGCTCAGCGCTGCTCAATGTGAATTAACCCGAATTAGGCGTCGATTTCCGGTCCGCCCCGGTCGACCGCCGGTCCGCCTCGGCCGACCCACCGGCGGCTGGCCCGACCGAGACGTGCCCGGTGCCTCCCGCGCGGATCGTTCGACGCCATTGGCGATCCCGCCGTGGTCACTCGGCATCGAATCGTCGATCGCCACTCCCCAGGCTGCCGCCGAGCGGACGTTTATGCTCCTCCCTCCACCATCGAACGATCATGTCATTCAATACCGCGCCCCGATCGGCAACCGACCTCGCCGCGGCGATCCGTCGGGGCGAGCACTCGCCGGTCGGGGCCGTGGACACGGCGCTCGCCCATCTCGACGACCACAACGACGACCTCAACGCCGTCGTCACCAGGCTCGACGAGGAGGCCCGCGAGCGCGCCGCAGAGGCCGAGCGCGCTGTCCAGACGGGGGAGGCACTCGGCCCGCTCCACGGCGTGCCGATCGTCATCAAGGACCTCTTCGACTTCAAGGCGGGCGTGCGCAACACCATCGGCTCGACGCCCTTCTCCGACTTCGTGCCCGAGGAGACCGTTCCCTACGTCCAGCGCCTCGAGGACGCCGGCGCGATCGTCGTCGGGAAGGGCAACACCCCCGAGTTCGGGCACAAGGGGACGACCGACAACCAGCTCTTCGGCCCCACGAGCACGCCCTTCGACCTCGATCGCAACGCCGGTGGCTCCTCCGGCGGTCCCGCCGCGGCAGTTGCGGCGGGGCTCGTCCCCGTCGCGCAGGGGACCGACGGTGGCGGCTCGGTGCGGATCCCCGCTGCCTGGTCCGGGATCGTGGGCTTCAAGCCCACCTACGGCCGGGTCCCGCAGGTCACTCGACCGGACGCGTTCATGAGCCACACGCCGTTCATCCACTCGGGCTCGCTCGCGCGGACGGTCGAGGACGCCGCGGTCCTGGCCGAAGTCATGTGTGGGCCCCACCCACGTGATCCCTTCAGCGTCCCCGACGACGACCCCGACTTCCGTGGCGCCGTCGGGCGCGGCGTCGAGGGCGCGACGATCGGCTACAGTCCGACGTTCGACTGCTTCCCCGTCGATCCACGGGTCCGGGACGTCGTCGACGAGGCCGTCGCGGCCTTCGAGACCGCAGGGGCGACGGTCGAGCGCGTCGACCTCGGGATCGAGCCCTCCCACGCGGAGCTGACGGAGCTCTGGATCCGGGAGATCGGCGGGCTCTACCACTCGGCGCTGGAGGGCTTCAAGGACGACGGCATGGACCTGCTGGCCGATCACGCCGGGGAGATGAGCCCCGAGTTCGTCGAGATGCTCGAGGCGACCGCCGACCAGACGCTGATCGAGGCCAAGCGCGACGACCACGTCCGGAGCACGGTCTTCGACGCGCTCCAGGACGCCTTCGAGACGTACGACCTGCTGGTGACGCCGACGCTGGCCGTCCCGCCCGTCGAGAACGCCGGGCCGGGCGAGGGCGAGACCGTCGGCCCGACGGAGGTCGACGGGGAGCCCGTCGATCCGCTCATCGGGTGGTGTCTCACCCACCCGATCAACATGACCGGCCACCCGGCCGCCTCGGTCCCCGCCGGCCTGACCGACGACGACCTGCCGGTCGGCATGCAGCTGATCGGGCGTCGCTTCGCCGACGAGGACGTCCTCGCCGGCGCCGGGGCGATAGAGCGGGTGCGGCCCTGGTCCCACCACTACGAGCACGCCGTCGGTCCGGACCCGGCGTAGCGGCCTCCGGTGGCGCGATCGGTTTCCGCCCCGCCGCGCGGTTCCGGGCGGTTCGATCCCCGGGGCCTCCGCTACGATCCGGGCGACTCGGGGGTATCTGCGCCGTTCACGCAGCCATTCGGACCCGGCCGACGCGGCCGCTGCTGTACTCGGATGCCAAGAAAAGTGGAGTGCGAATCGTCACGGGACCCCACGGGGCCCGTCACCGTCCGGTCGCGCGACCGCGGCCTGTGAGCCGGGTCGCGCCCCGCGACAGCAGGTGGCCTCGCGCCGGGCCGGACGGCGTCGCCGCTCCCGTCGTCGCCAACGGGAGTCGGGGAGTGCACGCCGGGAGCGGTCGGTCGCGGCCGTCGTGGTGTCCGCATCGTACTCGTTGCATGCGATTCGTCGGGGACCCTCGGACGCTCTACTACGGATGCGTCGTCATCGGGAACCGCGGCCAGCGGGGTCGCGTGTGACCCCTTACGCGTCAGCTTCCTCGTCGTCGGAGTCGTCGTCAGCGTCGTCGTCCTCGGACTCCTCGTCGTCCTCGGACTCCTCGTCGTCCTCGGACTCCTCCTCGTCCTCAGACTCCTCTTCCTCGTCGGACTCGTCTTCGGACTCCTCGTCGTCCTCGGATTCCTCTTCGTCCTCAGATTCGTCTTCCTCTTCGGACTCGTCTTCGGACTCCTCCTCGTCCTCAGACTCCTCTTCTTCGTCGGACTCGTCCTCCTCGGCGTCCTCACCGTCGCCACCGAGGAACTCCGAGAGGGCGTCGCCGAGGTTGTCGACGTCACCGCTGAGGAAGCCCCGGATCGTCTCGTGGATCTGGGTCACGTGGTCGGGGACCTGGGAGGGCATGTCGACCGGCGGTCCCGCGTTCTCGCTCACGTTCTCGGGCGGGCCCCGGCGATCCGAGACGTTCTCGGGCGGGCCAGCGTTCTCGCTGACGTTTTCAGGCGGTCCCTGGCGATCCGAGACGTTCTCGGGCGGTCCCTGTCGGTCAGAGACGTTCTCGGGCGGGCCGGCGTTCTCGGTCACGTTTTCAGGCGGGCCCTGACGATCCGAGACGTTCTCGGGCGGTCCCTGGCGATCCGAGACGTTCTCGGGCGGGCCGGCGGCGCTGGCGTCGTCATCGTCGGACGGCCCAGCGTCGTCTGGCGGTCCCGCGTCGTCGGAGTCGTTGTCGTCAGCCTGGGACGGTCCGACGTCGTCGGGCGGTCCCGCGGCGTCGGGCCCGCTGTCACCGTCGTCTGCGGCGCCGGCGTCCTCGGGTGGGCCGTTGTCCTGGCCCGCCTGGGACGCACCCGGTGCGGCCGCCCCGGTCGCCGCGACCGCACCGATCAGGAGCGCCCCGACCAGTGCGATCGTCAGCAGCATTCGTTTGGACATGTGCACCTGGAGCCATCGGCCCACCACACTTCAAGCGGCATCTCGGTGAGTCCGAGTTCCCGCAGTCTCGCCCGACTTCACCCGAATTAAGCCGAATTAAGCGTCGATTCGGTCGTTCGGCCGGGCGATGGCGGTGCCCTGGCGGTAGCCGAGCGGTCTGGAGACTCGCGCGCGCTGGTCCCGCTCCCGGCCCCGGAGCCGGCCACCGGGCCTCTCACGAGAGCCGATAGCGGTCGATCCGGCCCGCAGCCACCACGAACGAGATCGGGATCGCGAGCAGGACGAGCGGGACGGCCAGCTGCGCGCCGGTTTCGAGCTGTGCCGGCGTGGGGACCCAGCCGGTCGGGAGGTACCGCTCGAGGAGGAGCGCGATCAGGAGCCGGACCCGCGGTTCCGCGAGCGTCGCCGCGCCGAGGACGCCGGCGATCAGCGCCGTCGAGAAGGCGGCGTAGGCGGTCTTGCTGGGCAGCGGCGCGGTCCGCTCGGCCGAGATCTCGAGGGGCTCGAGGCGCGGGGCGAGCGCGCCGATCCCGGTCGCGAGCACCGCCGCGGCGGTCACCACCACCAGGCCGGCGATACCCACCGCTGCGAGTGCCGTCGTCGATCGTCCCGCGGCCATCCCGGCCCCGACGGCCAGGAGTGCCGTCACGGGCGCGACCACCGCGGCGGCGCCGAGCACAGTCCCTGCGACGACGTCGCGCCCCCGCGCTCGCGAGACCAGGACCGCGGGCAGCACCGCTCCCTGGACGCCGAGCACGTTCAGCGGGAACGTGGTGCCCGCGACCCAGGCGCCGTAGGCGACCACCGCCCAGGGCGTCCACCAGGGCACCGCGCCGGTCGACAGCAGCTGCTCGAACAGCGGAATCGCGCCCAGGAGCGGCACCGCGGCGAACAGCAACTGGATCGGCTCGCGGTAGGCCCGCCGGAGTGCGACCCCGGCGACGCCCGCCATCGATCGCGTGGGCGTCACGGCCGCCAGTGCCCGATCCAGCGTTGGGCCGACGGCGAGGCGGTCCTCGCTCGGTTCGGCAGCCTCCTCGGCGCCCGCCGGCTGGACGGGATCGACGTACCACGCGTAGCTCGCGGTCCGGCCGCCGAGGGCCAGCCCAGCGGGGACGAGGAGCCCGGCCACTGCGAGCGCGCCGGCGGCCGCCAGCGGCGACGCGCCCGCTCCCGGCGTGGTCACCATCGCGAGGTCGCCGAACCACGCCACCGGCGAGGCCATCACGGCCGGCCCGAGGACCGCGAACAGCGGGCCGATCGCCCCGGTGAAGATCGCCGTGAAGTACGCGAGCGCGAGCCCGACCGCCAGCAGTGGCTTCGCGCGCTCGAGCCAGGGCGAGCGACGGACGGAGCCCTTGATCGCCAGGCCGATCGGGTATCCCACGGCGGTGGCCGAGGCCAGGACCGCCAGGCCGGCCACCAGCCCGCCAGCCAGCGGCAGCGGCGATCCAAGGCCGATCGAGAGCCCGGCGTAGGCGACGGCGACCGGCGGCAACGCGAAGAGCGCTCCCCAGCAGCCCGCGACGGCGGCCAGCCCCAGCACCACGTCCTCGGCCGGCCGGACGGCCAGCAGCGCAGGCTGGTCGGGTTCGCCTTCGGACCCGACGCCGAGGAGGGCCCCGTAGGCGACCATACCGAGCCAGCCCAGCGCGGCGGCGTGCCAGGCCAGCGAGACGGCGCTGGCGTCGCCGTCGGCGAGCGCCGCGCCGGCCTCACGGGTGCCGAGGAACAGCGGCGGCAGGACGACCAGCACGCCGAGCATCCCGACCAGCAGCGAGGCGAGGTAGACGTCCTGCTCGGGGATCTTCCTGGCGTTGCGCCGGATCGCCGAGGCCGCGATCCGCCTGGCGACGGTCAGGCGCGCGGCGATCGCCGGTCGGTCCTGCCGGTGCCGGCGGCCCTCCCCACCGTCGCCCGCTGACTCAGACGCGGGCCGGTCGTTCGCTGACACGCTCGGTCTCCTCCGTGGTGAGCTGGATGAACGCGGTCTCGAGGTCTGCTGCGTCCTCGCTCCCAGCGGCCGCCTCGGCCCGCCGAGTGAGTTCCGCGGGGCTGCCCTCGGCGACGAGCCGGCCGTCGTGGATCACGCCGACCCCGTCGGCGAGATCCTCGACGACCGGCAGGATGTGGGTCGAGAGGAAGACGGTCATCGACCGGTCGGCGAGGTCGGCGATCGTCTCCCGCATGACGCGAGCGGCCCGCGGGTCCAGGCCGCTGGTGGGCTCGTCGAGGAAGACGACCTCGGGGTCGTGCAGGACCGCGGCGATCACGCCGACCTTCTTGCGCATGCCCTCGGAGTAGCCGGAGATCCGTCGGTCGGCGTCCCCGGCGAGGCCGAAGCGCTGCAGTAGCTCGTCGATGCGCGCAGCCGCGGCGTCCGGCGGCAGCTCCTGGAGCCGGGCGACGTACTGGAGCTGCTCGCGGCCGGTCAACTCGCCGTGGACGGGCGGATCGTGTGGCAGGTAGCCGATGCGGGCGGTGAGGGCTCGACGGTCCGCGATGGAGACCCCGCCGACGGTCGCGGTGCCCGCGGTCGGTCGAGTCAGCGAGGTCAACAGTCGCATCGTGGTCGTCTTGCCGGCGCCGTTCGGGCCGAGGAAGCCGTAGACGGTGCCGGGCTCGATCGCGAGATCGAGGTCCTGCACCGCCCGGTCCTCGCCGTAGTGCTTGGTCAGCCCGTCGGCGCGGACGGCGGGCTCGGTCATCGGCCGATCACCTCCTCGTCAGGTGCTCGCGTGATCCTCGGGGTGGCAGTCGGGGACATTGGTGCTACCATGTAAAGGTCGCTTTACAGTAAAGCGTGCTTTACACCACTACTTCAACGTGACGATTGCGCGGCGGTCGCGGAGCTGTGGTCGGCCGACGTCGCTCCAGCGAGTCGCCTGCGGGCACCGCCGGGTGGACGGCGGGCATCGAGACGACTGTGCTGCCGGAGCCACTCGCGTGGTCCAGACGACTGTCCCGTCGCTGTCGCGTACGTGATCGAGGCGGCTGTTCCGTCGCAGCCGCTCGTGTGGTCCAGAGGGCTGTTCCCTCGCCGTCGCTCACACGTGCAGGTGCCACTTCCGCAGCGCGCGGCCGCGAGCCGGTCAGGACAGCTTCCGGCGCAGCCGGAAGGAGGCCAGCCGGAGCCGGTAGCTCGTCGACTTGAGGAGGTAGATCGCCATCTCCCCGAACTCCAGGAGCACGCCGCCGAGGCCGCTGCGCTCGGCGGGGCGTTCGGGGGGTGTCGGTCGGGCGGGTGCCTCGAGATCGCTCGAGGTCGTGTTGGCGCCACGCCTCCGGCCGCTCCCGTCGGCGGTGCCGCGACCGTGGCCGCCTCGGTTAGCGCGCGCCGTGCCGCCCGCGTCGCTCGTGGCGGTCGGATCGGTCGCGTCGGTCGGGGTCGCGAAGTCGGGCTGGTCGGCGTGCTCGGCAGCGAGGTCGTGGTCGGGGTCGATCGACTGCAGCAGCGTCCGCAACTCCTCGACCTCCCGCTCCAGGACCTGGTTCCGCTGTCGGAGGCGCGCGAGCGTCTCGTCCCCCTCTCCGGCCGGTGTATCGCCAACGGCCTCGGGCTCGATCGCGTCCTCGCCGTCGATCGTGGTGGCCTCATCGTCGCTCGCGGGGGTCGGGGGATCCGGCTCGGGCGCGCCGTCGGCCTGCTGGGGCGGGCCCTCCGGAGCGTCGGGCAGCGTGAGGTCCTCGAGGCTTCCGGGCTCGGGCTCGGGTTCGGGGTGGTCGGGCGGGCCGCCGCCCTCCGCGCGCTCGATCTCGTCGATCAGGTCCGCGCCGACGGTCTTGAGGTCCGGGCGGTCGTAGGATTCGAGGCCGGGCGTCGCGCCGGCGTCGTGGGTGTGTTTACGCCGGAACTGGACGCGCTCGATCGTGTCGTCCCAGTCCGTCAGCAGGAACGCCTCGCCCGGGTCGAGGTCGGTGAGTTCGTCCTTCCGGTCCGAGCCGATGATCTTCGAGACGACCTTCACGTCGGCCTCCCAGGTGAGGCGGTGCCAGACCATCCAGTCGCACTGGGTGATGAAGTCCTTGTCCACCGAGGAGGGTCGCTGTGAGACCCCGCAGATGCCCAGGCCGCGTTTTCGCCCGCGCTTGGCGACCCGTTCGAGCATCTCGCCGAGGTCCCCACCGCTGCCCTGCTGGGGCAGGTACTCCTGCATCTCCTCGACGACCAGCAAGAACGGCTTGCGCACCTCCTTCTCGCGGCGGTAGAGCTCCTCGATCGTTCGGGTGATCAGCTCCCGGGACTCCTCAACGTCGTCGAAGCCCGAGACGTCGAGGATGATCGGGACGTTGCGTTCGAGGCCGATCTCCGCCAGGGTCTCGGCGTGGTCGGGCCCCACGCGGACGTCCGCGAAGTCGTCGCCGCCGACGTGGAGGAGCTGGTACTCCTCCTGGAGGCCGTAGAACTCGCCCTCGGTGTCGACGATGAGGAAGTTGTAGCCGTTGTCGAGCAGTTCCTCGGCGATCACCCCGACGGTGTTGGACTTGCCACTCCCGGACTTCCCGGAGACGAACCCGCGCCCGGTGAGGAGTTCGACGACCGGGAGCGAGCGCGCGTCCGTCGTGGGCACGATCCACTCGGCGTTGCTACCCTGGGCCATTCGCCGTCGGCCTGACTACCCGTGGAAACGTTATATGCTTGTTGTCGGGTTGTGCCCCGACGGTCGCGAGGCCGGCCCTCGCGCCCCCGAGCGGCCCCCGGCCCACCCCTCGAACGATGGACCTGTTTCCCTACGGACGGACACGTTTATCACCCTGGTACGCATGGCTCATCGGTGTGCACTTCGAGGGGCTTCCGGCGGCAGCAGGTGGGGACGTAACCGCCGGAGGGCGGCCTGATCGTTCGGAGTCGGAGCGGTAGTGAGCCCGCAGAATGACAGACGACGATACACCCCCGCTGGACGGGACCGACGAGATCGAGGAGCACGGCTCCGGAGAGCCACCCACAGAGGCGATCGCCCGCGAGGAGGGGCCGGGTGACGAAGCGCTGGATCGGGGCGCCAGCGCGCGCCTCGAGCGCCAGGACGTCGCCGAGGAGGACCCTGCTGGGGCCGGCGATGGCGACGGCCTCTTCGACGAGCTGCTGGCCGGCCAGCGCATCTTCGCGGACAAGGAGGTGCTCCGGCCCTCCTACACGCCGAGCCGGCTGCCCCACCGCGAGGCGCAGATCGACCGGCTCGCGTCCGTACTAGTCTCCGCGCTCCGCGGGGACACGCCCTCGAACATCCTCGTCTACGGCAAGACCGGGACCGGCAAGACCGCCAGCGCGAAGTACGTCAGCCAGGAGCTCGAGCGCTCGGCGACGGAGTACGAGGTCGACTGCGAGGTCGAGTACATCAACTGCGAGGTGACCGACACCCAGTACCGCGTGCTCGCGCAGCTGGGCAACGAGTTCATCGCGGACAACTTGGAGCGCGCCGAGGACGACATCGCGGAGCTGACCGCGGTCGTCGACGCCGTCAACGTCGAGCGCGCCAGGGAGCTGGGCTACGCGGACCTCGGGGAGGTCCGCGAGCGCATCGAGGAGCTGCGGGCCTACACCGAGAGCGAGGAGGAGATCCCGATGACGGGCTGGCCGACCGACCGGGTCTACCAGTCCTTCGTCCGGGCGATCGACCTCTACCAGCGCGTCCTCGTGTTCATGTTCGACGAGATCGACAAGCTCGTCGAGAAGTCCGGCGACGACACGCTGTACAACCTCTCGCGGATCAACTCGGGGCTCGATCGCTCGAAGGTCTCGATCATCGGCATCTCGAACGACCTCAAGTTCACCGACTTCCTCGATCCCCGGGTGAAGTCCTCCCTGGGCGAGGAGGAGATCGTCTTCCCGCCCTACGACGCCGAGCAGATCTCCGATATCCTCGAACAGCGCGCCGCGATCGCGTTCAACGAGGGAACGCTGGAGCAGGACGTCATTCCCCTCTGCGCCGCCTTCGCCGCCCAGGAACACGGCGACGCCCGGCGGGCGCTCGACCTCCTTCGCTGTGCCGGCGAGTTCGCCGAGCGCGACGGCACCGACGGCGTCACCGCCGAGCACGTGCGCCACGCCCAGGACAAGATCGAACTCGACCGCATCGTCGAGGCCGTCCGGACGCTCCCCACGCAATCGAAGCTCGTGTTGCTCTCGATCATCGAGTGCCAGGGCGAGGACGCCCGCGTCACCACCGGCGAGGTGTACAACACCTACCGCGACGTGGCGAAGGAGGCCGGCGTCGACCCGCTGACACAGCGGCGGGCGACCGACCTCATCTCCGAACTCGACATGCTCGGGATCGTCAACGCGGTCGTCGTCTCGAAGGGCCGCTACGGCCGGACGAAGGAGATCAACGTCTCCGTCCCGACCGATCGCACTCGGGAGGTTATCGAGCAGGACTCGCGACTCGGCGGCGAGGAGGACTGATCGGGCTGCGGCGGTGATGGATCCGGCACGCACTCAGTGTCTCGCGAGCGCGACGACCGCCTGGCCGTAGGCCAGCCCGCCGTCGCCGGGCGGGAGCCGCTCGTGGGCGAGCCACTCGCCCCCGGCCTCCGTGACGCGCCGTCGCATCCGGGAGACGATCGCGTCGTTGACGGCCACGCCGCCGCTGACGCCGACCGGGACGCTTGCGCCCCCTCCGTCCTCGGCGGCACCAACGGCGATCTCCGACAGGCCGTCCGCGAGGGCGACCTGGGCGGTCGCCGCGACGTCTGGCACCGACTCGATAGCTGCCAGGCCCGCCACGCGATCGAGCAGTCGGGACGTGTCGACGCAGCGCCTGTCGTCGACGGTCGTGAACGGAACCGCCAGGTCGAGGGGCTCGCCGGCCGCCGCCGTCGCTTCCAGCTCCATGGCCGGCTGTCCCTCGTAGTCCCGGCGGCGACACACGCCGAGCAGCGCGGCCACGGCGTCGAGGTACCGGCCCGCGCTGGTGGTCGTCGGGCAGTTGACGCCCCGCTCGACCTGCCGTCGGACCTGTTCGGCGTCGGCGGTGGTGGTGGTCTCTCCCGGGCCGATCCCCCGGTCGGCGAGCAGCGCGGTCAGCGGGGCTGTCCCCTCCGCCCTCCGGACGGTCTCCTTCGCGACCAGCGCCGCGACGGCGGCGTCGTCCAGGAGGGTCGGGAGGATTCGCGCGGGATACCGCACCGCCGCCTCGCCGCCGGGCAGTCCGAACGGTGCGAGCCCGCCGACGCGCTCGTAGTCCGCCATGCCGGTGTCGAGCACCTCGCCGCCCCAGATCGTCCCGTCCGGGCCGTAACCGGAGCCGTCGACGGCGATCACGACGCCCCGTTCGCGGTCGTGCTCGCCGAGGAGAGCGGCGGCGTGTGCGTGGTGGTGCTGCACGCGGACCGGCTCGGCGGCTGACGGGTCGCCGCTGCCGTCCCCGAGGGCTGTCGCACGGCGCTCGGCCTCCCCCGTGGTCAGGAACTCGGGGTGCAGGTCGCAGGCGAGCACGTCGGGCTCGACGTCGAACAGCTCCAGGAGGTGGTCGGTGGCGTCGCGGTGGGCAGCCAGCGCGTCCGGTCCGTCGACGTCGCCGACGTGCTGGCTCGGGACCACGTCCTCGCCCCGGCTGATGGCGACGGTGGCGTCGAACTCCCCGCCCGTCGCGAGCACGGTCGGGGCGGCCGCGGTTGCATCGTCGCCCTCCCCACCGACCGCCGCGCTCGGAGCTGGGATCGCCCCCGGCACCCACCCGCGCGAGCGCCGGAGGAAGGTCCGCCGGCCGTCGACGGTACGGACGACCGAGTCGTCACAGCGCGCGACGATATCGCGGTCGTGGACGAGTGCGGCGTCGATCCCCTCGAGGTCGAGGAGCTCCTCGGTCGTCGTGGCCATTGGTTCGCCCGGCATGTTGGCGCTGGTCATCACGAGCGGGTCGTCGCCGGGCCGGGCGTCGAAGAGCAGGTGGTGGAGGCCGGCGTAGGGGAGCATCACGCCGACGGTGTGCAGCCCCGGCGCGACCGCGTCGAGCCACTCCGGCCCGCCGCTTCCGCCGGCGCCGCCGTCGTGCTCGACGGTCACGATCGGTCGCCGGATCGTCGAGAGCGCGGCCAGATCCTCCTCGGTGGGCGTCGCGAACGCCTGGACGGCCTCGACAGTCGGCGCCATCAGCGCGAACGGCTTCGAGGGCCGCTCGAAGCGCTCGCGGAGCAGCCCGACCGCCGCCGGGTCCGTCGCCTCGCAGGCGACGTGGGTCCCGCCGGTGCCCTTGATCCCGATCATGTCGCCCGCGGCGACGCGCTCCATCGCCGCCGTGATCGCGTCCGTGCCGGTCGCGACCGTCGCGCCGTCTGTCGGTGCGGTGTCATTCGGTCCCGACACGTCTGCGGCCCCGCGGCCGCCGCCGTCGGTCAGATCTACCAGCCGGAGTCGGGGGCCACAGTTCGGACACGCGGTCGTCTGGGCGTGGTAGCGGCGGTCGGCGGGGTCCTCGTAGGCCGCCTGGCATTCCGGACAGAAGGGGTAGGCGTCCATCGACGTCCGCTCGCGGTCGTAGGGAAGTTCGCGGATGACGGTGAAGCGGGGCCCGCAGTCGACGCAGGCGGTCGCCCAGTAGCCGTAGTAGCGCGAGTCGGAGGAACGGACGTCCGCGAGGCAGCGCTCGCAGATGCCGGTGTCCGGCGGGATCGATCCCGACCCCTGGTCCGCGGCCGCCGATGGCTCGATGGTGAACGTCGCCTCGCCGACGGGATCGGCCTCCTCGACCGCTACGGTGTCGACCCGGGCCAGGGGCGGCGGGTCTTCCCGGAGGACCTCGAGGACGGCGTCGACGCTCTCGGGGTCGCCCTCGAGGTCGATCGCGACGCCGGCGTCGCCGAGATTCTTCACCGAGCCCCCGAGGTCCTCGGCCGTCGCGGTGCGGTAGACGAAGGGCCGGAAGCCGACGCCCTGGACGACGCCGGTGACGGTGGCAGCGATCCGTCGCCGACCGCCGGTCCCGGCCGATCCCGTCCCCGCGCCGTCGCTCATGCGCCGTCGGGATCGGGGGTGACCCGCCACTCGGCGAGCGGGTCGCCCTCGCCGTCCGCCGCGTGGGGGTGGTCGTGGTCCTCGTGGTGGTCGTGCTCGCCGGCTACGTGATCGTGGTCGCTGTGTTGGTGGTCGTGTCCGTTCTCGTGCCCGCGGTGGCCGTGCTCGTGGTCGGGATCGTCGTCCCTGTGCTCGCCACCCCTGTGCTCGTGCTCGCCGTGCCCGTGGGCGTGACCGGCGGCCCGGACGGCAGCCAGCGCCGCGTCGAGGTCCTCCAGCCCGTCGCCGGCCTCCGCGCTGGTCCGGAAGACCGGCAGCTCCGGCGCGACCTCGGCGACGTCGGCCACCATCCGGTCGACGTCAGAACCGACGGCCGCCGCGACGTCGACCTTGTTCACGACCGCGGCGTCGACGGCCTGGACGAGCAGCGGGTGTTTCCGGACGACGTCGTCGCCCTCCGTCGTCGAGACGACGAGCACCCGGAGCTGGGCGCCAAGCGGGAAGTCCGCGGGACAGACCATGTTGCCGACGTTCTCGACGTAGAGGGTGTCGAGCGCGTCGAGGTCCAGGGGCTCCAGCGCGTCCTCGACCAGCGAGGGGTCGAGGTGACATTCCTTCCCCGTCGTGACGCTCGAGACCTGGACCCCCAGCTCGCGGTAGCGCCGTGCGTCGTCGTCGCCGGCGACGTCGCCGACGATCACGCCGATGGACTCCTCAGCAGGCGCGCGCTCGATCAGGCGCTCGATGAGCCGGGTCTTCCCGCTCCCGGTCGCGCCGAGGAACTCCGCGACGAAGATGCCCTGCTCGTGGACGAGTTGCTCGTGGAGTTCGCGGGCCTGCTCGCGGAACTGCGCGAGCACGTCCGCTTCGGCATCGCTGACGCCGTCACCCTCATTCCCGTGGCCGACCAGCCCCTCGTCGCCGTGGCCGAAGCGGTGGGCGCGGAGGGGTTCGGGGGCGCGGGCGGGTCCGGGACCTCCAGTCCCCGAGCCGGGCTGCCGGGCCCGGAGCCACTCGAGGACTTCCTCGATCGCCTGCAAGGGGCCAGGCCGGTCGTCGAGCGGCGCGCCGAACGGGGTGGATCGGTGGTGGTGAGTCATGGCTTGTCCGTGTCGGTGGAGGGGGATCGGGTCGTGGTTGTCCTCCGGTCGGTAGTGCGGGGGCCGGTCGAGGCGTTCTCGCCGGGGCCAACGCCGTCGGCAGCGGCGGCGTCCGGATCGGCGGCCTCCACGTCGACGCCTTCGGCATCGCCGTCCGCGCCGGTCGCGACCTCGACCTGCAGCAGGTAGCAGCCGTCGCCGCGCTCGAGGTCGAGGCGGGCGTCGCAGTCCGGGCACTGGAGGTCCGGCGCGTACGCGAGGGCGGCGTCGAGCACCTCGGGCTCGCCGCTCCAGCCGCAGTCGCAGGCGGCGTAGGGCGGCTCCGTCTCGAGTTCGAGGTCGGCGTCGGCGGCCATCGTGTCCGCGGCCGCGGCGCGGAGGCAGGTCCGGAGCTGGTCGACGTTGAGGTGGCTGGCCTCGCCGACTGACAGCCGGAGGCGCTCGATCCGGACGCCGTCCCGCTCCAGGGCGAGCTCCCGGGCGGTCTCGAGCACCTGGGTGGCGACGGCGAACTCGTGCATGTCAGCAGATCCTCGGGAGCTGCTCGCCCTCGGGCTCGCTCAGGTAGCGCCGGCCGATGCCGGTGTCGAGCACGACTCGCCCGGGGTGGTCCTCGACGGCCTCGCCGACGACGGCGGCGTCCTCGCCCTTCGGGTGATTCTGGAGGGCGGCGAGCACGTCCTCGGCGTCCTCCGGATCGACGCCGAAGACGACCTTGCCCTCGTTCGCGACCGAGAGGGGATCGATGCCCAGCACCTCGCCGGCGGAGGCGACGGCGCCGGCGACCGGGATCGATCGCTCGTCGATCGCCAGCCCCAGGTCCGCCGCGCCGGCCATCTCGTTACACGCGGTCGCGAACCCGCCTCGCGTCGGGTCGGTCATCGCGGTCACCTCCCCGGCCGCCATCGCGGCCGCCACGAGGTCGTTGACGGGCGCGACGTCGCTTTCGAGGTCGCCCTCGAAGTCGAAGCCCTCGCGCTCGGAGAGCAGCGAGATGCCGTGGTCGCCGACGGTACCAGAGACGAGGATGGCGTCGCCAGCGGAGAGCCCGGCGTCGGCGACGTGGCTGCCCCGCTCGACGACGCCGACCGCGGTGGTGTTGATCGCGAGCTGGTCGAGCTCGCCGCCGCCCATCACCTTCGTGTCGCCGGTCGTGATCCGACAGTCGGCCTCCTCGCAGGTCGCCTCGATCGAGTCCATCACCCGCTCGAGGACGCGCATCGGGGTCCCCGCCTCGACGATGAGCGAGCACGTTACCGACAGCGGCTCGGTCGCGCCCATCACCGCGAGGTCGTTGACGGTGCCCGCGACGGCGAGACGCCCGATGTCCCCGCCCTCGAAGAACAGCGGCGTGACGACGTGGCTGTCCGTGGTGACGACCAGGGACTGTTCGCCGCCGGGAAGGGCGTGCACGGAGCCGTCCTCCATCGCCGCGAGCCCGACGTCGTCGAGGTCGGCCGAGCCGTCGCTCGCCGAACCCGCGTCAGCGCTGTCGCCGAAGCGCGACAGCGCGAGGTCGTCGATCAGCTCGCGCATCCGGACGCCGCCCGCCCCGTGGGCGAGGGTGACGACCGGCCCGTCGTCTCCGTCTTCCGCGGCTATCGTGGAGTCGTCCGCGGCCTCGGCGTCCGCGCTCTCGGCGGCCGCCCGCTCGACGTCCGCGCTCTCCGGGTCCGTGCCATCCACGCCCCTCGCGTCGGGATCGCCAGTTCCGGTCATGGTCAGAGGTCCGGTTGGCCGCCGTACTCGAGCCAGATCTTGCAGGGGCCCTCGCTGGAGACCATACAGGCGCCGACGGGGTTCTGGGGCGTACACTCCTCGCCGAAGAGGTCGCAGTCGTCGGGGTCGGCCTGGCCCGCCATGATGTCCCCGCAGAGACAGTCCTCGGTGAGCGGGTCCGCCCCGCCGACGTCGGGGTCGACGTCGAAGCGCTCGCGGGCGTCGAACTGGGCGTACTCCTCGCGGAGGACGAGGTCGGCGCCGGGGATCTCGGCGATGCCGCGCCACTCGCCGCTGTCGGTCTCGAAGACCTCCCACATCGTCTCGAGGGCGTCGGTGTTCCCCGCCTCGCTCACGCAGCGGGGGTAGGCGTTCTCCAGGCCGGCCTCGCCGTCCCGGACGAACTCGAGGAGCCGCTCGAGGCCGAGGAGGACGTCCAGGGGCTCGAAGCCGCCGACCACGACCGGCAGCTCGTACTCCTCGACGAACGGCTCGAAGAGCCCGTAGCCGGTGACGGTCGCGGCGTGGCCCGCGGCGAGGAACCCGTCGATGTCGGTCTCGGGCAGCTCGGCGACGACCTCCATCGCCGGGGGGACGTACTTGTGCGCCGAGAGCACCGAGAAGTTCGCCGGCGGGTCGTCGGTCAGCACCGCGGCGGTCGGCGCGGCGGTCGTCTCGAAGCCCGTCGCGAAGAAGACGACCTCCGCGTCGGGCTCCTCGCGGGCGATTTCGGCGGCCTCGCTGGCGCTGTAGACCACCCGGACGTCAGCGCCGTCGGTCTTGGCGTCGGCGAGGCTGCGCTCGGTGCCGGGCACCCGGAACATGTCCCCGTAGGTCGCGACGACGCAGCCGTCCTCGGCGAGTGCGACCGCCTCGTCGACCTCGGGCATGTTGGTCACGCAGACCGGACAGCCGGGGCCCATCCGCACCGAGAGCCCGTCGGGCAGGAGGCTCCGCAGTCCGTACTTCGCGATGGCCTGCTCGTGGGAGCCACAGACGTGCATGACGGTGACGGGTTCGTCGATGTCCGCCATCAGCGCCTCGAGGCGGTCGGTCAGCTCCTCGGCGGTCTCGGGGTCCCGGAACTGCAGGGTCTCGCCGCCGGCTGCGGGCATCTATCTGCCCCCGAGACCGAGTTGCCGGCCGGGCTCGGCGCCGATCTCGTCGAGGGCCTCCTCCTCGTCGCCCTCGAGGAACGACTCGTAGATCTCGATTGTCTCCTCGACCTCGGCGTCGGGGATCTTCCGGATCGCGAACCCCGCGTGGTTGAGGACGTAGTCGCCGACCTCGACCTCGTCCCCGACGATGTCCAGGCGGACCGACTTCTCGACGTCCCAGAAGGACGCCGTCGCCTCGTTCCCGTCGATGGCCGTGATCTCTCCCGGGATGCCCAGACACATGGTGGTACTCGTCGTCGACTAGGGGCGGACGGGGGATATAAACCAAGGCCCGTTTCCACCGGGTGAAACCGGCTGACTGCGCCGGGAACGAGGCGGAAGGCACTGGGGCTCTTCCGGAATCGCTCCCGGGGGCTCTTCCGGGGTCGCTCCCGGCCAGCGCTGTGGCGTCGGTGGCGGCAGCGGGCCGATCCGCCCGGTGCCGACGAGCCGAAGCGCTCGAGGCCGACATACGGACCGCTGCGCGCCTCAGTCCCCGAGGTCGATCGTCGTGACCGAGTGGATCCGCTCGTCGCCGGTCAGTCGCTCGCGGGCTGCCTCCGGCAGGGGATCGTCGAGCGTGTACACGGTCAGCGCCTCGCCGTCGTGGGGCTCGCGGCTGTTGGCCATCCCGGCGATGTTGACGTCGGCCTCGCCGAGGATCGTGCCGATCGCGCCGATGACGCCGGGCTCGTCGCGGTTGCGGACCACCATCAGGTAGCCACTGGGCGAGGCGTCGACCCGGTAGCCGTCGATGGAGACGAGCCGCGGGTCCTCGTCGTGGAAGATCGTCCCGCTGACGGTCACCTCGTCGCCGTTGCTCCGCGCGGTGACGGCGGCGAGACTCTGGAACCCGGCGGCCTGCCAGTAGCGGTTGACGCCGACGTCGATGCCCCGGCGCCGGGCGATCCGCGCGGGGGCGTCGACGACGGGGACCTGCCAGCCGAAGGGGTTGAAGGCCCGCGCGGTCGCCAGCTCGATGGCCTCCTCCTCGGCGATCTCGCCGGAGAAGGTCACCTCGATGGCGTCGACCCGGCCATCGAGCAGCCGGGTCGCGACCCGACTCGCGTCCTCGGCGAGGCCGACGTACTCCCGCAGCTCCGGCGGGCCGTCCTCGCCGACCCAGGGGATGTTCAGCGAGTTCTGGACGGGCTCGCCCGCGAGGGCGTCGACGACCTGCTCGGCGGAGGTCTCGGCGACGTTGACCTGCGCGGCGGTGGTCGTCCCGCCGAGGTGTGGCGTGACGACGATGTCCTCGACGGCGAGCATGGGGTTGTCCGCCTCCGGCGGCTCGGGGCGGAACACGTCGACGGCGGCGCCGGCGACTGGTCCGTCCGCGACCGCCTCCGCGAGGGCGGTCTCGTCGACGACGCCGCCGCGGCCCGTGTGCACGAGGTAGCCGTCCTCGAGGTGGGCGAGTTCCTCGGCGCCGAGCAGACCGTCGGTCTCGGACGTGATCGGCGCGTTCACCGAGATCACGTCGGCCCGCTCGACGCACTCGGTGACGTCGTCGACCAGGTCGATCCCCAGCTGGTCGGCGCGGTCCTGGCCGAGGTACGGGTCGTAGGCGTGGAGGTCGGTGTCGAAGGCCCCCAGCAGCTCCGCGACTCGCTGGCCGACGCGGCCGAGGCCGACGATGCCGACGGCGGCTCCCGAGAGCTCGCCGAGGTCGGTTGGGTCCGGGGGCTCCTCGCCGGCCCGCAGGCGCTGGTGGAGCTTGGGAATCGACCCCAGGGACGACAGTGCCAGCGCGACCGTGTGCTCGGAGGCCGCCATGACGTTGCCCCGCGGCGCGTTCGCGACGATGACGTCGTGCTCGGTCGCCGCGTCGATGTCGATGTTGTCCACGCCGATCCCGGCGCGGGCGACGATCCGGAGGTCCGGGGCCGCGGCGAAGTGCTCGGCCGTGATCTCCGTGCCCCGGATCACCAGGGCGTCGACGTCGCCGATCGCGTCGACGAGCGCCTCGCTGGTGATGTCAGTCCGTTCCTCGACCTCGAGACCGGCCTCCCGGAGCCGATCGATCCCGGTTTCGTCGATCGGATCCGTGACGAGCACCTTCATACGTGGGGTACGTGCGGAGAGCGGTGTCAACCTTCCGAGTTCGACTCGCGAGACTGGCCCAGGCCGGTCCGGCGGCGAGCCCGCGTCGCTCGCCCGCTGGCGGGCATTCGGAGCGCGTTCTTCGCCGGCGGCTCCCGATCTACCAGGCGTCGGACGGCGGCGGGACGTCCGCATCCACGAGTTCGGCGCCGGGCAGCTCCTCGACGAGCCGGCCTTCGATCGCCTCGACCACCGACGGCAGTGCCTCGCGCATCGCCGCGGTCAGCTCCTCGCCGTACTCGAAGGGGTCGGCCACCTCGATCGCGAAGATCGTCATCGCGGGCATCGACTCGCCCATGGCCTCCCCGAGCGTGCGGAGCGTGCCCAGGCCGACGTTGTGGGTGGCGACGCCGCCGCTCTCGGCGGCGGGCTCGACGTCCTCGGGGTCGAGCACGTACCAGTCGCCGGGCGTGCCGTGGGTGGTCACCACCGAGTCCACGAGGTAGACCGCCTCGTAGCCGCTGAGCTCCTCGATGAGCATGATGCGTCCGGACGTCATCGCCCGGACGGCGACGCCCGGCGCGTCGAGCGTCTCGGCGAGCCGGTCGGCGACCAGCAGGCCGACGGCGTCGTCGCGCTTGATGTCGTTGCCGACGCCGAGTACGAGCACGTCGGCCGCCGGCTCGTCGATGCGCTCGCCGACGGCCGGCTCCCCGACGACCGGCTCGCCGTCGGCCGGTTCGTCGGCGCCCGCCGACTCGCCCGGCGGTCCGGTCGGCTCCCGTCCGCGAGGCCCGCCACCGTGCGCGTTGGCGCTCCCGTCGCCCGGGCTCGCGTCCGCGGTCATCGCGACACCTCGTCGAGCACCTCGCCGTCGCGCTCCAAGGTCACCTCGAGGGGCATGTCACCGATCGCGTGGGTGGAGCAGGACAGACAGGGGTCGTAACACCGGATCACGCTCTCGATCTTGTTGAGGATGCCCTCGGGGAGCTCCGGCCCGTCGACGAACGCCTCGGCGGCCGACCGGACGCCCCGGTTCATCGCGGCGTTGTTGTGCGTGGTCGCGACGACGAAGTTCGCGTTCGTGACGATCCCGTCGTCGTCGACGTCGTACTCGTGGATGAGCGTGCCGCGTGGCGCCTCGATGACGCCCACCCCGTTGCGCCGGACGGGGCGCGTGGACACGTTCGGCTGGCCGTCGTAGACGTCGTCGTCTTCGAGGAGTTCCCGGCTGCGCTCGATGCAGTAGCAGATCTCGATGAGCCGGGCCCAGTGGTAGTACGTCGAGCGCTCGTGGACGCCGCCGTCGGCCGCGTCGCGGAACGCCTCCCACTCCTCGCGCGCGGCCGGCGTTCCGACGTCGTCGACGAGGTTGAGCCGTGCCAGTGGCCCGACGCGGTACTGGCCGTCCTCGAAGCCACGCTCGCGGTAGTAGGGGAACTTGAGGTAGCTCCAGTCGACCGAGCGCTCGCCGATCACCGCCTCGTAGTCGCCACTGGGGAACTGCTCTAATCGCTCGCCGTCGGCGTCGATCAGCCGGACGTCGCCGTCGTAGTGCTCGAGACCGCCCTCCCCGTCGACGAGACCCATGTAGCCCGTGGGGTAGGTGGCGTAGTCCAGGGTCTCCTCGTCCATCTCCGTGAAGACGTCCCGCAACCGGTCGATCGTCTCGCGGACGTAGCCGACCAGGGGCTCGGATCGCTCGAGGAGTTCCTCCCCGGCCTCGCGGTCGAGGGTGTTGGTGACCCCGCCGCCGATCGCGAAGTCCGGGTGGACCTCCTTGCCGCCGAGGGCGCCGATGATCGACTGGCCGTAGCTCCGGAGCTCGATGCCCCGCTCGGCCAGCTCCGGCTCCTCCTCGAGGACGCCCTCGATGTTCCGGCGTGCGGGATCGGCGTCGTATCCCAGCAACAGGTCCGGACTGGAGAGGTAGAAGAAGCTGAGGGCGTGGCTCTGGGCGACCTGCCCGACGTGGAGCAGCTCGCGGAGCTTCACGGCAGCCGGCGGCAGGTCGACGTCCGCGATCTCGTCCAGGGCCTTCGCCGCCGCGAGCTGGTGGCTCACCGGGCAGATGCCACAGATCCGTGCCGTGATCTCGGGCATCTCCCAGACGGGCCGGCCCTCGACGAACTCCTCGAAGCCGCGGAACTCCGTGACGTGGAACTTCGCGTCCTCGACGGTGCCATCCTCGTCGACGTCGATCGTGATCTTCCCGTGGCCCTCGACGCGGGTGACGGGGTCGATGGTGTGTGTCTCGGTCATTGTCAGTCGTACTGGAGTTTCTCCTCGACGATCGCTGGCTCCTCCCCGGCCAGCAGCGCCTCGATCCCGTAGGCCAACACCTCCGCGTCGGGCGGACAGCCCGGGATGTGGACGTCGACCTCGACGAACTCGTCGAGTGGCCGCGCGTCCTCGAGCAAGGCGGGAACGGGGACCTCGCCCCTGGGCGCCTCGCTCTCCTCGTCGGCGGCGTCCTCGTAGACCGAGTCGACCAGTTCGTCGGGGTCGGCCCCGTTGCGCAGGGACATGATCCCACGGAGCGCCGCGCAGTCGCCCCACGCGACCACGACGTCGCAGTGCTCCCGGAGCTCCTCGGCGACCTCGACGTTCTCCTCGTTGGTGACGACGCCCTCCGCGATGCCGATGTCGGCCTCGGGAACGCCCTTCTCGTCGACGATCATGTGGCTGGCGACGATCTCGACGTCCGCCAGCAGGTCGATTAGCCCCTCGTCGATGTTGAGGAACTCCATGTGACAGCCCGAGCAGCCACCCAGACAGACCGTGGCGACGCGGGCGCGGGGCTCCGCTGGCTCCTCGGCGCTGGCGTCCTCGGTGCTCGCCTCGTCGGCGGGCTCGACGTCCTCCTCCGGCGTGGCGTCCGGCTCCGCCTCGGCGTCGGTGGGCTCGTCCGGTTCGGCGCCCTCCTCGGCGGCCCCCTCGGCCTCGTCGGTGGCGCTCACGCCTCGATCACCTCCTCGTCCGGGGCCTCACCAGGATCGGCCAGTGCGTCGAGCACGGCCCGGTCCTCGTCGACGGGCCCGCGCGGCTCGAGGACGCGGGTGAGCTCGCCCTCCGCCCGACTGGCGTCGGTCACGGTCCCCTCGCGTTCGAACCAGTCCAGCGCCGGGAGCACCACGTCCGCGGCCCTGGTCAGCGTCGACTCCCGCGTCGCCTGGACGATCACGGTGTCGGCCGCTCTGGCGACCGGGAGCAGCCGGTCGAGGTCGGTCCCCTCGTCGTCGGCCGCCAGCAGGTACGCGACGTCCGGCGCCGCGTCGACGGTGTCCGCGACCGTGGTGTCGATCAGCCCATCCGCCGCGGCGTTGGCGCGGTCGGGCAGGCTCAGGACCACGCCGTCGGTCATCCCGGCGAGGGCGTACGCGTCGATGATGGTCTCCTCGTCGTCGACGCCGGGGCCGAGCACGATCACGCCGGTGCCGTCCTCGAGTGCGGGGACGACCTGGAGCAGCGGTCCGGCGCGGTCGTCGGTGAACGCCTCCGCGCCGTCCTCGAAGAGCTGGACGGCGCGGGCGGCGACGCCACGCATCGCGGGCCCGGAGGCGATGGAGACGTCGGACTTGGAGCCAAAGCGGTCCTCGTCCTCGTCGACGCCGACGAGGGTCGCGCCGTCCTTGGCGGCCCGGCGGACGTAGGCGGCGGCGATGGGGTGCGTGTCGACGATCGTGGTGTCGAAGGCGACGACGGCGTCGGCCCCGAGCACGGCTTCGGGGCCGTCGGCCCGGAGCGCGCTCGCGGTGGTCCCGAGCTCGCCCGCGACGCGCTCTGCGATCCGTGCCTCCGTGGCGACCCGCTCCGTCCCTGGAACGGCGACCTCGGCGTCGTAGGCGGCCATCGCCTCCGCGAAGGCGACCAGGGTCTCCGTGGGAAGCCGGTCGGAGGCGACGGCGCCGACCGAGTCGGCGTCCGCGAGGGCCTCGCTGGCCCGCTCGAGCGCGACCTCGAGGTCCACGGCCCCCTCGCCGTGGATCGACGCGGCGTCGACGCGCTCCCTGCCGTCGGCGAGCAGTTCGAACCGCCCCCGCTCGCAGAGCTGGGCGCCGTCCTCCCCGTCGCGGGCGCCCTCGATGCGGACGATACGCCCGGAGTTCGTGTCGACCTCGAGCGCACAGCCCATGCTGCACTCCGTGCAGGTGGTCTCGACGGTCTCGCACTCCGCCGTGCGGCCGCGGTAGGCGCTGGCCGAGCCATAGAGCGCGCCGGTCGGGCACGCCTGGACGCAGGCGCCACACTCGATGCAGGAGGAGTCGGCCAGCGGGACGTCGTCGTCGGCGACGATCGTCGTCTCCTTGCCGCGTCCGGCGAAGGAGAGCGTGTCGTTGGCGACGACCTCCTCGCAGGTCCGGATGCACCGGCCGCAGTTGATGCAGCGATCGAGGTCCATCGTGATCCACTCGCTGGAGGTGTCGACGCTGCGGTCGGGGTACTCCAGTGGGAAGCGACTCGCATCGAGCCCCGCCCGGTTGAACATGTCCTCGAGCTCGCAGTCGCCCTCGGCCTCGCAGTACATGCAGTAGTGGTTCTCCTCGGCGAAGAGCAACTCGAGGATGGTCCGCCGGCGGTCCCACAGCGCCTCGGTGTCCATCGCGACCGACATTCCCTCCTCGGCGGCCGTCGTGCAGGCGGTCTCGAGGCGCTCGCCGTCGACCTCGACGAGGCACATCCGGCAGGCCCCGACGTTCGTGAGCCCCTCGAGCGCACAGAGCGTCGGGATGTCGATCCCGACGCGATCTGCGGCCTCCAGGATCGTCTCGCCGGGCCTCGCCTCGACGGTCCGGCCGTCGATCTCGAACTCGATCTCGAACTCGCCGTCGGCGTCGGTGGTCTTGCTCATCGTGATCACCCCCGCACCTCGATGATGTCCAGCGGACACGCCTCCGCACACTGGCCACAGCCGATGCAGGCCTCCGGGTCGATGCTGTGGGGCTCCTGGTGCTCGCCGGCGATGGCGTCGACCGGGCAGGCCTTGGCACACTGGTGGCAGCCGACGCACTCCTCCTGGAGGATCTTGTAGGTCTTCCCGTGGGTGCCGCTGCCGAGTTCGCAGTCGCCCGCGGGGCACTCCTCGTCCTCGATGTGGGCCCAGTACTCCTCCTCGAAGTATTCCAGCGTGCTCACCACCGGGTTCGGCGCAGTCTGGCCGAGCCCGCACAGCGAGGTGTCGGCCATCGTGTCGGCCAGCGACTGTAGCGCGTCGATGTCGCCGGCCTCGCCCTCGCCGTTGGTGATCCCCTCCAGGATCTGCAGGGTCTGCTTCGTGCCGTAGCGACACGGCGGGCACTTCCCGCAGGACTCGTCGACGCAGAAGTCCAGGAAGAACCGCGACTGGTCGACCATGCACGTCGACTCGTCCATGACGATCATCCCGCCCGAGCCCATCATCGAGCCCAGCTCGACCAGCGTCTCGTAGTCGATCGGCGTGTCGGCGTGCTCCTCGGGGACGACGCCGCCGGAGGGGCCGCCGGTCTGGACGCCCTTGAACTCGCCGCCGGTCGTGCCGCCCCCGACCTCGAAGACGACCGTCTCGACGGGCGTGCCGAGGGGTACCTCCACGAGCCCGGTGTTGCGCACGTCGCCAGTGACCGAGAACACCTTCGTCCCGCCGCTGTTCTCGGTGCCGACGTCGGCGAACCAGTCGGCGCCCTTCCGGACGATCTGGGGCACGTTCGCCCACGTCTCGACGTTGTTGATGTTCGTGGGCTTGGCCCAGAGGCCCGACTGGGGCGGGTACGGCGGCCGCGGGCGCGGCATCCCGCGTTCGGACTCGACGGAGGCCATCAGCGCGGTCTCCTCGCCACAGACGAACGCGCCGGCGCCCTTCTTGATCTCGAGGTCGAAGGCGTGGCCGCTGCCCAGCACGTCCGTCCCGAGCAGGCCCACCGAGCGCAGCGTGTCGATGGCGTGTTCCAGGCGCTCGATCGCCAGCGGGTACTCCGCCCGGACGTAGACGTACCCCTGGGTCGCCCCGGTCGCGTAGCTCGCGATGAGCATCCCCTCGATGACGGCGAAGGGGTCGGACTCGAGTAGGGTCCGGTCCATGTATGCGCCGGGGTCGCCCTCGTCGGCGTTGCAGATCAGGTACTTCTGGTCGGCGTCGTTGCCGGCGAGGAACGACCACTTGTCGCCGGTCGGGAACCCGCCGCCCCCGCGGCCCCGGAGGTTCGAGGCCTGGACCGCCTCGACGACCTCCCCGGGCTCGTACTCGGTCAGCGCCTCGTGGAGCCCGAAGAACCCGCCGCGAGCGACGTACTCCGCGAGGCTCTCCGGGTCGATCAGCCCGCTGTTGCGCAGGACGATGCGCTCCTGGGCCGCGTAGAATGGCACCTCCTCGAACAGCGGGACGTCGTGGGAGTGCTGGCGGGCCTCGTGGTGGAGCCGCCCGGCGAGCACGCCCGTCTCGGGGAGGTCCCCCCGCGCGACGGCGTCCGCGAGCTTCCGGGCGACGTCCTCGGTGACGCCCTCGTAGACGATCGACTCGCCGTTGGGCTCGACCACCTCGACCAGTGGCTCGCGGTCACAGAAGCCCAGACACCCGGTCCGGCCGACGACCGCCTCGTCGACGTCCGCCAGCTCCTGCTGGAAGACCTCGTAGGCGTCGTCGGCGCCCGCGGCCCGGCCACAGGAGGAGAGGCCGACGAGCACCTTCGTCACGCCGGGGTACAGCGAGTCCAGCCCCTCGCGCTCGAGGGACTCGAGGTCCGATCGGTCTCGCACGGTCCGGTCCTCGACCAGCTCGGCGAGGGCGGTCACTGTCCGCCCACCTCCCGTTGGCCGTCGGCGTACTCGTCGACGATCGCGGTGATCTTCTCCTCGGTGACGTTCCCGTGGACCTGGTCGCCGACCATCACGGCGGGCGCGAGGCTACACGCGCCGATACACCGGACGTGGCTGATCGAGAACTGGCCGTCGTCGGTGACCTCCTCGAGGTCGACGTCCAGCTCGTCGCGGAAGCCCGCCGAGATCTCGTCGGCGCCCTTGACGTGACAGGCCGTGCCGGTACAGACCTTGATCGTGTACTCCCCCCGGGGCTCGAGGTAGAACTGGGAGTAGAAGGACGCGGTGCCGTAGACGTGGGCCAGCGACGTCCCGGCGTGTTCGGCGACCAGCTGCATCGCAAAGCGCGGAAGGTAGCCGTACTCCTCCTGGATCTCCTGGAGCGCCGGGATGACGCTCTCTTTGTCCTCCGCGAACGGCTCGAGTAGCTCCGCTACCGTCTCGATCTCCGACGGGCAGACGTCCTCGACGCCGGCGTCGGCGGGGACCAGCTCCTCCTCGCCCCCCGGGCCGTCGTCGGTCCCCCGAACCGCCTGGTGGATCGACTCCAGCGGTTTCATGTAGGTGAGACTACGGCTCTCCACGTTAAGCACCTACCCGGGATTCTTAGAACGTGGTAGTGGCGACGGCTATCTGCAGGAAGAACCGTGTTAAATTACGCCCAGCGTCCCGTGATCGACCGGCTCAGTCCCCGGATTTCCTCCCAAACCCACCACGACTCGAACACGTTCGTTCGGTGGGTTCCCGGCAATCGTCGCCGCAGGCCCGGCTGCTTTTTCACCCATCGACCGTTCGAATCGCCACTCCATGGTCGAACTCGAGCACGTCAACTTCGCCAGTCCCGACCCAGACGAACTCGCGGATTTCTGGGCCGCCGCGCTCGACGGCGAGCGGCGCGGCTGGCTCCAGGCAGTCGGACTGGAGGTCGTCGATCTGCCCGGCGACGGCCCCGCGCTCATGTTCCGCGAGGGCGAGCGGGGCACGGATCGCGACCTCCCGATCCACCTCGATCTGGCAGCGGACGACCGCGAGGCCGAGGTCGGCCGACTCGTCGACCTCGGCGCGAGCGTCCGCGAGACCAAGACCACCGAGGAGCAGGGCGAGGAGTACGTCTGGACCGTGCTGGAGGACCCGGCGGGCAACGGCTTCTGTGTCTCGGAAGGCGGCTGAGCGCCCCAGCGCCGGCAGCCGGACACGGCGTCGCCAGCCCGTAGACGCCTGGCTACCAGGGCGACTCGACCGCGCCCACCGTCCGGATCGCGGCTGCACCACCGAAACAGCCCACGATGACGCCGACCGTGGCGGCCACGGCAGGCTCGAGCACCGAGACCGAGTCCAGTGACGTCCCCTCGGGTGCGGTCACGGTGTAGAACAGTCCGAACAGGAACAGCGCCACCGCGGCACCGCCGGCGACGGCGAGCGCGCCGACCGCGTCCGCCGTGCGGTCCTCCCCCGGGCCCGGAACGACGAAGCCCAGGAGGACGGCCACCAGCGGTGCCGTCTGGATCGCGAGCCGGTAGGCCCGCCCGACGGCCAGGTGGAGGTCGCTGGGCTCGGTGCCGAAGCCGTAGGGCTCCTCGATCGAGAACACGAAGACGTCCTCGAACTGGAGGAAGACGATTCCGGTGGCGAACTGTGCGAGGGCGAGGCCGCCGATCGCGGCGGCACCGAGGAGGACGAACTGGAGGGGGTCGACGTCGCCGATCGTTGCCGGCGCGTCCGTGGCGTCGGGGTCGGCCATGGCTGTGGCGTCCACCCTACAGATAATGGATGTTGTGGAGGGCGCTGGGCTCGCCCCGGCCGCCGACGTTCTCGGTGTTCCAGGACGCCCGGGCTTCGGTGGCCGAGCGGATCTCCCGGGCTGGCGCCGGATCTCGTCGACGGGCGCGCCATCCGGAGGCGCCGGAAACGGGGTCCGGGGCCAGAAGCGGGTTTCGACGGGCGGTCCCCGGGCGCCGGAGACTTCCCGGCCGTGGTCGATCTCGCCCCCGAGCGAGCGCCTGTGAGCACGCCTCCCGGGACCCGTTCAGTCGGCCTCCGCCTCGCTCTCGTGTCCGAACAGTTCCGTCAAGAGCGTCGCCTCGGCCTTTCGGAGGTGGGCGGTCAGCGTCGGCGTCGTGATGTCGAGGGACTGTGCGACCTCCTCGGCCGTGGACGCTCGCGGCCAGTCGAAGTACCCGGCACGGTAGGCGGCTTCGAGGGCTTCGCGCTGGCGGTTCGTCAGGTCGGCGGGGATGGCGTCGACGGTCGGCGGGCCGGACCCGGTCTCTCTGGTTTCGGCCTGCTTCGCGATCACCGTGGTGTCCGGAAATCGGGCGTCGAGGTGGTCGAGGAGCGATCGGAGCGCGTCGTTCGACGCCAGTTCGAGGCTGAACCGGACGGTGCCGTCGTCGGCGCTCAGGTCGGCGACGTTCGTCCCGAACTCCACGAGTAGCCCGAGGGCCGTCTCCCCGCCGATCTGCCACTCCAGTGGGCCGTGCCCGCTGGCGTCACCCACCAGCCGGACCGTCCCCGCCGTCCTCGCGTCGAGTCGATCGGCGACGTCCGTGGGATCGCCCCGTTGGACCTGGAGGTACGCCACGGGCTGCCCGTCGCGGTTCGGGACCAGCCCGGCGAGCGACAGGCGGCCGCCGCCTTCGGTGGCTCCGACGAGCGGGGACCCGTCGTCGGTGCAGGCCAGTTCGAGGGCGACGACGGTCTCCGCGGACAGCAACTGACGGTTCTCGACGGCGTTGATGGCGTGCCCGACGGTCTCGCCGAGTTCGGCCAGGACGTTCTGTTCGCGCTCGCCGATCGTCGATCGGTCGGTGTCGAGACCGATGGCCCCGAAGACGGTTCGACCGTACGCCACGGGCACGACTGCCCAGGACCTGTCGTCGACGTCGTCCGGGGGCCCGTCGTGCAGTGTAATCCCGACGTCCCGGTCCAGATCGGGACGTTCGACGCGGTCCCGGATCTGGGGTAGATCGTCGTCGCCGGCGACGAGCCAGCGGTCGGCGTCGCCGGTCCACGTCGCGAGGTCGGCGACGCACGCCCGCCGATAGAGGGCTGAACCGGCGAGTCGCTCGACCACCGCACGCTCGACCTCCGCGCGGCTGGACGCCGAGACCAGCGCCTGATTGACGCCGCGGAGGACGCCATTGAGGTCATCGAGGCGTTCGAGTTCGTCGCGTTGCGCCGCGAGGCGTTCCTCCCGCCGCTTCCGGGCCGTGACGTCGTGGAACACGAGCGTGTGGCCGATGCCCCGCCCCTGCCGGTCCTCGATCGGGGAGGTACGGACCTCGTGGACGCGATCCGCTTGCTCGATTTCGGCCAGTGCGTGCTCCGGACCGAAGTCGATGGCGTCCTCCTCGACCAGGTCACCGACGTCGTTTCCCACCGCCTCCGCGACCGAAGACGAAAGCACCTCCGCCGCCGCGTCGTTACAGTACACGATCCGCCGGTCCGTATCGACGATGACGACGCCGTCCTCGAGCTGGCCGAATGCGGCGTCGCGGCCGATCTTGCGGGTCGCCGGGACGATATCCATCAGCCGCTGCCGGAACAGCCCGTAGCCAAACAGTCCGCCGGTGATCGCGAACGCGTACGGCGTCACCTCGATGCCGAAGGCGACCGGCAACAGCACGTCGTACACGGTGCCGACGACGGGGGCGGCCACTCCGAGCAGCAACACCGCCGCCTGGTCCGCGTAGAGGTACTCTGACTGGACGACGAGGCGGAGCAACAGGGCCGCTCCGACCACGACGAGTGCATACAGGTAGAACACCATGACGTAGAACCCGAGGTTCCAGTCGATCCCGAGGAGGGCCATCCCCTGAATCTCTACGACTTCGGGGGAATCGGTGGCGTAGATCACCTCGGCGGGGTTCGTCCAGAACAACAGCAAGGCGACGGTCGGGACGGCGGCGAGCACGCCTGCGCTGCGCCAGGACACGAGGGCGTCGTAGCCCGTGTAGGCCAGCGCGAAGAGGAGGAAGGCGACGGGGGCGTACCCGGCGCCCAGCCACTGGACGCTCTCCATGACGAGTCGCAACTCCGGATCGAACACGAGCAAGCTCACCGCGTAACTCCCCACCCAGGTCGCGCAGGTCCCCGCCAGGGCCGCGAACGGCCTCGCGCCGGGGACGTCGTGGCGACGATAGGCGTAGATCGCGAGCCAGGTGTTTCCGCCCGTCGCGAGAGCGAGGAGCGTCAGGTGGACGGCGGCGTTCGTGTGTACCATGCTGCGATCGCGGTTCGACGGGCCCGTGGGGTGACTGTGCTACGCAGTGACACGCACGGAGCGACAAAGAAGGTTTCCCCCCCGACGGAGCCGGGACGGAGCGGACACACGGCCCCGGTCACAAACAGCTTAGCGAGCGGATTCATTGCCAGGCTCCCGGTGAGTCGTGTCACATGCCCGACGCACTGACTGGGGCGGAGACGTCCGTACCGTATCGTTCCAGGGTGAACCAGCAGCGCGGGGAAGCGATGGCTGGCGCAGCGACACGAACGCGGGGGTCGCGACGATGAGCGGTGACGCGTCGGACGCCCGGCCCGAGCAGTCCGACACGACCCGTCAGATCATCGACCGCCGACGCCTCCTTGCCGGCGCCAGTGGCGTCCTCGCCACGGGGTTGGCGGGGTGTGACCACCAGAGCGGCGGCACCAACAGCAGCCAGTCCAGCGGCACCGGCGGCGGCCAGCCCAGTCCACCGGTGATCGTGGACGCGACCCTCCCACCGACTGCCGTCGAAGTCGACCAGCAGGTCTCCTTCGATATCACGATCGACACCTCCCCGACCAACGTCCCGGCGGACGCCAGCAACGCCGTCATCAACGGCTACGCGAACGTGCTCCGCCGGGGATCGAGGACCTACTCCGCGATCTCGCCGACCACGAACGTCGTCGAACTTTCGGGCGATCGCCTCCGCTTGGAGTATATCTTCGAGACGCCGCAGTCCGCCGTCCAGTGGTCCCACGCCAGTCGTCCACAGGGACTGGGCTACAACATGCAGGCGACCGCAACCTTCGGCGGCGGTGGGAACCTCTGGAACATCGGGCAGTTCGCGGGCGGGGAGGAGATACTGGCGCCGCACACGATTCAGTCCTCCTCGTCGGGCTCGGAGCTGTGGTTCCAGACGTGGGCCTTCGACAGGGTGGATACGACAGCCATGGTGCCGGTACTGGCAAGCGGGGAGTCGCCCTCCCGCTCGGGCGTCGATCTCTTCCACCGCATTCGACGCGACACCGAACTCACGTGCCGGTACTACGCGAGCGAGCTCGGCTCGATGGGCGCCGTCGGGATCGACGGCACCGTCGTCACGCGGACGAACGACGTGCCCTCCGGCTGGGTTCGGCTCCCATCGCAGGCCTCGACCTACCAGAACGCCGCGAACAACCACCCGTTCGGGAACCCCGAACAGCTCACCGAGGACGCTCTCGACGCCGCCGCAAACAACCACGGCGTGAACTTCTCGTCGTGGGATACCGCGGCCGTCCTGACCGACACCGACTACGGGCGCGCGTTCTACCGCGGGGACTTCGTCTCGACGCCGGCAGTCATGGAGTTCGGGATGATCGACGTGGAAATCGAGACGGCGGCGCTCCAGAACATGCTGCCGGTGTCGGCCTACGACACGCCGACCGGCCGGACCGATTACTGGTACGATCCCGTCGAGGGCGACGCCTGGCTCCACGAGATCGGGCACTCACTCGGCCCCGGGAACAAGGTCGGACTGCCGGACCTCTATCAGATGCAGGCGGCGAACCTCGGCGTGATCCACGATTGGGGCCAGATGGGGACCGACGGCGACGTGATCCAGTCGTGGTGTCGCCAGTTGGGCGGCTACTTCTTCGACCCCGGCCACTGGCTGACGAAGGCCGACCACCTCCATCTCGCGACCGACACGTCGTTGGAGGTCGAGCCGCTGACGGACAAGGAGATCGGCGACCACGCGGCCCACCTCACGACGATGTGGGGCGAGTTCACGGTGTCGACGCAGTGGGGTGGCCCGGGCAACCTCGTTCCCCAGAGCGTCACCATCACGCCGCGGAACGTCCACCTCCGTGGGTACGTCCTCGAGGCTCGCCGGAGCGGTTCGACCCGGCTGACCGAGCCGGGCACGCGCAACACCCTCGATCGCTCGCCGGCCTCGAACGCCGGGATCGCGATCTACCGCTTTGGCGTCCTCGATCTCCAGGGATCCGTCGACGTCCAGGCCGCCCTCAACGGGAACGATCCCGTCACGCTCCAGAACCTCACCGCGGTGGACTACCAGTACGTCGATCCCTCCACGGGGAACCAGCCGGAGCCGACGCTCTCGCAGTCGATGTCGAGCGCACACCGGACCCGAACGGTCTCGGACGCGGCGATGACGTTCGAGCAGAACGGGCAGGTCGCAGCCGGCTCGGGCACGTCGGTCACGGTACGGCGCACCCCCCAGTCGTTGATCGGTGCCGGGACGCAGGCAGTGGCACGGGTCGCGGCCGACGTCGCCAGCTTCGTGGAACAGCACCTCGGAAACCTCTTCCCGGCCCCGGAGCCACTCGAGATCCCGGGCGTGGACGTGCTCGCCGAGACGCCCGACGGCCGACGCGTGGGGACCGATCCCGCCACCGGCGAGCAGTACGAGGAGATCGAAGGGGCCAGCGTCGAGCACCGAGGGCTCCGCCAGGAGGTTACGCTGCCCGGTTCGGTTCCGGTCTCGGTGACCATGTCCACGGCGCGGCTCCGTGAGGCGCTCGCGTCGATGGGCGCCGAGGTGCCGGAGGTCATCCCAACCACCCAGGAGCTCGTGCTCACCGCCGATCCGCAGATCGACGACGAGCGCTCGATCGAAACGGAGGCCCTCGAGGAGCCCATCCCCCTCCTCCAGGGCAGGACCAGACAGACCCACGACCGGCCGATGGGCGCCGAGCCGCTCGAGGCCGTGGTGACGCCGACCGTCGAGGCGGACGTGCGGCCGGAGGGAGTCTCGGAGGGCGTGCTCGCGGAGCTCCTCTTCGTCGACTGCCAGTTCCGGGGCCCGATCGATCCGGAGTCCGTCGCGATGGAGACCGTCGTCCTCGACTCGGCCACCGCCCTCGGGCAGGATACGTACGACGCCGTCCCGTTCCCGGTGGTCAGGGAGGGCCCGGAGGCCCGTCTCCGGTTCGCCTTCGATCGACTCGCCCTGCGGGACCGGCTCGGTGCCGGGGCACACGACGTGATGCTCTCGGGGGCTGCGGGCGGACGGCTCTTCTACGCGCCGACGACGGTCCGCCTCGGCTAGTCCGGTTCGCCCTTCCCCCGGCTCGTTGCGGCGATCGGCGCGATCGCATCCGGGATCGTCCGTGTGTCGGCTTCGAGATCGTCGTCGTTCTCGGGGCCGGAGCTGGTGATCCGCGACTCCTCACCGAGGAGGCCGAGGAGCTCGGGGCGACCTGCATGCACCTGGAGTATCCCGCTGGCACCGGGTACTGCGCCACTGACGACGAGTGGATGACCACCGACGGAAGAACGCAGCCGCGACCGGGGCTGAGCGGTGCGGTGCGTGGCGGTAGGACGAGCTAGCACCCGCGCCGAGCGAGCGCCGCACCGGAAGACTCGCTCCGCTCGCCTTCCGAGCCCTGTCTCCGAAAATCGGAGATTTTCGGGATCCGACGGGAGCACCGCTCCCGTCGACCTCGCGAGATCGAAGATCTCGCTCAGTGACGAGAGAGCTTCGCTCTCTCGAACCACCTCGCTACCGCTCGGCAGGACGACAGCGGGCGAGCGACGGCGCGGCTTTTTGGTCCAGATTTTTCGCGGGAGGGTGAGCGAGCGCGCCTCGCGGGGCGCGCTCGCGAACCCGACCGGGAAAATGGTGGGCGTTAGATGTAGTCGACGCCCTCGGGCAGCTCCTCCTTCATGCCCTTTCGCTCGCGGATCTGGCCGATGATGTCGCGCTGGAGGTTGTCCGCGAGGACGCGGAACCCGGCGTTCTCGGTGTTCCAGGACGCGCGGCCCTCGGTCGCGGAGCGGATGTCACTGGAGAAGCCGATCATCTCCTCGACGGGCGCGATGCCCTCGACGACCATGAGGTCGCCCTCCTGGTACATGTCGTCGACGCGGCCGCGGCGGCCCTGGATCTCGCCGCTCGCGGCGCCCATGTGCTCGTTGGGCACGTCGATGCGGACCTCCTGGATCGGCTCCAGCAGGCGGATCTCGGTGTGGATCAGGGCGCGGTGGACGGCGTTGCGGACCGCGGGGATGACCTGGGCGGGCCCGCGGTGGATGGTGTCCTCGTGGAGGCGGGCGTCGTGGAGCCGGAGGAGCGCGCCCTCGACGGGTTCGCCGGCCAGTGGGCCCTCGTCGAGGGCGTCCTCGAGTCCCTCGATGACGAGTTCCATCGTCTCGTTGAGGTGCTGGATCCCCTTCGTGTCGTCGATGAAGATGTTGGCGCCGTGGATCTCCTCGACGTTCTGGGAGGTGTCCTTGTCGAGGCCCGCCTCCTGCAGGGCCTCGCGGCGCTCCAGCTCGGGCATGTCCATCGACACCTCGCCCATCTTCAGCGCGTCGATGATGTCCTGGTCGAGGGGCTCGACGGAGATGTAAAAGCGGTTGTGACGGTTCGGGGAGATCCCCTCGACCTCGCCCGCGGTGGGTTGCTGGGGCGCCTCGCGGAAGACGACGATCGGCTCCCCGGTGTCCACGGGGATGCCCTGGTTGCGCTCGATGCGCTGGGTGATCACTTCGAGGTGGAGTTCGCCCTGCCCGGAGATGAGGTGCTCGCCGGTGTCCTCGTTGATCTCGATCTGGATCGTCGGGTCCTCCTTGGAGACCTGGCGCAGCGTCTCGATGAGCTTCGGCAGGTCGTCCATGTTCTTGGCCTCGACGGCCTTCGTGATGACGGGCTCGGAGATGTGCTCGACGCTCTCGAAGGGCGTCATCTCGACGGAGGAGACCGTCGAGCCCGCGATGGCGTCGTCGAGTCCGACGACGGCGGCGACGTTCCCGGCCGGGACCCGGTCTACCTCCTCGCGCTCGTCACCCATGAACAGCCCGACGCTCTGGAGCCGGTTCTTCCCGGCCGTCCCGGAGACGTAGAGCTCCTGGCCCTCCTCGAGGGTCCCCGAGAAGACGCGACCGGTCGCGATCTCGCCGGCGTGGGGGTCCATGGAGATGTCCGTGACCATGAAAACGACCTCGCCCTCGGGGTCGACCTCCCGCATCGTCCCCGCGAGTTCGGACTCGGGGTCGCCGCGCCAGACCCGCGGAATGCGGTGGGGCTGGGCGTCCAGCGGGTTCGGGAAGTGCTCACAGACCATGTCGAGGACGACGTCCGACAGCGGCGTCCGCTCGTGGAGCTCCTGGCGGCTGTCCGAGCGCTCGAGGTCCATGATGTCGCCGAAGTCCATGCCGGTGCGCTGCATCGAGGGCATCGAGACGCCCCACTTGTACAGCGCCGAGCCGAAGCCGACGGTGCCCTCCTCGACGGAGACCGTCCAGTCCTCGGTGATGTCGTCCATCTCCTCGGTCATCCCCCGGATGAGCTCGTTGACGTCGCGGATGACGCCGAGCAGTCGCTCCTGCATCTCTTCCGGGCCCTCCTGGAGCTCCGAGATGAGGCGGTCGACCTTGTTGATGAACAGCGTGGGCTTGACGCCCTCCCGCAGCGCCTGTCGCAGCACCGTCTCCGTCTGGGGCATCGCGCCCTCGACGGCGTCGACGACCACGAGCGCACCGTCGACGGCGCGCATCGCCCGCGTGACGTCCCCGCCGAAGTCGACGTGGCCGGGCGTGTCGATGAGGTTGATGAGGTGGGCCTCGTCCTCGTACTCGTGGGTCATCGAGACGTTCGCGGCGTCGATGGTGATGCCGCGCTCTTGCTCGTCCTCCTCGGTGTCCATCGCGAGCTGCTCGCCGGCGGTGTCCTCGGAGATCATGCCGGCGCCGGCCAGCAGGTTGTCGGTGAGTGTCGTCTTGCCGTGGTCCACGTGGGCGGCGATGGCGATGTTCCGGATCTGTTCCGGATTGTCCATCAGCCGCTCGCACTGTTGGACGATCTTCTTGCGGCGTCCCATTGAACCTGCGTACCGGAAGCGGGGTCAAAAGGGTAGTGTTTCCCGGTTGTGCGCGGGTGAGCGGGCGCCTCGAGCGCGGGGCGCGGTACCTCCTCGCACGATCGGCCGTCGCGTGCTGCACGGGGACTCGATCCACCGACAGCGGGTCGGCGACCGTCGATCGAACGATCGCCCGATCCCCTCCGGTAGCCACGCGTGCTCCCGCCCGACCGGAAGGCTTACTCGGGGACCGCGAGCAGGACCCGACGTGCTCCGCCGACTCGTCGCCGCCGCGCTCGGCGTCGCCCTCGCGGCCGGCTTCGCGTTCGCGATCGACCAGGTCACGCTCCTGCGCTATGGCCTGGCCGTCGGCGCCGGGGTCGGGACCGGCGTCTTCCTCGTCGTCGACGGTTCCGCCGGCGCCGGCGAAGGGTGGGTCTATCACCGCGTGCGCTCGCGGGAGGCCCGCGTTCTCGACGTGGTCTTCGCCGGGGGCGCGGGGGCGGCGATCGGCCTCGGCCTCGCCTGGATCTCGACGGTGATCGAGCTCGGCGAGTTCGGGTCGGGCGTGCTGGTCGTAACTGGTGCGCTGGTGGTGGCGAACCTCGTCTTCCTCTATCGTCGGCCAAAGTATGAAGCAGCGTTCGAAAATATCAGGAATGATTGAATACACTCCATCTTAACACAACTGGCATTGTGAATATCATTGAGTCGAGATGTTGTGTGATGTTCTTTCGATGGCTGCCGTGATTCTCCGATGTAATTCTTCTTCAAACTTATCATAACTCGCCCCACCTGTCGGAATTTCAATAACTTCTAAACCCTCTGCCTTTCCTTCTTGACGTGATATTCCCTTCAAATCATATTGCTCTTCGATAGCTCCACCCTGAGCGGGATAACACATGAGTGCGGGTGCTTGGGCATATCGTTGGTAGGACGTTACTTGATAGATGTCCACGTTTCGAGGTGAACTCCGTTCGTGCCATTTCGCGTCTGCAATTAGACTCGGTTCACCATTCACATGCAGGAAGACATCGGGTTGCAGTTGGTGAATGTTCTTGCCGTCACTTCTCTCTAATAAATAGCCAATTGCTGGAGACGAGGTGTTTGTTGGATCGGCATCACCGGCGACTCGGAAGCGTGTGTCAGCAGCTACAGCGGCAATCGCCTCGAACACTAATTCTTCGAACAGTCTTTCTGTATTGACGACAACACTGCTGAGCAGCTGGCTTCTATGACCGAACGTGTCTATATACGTCTCCTCAAGAATTTGTTCCGCGAGTTCTATCAGCGGTCGATATGCCTGTGTGTCTTTAGTGAGTCGAATCTGCTCGGGATTTGGTGGCTGATTCGGCGAACTTACGTGTTTCCCGAGTTGTTCGAAGCGTTGATGGAGTCTGTCCGCTAGTGTTTTTGAAGTTACTTGATCCTCTAGCTCTCGAAGCGTATATCGCAATAGCTGATTCAATGGGAGATCTGTTGTTTGTTCTTGATATCGGCTTTCAAAGGCTGTTGCCAGGGGTTCTTGAGACGCAAGTTGGTCGGTCAGTCGGAGTTGCCCCCGAACATAAGGTGTTGATTCACTCCTGGATACGTACCGCTGGTGGAGGCCTTTTCTCAACAAGCGTTGGAGTTCCTCCTCGTAAATTATCGCCATAATATTGACGAATGAATCGCCTGGGGAGAATCCGATTTCTCGGGGGCCTGTTACCAATTCTTCATTGATACGGCCAGCTTTGGCAAGATAATATAATGGTTTAAAATTGCTAAGGCTGTCTTTCGGTTTGATCTCTAAATATTTGTTACTGGGCAGCCCGATCGTTCCAATGTAATGGCTAACATGTACTGTATTGTCGGTGTCAACCTCAATCCCTTTCGTTTGACTTAACGCTGCCCGGTCGGCATCAGTGAATTCGACGTGAGAGAGATCCGTCGCCGCGCGTTCTTCGACATCGTAGCGAGCAATATTTGAACTCATTCAATTTCCGAGTCGATCGGCAACACATCGCTGTGGCTTTGCACAAAACGCTCTAAGTTTTCTCGCAAAAGGTCCGGCTCCAGATGACGGATGTCTTTGCTAGCTGTGTCTATAAACTCGGCTTGTCCATCGAAGAGGTGACGCTCTAGTGCCTCAACGTCATCGAAGAAGTATTCCTCCAGCAATGGGAGGATGTCATACTGCCAGACATCGGTAAGCGCCCGCTCCGATGTGGTGGTGCTTTTGTCTCCTGGTCGCCAAGCTTCAGGAAGCAGGTACGCATGCCCGATTCGTTTGCCCTTTGAAAGGCTAGGTATTTCGACAAGTAATGAATTTATCGCTTCTAATGCAAGGACGGAAGCCGCCATTAGCCTCTCAAGTGCATCGACTTCATTCCCTCCTTGTACGATTTCGAGAGCCTGATTTCGCGACCCTGGATATGCCTTATCATTAACACGATATAGAATATCATAGTTTGGTGGAGCGTGAACTGCTGCGAAGCGACGTCGAATCGCTGCGTCCAATCGGGAAATTGATTGGTCAGCAGTGTTCATCGTAGCGATTACATATACGTTGGGCGGGATTGAAAATGAGTCACCCGAGTGCGAGAGTGGGCGTTCAATACCCCGTTTATCTTTCTCGATTATTGTGATGTTCTCGCCAAAGATTTGGGGTACGTTTCCCCGATTCAGTTCATCGATCAGAAACAAGAATCTGGGACTGACGCCACTAGCTGGAGTTTCATCCTCGACACTCTCAGCGTGTTCACAGAACTCTCTAAAGATGCCACTATCAAGTCCATAGGGGGATTGCGCCTTGGGGTTCCCTTCAGACGTATCCGATGTCGCACCTCCCCTCGTGTCATTGTTCTCGCCATTGACGATTGTGTAACCTTCCACGAAGTCCTCGTAAGAATATGTTGGATGGAAGGTGACGGATTCAGTTTGGAATTGGGTCGGAGCTGTCTTCTCCTGTTTCCCAGTCCACCAACGGGCGAATCTTTCTGCATGGAACGTCTTCCCGGTACCGGGTGGGCCATAAATTATGACTTGACCCTTCCTCTCGAGTTGACGGCTAAGTTTTGCCGCGATATCGGGCGTTAAATCCCAGTTCTCGACGTCCCAATAATCATATTCTAACTCCCCAGTTGCTTCATCGAAAAAGCTGTCCAATGAGCCGAACTCCTCTTTGATTCGGGACCTGTCGTACTCCACCCAGCTATTCAGTGGATGGTTTGATACGTCTGAATACTTCTGTATCCTGTCCGCACCAATGGATGGTTCATATACTTCTTCAAACAGGATCGCCCAGTCATTTGCGAGGACAGGTACATCGATATCATGGTACATTAACACAACAGCTATTTTGTCTAACCTATCTTGTTTGAAGAAACAGAGGATGTCTCCTCGCGTTAAATTTTCCAACTCTCTAAACTCTTCTTCGCTCACCCCCCAGACGCGTAACTTATTCCCTTTTAATTCATCTGTCGGCATCGACCCGACATTATCTGTGTCGATATCAACTTCCACAGACCGTTGATATCGATCTACGGTATTGTTGCTCTCGCTAACCTTATAACTATATACGCGGGGCTCGCCCTCTTGTACAATCTCCGGGCGTTTCACATCTGCGTCCGCCCCAACTCCATGATCGTTCCCTCCGGCAGTCAAGGTCTCCTCCGCAGCATCGCCAGCAGTGTCCACAATAGAATCCGAACCGACACCTGCCCCCTCGGAAGATGCTCTATCCGAAATAAAGAGCTCAGCGACCGGAGGTTTACCGAAATCTTTGCTGATACGATTATAAATTTCCTGGCCCTCCGCTGTCAGATGGTATGTCTGTTTACTGGCCTCAAGCTTTGCAAGCCCCAAATTTCGGAGCCAGTCAATCCGCTTTTTCGATTGGGTATTCGTAGTCCAGTCAATCTCATATACTTGTATAAGGTAGTTCCTTAGCACACCAACCTTCACAGGTGCTGCATCCAGTACAGCCATGGTATCATAGAACCCGATGAAGGCTTCACAAAGCGCACGCACAGTCGCTTCCTCACTTCCCTGTATGATTTCATGTCCTCTCGATGTGAGATGTATCTCATTCTCGTCCTCGATTTTGACGACATTCATCGATTCGAGCCGCCGTAGCGAGATGGACTCAAACGAAAACTCATCTGCATGAGAGTCGTATATCTCTTCGATGTGTTCAATTTCTGGCCCTGCGCCATCTACTGTTTTAAGGAACTTTCGGAGATTTCCAAACCAATCGCCACTACGGGGAAATATATCTAGGGTATTATACTTATCTTTTGCCATCCTATCATTACCATCAACAATGGACCGATACAAAATCCTGGCGGCTTCAGACGATCATCTTCATTGGTAACGTGAAATATACTACTGTAGAGGAATACCTATCGAACTCAAGATATCATTACTATATAAATAAACATATCGATTGAAATATTTACCTATTAGGTGCATCAATTGACTGGGAAAAGTCGCATATCTCCGATGTGTATATGTACATTCGATCCTGAACTCATCTAATATATTATCCGTCACTCAATTCCGGATAACCGTCGTTCTCTGTGATCGGTTATGCACCGACCTATCCTTTTGCGGGGGAAACATACAACCCGTCTCAAGCCGATGGATGAATTTATGCAATCTTTTGACTTTCATTCTGATATGGTTCACCCTACTCGATTATGAACGGAATGAATATGTGATTTAAGCATTTGCCCAGCGATAACGGAGTCTTCAATGCCTTTGGGCCCTGTCGCACTTCGATGGGGAGACATTCGCTTATATGCCCTCCCCAATGTACTCCCGAGTTTGATTGATCGGTAGGCACGTATTTCTCCGTCAGGCAGTTATCAAAGTTGGACGGGGCATCATGTACGCTACTGCCTCAGCAGTCTCTAATCTGCTTCAAGAAGTTTTGAGATGATAACTTGGATGGTACGGCGGTAATCTTGGCATCCTGGATTTACTGGGTTTACCTCTACGTATACACCGCGATCAACAGGCAAACCGCAAGTGAGAATTACAACTTCTTGAAAATGAATTGGGCCTGGACAGTTGATATTTGGCCTGGGCCTCCAAAGCTTCGTATTGGCGATCAATGGGGGTCGAAGATAATCGGAATTCTAGTTGAAGGATAACTGCATAAAAATATAGGTAGAAAACTGCGGGTATCCTTTACAATTCAGTCGTCAGCTCGAGCCGTGTTATCGTCGCCCTCCTGGGCCTGCTGCTTCGTCCAGGCGAGCTTGCCGCCGGCGGTGAGCATGTCCCGCTCGCGCTCGGAGGCCTCCAGCGTCGCGGTGGCCTCCCACTCGTCGTTCACGCGGATGGTGAACTCCTCCTGGCCGGAGGAGACGGCCTCGTGGACGTCGTCGACGACGGCGACGTCGTCGCCCTGGTCGATGCGTTCGTAGGTCTCCTCGTCGATGAGCAGGGGAACCAGCCCGAAGTTGAAGAGGTTCGCGCGGTGGATCCGTGCGAAGCTCTGGGCGAGGACGCCCTCGATCCCGAGGTACATCGGGCACATCGCGGCGTGCTCCCGGGAGGAGCCCTGGCCGTAGTTCTCGCCGGCGACGAGCCACCCGCCCTCGGCCGCAGCGGCTCGGTCCGCGAAGGTGTCGTCGACGCGGGAAAGGGTGAACTCCGAGAGCTTGTCGATGTTCGAGCGGTACATCAGGATGTCCTGGGTCGCCGGGATAATGTGGTCGGTCGTGATGTTGTCGCCCATCTTCAGCAGGGCGGGCCCGTCGATGTCGGCGTCCAGGGGGTCCTTCAGCGGCACGTCGCCGATGTTGGGCCCCTTGATGAGTTCGTCGTCGGGGGCCTCCTCGGGGGTGATGAGGTCGGCCTTCGAGCCGTCGTAGCGCTCGGGGAGCTCGAAGCCGGGATCCGCCACGTCCTCGAGGTCCCGGGGATCGACGATCTCGCCCTCGATGGCGGCGGCGGTCGCGACCTCGGGGCTACAGAGGTAGACGTTGTCGTCCTCGATGCCCGAGCGGCCCTCGAAGTTGCGGTTGAACGTCCGCAGCGAGACGGAGTCGGAGGCGGGCACGTGCCCGATCCCGATACACGCCCCGCAGGTGGCCTCCGAGAAGTTCACGCCGGCGGCCATCAGCTCGGCCACCCAGCCCTTCCGGGCGAGCATCTCCGAGGCCTGCTTGGAGCCGGGCGCGACGATCATCTCGGTCGTCTTGTTCACCGTGTTGCCCTCGAGCATCTTCGCCGCTGGCAGCACGTCCTCGAAGGCGCCGTTCGTACAGGAGCCGATGATGACCTGGTCGACGTCCTGCCCGGCGACCTCCCGGACCGGGACGACGTTGTCGGGCATCGACGGCTGGGCGATCAGCGGCTCGAGATCCGAGAGGTCGACGACGATCTCGTCGTCGTACTCGGCGTCGGGATCGGGCTGGAGCTCGACGAACTCCTCGCCGCGGTCGACCTTCTCGAGGTACTCCCTCGTGTTCTCGTCGGTCGGGAACAGCGAGGAGGTGGCACCGAGCTCGGTGCCCATGTTCGTGATCGTCATCCGCTCGGGCGCCGAGAGCGTCTCGACGCCGGGGCCGGTGTACTCGAGGATCTTGCCCACGCCGCCCTTCACGGACAGCCGGCGGAGCAACTCCAGGATGACGTCCTTCGCGGTCGCCCACTCGGGCAGCTCGCCCTCGAGGCGGACGTTGACGACCTCGGGCATCTCGATGTAGTAGGGCGCACCGCCCATCGCGACGGTGACGTCGATCCCGCCGGCGCCGATCGCCAGCTCGCCGAGGCCGCCGGGCGTCGGCGTGTGGGAGTCCGAGCCCAGCATCGTCTTGCCGGGCGCGGCGAAGTTCTCCCGGTGGACGTTGTGGCAGATGCCGTTGCCGGGTCGCGAGAAGTGGGCGCCGTAGGTGCCCGCAGCAGAGCGCAGGAAGCGGTGGTCGTCGGTGTTCTTGAAGTCGAACTGGTAGGTCTGGTGGTCGCAGTACTGGGCGGCGATCTCGGTCTGGACCTCGTCCAGCCCCATCGCCTCGAACTGCAGCCAGACCATCGTCCCAGTCGTGTCCTGGGTGAGGACCTGGTCGATCTCGATGCCGATCTCCTCGCCGGGCGTCAGCTCGCCCTCGACGAGGTGGTCATCGAGAATCTTCTCGGTGAGGGTCTGTCCCATAGCGGCCGGGAGTCGGCCCTGCGCCGGTATAAATCCCGCGAGACGGTCGTGTACGTTCGTGTTGGATGGCGACCCGGGGCGGCAGCGCTCGCCGCAGACGGCCGGTCGGGTGCCGAAACCGACTTGCCCCCGCCCGAACGACGGCCGGGCATGTTTCGCTCCGGCGCGTTCGTCGCGGAGCAGCTCGCCGCCGCCGCCGGCGACGACCCCCTCGACGACGAGCAGGTCCAGCCCAACGGCGTCGACCTCACCCTCGGGGCCGTCCTGGAGCCCGCCCAGCCCGGCCGCATCGGCCGCGAGGGCAAGACGATCGCCGACCGCATCGAGATCGCGCCCGACGACCCCGACCGCGTCTACCGGCTCGACCCCGGCGGCTACGTCGCCCAGTACGAGGAGACCGTCGCGATCCCCGAGGAGCACGTGGGATTCGTGCTGCCCCGGTCGTCGCTCATGCGCAACGGTGCGACGCTGGAGACGGCGGTCTGGGACGCGGGATACCAGGGCAAGGGCGAGGGGCTGTTGCAGGTCCAGCACCCCATCGAGATCGAGCAGGGCGCTCGCTTCGCGCAGCTCGTCCTCGCCGAGGCGGATCACGAGGACCTCTACGACGGGTCGTATCAGGGCGAGCGACTGGAGTAGGTGGGTAGAATGCTGCTTGCATCGCGACCGCAACTGCCTCGAAAGCCCTCGCCCCGCTCGCGGGCGCTGACCGACATATTCTCCGTCGCTTCGCTCCGTCGGATAGGGGCCGCGCAGCGCCCGCGACCGGGACTCGCCCTTTCAGTCCGCCAGGAGAGCAAGCTCTCCTGAGCCCTGCGCTCGCTGGCGCTCGCGCAGGACGCCAGGCTGCGGTGGTGGGTGGCGACGAGCGCCGCCGGTCGGGATCGGCCCGCCGATCTCCCACCCGGTCATGGGAACCTCGGCAGCCGGCATCCCTGGCGGACTGAAAGGGCGAGGCGCGCTGGCGTGCGTCTCAGCCGGCACTATCCGAACGAGCGGCGCGTGGCCGACCGGAGGGAGGCCACGGAACGAGCGAGCGGCGGAGCCGCGAGCAGCGAGTGAGGATATCCGGTTGAGCGTGCGCCAGCGGGCCGAGGGCTTTCGCGAGGGCAGTAGCCGCGGTCGCGGTTGCGGTCGACCGAGAGGTTGCAACGACTCGAATTCTCACGAGGACTGGGCCACACCATCGTCCTCTCGCGGATCCCTTCAACAGGTACTTACACCGCGCAGGCCCTCGATATTCACAATGAGCGAGCAGGACGCCGAACAGACCGACAGACAAAAGTACGAGTTCCGGAAGGTCATCGAGGAGCTCGACGAGTACGAGGGCTCGGGCACCCAGCTCGTCTCCATCTACGTCCCCGGCGGCACCCGCGTCAGCGAGGTCCAGGCCCACGTGACCCAGGAGCACAGCGAGGCCTCCAACATCAAGTCCAAGCAGACGCGGACGAACGTCCAAGACGCCCTCTCCTCGATCAAGTCCCGCCTCCAGTACTACGAGGAGGCGCCGGAGAACGGCATGGTGCTGTTCTCGGGCGCCATCGACACCGGCGGCGGCCAGACGGACATGGTGACGAAGGTGCTGGAGTCCCCGCCGGATCCGATCGAGTCCTTCCGCTATCACTGCGACTCCCACTTCCTCACCGAGCCCCTGGAGTACATGCTGGCGGACAAGGGCCTCTACGGCCTCATCGTCCTCGACCGCCGGGAGGCGAACGTCGGCTGGCTCAAGGGCAAACGCGTCGAGCCGGTCAAGTCCGCCTCCTCGCTCGTGCCTGGCAAGCAGCGCAAAGGGGGTCAGTCCGCCCAGCGGTTCGCCCGGCTGCGCCTGGAAGCCATCGACAACTTCTACCAGGAGGTCGCGGGGATGGCCAACGAGCTGTTCGTCCCGGACCGCCACGAGATGGACGGCATCCTCGTCGGCGGTCCCTCCCCGACGAAGGACGAGTTCCTGGACGGCGACTACCTCCACCACGAGCTCCAGGACCTCGTGCTCGGGAAGTTCGACGTCTCCTACACCGACGAGTCCGGGCTCTACGACCTCGTCGACAACGCGGAGGAGGCGCTGGCGGACGCTGAGATCATGCAGGACAAGTCCCGCATGGAGACGTTCTTCAAGCAGCTCCACGAGGGCGAGGAGGCCACCTACGGGTTCGGGCCGACGCGCCAGAACCTGATGATGGGCTCGGTCGAGACGCTGTTGCTCTCGGAGGACCTCCGCGAGGACGTCGTCGTCGCGGAGTGTCCTGAGTGTGGCGCCACGGAGTACGAACTCGTCGAGCGGCTCCACGACACGCCCGAGACCGTCGAGTGTGGGGACTGTGGCGCCGCGATCGACGTCGCCGACGAGGACCGCGAGGACGTCATCGAGCACCTGATGGCGATCGCCGACCAGCGCGGCACCGAGACCCACTTCGTCTCGACGGACTTCGAGAAGGGCGAGCAGCTCATGGACGCCTTCGGCGGGATCGCCGGCATCCTGCGGTACTCGACGGGCGTCTGACGCCCGCCACCCGAGGGCTGTCGAGCAAACGCCTGGGAACCCACCGGCCGCGGCGGCCACGGCCGAAGCATCCATGATGGCGACGGTGCATGCTACCGTATGCCGAGCGACGGGGAGGACGTCGAGCGGAGTCTGGAGTCGGTGTCCCTCGAGTCGATCCCGCTCCACTCGACGAACCTCCTCACGTTGCTGGACGCCGAGGGGATCGTCCGCTATGAGAGTCCGGCGATCGAGCGGATCTTCGGCTTCGACCAGCGCGAGCTCGTCGGCGAGCCGGTTGCGGAGTACTTCCACCCGGAGGATCGCCAGGCGGTGGTGTCGGCCTTCCAGCGCCTCGTCGAGAGCGACGAGTCCCGCACGGAGGCCGTCGAGTTCCGCCACCAGGCCGCCGAGGGCGACTACGTCTGGGTCGAGGCGACCGCCTCCTCGAGCCCGACGCCGGAGGGTCACTACGTCGTCAACACCCGGGAGATCGGCCAGCGACGCGAGCGCGAACGCGCCCTCCGCGAGACGAACGAGCGACTCGGGACGCTCACCAGCGTGCTCGGCCACGACCTCCGGAACCCACTCTCGGTCGCCCGCGGCCGGCTGGAGCTCGCCCGGGCCGGGACGGACCCCCTGCCGGCCGACGTGGCCGAGCACCTCGACGTGGTCGACCAGGCTCACGACCGGATGGAGCAGCTGATCGACGACCTGCTGACGCTGGCCGGCAGCGACGGGGCGGTCGACGATCCGGACCCGGTCGACCTCGGAGACGTCGCCACCGCGTGCTGGGAGACCGTCGCCACCGGAGACGCCACCCTCGAGTGCCGCGTCGAGTGCCGGGTCCTGGCCGACCGCTCGCGGCTCCGCCAGCTCCTGGAGAACCTCGTGCGGAACGCGGTCGAGCACGGCGGCTCGGCCGTCACGGTCGCGATCGGTCCCTGCGAGGACGCGGACGGGTTCTACGTCGCCGACGACGGTCAGGGCATCCCGCCCGAGGACCGCGAGGCGGTCTTCGAGGGTGGCTACACGACCGGCGAGTCCGGCACCGGGCTCGGACTTGCGATCGTGGAGGACGTCGCGGACGCCCACGACTGGAACGTCGCCCTGGGGGACAGCCAGTGGGGCGGCGCCCGCTTCGAGATCACCGGGGTCGGGACACCGTAGCTCCCGGCGCTCGTGGGCCGGGACGGCCGATTCCTCCGCTGTCGGGCTCGGGCGAAACCGGTATCTGCCCTGCCGTGCTAACTGTTACCATGACTTCGGACGGGGACTCCTCCGACGACGCCGAGCCGGTCGCCGTCGAGGCGCTCCACGAGGTCGAACTCGGCTTCGAGTGGCTCCAGCGCGCCAACGGCCACCTCCTGCAGTTCCACCACGCGACGGGCCACGCGATGGACCACCTCGCGGCAGCGGAGGGCCACCTCCGCGATGCGGGCTACGCGGAGCTGGCGGACGTCATCCGCGACGACCTCCTCCCGCAGGGCGTCGTCGACGAGGACCGGTGGTCCTACGACCTCGTCGAGTGCTTCCAGGACGGCCTGCTCGCGGACGCCGACGCCTTCGAGCAGACCGCCCGGGACCGGCTCGCTGCTGGAGACCGACACGTCGCCGAACGGCGCCAGGAACGGCGGTGGAAGCAACGCGAGCGCGAGGACTGAGTGGCTTCGCGACGGCTCGCTTCAACCCGGGCCGGCGGTTGATCCACGCCGGCGCGCTTTTCCCCGCCAGCACCGAACGACCGGCAGTGACACGACGCGTCGCGATCGTCGGCGCCGGCGTCGCGGGGGCGGCTGCGGCCTATCGCCTCCAGCGGGCGGTCGACGTGGCCGTCACCGTCTTCGAGTCGCGTTCCCAGCCCGGCGGCCGTGCTGCGACCCGCAGCCGCGAGGACACCGTCTACGACGTGGGCGCGAACTACCTCTCCCTCCCCGACGAGGACCCCGGCCGGATCGAGCAACTGGTCGAGGGACCACTTGCGGACGACCTCGTGACCGTCGACGGCCGCGTGTGGACGGTCGACGCCGACGGGACGATCGAACCCGGCCGGGACGAGGGCGAGCCGAAGTGGACGGGCGCCCGGGGCATCGACGCCCTGGCCGACCGCCTCCTCGCGACGACGGACGCGATCGTCGCCTGCGAGTCGGGGGTTCGGGGGATCGCCGCCGCCGACGCAGGCTGGGCCATCCAGCTCGATGGCACCGATCAGACCGGCCACTCCGCCGCAGCCGAGGCCTTCGACGACGTCCTTCTGACGCCGCCCGGCCCGACGACGGCCGGGCTGCTGGACGGCGTCGCTGGCGCCGCGCGGCTCCGCGACGCGGCCGCCGCAATCGACTACCGCTCCATCACCACCGTCGCCGCACGCTACGATCGCCCGCTCGACCTGCCCTACTACGCACTCGTCGACGTCTCGAAGTCGCGGCCACTCGGGTGGCTCGCTCGCGAGTCCTGCAAGCCGGGGCACCTCCCCGACGGCGAGGTGTTGATCCTCCAGGGAAGTCCCGAGTGGTCACGCGAGCACAGCGAAGAGCCCGATCGGACGGTCGCCGACGACGCCACGGCGCTGGCGGCTGCCCTCCTCGACCGACCGTGGCTCACCGACCCGGACTGGATCGACGTCGTCCGGTGGCGTCACGCGCTCGCGGACGACGGCCTTCCCGCCGCCGTCGCCGACCGAGCGCCCGAGGGCCTCCACGTCGCCGGTGACTGGGTGGCGGGCGAGCCTCGCCTCCACGCCGCGATCCGGAGCGGTCTCGACGCGGGGGCAGCGATCGTCGAGCGGCAGTAGCGCGGCCGATCACGCCGCCTGCTCTCGATCGAGGCCGTACTCGATCGCTACGAGCAGCGCCGTCCCCGCGATCGGGAACGCGAGTCCGGCGGGTGCGGGGAGCCCATAGAGTACCTCCAGCACCGGGCCGAGCACGCCCCGCGGCGGATCTCGGAGGTCCGGCGGCGCGGAGGCGAGGAGGCCCAGGTACAGCGAGAGCACGTAGCCATAGCCCGCGAGCGCGAAGTGGAACTGACGTTCGCGACGCCCGGTACGCCGCCGCCGCGCGACGAAGAGGACGGGCAACAGGAGCGTCGCGATCAGCGCGAGCCCGACGAGCCACAGCAGGCCGAAGCCGACGCGGTTGAGCGCGCCGCCGCCGGACTCGGTGACCCACACCGGGAGCGCCAGCACGAACAGCGTCCCGACGAACACCGCCAGCAGTCCGGAGACGACCCCGTAGCTCCGGTAGAGCCGGGAGTCACCCTCGACGACGGCGTAGCGGAGCGCCGCGAGGACGACGGAGGTCGAGCCGTCGGCGGCGCCCTCGTCGGTCATCGCCCGCCGATTCGGGCGGTCCGGGATTAAGGGCGACGATCACGTACCGCGAGAGCAACCGACCGCCAGGCCCGCCAGGTCCAGCGTTCCGGGCCCGCGTGGGACCCGTTTGCCGGGGCTGCGGAGCAACCGATCGCCGGGGCAGCGGGAGACCCCATTGCTAGAGCTCCTCGGAACCGAACCCCGCGCGGCAACGAACCACCCCGCCCTGCCGCCGATCCGACACGCGTATACCCCCGCCGGGCGCACTCCGTCCCGATGACGCTGCGCGTGACGTTCCTGGGGACCGGCGGCGCGGTGCCGACGACCGAGCGCAACCCCAGCGCCACGCTCGTCAACCGCGAGGGCGATCGCCTCCTCTTCGACTGCGCGGAGGGCACCCAGCGCCAGCTGATGCACTTCGGTGCGGGCTTCGACGTCGGCCACCTCTTTCTCACGCACCTCCACGGCGACCACGTCTACGGCATCCCAGGGTTCCTCGAGACCCTGGATTTCAACGATCGGGCGGCGCCGATGACGATCCACGCCCCCGCGAGGACGGGAGACCGGATCCGGCGGTTCCTCGGTGCACTGGACTCCACTCCGTCGTTCCCGCTCGCGATCGAGGAGGTCGCGCCCGGCGACGTCGCCCTCGAACGCGAGGACTACGAGGTCCGGACGTTCGCCGTCGACCACGACGCCCGGGCCCTGGGCTACGTCCTCGTCGAGGACGACCGCAAGGGCCGGTTCGACCGCGACCGCGCCGAGGAGCTGGGCGTCCCGGTCGGGCCGAAGTTCTCCCGACTGCACGACGGCGAGCCCGTCGAACTCGAGGACGGCCGGGTGATCGAGCCCGAGCAGGTCGTCGGCGACCCCAGGCCGGGCCGGACGCTCGTCCTGACGGGCGACACCCGGCCCGCTGAGCGGACGATCGAGATCGCCGCGGACGCCGACCTCCTCGTGCACGACGCGACGTTCGCAGACGACAACGCCGAGCG
>Ga0207756_100103_pt1 | contig 78505 bp, 90 predicted proteins | sample A23M1SouthBayCA_FD_187748 | JGI IMG/M metagenome (GOLD analysis project Ga0207756, IMG submission 187748) | Aerobic enrichment media microbial communities from Eden Landing Ponds, California, USA - A23 M1 (3) (SPAdes) | ecosystem: Environmental > Aquatic > Marine > Unclassified | place...
CCCCCCGCCGCTCGTCCTCGCCGTGTTGCTCGTGTTTCTGGCGGTTGTTGTCGGTTCCGCCGCGCTGCTCGACGTGTACTGTCTGCTCTCGCCCGACGAGGCCGAACGCATCGATGTTCGGTTCGGCGAGGACGCGACTCCCGATTAGTCGGGAGCGGACAAGACACTTATCGGTAGCCTGATTTCTTTCCCCATGGTCGACCCGCCGGTCCATATCCCCAAGGAGCCGGGCCCGGAGAAACATCTCCGGTGGGGGCTCTGGATACTGGCGTTCGCGGGGCTCTTCCAGTTGCTCCACGCGTTCACGACGGCGCCCGTCGCGGACTTCTCGGACTTCCCCGTGGCGGCGCTCATCGTCGGGGAGAGCGTCTTCGGCGGGCTGTGGATCGCGTTAGCCGTCGGTCGTTCTCTCGCCCCCGCACTCGGTTCCCTTTTCAGCGCTCGCTCTCGCCGTGCCGGCCGCTCGCTCTTCCCGGTAATCGCCGAACTCTCGGTTCTCGTGGCGCTGGCGCTCGGCCCGCTCTTCCTCTACGGTTCCTTCGCGTTCATGGGTGCATGGGCGACCGGCATCAACAGGTTTCTCAATGGCCTGGTGTGGATTCTCCCCCAGCTCGTCGGGTGCCTGCTCGTCGCGTCGGGCGTAGGAAACGTACTGGAGGTCGACGACGACTACCCCGGCGAGCGGGCGCTCCGAACCGGCCTCCTCGGCACGTTCGGCCTCGTGTTCGTCGGGGGCTGGGCGAAGGTGGCTCTCGACGCGTCCGTGATGACCTTCCTAGCCTTCGCAGTCGGGATGGCCCCGTTCGTGTACGTCTGTCTGGTCCGCCGATGGGCAGGGGCCCATCTCCTGTTTGCGTGGGCGGCGCTTCCGGCGTGGATGGTTCTCCCACCGGGTTCGGTGACGGTTTCCCTGGAAGAAGCCGCCGTCCTTGCTGTTTCGGGGGCGGTGTGCATCGCCGCGCTCGCGGACCTCTACTTCCGACTCGACCCGCACGCCGCGAAACAGTTCGTTTCGCGGCTCACTCCGTCCGACGGCTGAGCCGGTAGGCCGCGCCGAGCGCGAGCACGGTCGTGAGCAACAGCCCCCCGGAGACGGCGAGGACGAAGGTGAGCACGAGATAGAGCCCCGGCGAGCGCCCGCCGGGAACCAGCACGAAGAGGACGTACACGCCGACGGCCAGCAAGCCGGCGAGCGAGAACCCCCGAAGGGCCTGCTTCCGGACTTCGAGGGCCCCGACCAGACTGTCGGCGTCCGTGTCGACCATATGCCTCCTTCGCGTCGCCCGGGGAAATACGGTGCGGAAGCGGGACGCGCCGGGACCGAATTGCTAATGAGGTTTCCGCCGCCCTACGTAGATAATGACGGACCTCGGCACGGCGAGTGCCGCCCCCGGCGAGTTCGACACGGGCCGCCTCCAAATCGGCGAGTCCCGTGACGGTTCCCCGGTCTCGCTCCCCGTCGCCGTGCTCAACGGCGCGGACGACGGCGACACGCTCTACATGCAGGCCGCCAGCGACGGGGACGAACTGAACGGCGTCGGCGTCATCCGGCGCGTCGTTCCGCAACTCGACCCCGCCGAGTTCGCGGGCACCCTGCTCGTGGTCGGCATCGTCAACTACTATGGATTCCAGGTCGCGGAGCACCGCAACCCGATAGACGACACCAAGCTCAACCGGACCTACCCCGGCAACGCGAACGGCTCCTCCAGCGAGCGCATCGCCCACGCCACCTTTCAGGCGGCTTCGCGGGCGGACCTGATTCTCGACCTCCACCAGGGCTCTACATCGCGGATGATAAACGAGGTGCGGGTCCGGTGTGGCCGCCACCACCGCCGCCACCGCGAGTGTCTCGAACTCGCGCGGGCGTTCGACGCGGGCTACGTCCTCGACCAGAAGGGCCCGGAGGGCCAACTCGCGCGGGCCGGGCCGGACGAAGGGATTCCGACGGTGGACCCGGAACTCGGCGGCGCCGTCGGCTGGGACGAGGAGAGCATTCAGGTGGGTGTCGAGGGCGTATTCAACGTCCTGCGGTACTACGACTTCCTGGCGGACGATGCAGACGCGCACTCCCAGACGAGGGCGAAGGGATTCGACCGCTACGGCGCGCCCGCCGGCGGCCTCGTGCGCTTCCGGGTCGAGTTGGGCGAGCGGGTCAGCGCCGGCGACCCGATATTCGAGGTCACGGACCCCTTCGGCGGGATGAAAGCCCGCGTGACGGCCGACTCGGACGGCGTCTTCTGGCGCTCCCGGCGCCTCCCGCAGGTCGCGACCGGCGAGTACGTCTGCTCGGTGGGGACGAACGTCGACGCGGTCTGACGAGCCGCGGGTGTAGCATACGCCGAGCGGAGCGAGGCGTTTCACCGACGGCGAAGCCGGAGGCTGAGCCGTCGGGTTTTGGCATCAACGGGTTTTTCCGGGGGTTGAGGCGAGCGTCCTCGCTCGCCGATTCCCCCGGTAAAAGAGGTTGCTGTCTGACTCACCGCTCCGGATGCGTCGGCGCGTCGAAGCCTCCCCTCACGAGGGGTTTGGCGACGTGCCGGCGCGCACAGGGTGGGACTTCGTACCACCCCTCTTCTAACTCGCGTTCGACCTCCCGTTCGACCTTCCCGGGCGCGCTCGTGTTGCAGTCCCGACAGCGATACCCCTGGTTCCGTCCCGCCGAACTCATCGAGCGCTCGCACTCTGGACACTCAGGAACGGCGGGTTCCGTGGTCACCAACTCGCGAACGGCGAACTTCTCCAGTTTCAGCGTCCCTCCGGAGAACTCGCCACAGACGGTGAGTTCGTCACCCTCGCGGAGCGTCCGGACGCGCTCGCGGAAGCGTTTCGTGGGCTCGAACGCCGCGCAGGGGGTCCCCTCCACGGAGAGGAAGACGTGGCCGCCCTGCCGGGTGTCAGGCGCCTCGGTGACGGTTCCCGACGCCCGGTAGGCGCGGTTCTCCTCCAGTTCGCCGAACGCTCCGTCCCGGAGGTGGGCGTCGGTCCCCTGGTTCGTCAGGAAGGTGTGCCCGAAGGGGGAGGGCTCCGCGTCGATGTTTCGGGCGACCGCCCGACAGCGCTCCGGGTCGTCCCCTCTGATGCCGTACAGGACGGGGCAGGGCGTGTGCGGCACACAGACGGTCTCCCCTTCCACGGCGTCGACAGTGTCCCACACGTCGGGGTAGCCCGACTCGGCGGCGGCGAAGACGCTCGCCGCGTCCACGTCGCGTTCGGTTCCCCAGCGCTCCCGCTCGCGGTAGGAGATGTGCTCGTACGTCCACTCGTCGAAGGCCCGCCACGCGCCGACGGCGGCGAGCGCGCCGATGCGCCCGCGGCCGTTACCCCGCGCGAGCGAGCGGTAGCCCGCGGTCTCGATTTCCCGTTTCGCGGAGTCGATGGCGTGAATCTCGCCCATTGCCGATGCGGCGAACGCACGGACGGAGTCCGGGACGTCCTCCGGCGCTCCGGGCGCGACCACAGCGCCGGGGTTGGTGTTCGGGTCCCCGTCCGCGGCCGAATCGAGGGCGGCGGCGGCGAGGGCTTCGGCCGTCTCGGGGGGCGCGTCGGTGTGTATCGCCAGCGCGGCGTTCCCCCGGGTCTTGTGCTCGACGGCGGGGTTCAGACGGACCAGAAGCGTCCGTTCGACGGCGTACCCCCGGCGCTCCAGCTCGCGGGCCGCCTCGGCCGCGGCGTAGGTCGTACACATCCCCCGCTCCCGGGAGTCCGTGTCGTCGATGCCGAGGACGGTCACAGCGTGGATAGGAAAGCGCCGCCTTAAGCCGTTTCGACGCGGTCGCGGGTTCTCCTGTCCCCGCCGTCGGCAGAACGCATATATGCGATGAGCGGCTACCCAGTCCCCATGTCTCGGTCCGCACTCATCGGAAACGTGACGGCGATGCTGGAGGACGCGGGCTTCGCCGTGAGCGATGAGTGTGCCATCCGGCCCCGGAGCTTCGACGTGGCCGCGCGCCGCGGCGAGGACCTGATTCTGGTGAAGATCCTGCGCAACATCGACGCCCTCGACGCGGCGACAGGCGCGGAGATGCGCCGGCTGGGCACCCATCTGAACGCGACTCCACTGGTCATCGGGATGCGCGCCCGCGACACGGAGCTGAAGCCCGAAGTGGTGTATTTCCGGCACGGCGTTCCCGTCCTCAGCCCGGACACCGCGATGGACCTCTTCGTGGAGGGCGTCCCGCCGATGATTTACGCCGCCCCCGGAGGCCTGTACGTCACCATCGACAGCGACGTGCTCGCGGACGAACGCGAGGAGCGCGGCTGGAGCCTGGGCCGACTGGCCAACGAACTCGGCGTTTCTCGAAGAACCGTCTCGAAGTACGAGGACGGTATGAACGCCTCCATCGAGGTGGCGATGCAGTTAGAGGACATGTTCGATAAGCCGCTCACCGGCCCCATCGACGTCCTGGAGGGCGCAGAGGACGTCCGCGACACCGACCCCACGCCCGACGACCCCGAGACCGAACCCGAGGATGAGGAGGTCGTCGGCGTGCTCACCCGCGCGGGCTTCGACGTCCACCCCACCGTCCGCGCGCCGTTCAAGACGGTCAGCGAGGACGACGAGGAGCGCAAACTCCTCACCGGCCACTCCGAGCTCACGGAGGCGGCCCGCAAGCGCGCCCGCCTGATGGCCTCCGTCGGCGAAGTCACCCGCACGAAGTCCGTCTACTTCGTGGAACGCTCCCGGCGGGAGTCCATCGAAGGAACGGCCATCGTCGAGCGCGAGGAGGCTGAGAGCGTCTCCGACGCCGAGGAACTGCAGGACCTCATCCGCGAGCGCGGATAGCTCTTTTCCGCTCCGTTTCCGCCGTTCGTCGTCCCCCTAGCCGCGGTGCCGTCCCCGAACGAGCGGCGATAGTCGTGCTACGCGGTGGGTCAAACCGCGTCGATGGAACACGACGGCGCAGCGGACGAGCCGCGCCGGGTGAATGCTACGCGGACTCGTCAGACCGCGTCGACAGTCGCATGCTCCGTGTCGGACGCTCCAAGCGCCGACATCCGCGTGCGTTCCGTCGGACGCCCCGGCGCCGTCTTCCATTTTCACTTTCACGCCGCTTCCATCGGGTTTAAGTCCGAACGGCGACCAGACCTAGTCGTCACACGCTTCTGCGGTTCCCCTTTTTGCAGGCCCCCAGCGATAGCGACGGCGCCCTTTTGTCGCCGCCGCCGGTAGGTCGTCCATGCTCGACATCTCGCAGGTTCGCGAGGCCCGCGAACGGGTCTCGGATGTGGCGATACACACCCCGCTCCATCCGTCGCACACGTTCTCGCGGCGGACCGGCGCCGACGTACGCCTCAAGCTGGAGACGTTCCAGCGGACGGGCGCGTTCAAGATCCGGGGCGCGACAAACAAGATTCGGCTCATGTCGCCCGCCGAGCGCGAAGCGGGCGTCGTCACCGCCAGCGCGGGCAACCACGCGCAGGGCGTCGCGCTCGCGGCCCAGCAGTCGGGCGTGGAGGCGACGGTAGTGATGCCGGAGTTCGCCCCCATCTCGAAGGTCCAGGCGACCGAGGGCTACGGCGCCGAGGTGGTCCTCCACGGCGTCGACTACGCGGAGGCCCAGACGAAAGCCCACGAGCTCGCCGACGCGGAGGGGTACACCTATCTCCACGCCTTCGACGACGAGGACGTGATGGCCGGTCAGGGCACGATAGGGCTGGAACTCGTGGAGGACTGCCCCGAACTCGACACCGTGGTTGTGCCCATCGGCGGGGGCGGGCTCATCGCGGGCATCGCCACCGCCGTCAAGGCCGACCTCCCGGACGCACGGGTCGTCGGCGTGCAGGCGGAGGGGGCGTCCTCCGTCGCCGAATCCCTCGAGAAGGGCGAAATCGTCGAGCGGAACAGCGTCGACACCATCGCGGACGGCATCGCCACCCGCAGGGTCGGCGACAAGCCCTTCGAGGTGATCCGGGAGAGGGTCGACGAGGTCGTCACCGTCGACGACGCCGAAATCGCGACGGCGATGGTCGACCTGCTGGAGCGAAGCAAGGCACTCGTGGAGGGCGCCGGCGCGGTCCCGATGGCCGCCCTCCTGGGGGGGAAGTTCGACTACGAGGCGGACGAAACCGTCGTTCCGGCTCTCTGTGGGGGGAACATCGACTTGAATCTCCTGACGACCGTGGTGATGCGCGGGCTCGTCGAGCGCGGGCGCTACACCAGAATCCGAACGGTTCTGAAGGACCGCCCCGGCGCGCTCGACGACCTGCTGGACGTGATTTCCGGCGCCCGGGCGAACATCTACGCCATCGAGCACGAACGTACCTCCAGACAGCTGTCGATGAACGCCGCGGAGATCGAGTTGGACCTCGAAACGCGGGGCCCCGACCACACGGCGGCCCTCCTGGAGGCCCTCAGAAAACGAGGTTACGACGTGGACGTGCTCGCCTGAGTGATGGTGTACTCGACGGTGAGGAACTTCCGTCCGAGTATCCACATCTCGTGGGTGGCGAGCAAGTGTGGACCGTGCGACAGCCGGTCTGCCTGCAAGTGTGGGCCGTGCGACGAGAGTTGTCGGACGCGCGGACGAGCGTCCGACGACAGCCGACCCACCTGCCCGCCCCCGTTGCTCGGCCACCCGAACTCGGGCGCCCCGGGTGCGTCGGCGGGGTAGACCCGGAAACATTGGGCCATAGGCAACGCGAAGGCCAGGGGCGGAAAAACGAAATAGAGGCCGCCCTCCCCCTCGGTGGTGAGTTCGATGCCCGCACCCTTAGGGTGGCCGCAGTCGAGTTCTTCGGGTTTGAGCACCGTGCTCAGGTTGCTTCCGGGGAGCGGAACGGCGATGTTCACGAGTTTTCCCGACGCCCCGCTGTGGCTCGCGTACGCCGCGACGAACACGCCTTCGCCCGACTCCGGGTCCGTTCGGACCCACATCCGGGCGCCGTCGCGCGGGTCCGCGTTCGGGTCGAGGCCGGCGAAGCGGCTGTCCAGTTCCTTCGGCTCTCCGCCCGGCCCGGGCAGATTGAGCTGTTCGAGACGGGTCGTGAGGTGGCTCGCCGCGGCGGCGCCCAACCGAAAGCCGCGGTGCCAGCGCGCCCGATAGCGCATCCGGTAGTCGCTCGTGCGCTCGTAGAACGCCCTGACCTCGGGATGCAGCGCGTCGGGGTCGAACCCCGGCCGGGCGTACGCCGCCATGTCGTCCATCTCCCCCGCGGGTTCGGTGCCGTCGGTAACCCCCTCCCGTTCGGGGTAGTCCGGGCCGATGCGACGCCCGCCGGTCAGGGGGCTCAGGGGGACGTTTCGCGCCTGGTACAGGGACCGGGCGAGGCCGAGCAGGCCGACGGCGGCGAGCGCGGCCGTCAAAAGGCGCCGGAGTCGCATACCTGGCCTTTCGGGCGCGGATGCAAAGAGCGGCCCGCTCCCCGCGGCCCTCGCCCGGATTTAAGGCCCGTCCCGACGATGGCGACGTATGAAACGCGTCGTCGAGACCGCGGACGCCCCCGAGGCGGTGGGCGCGTACAGCCAGGCAACGACGAACGGGTCGCTTCTCTTCACGGCGGGCCAGATCCCGTTCACGCCCGAGGGGGAGTCCCTCGCGGACGAACCCGTCGACGTGCAGACCCGCCAGTGTCTGGAGAACGTCACGGCCATCTTAGAGGAGGAGGGGCTCACCGCCGAGGACGTGCTCAAAACGACGGTGTACCTCGCCGACATCGACGACTTCGACGGGATGAACGACGCCTACGAGGAGTACTTCCTCGACAACCCGCCGGCGCGCTCGGCGGTGCAGGCCGGCGCGCTCCCGAAGGGCGTCGCCGTCGAGATCGAGGCGGTGGCCGACGCGGAGTGAGCGCGCGCCGCCGGTCGGCCGCGCTGTGGGGCGCAGTCGGCGTGTTCGTCGTCGCGACGCTCGGTCTGGCGCTCCCCGTGTTCGGAGTCGAGCGGCCGTCCCTCGTACTCATCGGTGTCGCCGCGCTCGGGGCGGGCGTCGGTGCGGGCGTCGTGAGTTACGTCTTCGAACACCGGTTGGCCGCTCGGGGCCGCTAAACGTCCTCGCCCAGCCGGACTTCCTGGTCCGTGACCGTCTCGACGAGGTCGGCGTCGACAGTGTAGTCCTGCACGTCCGCCTCCGCCCACCCGAAGGTGGCGAGCGCCGCCTCGCCGATGCTCGGGTCGGGGTCGACCCATGCGGTGCCCGAATCGACTTCCGTCACGATGCCCAGTTCCTCGCCCTCGCCGTCAACCAGAATCTTGCCCTCGTCCTCCTCGGTAAGTGTTGCCATACTTTTCTTTCGAACACCGAATACAAACCGCTACCGGCTGCCCCGAAAGGAAGGCTTTAAACGCGAAACGGCGGTAGGAAGTGTGCGGGCCGGGATGGCCGAATGGCAAAGCGCATGCCTGGAAAGCATGTCCCCGTTAGGGGTTCTGGGTTCAAATCCCAGTCCCGGCGTTTCTCCGACTCACGACGCGCTCGGTAGCCAGCCCCGGGCCTCGCCCGCCGCCTCAAATTTTATACTTCGCCGTGGCCCACATCCGACCATGAGCACCGGTAGCGCCGCCGTCGTCGCTGCGGCGGGCGTCCTCCTCACGGTCTTCGGGGTTCTCATCCGGTACTACGGCGCCGCGTCCCTCATCGCGGGCTACGACCCGGAGCGCGTCGACGACGAGGAAGGACTCACCGACTTCGTCGGGGCGAACGCCCTCTACGCCGCGGCGCTGGCCCTCGCTGTCGCCGTCGCGGAGTTCCTCGCCCCCGCGGACTGGTACTGGGTCGTTTTTACTGTGGGAATTGTCGCGCTCGCCGTGCGGATGGTTCGCGGCTCGCGCCGCTACGAGACGGACGCTTAGAGCCAGTCGAAGCCGAACGCGTTCCCTCCCAGTCGGTAGCCCTCGGCCCCGCCGTTGGGGCGGACGCGATACACCACCGCGGGGCGGTGACCCACCGACGGTTTCTCGGCGATAATCGACGCCCACGCGTCGTCCGGGAAGCCGGAACAGTCCACGAACAGCGTCGCGCCGCCGGCGTGTTCGCTGAGCTGGCCGGCGGTCTTGCTGTCGGCGGTGTCCCGGACGGCTTGGACGGGCGTGCCGGCCCGCCGCTCGCTCGGGGGGGAAGGGCGAGTTACCTCCACCAGTCGGTTCTCGTTGCCCTTCTCGACGCGGTAATCCAGTGAGTGACCTGTCGAGACTTCGATTTCGGGGGTAACGTCCCAGCCTGCCTCGTCCAGGAGGCCGGCGGCGGTGAACTCCGCGATGGCGGCAGCCATCCGCGTCTCGTCGAGATACTCGGAGGTCCCCAGTTTGCCGGCCATCACGTGCCGGTAGTCGTCCAGACAGCCGGTGCGGAGGATTCCCTCGACGTGCGCCAGCGCGTCCTCGGCAGTCGCGTCGGGGAAGCCCGCCGCGTGTTCGCGGAAGAACCTTCTGGTGGTCTCGCGGCCGTCCTTCGAGAGAAACACCGGGAGAAAGAACCACGAGACGTGGGGGTACTCTGCCAGCCACGGGTCCTCGTCGTGGAGCTGCGCGAGGAGTTCGCGCTCGGCCCACCGGGCGACGGGGTAGGGGACCTCTTTGAACCCCTCCTTCTCGGTGCGCCAGAGCGCCTCGGGGGTCTCGGTGTTCCCGAGCCAGTAGCCGCGCTCGTCGTTCCACGCGAAGAGGGCGATGTCGCCGTTGTCCATCTCGAAGCGCCGCGCGTCGTAGCCGTCGGGGGGTTTGTGCCACGGCGCGACGGCCCGCGCGCCGAGGTTCGCGTCGAGGGGTTCGTAGAGGGCCGCGTCGACCCGTCCGGCGGACCAGCCGGATTTCGAGACGCGGAAACGCAGGGGTTTCGCCACTATCCGTCGGATAGCGCCCCCTCCGGTTTAAAGTCGCCGGCGGCCGCTTCGAAGGCCTTATGGACGCGCTAATCCTCAGCGACACGTAGTAACTATGCCGGACAAGCCCGCCTCGATGTACCGAACCATCGACAAGCCGTCGTACACCCGCCGCGAGTACATCACCGGTATCCCCGGCTCGCAGATCGCCCAGCACTCCATGGGCGACCTGCAGGCCGACGCCGACGACTACCCGGTCCAGATTTCGCTGGTCCCCGAGGAGGAGTGCCAGCTCCGCCACACCGCCCTCGAGGCGGCCCGCCTCTCGGCGAACCGCCACCTCATCCGGGAGTTCGGTGAGGGCAACTACAAGATGCTTCTCCGGAAGTTCCCCCACCAGATTCTGCGGGAGAACAAGCAGGCGACCGGCGCGGGCGCCGACCGTGTCTCCGACGGGATGCGCCAGGCGTTCGGCGTCCCCGTGGGTACGGCCGCCCGCATCCAGCCCGGCGAACAGCTGTTCACCGCGTGGTGTGAGGTCGAACAGGCCGTCGAGGTCAAGGAGGCCTTCCGCCGCGCCTACAACAAGATCTCCCCGCCCTGCAAGATCAACGTCGAGCGCGGGCAGGACCTGCTGAACAGCTAGGCTTTTCCCGGCACCCTCCCGGAGTCCACTCATGTTGACGCTCGCGGTGGCAAGTCGGGAGGAAACGTTCGAACGGCTCCGCGACCCGCTACGCTCGCGGGGCATCGAGGTCTCCTACCTTCGCTACTCCGAGCGCGCCTTCGACCTGCAGGAACCCCGATACGCGTCCGACGAGTTCGACGCGGGCTACGTCTTTCCGGGCCGGGCGATGGAGGGGAGCACGGTAGACGCCTTTCTCGATGTCCCCTGGCTGAACGGCCGCGAGGCCGTTCTCACGTCGCGAAACAAGGCGGGCGTCGTCGCAACGCTCTCGCGGGCGGGCGTCCCCACGCCGCGGACAGTGATGGTCTCGGACCCCGCGGACGAACCCGAACTGGTGCGCGCCTTCGAGACGGTGGGGACGCCGGCGGTGGTCAAGCCGAACTCCACGACGCGGGGCATCGGCGTCGCGCTCGCCTCTGATGTGGACTCCTTTCTCGGGGTCGCGGACTACCTCGATCTGGTCCACGACTACCGCGCGACGGGCGACCGCTCCTTCCTCGTCCAGGAGTACCTGCCCGACGCGCGGGACTACCGCGTGATGGTGTTGGAGGGAGAGTACGTCGGCGCCGTTGAGCGCCGCCTCCCCGAATCGGCGCTGGCGGAGGGCCGCTGGAAACACAACGTCCACCGGGGCGCGACGGCCGAGCCCGTCGACCTGCCCGAGGAACTGAAGGAACTAGCCGAGGAAGTCGCGGACGTGCTGGGAATCGGATTTCTGGGTGTCGACCTGCTCGTCACCGAGGACCGCGCGGTCGTCAACGAGACGAACGCGCGGCCGACGATCGACGACGAGTCGAAGTACGTCGAGGGCTTTTACGACCGGCTCGCGGACGCGATACGAAAACTCTAGTCGAGGTCGATGCTCGTCGACCCCTCGTTCTTCTCGAAGCGGACTTCGAGGATGCCGTTGTTGAAGGAGGCCTCCGCCGAGCGTTCGTCCACGGCGCTCGGGAGCTCGATTCGCTCGTCGAACTCGCGGGCTCGGGTGTTCGCGGAGATAGTGAACGTCTCCCCGTCGCATTTGAGGGTGAGGTCGTCCTCTTCGACCCCCGCTAAGTCGGCGATGACCCGGATTTCGCCGTCGGTGTTCTGAATGTCGAGATGGGTGTCGCTGCCGAACCCGCTCGGGTTCTCGTGGCCGGCCCCCATCATGTCGTTCATCATCCGCTCTATCTCGCGGAAGAAGTCGTCGAAGGGGTCGTCCCTGTCGTCCCGCATCGCGTCCCGGTAAGCGAGGAGTGGGGAAAAGCCTTCGGGGAGCCGTGACTTTTGGGATGTATGGACTTACGCTCGCCTGCGGAAACCGCCGTCCGGGAGTGTCTCGCGCTTGATTCCGACGAATCCTGTCTGGTCGTCACCGACGATGAGCGACTCGCCATCGGCGAGGCCCTCTACGAGGTCGCGAGCGAGACGACCGAGGACGCGACGCTGATGCGCTACCCGCCCGGGCCTCAGCACGGCGCCGAACCCCCCGCGGCGGTGGCGGCGGCGATGCGCTCCTGCGATGCGTTTCTCGCGCCGACGACCAAGAGCATCAGCCACACCCGCGCCCGCTCGCGAGCCTGCGAGGCCGGCGCCCGCGGCGCGACGCTCCCCGGCATCACGGAGGAGGTGTTCACCACCGGCTTGAACGCTGACTACGAGGAAATCGCGGCGGCCTGCGAGTCGATGCTCGACGCGGTCGCGGGCGCCGAGGAGATCCGGGTCACGAGCCCCCAGGGAACGGACATCACCTTCGAGCCCGGTTCGCGGGCGTGGCGCGACGACACCGGCCTCGTCCACGACACCGGGGACTTCTCGAACCTCCCTGCGGGCGAGGTGTTCGTCAGCCCCGAGACCGCCGACGGAACGTACGTGGTCGACGGGACGATGATGCCCTACGGCGCGCTCGAGGGCAGGGAACTGAAGTTCGAGATTGAGGACGGCTACGTCACTCGAGTCTCCGACGACGGCGTGCGCGAGGAAATCGAGGCCGCGGCCGCCGAGGCCGACCCCGACGGGGCGGAGCGCAACCCGGCGTACAACCTCGCGGAGCTGGGTATCGGCACGAACGTCGCCGTCACCGACCTCGTCGGGAGCGTCCTGTTGGACGAGAAGGCCGCCGGCACCGTCCACATCGCCATCGGCGACGACGCCGGTATCGGCGGCGACGTCGACGCACCCCTCCACCTAGACGGGATTCTGAGGGAGCCGACCGTGTACGCGGATGGCGGGGAAGTGGAGCTTCCTCGGTAAGGTCGTCAGGTCCCGAACTCCCGTTCATACCAACTCGGCGCCTCGAACTCGCCCAACCCGAGTTCGCGGTAGCGCCACGTCACCCGCGCGTCGGTTCCTCTCGCGGTCCTGTAATCGACGGTCATCCGCCGAATGAGGCCGTTCCGGTCGAACATCGCCTCCACGGAGTAGTTCGTGACGGTCATCCACTCGGGCTTCCCCTCCCACCCCGAGTTCCCTTCGCCGACGACCAACACCGTTCGGACGCCCTCAACGGAACTGGTCCCCCGGACGATGAGGTCCCCCGTCGTGAGGTAGCGGCCGATCCGCCGCGCCGACCTGTTCCGCGGGTCGGGCGAATCCTCGGCGGCGCGCCGATAGACGCGCGACCCGTTATCGAACGTCGCTACGAACGTCGCGGTCCCGTTGTCGTAGCGTTCGATGCTGTCGATTCCGTCGCCGTGAACCTGCTCGACGAAGCGCTCACCGACCTGTGTGATCGTCCGTGACCGGGTGCGGGTGGTCCCGTCGACGTTGACGTAGGTGTAGGTCACGCTGCTCTCGTAGGGGAAGCTGTACAGCGCGCTCCGGTGGGCCGCCGCGACCCGCTCGGGCGTGACCGCGCTCTCGTTCAGCCCCTCCAAGTCGACCTCCGTCCGCGGAATCGTCGTTCTCGGGGGTTCCTCGACCGGTTCGACCACGGACGCCGGGGCCGCAGTGCTGCCGGTGTCGTTCGACCCGGCGGGGCCGGCGCCGGTGGCGAGAAGGCTGTTGAGCGGGAAGGTGACAGCCAGCATCGCCACGGCGACGAGAAGGGCGACGGACACGCCGATGCGCCGGAGCGGGAGGGAGGCGAGCGAGCGGCGGGCGCGCACGCTCGCCGGCAGTGCGAGTTCGTCGAGGGGGGAACCGAAATGCTCGCGACAGAGCCGCTCGCTCGTCTCCGGCGGGACGCCGTAGCGGAGCATGGCCCCGAGGTCTACGGGCCCGATGACTTCGACGCCGACGTTCTCGAACGCCCCGGCGTCGGGCGTCACCACCGCGTCGGCGCCGTCGGGCACGGCGCGCTCCCCGGGCAAGCGCGAGCCGGGAACCGGGGCGAGAACGCGCTCCTCGCCGCCGCCGCGGACCCGGAGGAGATCCCCCTCACGCTCAACGGTCCACCCCCGGGCCGTCCAGAGGGAGGCGACGAAGTCGGTTAGCCCCCCTCGGTCCAGTCCCCGTATCGCCGCCGCGACGGCCTCATCCTCGCTCATGGCATGTGAGGAAATCTCATGGTCGTTTGCACAAGTTAGGGCGCGCGACTATTCAATTCGGCGACGGGGCGTGCGGGGACCCCCGGTCGTGCTAGATCGGCGCGTCGACCGCCGTCAGGGCGCCCCGGCTCAGGCACCGCATCGCCGCCCCGACCGCCTCCAATTCCATGCTTCTCTCTCGGGGGCCGTGCGAATGAATCCCGCGGTGGCACGCGCGAGCGGCGGGTCCGCGGGCTTTTAGGGCTGGACGGGATATATCGGGTATGAGCCAAACCACGCCGGGCGAGCGCGTCGCCCTCGCCTGTCCGTCCTGTTCGCCCTCGCTGGAAACGGTCCACGAGGTGCTCTCGACGGGCGGCGGGAACGCGACGGTCCGCTGCACGCAGTGCGAACACGTCCACAAGGAACAGCTCCCGAACGAGCGCACCGTCGAGCGGAAAGTCGTCGTCTCCCAGGACGGGGAGTCCTTCACCGCGACGGTCGACGTGCCCGCCGCCGAGACCCTGGCGAAGGGCGAGGAGTTCATCCTCGAAACCGAGGAAGCCATCATGGAGGTCCGCATCACCGACCTGCAGGTCGGCGCCGAGAAGCGCTCCGTTCGCGCCGAGGCCGACGACGTGAAAACCATCTGGGCGCGCGCCGTGGACAACGTCTCCGTCGACGTGACGGTGAACCCGGAGAACGGCCGCCACGACGAGACGGAGGGGCACACCCTCTACTTGCCGGGCGACCACGAGTTCACCGTCGGGCAGATAGAGCGCTTCGGCGACACGGAGTTCACGGTTAAATCGATTCTCATCCGCGAGGACGCCTACAACCACGGCTACGAGCACGAGAAGCTCGAACGCGAGGGCGACATGGCCTTCGCGAAGGACATCCAGCGCGTGTACGGCGACGACGAGACCGACACCGCCTGGTCGGCCTGGTAAGCATGGCCCTCCACGGAACCGGTCGGCTGTCGCCATGAGCGAGGACCTCTCCGAGGCCCGCAAGGAGTTGGCCCGCGGCCTCGACGCCCACCGCGAGGTCTCCGAGCGCGTCGTTGAGGCCGTCCGGAGCGTGCCGCGCCACGAGTTCGCCCCCGAGGAAACGGGCGTGGAGGCCTACCGCGACCGGCCGCTCCCCATCGGCGAAGGGCAGACGATGAGCGCCCCGCACATGGTCGCGGTGATGTGTGGCCGCCTCGACCTCGACCCCGGCGAGGAGGTCCTCGAAATCGGGGCGGGCTGTGGCTACCACGCCGCCGTCACGGCCGAGCTCGTCGGCGCCGGGAACGTCTACACGGTTGAGTATTCCGCCGACCTGGCCCAGCTGGCCCGCGAGAACCTCGCCGCGGCGGGCTACGGGGACGTTTCGGTCCGGCAGGGCGACGGGCGGAACGGGTGGTCCGAGCACGCCCCCTACGACGCGGCCTATCTGACCTGCGCGACGCAGGACTTCCCCGAGGACGTGGTCGCGCAGGTCCGGGAGGGCGGTCGCCTGTTGGCCCCGCTCGGCAACGGGGTCCAGCGCCTCGTGTTCGCGCACAAGACGGGCGACGGCCTCCAGCGCCAGCCGCAGGGCCCGGTCCGGTTCGTCCGGATGCGCTGACGAGCGCACGATTGATTAGCCTCCGGCCGAAGGCGGGGGTATGGACGACGCGGCGCTCCGGGGAGAGATGGTGGACGGCCTCGAACACGAGACGAAGCGGGCCGTCACCAGCGAGCGCGTCAGCGAGGCGATGCGGACGGTGCCGCGCCACGAGTTCGTGGACGCCGACCGCCGGGCCTACCTCGACCGGACGTTCGAGCACAAGGGAACCCGCGTGTTGGCCCCGGGGACCGCCGCGTTCGTGACGGAGGCACTCGACTTGCGCCCCGACGATTCGGTGCTGGTCGTCGGTGTCGGCGTCGGCTACACCGCCGCGGTGGCGGCCGAAATCGTCGGGGGTAGACACGTCCACGCGGTCGATATCTCCCGGGAAATCGTTTACGACGCCCGCGCCAACCTCGAAGCGGCGGGCTACGAGGACGTCCTCGTGGACTGCCGCGACGGGAGTGAGGGGCTCCCGCCCTACGCGCCGTACGACAAGATACTCCTCGAAGCCGCCGTTGCCCGTCCCCCGCGGGCGCTCGTCGAACAAGTCGCCGACGGCGGCCGACTGGTGTTCCCGAAGGGCGCGCGCCCGACGGGCCAGACGCTCACCGCCGTCGAGGGCGGCGAGGAGACCGAGACGTTCGGTCCCGCGGCCTTCGCCCCCCTGTTGGTCGAGGGCGAGCAACACGGAGCCGTCGAGCGCAACCGGACCCACCGCGAGGACCGCGAGCGCGCCGCCCGCGGCCCGAACAAGGGCTGGGAGCAGGAGTGGATTGACTGGGACGAGCGCTGATGGAGCTCGCCGAACGCTTCACACGGATATCGGCGGGCGTCGGTGCCGCGTCGCTCCTCGCGGCCGTCGTCGCCGTCGGACTGGGCTACGCCGCGCTCGCGCCGTTTTTCCTCCTCGCGGGGGTCGGGCTGTTCGCCGACGCCTTCCTCCCGCCGGAGGGCGCGTACGGAGTTACCGACGTCGGTATCGTCCTGAAACTCGTGGGCGCCGGTGTCTCCGCGCTCCTGCTCGACTCGCTTGTGGGACCGGCCGCGACGGTGCTCCACAGCGGCGGCTTCGCCTTCGCCTATCAGTTCTGGCGCGGGCCGCGATACAGCCTCTTGGTGGCGCGCCTCCGCTCGGAGTAATTTCAGAACTCGCGCGCGACGCTGACGTGCATCCCGACGAACAACCACGTCTCGCGCTCGCGGAGCGTGCCGCTCCACCGCGTCTCGAAGTCGTGGCGCTCGCCGGACTCGCTGTCGGTCCACGCCAACCGGACGCTGTCGCTGAACCACGCCGTCCCGTCCCGCTCGCTCACCCGCAGGGCGTCGCTCCCGACGGTCCAGTTCTCGGTGGTCTCGGTCTGCGCCCGGAGCCCCGCGGCCACGGCGTCGTAGCCGACGAGGCGTTCCGAGATACCGTATTTCACGAGGTCGTCGTCCGGGGCGAAGAACGGCGCGAGGGGGTCCCCACTCCGGAGCGCGTCGTAGTAGTCCTCGATGCGCGCGGTCGGCGTTCCCATACCCCCGAAACGAGCCGCGCGGACTAAAGGCTCAACCCCGGATGACGAGCACTGCGGTGTTGTCCTGCCGGTCGCGGTAGTCGCCGGCCGAGGGCGGCTTGACGTCGATCTGTAGCTCCCCCTCGCTCTGACCGCGCGCGAGGTCGGGGTTCACGGTGAGACTCGCCGTCCCGTCCTCGCCGGTTTTCGCGTGGACGGTCCCGTCTTCGAGGTCCGCCGTGTCGGGTTTCACGAGCACCGTCGCGTCGGACACCGGGCGGCCCTCCGCGTCGACGACGGTGACTTCGATGGCCTGTTCGTTCGGGCTGATGACCTCGTCGCCGCTCCCGAGTTGGACGCCGACCTCGCTGGTCGCGAGCCCGCCGAGACCCGACACCATCCCGAGCATCACGCTGAGCGAGGCGACACCGACCACGAAGGCGACGACGAGCCTGACGGGCAGTCCTTCGACGGCGCGCTCGTCCGCAAGCAGGGTTTCGAACGTCATACCGCCCGGTGGGCCCGTTCCCGCACTTGAACCCGCGTACCGAGGTTTACGTGCGGATCCGGAGCCACGCTCTCCCGTGCAACGAACCCACGTGCTCGGCGGGGACGGCGAATCGGGGCCAACCGCGGCGTTAGGCCATTACCGCGCCCAGGACGGGAGCCGGGGAGCGCCGGTCGCGCTCGATATCGACCGTCCGCACGCCGCGCTCGTCGTCGGGAAGCGCGGCACCGGGAAGTCCTACACGCTGGGCGTGCTCGCGGAGGAACTGCTGGCGACCCCCGGCGTCGAACCCCTGGTCGTGGACCCGATGGACGCCTTCGGCCCCCTCGCGGCGGCGGGCGCGACGGTTCGCAAGCCCCGCGTCCCGGCGAGCGCCCTCCCGCCGCGGGCGTGGCCGGACGCGCTCGGTCTGGACCCCGATTCACCGCCCGGTGCGTTGGTCTGGCGCGCCGCGAGCGAGGCCGACACGCTGGCGGGGATGCGCGCGTTCGTCGCGGACAGCGGGGACGGCGCCCGCCGCGCCGCGGGGAACCGCCTCGCGCTCGCGGACTCGTGGGGGGTCTTCGACCCCGAGGGACGCACCGACCTCGACGGCGGGACGGTCCTCGACTGTGCGGCCCTCCCGCGGCCGGCGATGAACGTCGCGCTCCGGGCCTTCGGGTCGGCGCTGTACGAGCGCGCCCTCGGCGAGGATGGCCCGCTCCCGTGGGTTCTCGTGGACGAGGCGCACGCCTTCGACGGCGCCGCGGCTCCCGCGCTCCGGACGCTGCTCACGCGCGGACGAGCGCCGGGCGTGAGCACCGTGCTCGCCACCCAGCGCCCGGCGGCGCTCCCGGAGCTGGCTATCTCCCAGTCCGACCTCCTCTTCGCCCACCGCCTCACGTCCGCGGCCGACATCGACGCGCTGGCCGCCGCGCGCCCGACCTACCTGGCGGACCCGCTCGCATCCCGGCTCCCGACGGAGACGGGACACGCCGTCGTCGTGGACGACGCGACGGAGGCCGTCCACCCGATTGCGGTCAGGGAACGCCGGACCGAGCACGCCGGCGAGAGTCCCCGGGCGACGACGCGGGGCGGCAGCGTAACGCCCGAGTAGGAGCGCGGTCACCGTCGTGTATGCACCGGGCCCGGGCGCTGGCGCTGGTCGCCGCGGGGGGCTTCGCCGGCGCCGGCTGTCGGCACGCCGTCGCACTCGCTTTCCCCGCCGGGTTTCCGTGGGGCACGCTCGTCGTGAACGTCGTGGGGAGCTTCCTCCTCGGGCTCGTCGTCTTCTCGGGCGCGCTCCCGCCGGCGCCCCGCCTCGCCGCGAGCACGGGCTTTCTCTCCTCCTTTACGACGTACAGCACGTTCGCCGTCCAGACGACCGCGCTCCCCCCGGAACTCGCGAGCGCGAACGTCGCCGCGAACTACGGGCTCGGGCTCGGCGCAGTCCTCGTCGCGCGCCGCCTCGCGGGTGGTTCGGATGCTTGAGTGGCTGCTCCCTGTCGGCGCGGGTGGGGCGCTCGGCGCCTGCACGCGTTACGCTATCGGGCAGGGAATCCGAACGGAGGGCCGCGGCACCTTGGTGGCGAACGTCGCGGGGAGCTTTCTGCTCGGGTTCCTGACCGGGGCCGACGTCGGCGGGGCGCCCGGGCTGGCCTTCGGAACGGGGTTCTGTGGCGCGCTCACGACGTTCTCCTCCTTCGGCGTCCATACCGTTGATGACGGCGGCGCCGACTACGCCCTCGGCACTCTCCTGATAGCCCTGCTCGCAGCGCTCGCCGGCGGTGCGCTCGGCACCTTGTTGATATAACTTTCGCCGAGTTGGCGGCCCGCAAACCGTCCACCCCTTCATAGGGTACTCCCGGCTCTCCTGTCGTGTATGGTTGCCCTGACCATCAGCGGTCTGCGCAAGGAGTACAGCGACGTAACGGCCCTCCGCGGTCTCGACCTCGACATCGAGGCCGGAGAGGTGTTCGGCTTTCTGGGACCGAACGGCGCGGGGAAGTCCACGGCCATCGACTGCGTGCTCGACTACGTCCACCCGACCGCGGGCAGCGTCGAGGTGCTTGGCTTCGATTCGCGCCGCGAGACCCGCGCCCTCCACGAGCGCGTGGGGGTTCTCCCGGACGGATACGAGCTCTACGACCGACTCACCGGGCGCGAACACGTCGAACTCGCGCTCGACGCGAAGGACGCCGCGGGGGACCCGATGGCCGTCCTCAAGCGCGTGGGAATCGCCGACGCCGCCGACCGGCCCGCCGCGGAGTACTCGAAGGGGATGAGCCAGCGCCTCGCGCTCGGTATGGCGCTCGTCGGCGACCCCGAGCTCCTGATTCTGGACGAGCCCACCACCGGGCTGGACCCGACGGGCGTCCGCGACCTCCGCGAGTTGGTGCGGAGCGAAGCCGAGTCGGGAACCACGGTGGTGTTTTCCAGCCACCAGCTCCCCCAGGTGGAGGCCGTCTGTGACCGGGTCGGCATCCTGCGCGACGGCGAACTCGTCGCCGTCGACACAGTCGACGCCCTCCGCGCCGCGAACGGCGGGGGCGCCACCGTCGCCTGCACGGTTCCGAACCCCGAGGCGGCGATGGCGAGCGGTCTGAAGGAGGTCCCGGGCGTCGAATCCGCCCGCATCGGGGAGGGACAAGTCGTCGCCAGCTGTACCGAACCGGCCGCAAAGGCCCGCGTCGTCGGGCACCTTCTCGACGCGGGCGTCGCCGTGACGGACCTCACGGTCGAGGAAGCCACGCTGGAGGACCTCTTTGCACAGTACGCCGGAGACGGCGAGAAATCCGAAGTGACTGAGGGGGACCGCGCGGCCGCGGCCCCGGAGGTGAAAGCATGAGCCCCGCCCGCCGCGCCGTCGGCGTCGTCGCCCGCAAGGACTTCCGGGACGCCCGGCGCTCGAAGCTCCTCTGGGGGCTCACGGCGCTGTTCGTCCTCTTCACCGGGCTTATCACCTACGCGGCGAACGCGCTCGGCGAGGTCGAATCAGCGGTGGTCGCGCTCTCCTTCGCCGCCGGCCCCGCCCAGGTGTTCGTCCCGCTCGCGGCGTTCGTCGGCGGCTACATGGCCGTCGTCGGCGAGCGCCGCACGGGGAGCCTGAAACTCCTGCTCGGTTTCCCGGTCACCCGCGGGGACGCCCTGCTGGGTAAGGCGCTCGGCCGCTCGGCCGTCGTCGCCGTCACCGTTCTCGTCGGCTTCGGCGTCGCCACAGCGCTCACGCCCGCGCTGTTCGGGACTCTCCCCGCCGAAGCCCTCGGGCTGACGGCCGCGACGCTCCTGTTGGGTCTTGCCTGCACCGGGTTTGCGGTCGGCGCCTCCGGCGCCGTCTCGACCCGGGGCCGGGCGATGGCCCTCGTCATCGGCGCCTTCGTCGCGTTCACGTTCCTCTGGCGCTTCCTCCTCGCGGGGGGGTATTACCTCCTCAACGGGGCGATGCCCGGGAAGACCGTCCCCGCGTGGTATCTGCTGGCCGAACGCCTGAACCCGCTGTACGCCTACGCCGACGCCGCGGAGTACGTGTTGGGCCAGTCCATCGCCTCCATTGTCACGGTGCGGCTCCGAGGCGGCGCCTCCACGCTCCCGGTCGCAGAGCAGTTGCAGGGTTCGGTGCCCGCCTTCCTCGAGCCCTGGAGCGCCTTCGCGGTGCTCGCGCTCTGGGCGCTCGTTCCCCTCGCGATTGCCGCCCGGCGCTTCGGGCGCGCGAACCTCGGATAACTTTACAAACGGCGGCCGAAACGGGGAGCACGAATGGAGGATTCGGACGACCGGGCGGTCGTCTCGCTGCTCGACGACGACTACGCCCGGGGGGTCATCGTCGAGACCTACGACGAGGCCCGGACCGCCGAGGAGCTTGCCGACGCCCTTGATGCGGCGCCCTCGACGGTGTACGAGCGCCTCTCGGAGCTCACCGACCGCTCCCTCCTCGCCGAACAGCAACAACTCGACCCGGACGGCCACCACCGGAAGGCCTACCGCGCCCGCGTCGACCGGGTCATCGTCGACGTGAGCGGCGAGGGCGTCGACGTGCGAACCGAACCCACGGACGCCGACCCGGCCGACACCCTGACCGACGCCTTCGAACGCCTCAGACGATGACACCCTTCAGCTCCCCCCCTGACCCCGTCCTGTTCGCCCTCCTCGCGGGCCTCGTGCTCTCCGTCGTCCTCCCGCTCGCCGTGGTCGTCGTCGCCTACCGGGGGTATCGGCGCAGCGGCGGCGACCGGACGCTTCTCCTGCTCGCGCTCGGCATCGTCCTCGTGACGGCCCTGCCCACGTTGCTCAGAATCGGCCTCGCCACGCTGCTTGGCGGGCCGCCGTGGGGCGGTCTCGTCGTCCGAGGGACCGAACTCGCCGGCCTCCTCGTCATCGTCGGGGTGATGTTCGATGGCTGAGGGCGTCGTCTCGGCCCCCGATACGCTCGGCGAGTTACTCCGGTCGATGGCCAGCGCGTCGCCCGTCGAACTCGCGGGGTTCGCCGCCACCCTCGCGGTCCTCGTGTTGGGCGCCTACGTCGGCTATCAGTCCTATCGGGGCTACCGGCGCAACGGGAGCCGCGCCGTCCTCTTCCTGGGCGTCGGCATCGTGCTCGCCACCACCGCGCGCCAGCTCGTTTCGATTGCCGTCTACCTCGCCGTCACCCGGGACCCCCTGGTCGTGCTCGTCGTGTTCTTCGGCTGTTCGACGCTAGGGCTTCTCTCCGTGCTCTACGCGTTCCTCCGGGCGTGAGTACTGTTCTCAATAGATGTCTCCCGAGAGAAAACCCGTCCGCTTCGGGTGGAGACCAGCTCAGAGCGCGCGCCGCGTCGCGCCGATGACGTCGTAGCTCCCGCCGAGCATCGCTTCGGCGTACCACGCCGAGACGCGCGCCAGCAGGTTCAACAGGTTGAGCGTGCAGAGACAGAGGAGCGCGCCGACGGCGGCGATGCCGAGCGCCTCGGGGAGCGTATCGACGCGCCACGAGCCGATTTCGACGACCGTCTCGAACCCGACGAGCAAGCGGTTCCACCCGACGGAGAGCGCCGGCGCGATCTCGACCGGGCGGTCGGTGACGAGGCCGACGTAGAGACCCGGCTGGTCGTAGTAGAAGGGGACGAAGAGGAGGGCGACGCCGGTCGTGAGCAGGCTGGTCACGAGGAAGAAGGAGACCAGCCCGAACACGAGTTTCGTGGGAAGGTAAACCACCGCGGTCCACGTGTCGAGGTCCGTGGCGAGCGACTGGAGCCGTTCGCGCGTCGTCTCCCCCTCCAGCTCCGCGTCCGACATATCCACACCCAAGAGCAGAGTCGCAAGCCGGCGCTCGACGCCCGCGAGGCCGAGACAGACCGCGAGCACGCCCAAAAGGAGGGGGATGCCGACAACGACGACGGTGAGTCCTACACCCAGGGAAACGCCGACCGCGACGAAGACGAAGTACGCGAGCCCGAGCGGGAAGGCGAGGGTGAGATAGAGGAGGTTCAGATAGGTCTGCGCCCGGAGGGGCGCGCCGAGGAACGCCCGGAGCCGGCCGCGAGCGGGTGCAGTAACGCTCATCATCGGCTATCTCCGAGCGCGGAGAATAAACGTTCGGGTCGGTTCGCACGCTCGCCAACTCGGGCTCGCCGGTTATGCCGAGCGCCGACGAAGGGGGGACCGATGGGTGTAACGAACGGGGGGACTTTTGTGCCCGCGCCGGAATCCCGGGAACGATGGCCGACGAGGGGGAGGTGAGCACCGTCGTCACGCTGCTCGCCGACGAGTACGCCCGGACGGTGCTCCGCGAGACGGTCGCGGAGCCCCGTCCCGTCGACGCGCTCGCGGAGGCCTGCGACGCCGACCCCTCAACGGTGTACCGGCGCGTCGAGCGCCTCACCGACGCGGGCCTCCTCGAAGCCGAACAGCGCCTTGACCCGGGCGGCCACCACTACAAGGTGTACGCCGCCAGCCTCCAGGAGGCCCGCGTCACCCTCGATGAGGCAGGGTTCAGCATCGACATCGAAACGGAGGAGGAGCCCGCCGACCGCTTCACCAGACTGTACGAGGGGTTCAAATGAGCGTCACTACCACCGGGGGGAACCCGACCGTCGTGCTCGCCGCGTTCGCCGCGCTGTTCGTCGCGGCGGTGCTCTCGCTCGCCCTCGCCGTGCGCCTCTATCGCGGGTACCGGGAGCGCCCGACCCGGCCGAAGGCGCTGCTCGGCGCGGGGCTGGTCTCGCTGACCACCGTCCCGATTCTGCTTCGGGTGGTCCTCTCGAACGTCCCCGTCGCGGCAGCGACGCGGAACCTCGCGGTGACCGTCGCCCAACTCGTGGGGCTGGTCGTCATCCTGGTGGTGGTCTATGATCGGTGAGCCACTTCTCTTCGCGACGGCCGCCCTCGTCGCGGCGCTCGGGGGCGTCGCCGCCGCACTGGCCGCCCGCGGCTACCGGCGCCATGACAGCACGACCATGGGCCTGCTGGCGGTGGGGGTGTTCTGCGTCGCCGTCCTCCCCTTCCCCATCGGGTACGGCCTCGCGCCCCTTCTCGCCCTCTCGGACGCCGCGACCCTCCTCTGTATCCTTCTCGCGCACATCGCGGGCCTGGTCGCGATGCTCGCCTCCCTCGACGCGATTTGAATCTTTCCCCGGCTTGGCGAGCGGACAAGCCGCTCCCCATTTATACCGGGTTCGTGGCCCTCTCTCCGTTCGCATGCCGACCGCAACAACCGCCCTGCGCTCGTTCGCCGGGGCGCCCTTCGACCCCGACACGTACCGCTCGCTGGCCTCGCTGCTGGTGTCGTTCCCGCTCGCCGTCGCGTACCTGACCGTCCTCACGGCTGGCGTCTCGCTCACGCTCGGACTGAGCGTCACGCTGCTGGGCCCGGTCGCCCTGCTCGCCACCCTCCTGGTCGGGGCGGGACTCGCGTGGGCCGACGCGAAGCTCACCGCGGGCCTGCTGGGAACGGATATCGACCCGGCGTTCCCCGATACCGACGAGGGGGCCGTCGCGTTCTGCAAGGCACTCGTCCTCACCCGCGCGGGATGGGCCGGCCTCGTTTACCTGGGTTGGCGCGCACTCGTCGGTATCGCCGGCTTCGCCGCCGTGACGACAGGCTTCGCCCTCGCGGCGAGCCTCCTCGTCGCGCCCGCCGTCTACAACGACCCCGCGGTGTTCTACCGCCCGGCGTCGTTCGCGCCCGGGACGCTCCCCGAGGCCGCGCTGCTGGCGCTCGGCGGCGTCGTGGTCGCCCTGTGCACGCTCGGCGCCGTCAACCTGTTCGGCCGGCTCTCCACGGGTGTCGCCGAGGCGCTCGTCGGCACGGAGAACTGAACTAGAATATTTTCACGACCCGGCCCACCGCGCCGTTCCGCCGGCGACCAACACGAGCGCGCCGGCGACGAACGTCCCGGGAATCGGGAGCGCGAACAAGGCCGCGCCGAAGGCCAAAACGAGTGAGGAAGCGCGCATACTCCCTCGGAAACGGCCCCGACGGATAGGTTCGGTGGCCGGTCCGGACGGATACGTCTCGGAGCGGGTTCCTGACCGGGCAGGAACCTACTCGTCCGCGGCGACCAGGTCGATGCTCCCGGTTTCGGACGCCGCGCTGAGCGTCGGGCCGCCCTCGCCGAGCGTCCCGGTGAGACGTCCCATCGACTGTGAGCGGTTCTGCAGGTCGACTCCCTCGACGTCGATCCTTCCCGTCTCGACCCGCACGTCGAGTTCGGCGTCGAGCGAGGGCGCGAGCGCGAGTTCGATCCTCCCGGTTTCGGCGCGCACCTCGGTCTCGCCGTCGAGCGCGTTCACGTCGGCGTCGATGCTCCCCGTCTCGGTCGTCACGTCGCCGGTCGTGTCGTTCCCGCGGAGGGTGACGCTTCCCGTCTCGCTCTCGACGCTCACGACCCCGGCGACGTTGCGCACGTCGACGCTCCCGGTCTCGACCGCCACGTCGAGGTCGCCCGACGTCCCGCGCACGTCGACCCGGCCGGTAGTCGTTTTGACGCGCTCGACGGCGGTGTCCGCCGGGAGGGCGATGTCGAGGTCCATCGAGGGCCGGCCGCTCAGGGGACCGGTGTCGCCGGTGTAGGCGCTCCGGAGGGTGAGAGTGCCGTCCGCGCGCTCGGTTTCGAGGGTGAGCGCGTCCAGGTTCGCGTTCAGCGAACTGGACTCCTCGACGACGCCGACCTCGATGTCGGTTCTCTCGGCCGTGCGGACCCGCACTTCGCCCGTCTCGCATTCGACCTCGAGGGCGTCCGCGGCGTCGTAGCGCTCGGTGTACTCCTCGCGCTTGCCGACGAACGGTGTTAGGCCGCTACATCCCGCGAGCCCGGCGAGGAGGGTCGCGCCGGCGCCCGCCAACAGCTTCCGTCTGGTGGTGGTTTCAGTCACACTCGAAACGAGTTCCCCCGACTCCTTGAAAGGGGTTCGCCGGTTGTTCGGTCGCCAATCCGGAGAAAGGTATAAATACTGCTAGTCGGGGCCGCCGGGCGCCCCGAACGTCGCCGGACGAGTTTTATCCCGTTTCCGTGTGAGGGCGTTCCATGGAGTACACAACCCTCGGCGAGACAGGGATGGAAGTTTCGAGAATCTGTCTGGGCTGTATGAGCTTCGGGTCGAGCGACTGGCGGCCGTGGGTCCTCGATTCGGCGGAGTCGGAAGAGCTCATCGAGCGGGCAATCGAGTTGGGAGTGAACTTCTTCGATACGGCCAACGTCTACTCCGACGGCGAGTCCGAGCGCGTGCTCGGCGACGCGCTCGCGGGCTACGACCGGGACGAGTTGGTCGTCGCCACCAAGGCGTACGGGGAGATGGGCGACGGGCCGAATCGACAGGGGCTCTCACGGAAGGCCATCGAACAGGAACTCGAAAACTCCTTAGAGCGGTTGGGGATGGAGACGGTCGATTTGTACCAGATTCACCGCTGGGATTATGACACGCCCATCGAAACGACGCTGCGCGCGCTCGACGACGCGGTTCGCCGCGGGCAGGTCAGGCATATCGGTGCGTCCTCGATGTGGGGCCACCAGTTCGCGGAGGCGCTCCACACCAGCGATTCGCTCGGAACAGAGCGCTTCGCGACGATGCAGAACCACTACAACCTCGCCTACCGCGAGGAGGAACGGGAGATACTCCCTCTCTGCGAGAAAGAGGGTATCGGGGTGATGCCGTGGAGTCCGCTCGCGCGCGGCTACCTCACCCGTCCCCACGAGGAGATCGACGCGACCGAGCGGGGGGCATCGGAGGAACACATGTACGAACACCCCTACCGGGAGGGCGGCGGGAAGGAAGTGAACGAGCGCGTCGAACAACTGGCCGAGGACCGGGGCGTGAAGATGGCCCAAATCGCGCTTTCGTGGCTGCTGCACAAGGAGACGGTGACGGCACCCATCGTCGGGACGACGAGTGTGGAGCATCTGGAGGACGCCGTCGAAGCGTTGGAGATCGACCTTTCGAGTTCTGATATGGAGTTCCTAGAGGAGCCCTACGAGCCAGTTCAGGTATCGGGGCACGCCTAATTCCCTCGCGATACGTTTCACACGCCCACGTCCACTCATGACACGCACAGCGGTCACTCGACGGTCGAGTTCAGCAGAAGACGCCCGGAGCGGGATTTGAACCCGCGTCACGACCGTGACAGGGTCGTATGATGGGCCACTACACCATCCGGGCTTTCGCATCTACTCGTTTCGCCGTCACCCGTTTAAGACTTTCCAAACGACCCGACCCCGGGAACGCGGGGCACGGGCGTGCGTCGCATCCGCACGCCCTCCGGCGTTGACAAGGCTTTTGCATCTGGGGCCTGAATACGCCTGTAGTATCTCGTGAGAGCCAGTTCTGCCCCCGGTCAGGCACGCCACCCCCATCCCAATCAATGGTAGACGTCAGCAACCACGAACTCGTTCCCGACCACGCCGTCATCGACGAAGCGGAAGTCGAGGCGGTGTTGACGGAGTACGGCATCGAGCGCACGGACCTTCCCAAGATCCGCCGCAAGGACCCCGCCCTCCCCGACGAGGCCGAGGTCGGCGACGTGATCGAAATCACTCGGGAGTCCCGAACCACCGATCAGGCCACGATTTATCGACTGGTGATAGAATAATGGACACGGAACAACGACGACAGCTCTCGAAGTCTTACTTCTCGAAGGAACGCCTCGCCGAGCACCACTACCGCTCGTTTAACTCCTTCCTCGACAGGGGAATGCAACAGGTCGTCGACGAGAAGGAGACCATCGAGACGGACATCGGCGACAAGGAGGACGAGGAACCGGTCTTCGTCGAGCTCGGCGACGTGCGCGTGGTCACGCCTCGTGTGCGCGAGGCCGACGGCTCCGAGGAACTGCTCTACCCCCAGGAGGCCCGCCTCCGGAACATCACCTACGCCGCGCCGGTGTTCATGGAGATGAGCATCGTCCGCGGCGGCGAGGAAACCGAAGAGGAAGTCCTCGACACGACCGAAACGAAGGTGGGCCGGATGCCTATCATGGTCGGGTCGAACAAGTGTAACATCGCGGACTTCGACCGCGAGGAGCTCATCGACATCGGCGAGGACCCCGAGGACCCCGGTGGGTATTTCCTCGTCAACGGCTCCGAACGCGTGCTGATGACCAGCGAGGACCTCGCGCCGAACAAGATTCTCGCGGAGTACGACTCCCGGTACGGCGACGAGATCCAAGTCGCGAAAACGTTCAGTCAGCGACGGGGCTACCGCGCGCTCGTCCTCTGTGAGCGCAACCGCTCCGGACTGCTCGAGGTTTCGTTCCCCTCCGTTTCCGGCTCCATCGACTTCACGACGCTCGTCCGTGCGCTCGGCCTCGAATCCGACGAGGAGATCGTCCACCGGGTTTCGGACGACCCCGAGATCGTGAAGTTCATGCTGGAGAACTTGGAGGAGGCCGAGGTCCAGACCGAGGAAGAAGCCATCGAGACCCTCGGCAAGCGCGTCGCGCGCGGCCAGGGCAAGAACTACCAGCTCAAGCGCGCCAACTACGTCATCGACCGTTACCTCCTCCCTCACCTCCACGAGGACGGCATCGACGAGGAGGAAGTGCGCATCAACAAGGCCTACTACCTCTGCCGGATGGCCGAGGCGTGTTTCGAACTCGCGCTCGACCGTCGGGAGTCCGACGACAAGGACCACTACGCCAACAAGCGCCTCAAGGTCTCGGGCGACCTGATGCGCGATCTGTTCCGCACGGCGCTGAACAAACTCGCGCGCGACGTGAAATACCAACTGGAGCGCGCCAACATGCGCAACCGCCAGCTCACTGTGAACACGGTGGTCCGCTCCGACGTGCTCACCGAACGCCTCGAACACCCCATTGCCACCGGGAACTGGGTCGGGGGCCGTTCCGGCGTCTCGCAGCTCGTGGACCGCACGGACCACATGGGGGTTCTCTCCCACCTGCGCCGCCTGCGCAGTCCGCTCTCGCGTTCGCAGCCCCACTTCGAGGCCCGGGACCTGCACGCGACCCAGTGGGGTCGCATCTGTCCCTCGGAAACCCCGGAGGGCCCGAACTGCGGGCTCGTGAAGAACTTCGCACAGGCGATGGAGCTCTCACAGAACGTCGACGACGAGGCCTACCTCAAGCGCGAACTCGCGTCGATGGGCGTCGAGGGCATCCCCGGCATCAACACTCCCGACCACCCCGAACCCGCGGACGACTAATATGAGCAGTCAACGAGAAGCCAAAGTCTACGTCAACGGCAGTCTGATAGGTACCCATCCCGAACCCCACGAGCTCGCGGACACCGTCCGCGAGGCGCGCCGCCGCGGCGACGTCTCGGATATGGTGAACGTCTCGGTCAAGGAGCGCACGGGGGAGGTCATCATCAACGCCGACGCCGGCCGCGCCCGGCGTCCGCTCCTCGTCATCGAGGACGGCGAACCCCTCATCGACGAGGAGGAGATGGACGCCCTCGAAGAAGGGGAGTTGGAGTTCGAGGACCTCGTCGACCGGGGCAAAATCGAATTCATCGACGCCGAGGAGGAGGAGGACATCCTCGTCGCCGTCGAGGAGGACGACCTCACAGAGGACCACACTCACCTCGAAATCGACCCACAGCTCATCTTCGGCATCGGCGCCGGGATGGTTCCCTACCCCGAGCACAACGCGAGCCCCCGCATTACGATGGGCGCGGGGATGATGAAACAGAGTCTGGGTCTTCCCGCGGCGAACTACCGCATCCGGCCGGACACGCGGGCGCACCTGATGCATTACCCGCAGGCCGCGATGGTCAACACCCAGACCACCGAACAGATCGGCTACGACGACCGGCCGGCGGGCCAGAACTTCGTCGTCGCCGTCATGTCCTACGAGGGGTTCAACATCGAGGACGCCCTCGTCATGAACAAGGGGTCGGTGGAACGCGCGCTCTCGCGTTCGCATTTCTTCCGGACCTACGAGGGCGAGGAACGGCGCTACCCCGGCGGCCAGGAGGACCGCTTCGAGATGCCGGACCAGGAGGTCCGGGGCGCCCGCGGCGAGGACGCGTACAAGCACCTCGACGAGGACGGCCTGGTGAACCCGGAGACGCGGGTCGACGAGAACTCCGTTCTCCTGGGCAAAACAAGCCCTCCGAGGTTCCTCGAAGAGCCGGACGACATGGGCGGTCTGAGCCCCCAGAAGCGCCGCGAGACGAGCGTCACGATGCGCTCGGGCGAGGACGGCGTCGTCGACACGGTGACGCTGATGGAGGGCGAGGACGGCTCCAAGCTCGCCAAGGTCAGCGTTCGGGACGAACGCGTCCCCGAACTCGGCGACAAGTTCGCGTCCCGGCACGGCCAGAAGGGGGTCGTCGGCCACCTGGCGCCCCACGAGGACATGCCCTTCACGGGCGACGGCGTCGTGCCGGACCTCGTTCTCAACCCGCACGCACTGCCGTCGCGGATGACGGTCGGCCACGTCCTCGAAATGCTCGGCGGTAAGGTCGGCTCCCTCGAAGGACGGAGCGTCGACGGGACGGCCTTCACCGGCGAGGACGAGGCGGAACTGCGCGACTCCCTGGAGGAGCGTGGCTTCGAGTCCTCCGGGAAGGAAACTCTGTATTCGGGTGTCTCGGGCGAGAAGATCGAGGCCGAGATCTTCGTGGGCACGATTTTCTACCACAAGCTCTACCACATGGTCTCGAACAAGATCCACGCTCGCTCCAAGGGCCCGGTACAGGTGCTCACCCGCCAGCCCACGGAGGGGCGCGCCCGCGAGGGCGGCCTGCGCGTGGGCGAGATGGAACGCGACGTGCTTATCGGGCACGGCGCGGCGATGGCGCTCAAGGAGCGCCTGCTGGACGAGTCGGACCGCGAGTTCGTCCACGTCTGTGGCAACTGCGGGATGTCGGCGGTCGAGAACCGGGAGCAACGCCGGGTGTACTGTCCAAACTGCGAGGAGGAGACGGACGTACACGAGATCGAGATGAGCTACGCCTTCAAGCTCCTTCTCGACGAGATGAAGGCGCTCGGCATCGCGCCGCGACTGGAACTGAAGGACGCAGTCTAACATGAGTACGAATCAAGCCCCCAAGGAGATCGGCGAAATCAGCTTCGGGCTGATGAACCCCGAGGAGTACCGGGAGATGAGTGCGACGAAGGTCATCACGGCCGACACCTACGACGACGACGGCTTCCCCATCGACATGGGGCTGATGGACCCCCGCCTCGGGGTTATCGACCCCGGGCTGGAGTGTAAGACCTGCGGCCAGCGTTCGGGTTCCTGTAACGGTCACTTCGGCCACATCGAGCTCGCGGCCCCGGTGATTCACGTCGGCTTCGCGAAGCTCATCCGTCGCCTCCTCCGCGGGACCTGCCGCGAGTGCTCACAGCTCCTGCTCACCGAGGACGAGAAGGAGAACTACCGCGAGAGTCTCGAACGAACGGAGAGCCTCGGTCAGGACCCCTCGGACGTGACGAAGGCGGCCATCCGGGAGGCCCGAAAGAAGAACCGCTGTCCGCACTGTGGCGAGGTCCAGTACGACATCAACCACGAGAAGCCGACCACCTACTACGAGGTCCAACAGGTCCTCGCAGGCGATTACTCCGAGCGCATCGCCGAGGCGATGCAGGGCGGCGACGACTCGGAGCCGACCTCGCCGAACGACCTCGCGGAGAAGACGGACATCGCGCTCGAACGCATCAACGAGATCATGTCCGGCGAGTTCCGGCCCCGACGGGACGACCGCCGCGCGCTCGAATCCGCCCTCGACGTTGACCTCACCGTCGAGGACATGAACAAGCTGATGCCGAGCGACATCCGGGAGTGGTTCGAGGACATCCCGGACGAGGACATCGAAGTGCTCGGCATCGACTCCGAGAAGAGCCGGCCCGAGTGGATGATTCTGACCGTCCTCCCGGTTCCGCCGGTCACCGCTCGGCCGTCGATTACGCTCGACAACGGCCAGCGCTCCGAGGACGACCTGACCCACAAGCTGGTGGACATCATCCGCATCAACCAGCGCTTCATGGAGAACCGCGAGGCGGGTGCGCCCCAGCTCATCATCGAGGACCTCTGGGAACTGCTCCAGTACCACGTCACCACCTTCATGGACAACGAGATTTCGGGGACGCCGCCCGCGCGACACCGCTCCGGTCGGCCCCTCAAGACGCTCTCCCAGCGCCTGAAGGGCAAGGAAGGGCGATTCAGAGGGAGCCTCTCCGGGAAGCGCGTGAACTTCTCCGCTCGTACGGTCATTTCGCCGGACCCCACCCTCTCGCTGAACGAAGTGGGCGTACCGGACCGGGTCGCGACGGAAATGACCCAGACGATGGTCGTCAACGAGGAGAACCTCGCGCTGGCGCGCCAGTACGTCCGCAACGGGCCCGAGACGCATCCGGGCGCGAACTACGTCAAGCGCCCCGACGGGCGCCGGGTCAGAGTGACCGAAAAGGTCTGTGAGGAGCTCGCCGAACGAGTGAACCCGGGCTGGGAGGTCCAGCGTCACCTGGTCGACGGGGACATCGTCCTCTTCAACCGGCAGCCGTCGCTCCACCGGATGTCGATTATGGCCCACGAGGTCGTCGTGATGCCGTACAAGACATTCCGGCTCAATACCACTGTTTGTCCGCCGTACAACGCCGACTTCGACGGCGACGAGATGAACATGCACGCCCTCCAGAACGAGGAGGCCCGTGCGGAAGCCCGCGTCCTCATGCGCGTCCAGGAGCAAATCCTCTCGCCGCGCTTCGGTGAGAACATCATCGGCGCGATTCAGGACCACATCTCCGGGACTTACCTGCTGACGCACACGAACCCCGAGTTCAACGAGACGCAGGCCCTGGACCTGCTTCGCCAGACCTCCATCGACGAGCTGCCCGAGCCCACGACGGAGTCCGAGACGGGCGAACCCCGCTGGACGGGCCGCCAGCTCTTCAGTGAGCTCCTGCCCGACGGCTTGAACATGGAGTTCGAGGGGACTGTGGGAACGGTCGATATCGACGAGGGGCGCCTCGTCGAGGGAACCATCGCCGAGGATGAGGTCGGCGAGTTCGGCGGTCAGGTGGTGGACACCATTACGAAAGTGTACGGCAACACGCGCTCGCGGATCTTCATCAACGAGATTTCCGCGCTCGCGATGCGCGCCATCATGCACTTCGGGTTCTCCATCGGCATCGACGACGAGACGGTCTCCGGGCAGGCCCAGGAGCAGATCGACGAGGCCATCGAGAGCGCCTACGACCGCGTCGAGGAGCTCATCGGGACGTACGAGGCCGGCGAGCTGGAGAGCCTACCGGGCCGCACGCTCGACGAGACCCTCGAGATGAAGATCATGCAGACCCTCGCGCGGGTCCGCGAATCGGCCGGGGACATCGCCGAGGAGGACTTCGACTCGGACAACCCCGCAGTGGTGATGGCGGAGTCCGGGGCCCGCGGTGGGATGCTCAACCTCACGCAGATGGCCGGCTGTGTCGGCCAGCAGGCGGTTCGGGGTTCGCGCATCAACCGCGGCTACGAGGACCGCACGCTCAGTCACTTCAAGCGCGACGACCTGAGCGCCGAGGCGCACGGCTTCGTCGAGAACTCCTACGCCTCCGGGCTCACGCCCCGGGAGTTCTTCTTCCACGCGATGGGTGGCCGCGAGGGCCTCGTCGACACGGCCGTCCGTACCTCGAAGTCCGGCTACCTCCAGCGTCGCCTCATCAACGCGCTCTCCGAGCTCGAAACGCAGTACGACGGCACCGTTCGGGACACGAACGACACGGTCGTCCAGTTCGAGTTCGGCGAGGACGGCACCTCCCCGGTGCAGGTCTCCTCCGACGAGGAGAGCCCCGTCGACGTGGAGGACATCGCGGACCGCATCCTCGACTCCGAGTTCGCGAGCGAGGAGGAGAAATCCTCCTTCCTCGGCGAGCGCAAAGAGGCGACGAACCTCTCGGAGCACGGCGACACGTGGCGTGTGCCCGAGGAGGACCGCATCGAGCCCACGCCCGAGCCGGAAGGTGAGGGTGCCGAGCCCGCGGAGGTGAACGATGACTGAGATCACCGAGGACGTTGAGGCGCTCGTGGAGGACAGGGACCTCCCACGGCGACTGAAAGAGGACCTCTACGACACCGTCGAGAGCCGCGAGATGACTCTCGAAGAGGTGGACGAGGTCGCCGACGCGGTCGAGACCCGTTACCGGTCCACCCGCGTCGACCCGCTCGACCCCGTGGGAACCGTCTCCGCGCAGTCCATCGGGGAGCCCGGGACGCAGATGACGATGAACACGTTCCACTACGCGGGCGTCGCGGAGCTGGACGTGACCCAGGGGCTTCCCCGGCTCATCGAGCTGGTGGACGCCCGCAAGACCCCCGACACGCCGACGATGCAGGTCCACTTGGAGGAGGAGTACGCGGCCGACCGCGAGCGCGCCCACGAGGTCGTCTGGCAGATCGAGTCCACGAAAATCCTCGCGCTGGGTGACATCTCCACGAACGTCGCGGACATGGTCGTCCGTATCGACCTCAACGAGGACACGCTTCAGGAGCGCTGGCCCACGGTGAACAACACCGGGGAAATCGCCCAAGAAATCTCCGATACGATTCAGGACAACCTCGGCGTCGAAACCCGCCAGCAGGGGACGGTCATCCAGTTCGGCCCCGAGAGCCCGTCCTACCGGGAGCTCCTCCAGTTGGTCGAGGAACTGCGCGAAATCGTCTTCAAGGGTATCGAGGACATCACCCGCGTCGTCATCCGGAAAGAGCAGTTAGAGAACGGCGAGGAGTTCGTCCTCTACACCGAGGGGTCGGCCTTCGGCGACGCGCTCGAAATCGAGGGCGTCGACGCCTCGCGGACGACGACGAACAACATCCACGAGGCGCGCAAAACGCTGGGCATCGAGGCCGCCCGCGAGACCATCATCAACGAGACGATGAACACCCTCGAGGAGCAGGGGCTCGACGACGTGAACATCCGCCACCTGATGCTCGTCGCGGACATCATGTGCAACGACGGCGAAATTCAGTCCATCGGCCGCCACGGCATCTCCGGCAACAAGGAGAGCGTGCTCGCCCGCGCCGCGTTCGAGGTGACGGTCAACCACCTCCTCGACGCCGCGACTTACGGCGAGGTGGACGACCTCAACGGCGTCACCGAGAACGTCATCGTCGGCAAGCCCATCGAACTTGGCACCGGCGACGTGAACCTCCGGATGGGGACCACGGAATCGGCGAAGTCCGCCGACGACTGAATGCGCGTCACCATCCCCGAGGAGGCCCGCCAGTACATCGGCGCCTTCGAGGCGGAGACCGACACCACGGTTCGGGACTGTATCGTGGACGAGGACGAAGACAGGTTGGTCTTCGTCGTCAAAGCCGGGGAGATGGGGAAGGCGATCGGCCCGGACGGCCAGCGCGTCCAGAACCTGGAGGAGCGCTTCAGCAAGAGCGTGGAGCTCGTCGAGGACGCCCCCACCGCGGAGGGGTTCGTCGCGAGCGCGCTCGAACCCGCCGCCGTCTACAACGTCACGATTTCAGAGGGCGAGGGGGGAACCGTCGCGTTCGCCGAGGTCGACGAGGAGGATAAGGGCGCGGCTATCGGCTCCGGCGGGAAGAACATCAAAATGGCCGAACGACTGGCGAAGCGACACTTCGACATCGACGAGATTCAACTGACATAGCAAGCCCTCCTCGGCGCGGGCACGGGACCCGCGCCTCGTCGCCCTTGTCGATTCCTCCAGGGCCGCGCCTGTCGGCGCGGCCGTGGTTTGTGTCCGCGGCGTTCTCCGCGACCGCACACCTCCGTCACCCGTCGCCGTGGTTTGCGTCCGTGGCGCTCTGTACCGCACAACTCCGCCTCCGTCCTCCGCCCCGCTCCGGCACTCCCTCACACGCCGAGTGGGGAAAGGAGTCGCTTAAGTGGCTCCGTAAGGTATTGCGCCGTATGCCCAACGGCAAGAACGCCGCACGCAAACTCAAGAAGGACCGCCAGCAGCGGCGGTGGTCCGACCCTGAGTACGCGCGAGCGGCCCGCGGCGGCGGCGCCGACCCCCTCGAAGGCGCCCCGCAGGGACGCGGTATCGTACTGGAGAAGGTCGGCATCGAAGCCAAACAGCCGAACTCGGCCATCCGGAAATGCGTCCGAGTCCAGCTCATCAAGAACGGCAAGCAAGTGACCGCCTTCTGCCCCGGCGACGGCGCTATCTCCTTTATCGACGAACACGACGAAGTCACCATCGCCGGCATCGGCGGTGCGAAGGGTCGCGCGATGGGTGACCTCTCCGGCGTGAACTACAAGGTCGAGAAGGTCAACGGCGTCTCCATGGAAGAACTCGTCCGCGGGAACGCGGAGAAACCCGTCCGATAATGTCCGAAGCACCCGAACCCGACAAGCCCGCAGGCACGGAAGACTCGGATACGAACGCCAAGCTGTTCGGCGAGTACGAGCTCGGCGACATCGAATACCAGGACCCGAGCACCAAGCGTTACATTACGGTGACGCCGGTCGCCCACACGATGGGTCGCCACGCGCGCAAGCAGTTCCAGAAGTCCGAGATCAGCATCGTCGAGCGCCTCATCAATAACCTGATGAAGACCGACGAGAACACGGGCAAGAAGCAACAGGCGATGCACATCGTCCGCGACGCCTTCGAGGAGATCGAGGAGCGCGCCGAGGAGAGCCCCATACAGGTGCTCGTCACCGCGGTCGAGAACGCCGCGCCCCGCGAGGAGACTGTCCGCCTGAAGTACGGCGGGATTTCGGTTCCCCAGGCTGTGGACACGGCACCCCAGCGCCGCGTCGACCAGGCCCTGAAGTTCCTCGCACAGGGCGCCTACAACGACTCCTTCAAGACGCCGACCTCCGTTGAGGAGGCGCTCGCCGACCAGCTGCTCGGCGCCGCCGCCTACGACGTCCAGACGTACGCCGTCGGCCAGAAGGAAGAGAAGGAACGCGTCGCCGCCGCCGCGCGGTAACGCCTCCCGTTCTCCCGTTCGCCGCTCGGAGAGCGGCAGCGCCGGTGTTCAGTCCGCGGCGGGTCCCGCCGTTCCCTCGCGGGCGTCCACGTACTCGCGGACCATATCGAGGAGGGCACGGCGGTGCTCGCTCTCGTCGGGGTCCTCGGCCAAATCGCGGAAGTCCCGCTTGAATCCCTCGAAATCCACGTTGGGCGCATCGGAGGCGGCGGCGTGGGCCAAGTCGTAGATGCGGTGGTCCGACTGGACGGCGCCGTGGCGCTCCAGCAGGGCGAGCGCGAAGGCCGCGTTCACCGCCGTCAGCGCAGGGTCCGACCCCGAGGTCAACCGGTAGCCCCGCTCCCAGCCGGGTCCCTCCGCGACGGCCGCGGCGAGCTGTGATTCAAGGAAGGCGACCAGCTTCTCGGGCGGGCCCACCGAGAGGGTGATGTCGTCGGCGTAGATGTCCTTCGCGTGGTTGGCGATCTGATAGCAGTGCTGGAGGGCCTCTCGCTCCACCTCCCGCCCGGCGAGCGCGAGGAAGAGCACCTCCTCGGTGTCGAGGACGTGGGAGGGGTGGGCCTCCTCGTGGCGGGCCATATGAGAATACTCGTGGAGCGCGAGCTCGCGGGCCATCGCGCTCGTCGCCGCCGCGGTCGAGATGTTCAGCACGTGTTCCTCGCCGTGGCCGACCCACGTCCGTTCGTCCGGGTCGTCGCGCACACGCACGACGACGGGCTTCGAGAGGCTGTGTTCCGTCTCGAAGAGGTCCTGCGCACTGAGAAACGGGTCGGCCGGCACCGCCCCTTGTACCCGTAGTTCCATGTGTGGTGTTAACACGCTCTCGTCGTGTATCACTCTTGCGCCGTCGGCGAACGCCCCGAACCGGGGCCGGAGGCCGTGGTAATAGAACGCACGGGAAGAACGGGTAACAACCCTTTTGAGGGTGCCTCCGGTAGAACTGGTTAATATGGGCCGACGCAAGAAGATTGTACAGGAGTGCGAGCGACTGATGGACAACCCGGAACAGATCCGGAACATCGCCATCGCCGCTCACGTCGACCACGGGAAAACGACGCTGACGGACAACCTCCTCGCCGGCGCCGGGATGATTTCCGACGAGACGGCCGGCCAGCAGTTGGCCATGGACACCGAGGAGGACGAGCAGGAGCGCGGTATCACCATCGACGCGGCGAACGTGTCGATGACTCACGAGTACGAGGACGAGGACCACCTCATCAACCTCATCGACACGCCGGGCCACGTCGACTTCGGCGGCGACGTGACCCGCGCGATGCGCGCCGTCGACGGCGCGCTCGTCGTGGTTGACGCCGTCGAGGGCGCCATGCCCCAGACGGAAACGGTCCTTCGCCAGGCGCTCCGCGAGGGCGTGAAGCCCGCGCTGTTCATCAACAAGGTCGACCGCCTCATCTCCGAACTGCAGGAGGGCCCCGAGGAGATGCAGCGTCGCCTCCTCGACGTTATCTCGGACGTGAACGAGCTCATCCGCGGGATGACCGAGGAGATGGACGACATCGAGGACTGGACGGTCTCCGTCGAGGACGGGACCGTCGGCTTCGGGTCCGCCCTCTACAAGTGGGGCGTCTCGATGCCCTCCATGCAGCGCACCGGCATGGACTTCGGCGACATCATCGACCTCGAACGTGCCGACAAGCGCCAAGAGCTCCACGAGAAAACGCCGCTCTCGGACGTCGTGCTCGACATGGTCTGTGAGCACTTCCCGAACCCCATCAACGCCCAGCCCCGCCGTGTCCCGCGCATCTGGCGCGGCGACGCCGACTCGGAGCTGGCGGACGACATGCGCCTCGTCAACGAGGACGGCGAGGTCGTCATGATGGTCACCGACATCGGTATCGACCCCCACGCCGGCGAAATCGCCGCCGGCCGTGTCTTCTCGGGGACCATCGAGAAGGGCCAGGAGCTCTACGTCTCGGGCACCGCGGGCAAGAACCGCGTGCAGAGCGTCGGTATCTACATGGGCGGCGAGCGCGAGGAAGTCGAGTACGTGCCTGCGGGTAATATCGCCGCCGTCACCGGCCTGAAGGACGCCATCGCCGGCTCCACGGTTTCCTCCGTGGAGATGACCCCCTTCGAGTCCATCGAGCACATCTCGGAGCCCGTCATCACCAAATCGGTAGAGGCGAAGAACATGGACGACCTGCCCAAGCTCATCGAGACGCTCCAGCAGGTCGCCAAGGAGGACCCCACCATCCAGATCGAGATCAACGAGGACACCGGGGAACACCTCATTTCGGGACAGGGCGAACTCCACCTCGAAGTCATCACCCAGCGCATCGAGCGCAACCAGGGCATTCCCGTGACGACTGGTGAGCCCATCGTCGTCTACCGCGAGGCGCCCCGCACGGAGAGCCGCGAAGTCGAGGGCCGCTCGCCGAACAACCACAACCGCTTCTACGTCACCGTCGAGCCCCTCAGCGACGACATCGTCGAGGCCATCCAGCTCGGCGAGCTCTCGATGGACATGCCCGAGCAGGACCGCCGCGAGGTCCTCCAGGACGCCGGCATGGAGAAGGACGACTCCCAGAACGTCGAGGACATTATCAATACGAACCTCTTCCTCGACCAGACGAAGGGTATCCAGCACCTCAACGAAACGATGGAGCTTGTCATCGAGGGCATCGAGGACGCGCTCGTCGACGGCCCGCTCGCCGCCGAGCCCGTGCAAGGCGCGCTCATCCGCCTGCACGACGCGCGTCTCCACGAGGACGCCATCCACCGCGGCCCCGCACAGGTCATCCCCGCGACCCGACAGGCCATCCACAACGCGCTCATCGACGCGGAGATCAGCCTGCTCGAGCCAATTCAGGACGTGCGCATCGACGTCCCCAACGAGCACATGGGCGCCGCCTCCGGCGAGATTCAGGGCCGCCGTGGCCGCGTCGACGACATGTACCAGGAGGGCGACCTCATGGTCGTGGAGGGCATCGCGCCCGTCGACGAGATGATCGGCTTCTCCAGCGACATCCGGAGCGCCACCGAGGGCCGCGCGTCGTGGAACACCGAGAACGCTGGCTTCCGCTTCCTCTCGGACAGCCTCCAGCGCGACATCATCATGGAGATCCGCGAGCGCAAGGGCATGAAGCTCGAACTGCCCCAGACGGTCGATTACTTCTAACCTAACTCGGCCCGTCGGCCCACCCTTTTTCGTTTCCCGCCCCGGGTTCGGGGTATGGACATCGCCGCGCGGACGTGGACGGACCTCGACAACGCGGACGCCGAGCACGCGCTCCTTCCGGTGGGGAGCACCGAACAGCACGGCCCGCACGCTCCCTTGGGGACCGATACGCTCAGCGCCGAGGCCGTCGCCGCGGCGGGCGCCGAGCAGTTCGTGGGCGAGGTCGCTATCGCACCGCCCGTTCCGGTGGGCGTCTCCGAGGAACACCGTCACTTCGCGGGCACGCTGTGGGTCTCGGAGGACAGTTTTCGATCCTATGTCGGGGACGTACTCGACAGCCTCGCCGCACAGGGCTTTTCCAAGACGGTCGTCGTCAACGGTCACGGCGGGAACGTCTCCCCCCTGCGGGAGGTCGCCGGACGGAAAACGAGGGGCGGGGAGGGGCGGGTCGTTCCCTTCACCTGGTTCGACGCGCTCGACGTGCCCGAGATGGGCCACGCCGGCCCCGCCGAGACGGCGTTTCTCAGACACACCCACCCGGATTTGGTCCGCGAGGACCGAGTCGAGGAGGCCGCGGCCGACGCCGCCGAGCGCTGGGGCGAGTGGGTTTCGGGCGTGAACGTTGCCTACGACACCGAAGCGTTCAGCGCGAACGGCGTCGTCGGCGACCCCCGCGAGGGGAACGCCGAGCGGGGGAAGGAACTACTCGAGCGTTCGGCGGAGGCCCTCGCCGACCTGCTGGGGGCGCTCTAGTCCTCGAGTTCCTGAAGCGTCGAGCGGAGCGCGGGAACCGTGCCGGTGAGCGCCCCGACGTGTTCGCCGGCGTCCTCGATGTCCTCGATGACGGATTCGAGCTCGTCGAGCTCTTCTTCGAGGTCGGCGGCGTCCTCGAAGGCGTCCGCGCGCTCGCCCATCGTGTACCACTTCCGGGCGTCCCGGTAGTGCGATTCGGCGTCGCCGGCGTCGAGGGCGGTCTTCAGACCGTTCAGCACACCCAGAACGTTGTCAGCCTCGATCTCCCATATCTCGTCGGCCTCGGGGAGTTCGGCCCACGCGGCCTCGATGTGTTCTTCCACGTCCGCGCGCATCTCTTGGGCGGCCTCGCCGAAGAGTTCGTCGTCGGCTTCGGATTCGCTCATACCGGCGCTTGTGCGGGGTACAGTATAAATCCCCTCCCGAAACTGAAAGTAAACTCAGGCGACCGAAACCAGGCGCATCCGTGGGTAGCCGTCGTCCATCGTCATCTCCGTTCTCACGACCTCCTCACCGTATTCGATGCGCATCTCGACGTCCATCAGCGAGCCAGTGAGCTCGGTGTACCCCTCGTCGTGGTCGATGGCCGACTCGATTCTTTCCTCGTGGATGTTCACGGTGACTGATTCGCAGAAGGGCTGGTTCTCGATGGCCTCCTCCATCGCTGTCTCCAAGCTCGGGGCGCTCTCGGCGGTGAGCGGCGTCCCCGCGAACTGGTGGTAGAGCGACCCGAACTTGATACCCGCCTCGAAACAGGCCTCCTGCGCGCTCGTCGGCATACCCGCCGTAGGCGGCGGGGCGTCAAAAGGCTACGCCGTCGCCTCGGCGTAGGTGGCCAGGCCGCTCCCGACAAGGGCGAGGCCGATGCCGGCCAGCGCGGCCGTTCGCACGAAGGCCCCGGTGTCCGTCGTCGCGAGGACGATTGCGACGCCCGACGCGGAGGCGGGGACGCCCGCGAGCGCCGCCGTCGTCTCGCCGGGGTTCTGGCGGTGATAGCGCCCGAGCACCGCCGCGAGGACGCCCCCGCCGGCGCCGAACGCGTAGCCGGCCAGTTCGATCGTCGGGACGCCCCGGAGGGCGCCGTCGACGAGCGACCCCGCGCCGATGAGCCCCAGCGTCGCTCCGGTCAGCGCCACCGCACCCATCCCGTATCGGAAGAGCCTCTCGTCGTTCACACCCGCATCGCCGGCTGGAAACGTCAAAAAAGAAGGAGTAGGGCGCTCCCGAACCACACATTACTTAGCGCTCCTCGGGCTCTCTTTACCCGAATGGACGAGCCCGTTTTGCTCACCGGTGCTGGCGGTCAGGTCGGGCAGGCGGTTCTTGACGGCATCGGCGACGACCACGACTGGCGGCTCCTCCTCCACAGCGAACCCGAGGCGGACCCCGAACACCCGTATCTCGTCGGCGACCTCACGGACGAAGCCCGAATGCACGAGGCAACCGAGGGCGTTCGGACGGTGGTACATCTCGCGGGTGACCCCCGGAAAACCGCGCCGTGGGAGAGCGTCCTCGCGAACAATATCGACGGCACGAAAGTCCTGTTGGACGCCTGCATCGACAACGGCGTCGAGAAATTCGTCTTCGCCTCCTCGAACCACGCGGTCGGCCACTTCGAGACGGAGCGCAAACCCGACCTCTACCGGGAGGAGGATGACTTCAAACTCGACGGGACGGAGTTCCCCCGCCCGGGGAACTTCTACGGCGTGAGCAAGGCGACGGGCGAACTTCTCTCCCGGTACTACCACGACGAGCACGGCATCGACGCCGTCTGCGTGCGCATCGGCAACCTCACCTTCGAACACCCGCCGGTGGACTACGAGCGGGGACAGGCGATGTGGCTCTCGCCGCGGGACTGCGCGCACATGATTGACTGCTGTATCGAGGCCGACTACGAGTTCGAGATCGTCTACGGCATCAGCGACAACGACCGGAAGTACTACTCGCTGAAGCGCGCGAAGGAAGTGCTTGGCTACGAGCCACGCGACAACTCGGCGGAGTGGGACGGCGAGGAGAAGGTCGTCTAAGTCACGTCAGCTTCCGTTTTCCCGCCGCCATCGCACGCTGCCACGCCTTCGACTCCCGGGCTTTTGCCACCGACAGCGGTTCGGCGGGCTTGTCGGACCGTTCGGCCAGCCCCTTTCGCCACCAGCCCACGTCGTGCCACGCGCCGTGTTTGTACCCCACCTTTTCCCTGGTTCCCGCCCGTTCGAAGCCGAGCGACTCGTGGAGCGCGACGCTTGCGGGGTTCGGGAGGGTGATGCCGGCACGGAGTTCGACGTAGCCCTGCACGTCGAGGAGATCCAGGAGGGTGCCGTAGAGCGCCGTTCCGACTCCCTCGCCCTGCGCGCGCTCGGCGACGTACACCGACCCTTCGGTCGTCCAGCGGTACGCATCCCGCTCCCGCAGGGGCCCGGCGTGGGCGTACCCGACGAGTTCCCCGCCGCGCTCGCAGACGAGCCACGGGTAGCGCTCGAGGGTCTCCGCGACGCGACTCCGCATCTCCGCAACGGGGGGAACGGACGTCTCGAAGGTGACGGTCGTCTCCTCGACGTAGGGCGCGTAGACGTCCCGCAGCGCCGCGGCGTCGGACTCGGCGGCGAGCCTGATGGTCGAAGCGCTCATGGGCCATACTCCGGCGACGCCGCTATCGGTGTTCCGGTCTCAAAAGAGGTTCTTCACGTCCTCTTCTCTCATCCGACGCTTCGAGACGGTCTCCGAGAGGCGAGTGTACACCACCGCGCGATGGGCGTCGTCGGCGACGAAATCGAGGACGAAGCGGAGGAATTTGTCGCTGTGCTCGCCCGCCTCATGGGCGTCGCGGGCGTACTCGACGGCACCCTCGACTGGGTCGATGTCGTAGCCGAGCGCGTCGGCGAGCGGGACGGCCGCACGGAACGCCGCTTCGGGGTCCGCACCGAGAGACTCGGGGCCCAGGCACTTGCCGCGGTAGGTGATTCGTGGGGTCCCCTCGGGGACGCGTTCGAGATGGGAGAGCCACAACCGGAGGGTTCCAACATTCACACCCTTGAATCCGGACGGAAGGCCGGAGAGGTACCCCTGCGCGCTCTCGGCGAGGCCGACGGCGCCCTCGCGGTTCCCGGATGCGGCGTGGTGGACGGCGCCCGCGGTTTGGATGAGGCCCTGTAGGAGGTCCTTCTCGGGGCTCTCGGGTAGGTCGAGCCACGCCGCCTCCCACGGGTCGTGGGCCGCGTGGTGCCCGCCCGCGGTGTAGACGGCGATGCCCGCACGGAGCGCGGCCTCGAACTCGGTCACACCTCCGTTTCGGGTCGAACGCGGATTACGGTTTTCCCCGCGGCGCTGTGCGGCACCGTTGCTGTGCGGGGCGCCGCCGTACGGTCCAGCGTCGTCCGGACGGAGTCCACGCGAGCGAAGTGAGCGTGGGCCCGTCGGACGTGACTGACGGAACGAAGTGACGGAAGGAACGTCCGGACGGAGATTTGAACTCCGGTCCCTGGCTCCGCAAGCCAAGAGGATAGTCCACTACCCTACCCGGACTCACTCACAGGTATCCGCCATGCCCGTAAAGCGGTTACGATTCAACACCCTCAGGCGTCGACCTCGACGGCGACTTCGTTGCGCCGGAGTAGGGGGACCGTCCACGGCGCGTCGTAGCCCATGTAGAAGGGCGTCCCAACGATCGGGACGCCTGCGGTGTGGAGCGCTTCGATCAGCTGTTCGCCCTCCCGGCTCACTTTCTCGTCCTTCGCACGCCCTCGGAAGCGACGAACGGCGAGCGTCCGTTCGGGCCTGCTCACGATACGCACGTCGTCGTCCGCCGGCTTCGGGACGGCGGCCTCGTCGTAGGAGGCGGGGAGATAGAACGCCATCCGAACCCCCCCGTCGGCGTCGTCCGTTTCGACGGGCGCCGTCATGGGCACGGACCCGCCGGCGTTCGTCTCGACGGGCGCCGTCATGTCGATTTCCGTCCCGCCCTGCGCCGCACCCTTCCCGTCCGCACCGGCCGGGTCGTCGTTTTCCCCATCGATGTAGCGAAAGAGCCGGCCGAACGCTTCCCGCCGGGTGGGCGCGGTCGTCTCGACCAACGTCGTCGAGGGATACCGTCTGAGTTCGGCGTCGCCGACCCGTGCGACGACCGTGTAGGGGACCTGCTCCGTGGCGTGCCTGCCGTAGAGCGTCCAGCCGACAGCCGCGGCGGCCGCCGTTCCGACGAGGCCGAGCGCGAGCGTGGATGTGCGGACCATACGACAGTGTTGGTCCCGCGAGAGCCTATCCTTTCCGCCGCGACCCGGAACACGCTCCCGGAGGTTCAAACCTGAGGGGGAAGCAACCCCGTGTATGCTCGCCCGCGTGAAAGCAACCCTTTTGATGGGCCATTGCCTTTCGTTTGACCATACGAGATGGACGAGGACACCGTACCCGAGGACGGGAACGTGAGCGGTAGCGAGTCCGGCGCCGAGGGAGACGACCCCGTCGCGGCGGTGTACGCGGACATCGAGGACCCGGAGCCGGGCATCGAGGAGTTCCGCGCGGCGGTCCACGAGAAAGTCTCCGAGATGGGCGGCCTCGCCGACGAGGAGACGGCGGCGATGCTGTTGGCCCACGACTTGGAGGACGATGAAGGAGGGGACATCGACGGCATCGCGGACATCGACGCCGACATGGAGGAGGTCACCTTCCTCGGTAAAGTGACGAGCGTCGGCGACGTTCGCACCTTCGAGCGCGACGAGGAGGACAGAGAGGAAGGGAGGGTCCTGAACGCCGACGTGGCCGACGAGACCGGCGCGGTCAGAATCACCTTCTGGGACCGGATGGCCGTCGAGGCCGAGGAGAACCTCGAACCCGGCGACGTCATCCGCGTCGGCGGCCGCCCGAAGGACGGCTACAACGGCGTCGAGGTGAACGTCGGCGACATCGAGACAGAGACGGACGCAACGGTCGACGTCCAACTCGACGGGCGCCACGACATCGACTCGCTCTCGATGGGGCTCTCGGACGTGAACCTCCTGGGTCGGGTCCTCGAAACCGACCAAATCAGAACCTTCGACCGCGACGACGGCTCCGAGGGGAAGGTATCCAATCTCCTCCTCGGGGACGAAACCGGGAGAGTGCGAGTGACGCTATGGGACTCCCGTGCCGAACGCGCCGACGAACTCGAACCCGGCGACGCCGTCGAAATCGTCGACGGCTACACCCGCGAGCGCGACGGGTCGCTCGAACTCCACGTCGGGGACCGCGGCCGCGTCGAGGAGGCCGAGGAGGAGGTCGACTTCGTCATCCAAGCCGATGAGATTGGCTCCTTGGAGTTGGGCGAGAACGCGGACATCGCGGGCGTCGTGCGCTCGGCGGACCCGAAACGGACCTTCGACCGGGACGACGGCTCCGAGGGACAGGTGCGAAACGTCCGCGTGCAGGACGACACCGGCGACATCCGGGTCGCGCTCTGGGGCGAGAAGGCCGACGCCGAGGTCGGGCCGGGCGACGAAGTGCTGGTGACCGACGCCGAGATTCAGGACGGCTGGCAGGACGACATCGAGGCCTCGGCGGGGTGGCAGGCGACGCTCGTCGTCTTGGAGGAAGGCGAGGCGACCGACATCGAGCGCACGGCCGCCGATTCCGGCTCCGACGCCGGGAGCCGGGACGCCGCGGAAACCGGCCTCTCCGACTTCGCGGACGGGGAGGGACCCTCCGGGTCGGACGACCGCCCGGGCGGCGAAGCCGCGGCAGTGGCCGCGGACGACGGTGGGGCCGGCGCGGACGCGTCAAACGACGCGGACGGCGAGGAGACTGAGTTCACGGGCGTCGTCGTCCAAGCGGGCAGTCCCATCATTCTCGACGACGGCGAGCGCACCGTGAGCGTGGAGACGGACGCCGACGTGGAGCTCGGCCAGGAGATAACGGTTCGCGGGTTCCTGGAGGGGGGCCGTCTCGACGCGGAGGAAGTGCGCTAGAATTAAGGGCGCAACACGCCCGGTGTTGGTATGAGCGTCGAGTTGCCCTTCGCTCCGGTGGACGACATCATCCGCCGGCACGCCGACGGGCTCCGTGTGAGCGCCGATGCGGCCGCCGCGCTCGCCGAGCGGATTCAGGAGCGGGGCGCAGCCCTCGCCGTCGACGCGGCCGCCGAGGCCGAGGCCGACGGTCGCAAGACACTGATGGCGAGCGATTTCGGCGCGAGCGAGGAAGAACTCCCGCCCGCCGAGACACTCGCCTTACCCGTCGCACCGGTCGACCGCATCGCCCGCCTCGACATCGACGAGCGCTTCCGCGTCGGCACCGACGCCCGCATCGCGCTCGCCGACCGCCTCGAAGCGTACGCCGACGACGTGGCCGATGGCGCCGCCGTTCTCGCGCGCCACGCCGGTCGTCGTACCGTACAGGCGGAGGACGTCGATACCTACTGCCGCCTACAGGGCGAGTGAGATGCGCTTCGGGTACAGCGAAACCTGTCTCGAACACGACCCCGGCACGCGCCATCCGGAGAGCCCCGACCGACTGCGCGCAATCCGCAAGGCGCTGAAGGGGAAACACGGCGTCTCCTACACGGACGCCGCCCCGGCCGAAACCGCGGACGTGGAGCGTGCCCACGACCCCGAGTACGTCGCGGAGGTCCGGGCGTTCTGCGAGGACGGCGGGGGCGAGTGGGACCCCGACACCGTCGCCGTCGAGGAGACGTGGGACGCCACGCTCCAGAGCGCCGGGCTGGCGTCGTGGGCGGCCCGCCGCGCGCTCGCGGGCGATACGGGGCGGGAAACCCCCTTCTCTCTGGGCCGCCCGCCGGGCCACCACGCGGTGTACGACGACGCGATGGGCTTCTGCTTTCTCAACAACGCGGCCGTCGCCGCCGAACACGCGCTCCGGACAACGGACGCCGAACGCGTGGCCATCCTCGATTGGGACGTCCACCACGGCAACGGCACGCAGGACATCTTCTACGAGCGCGAGGACGTCTTCTACGGCTCTATTCACGAGGAGGGCCTCTACCCCGGGACTGGCCACATCGAGGAAACCGGCGATGGGGAGGGCGAGGGGACGACGATGAACGTGCCGCTCCCCCCCGGTGCGGGCGACCCGGCCTACCTCGAAACGTTCGAGCGCTGTTTCGCGCCGGCGCTCGCGACGTTCGACCCCGACCTCGTGCTCGTGAGCGCGGGCTTCGACGCCCACCGCCACGACCCCATCTCCCGGATGCACGTCTCGACCGACGGCTACGGCGCGCTCGCCCGCTGTGCAGCGGACGTCGCCGAACAGTCGGACGGCGCGCTCGCCTTCGTGCTGGAGGGTGGGTACGGCCTCGACACCCTCTCCGAATCCGTGGCGATGGTTCACGAGACGTTCGACGGCTACACCCCCGTCCCCGACGAGGGCGAACCGGACGAGAAAGCGGAGGACGTCATCGCGGCCGTTCAGGGCCGCGGCTCGAAGTAGCGCCGGAGTTCGCGCCCGAACTCGTCCGCGAGCGCCGTGACCTCATCGTCAGCGAGCACGTCGTATCCCTCTTCCAGGGCCGTTTCGACGTGTGCGCCCAGTGCCACGTCGAAGAGCTTCTCGCGGACGAACGCGTCGGGGGTTCGCACGTCGCGTTCGCGCTCGACGACGTAGCGCTCGCCGTCGAGGAACGGGCCGTAGGCGTCCGCGTCGGCGTAGGCCGAATAGAACCCCCGGGCGTGCTCGCCGGCGCTCACGGGTGGGCCACGGTGGCGCTCGATTCCCGGGAGCTCGGCGTGTGCGCACTCGACGAACAGCACACACTCCTCGAACCCGCTCTCGGACTCGCTGGCCCACGCGTCGCTCCGGAGGGGTCCGAAGCCGGCCTCCTCCAACCCCTGGACGAGCCCCCGCTCGGAGCGCCGCAGTTGGGGGTAGAGCTGGTCCTCGACCACGTCGGGCGCCCCAAACCGGAGGGCGAGTGCGGCGGTCCCGCGGCGCGCGAGATGGTCGTGGAGTTCGGGCGCACCAAGGGGGCCCGGTTCGCGCGGTTCGAACAGCTCCACGCGGGGGTTCCTCGACATCTCGCGGGCGTAGTGCTGGACCCGGGCGACGTTCGTTTCGCTGACGACCGCCGCCACGTTCCGCTCGGGGTCCGTCGGGTCCACGAACACGAGCGGGTCGGGGAACGTGTCCTCACCGTGGGATTCGGGGTCCAACGTCACGGGGGGCTGCCAGTCGGCGGCCGCGTCGAGAAACTCGCGGAAGCCGCCGTACTCGACCACAAGCAGTTCGGTGAGGTAGCCCGAGAACCCCCGCGTGCGGAGGTCGCTCCCGTAGGCGCCGATGCCCTTCAGAAACCCCTTCGCGAGCCGGACTTCGCCGGCGAGCTCGTCGTTAATTCTGGTCTCCAGATACGCCGTGTGGAACGGCGTCCGGTCGACGGCCGAGCGGATGTCGGTAGCCCGTTCCACGTCGTAGCAGGGGACCAGGTCGACCTCGTACCCCTCGAAGGTCCCCTTCACGTAGGGGTGTTCGGCGTACTCCTCGTGACCGTCGGGAAGCACGGCGTGGCCGACTTCGAGGCCGTAGCGTTCCAGTTCCTCCCGAGCGAGGTCGGTCGGGAACCGGACAAAGAGGTCGATGTCCCGGTCGCCGCTCACCCACGTCCCGCGGGCCGTCGAGCCGGCCTGAATCACGTCGGCCTCGACGGACAGGTCCCCGACGGCCCCGCGCGCGCGCTCGGCGAGCCGTTTGGCCGCAGCGGCGAGCGCCCGTCGCTCCGTCTCGTGGGGGTCGACCCGCTCGCGGACGGTCGCCAGCACGTCCTCGAAGCCCTCGGTCATACCGTCGGATTCGCCCGACGGCGAAGAAAGGGTGTCGAATCCGACTCCGAAACGAAACCCCTATTTGCCGGACGCGAGTTTATCGAGCCAAGCCGCCGTAGCTCAGTTGGTAGAGCACCTGGTTGTTACCCAGGTTGTCCCAGGTTCGAGCCCTGGCGGCGGCGTGAATTTTTCGAAGAAAAATTCACGTGCAATCGGAAATCTGTGATTTCCGATGACGGCGTGATTTTCTCTGAAAATCACGGCCCGTGAGGCGTAGCCTCACGACGGCGTAAATTCTCGCAGAGAATTTACGTGCTGCAGGACGCTCTGCGTCCTGCAACGGCGTAGATTTCTGCGAAATCTGCGTGCTGTCGAGCTTCGCTCGACAACGGCGTGCATTTTCTCGTACGCATCCCACAAAGTTTCTCACCTCCGAGGCGTACCTCTACCCGTGTCCGACGCCCTCCACGAGGCCGCCGCCGACCTCGACGCCGCCCGCGAGGAACTCGCCGAGCGCGAACGCCCCCGCGAGGTTGCTTCGGCCTACCACGACGTCATGGGGATTCTCGACCGCTGGGAGGAGCGCGCCACGGACTGGGACGACTTCGAAGGCTACGTCCGGTTTCGCGAGGCCATCTCCGAGCGCCTCGCGGAACTCCCCGAGGACCTCCCCGAGCACGAGGCCTTCGAGAACGCGGACGACGTGCTGACGACGACGCCGCAGAACCCCCCATCCGAGAGCGACTTCGAGGAGGCCCGCGACCGACTGGCGCCGGCCGCCGCCCACGCCGAGGCCGTCGAGGAACTCGAATCCGCCCGCGGGCGCTACGACAGAGCGCGGAGCCGGGCGGAGGAGCGCCGCGACGAACTCCGAGAACGGGTCGCGGAGCTCGAACGCCTCCAGGATTTGGGGGAGGTAGACGAGGACGCACCGGTCGAGGCCCTCGAAGAACCCATCGAGTCGTACAACGACGCCGCCCGAAGCGCGTTCCGTGAGCTCCGCCGGGACGCGCCCGCTCGTGACACCCTCCGCGTCGTCGCCCGAACCGATGCGTTCCCGCTCGTTCCCTTCGAGTCCCCGCCCGAGCGGTTGGTCGAGTTCGTCCGCGAGAGCGAGGCCGGCGCCGAAGCGGTCCCCGAACTCCTGGAGTTGGCCGAGCGCAGTCGCGCCAGCCTCGCCCACGACGTGGCGGACCCCGCGCGGCTCAAAACCGTCGTCGGCGCGAACCGGACGTATCTCGAAGCGCTCGACGCGGCGCCGCTCACGGTGGGGTGGCCCCCGCCCGAGGCCGCGGTCCTGCGCTGGCGCGCCGGCGAGTTGGTCGCAGTGCTCTCGTCGTTCGCGCCCGAGGAAACGGTCGCCGCGGCTCGCGAACTCCGCGAGCTATCCGAACGGGAGGACTACGACCGCTTGCGCCGGACGGCCGTCGCCCGCGCGGAGCTCGACGCCGGGGAGCGCGAACGCCTCGCTTCCGGCGAGGTCGCCGCCGACCTCGAAGCCGCCCGAGAGGAACTCGCGGCCGTCGAGGACGCCCTCGACGCACACCCGCCGCGGTGACGGTTGCGCTTTTTCGCGCTGTGTCGCCACCGGACGGAACGGTTTTCAGGAGTCGTGACAACGCAGCGGTATGGACGGCAAACGCGTGCTCGTCACCGGCGGTGCGGGCTTCATCGGGTCGAACCTCTCGAACTATCTGGCCGAATCGAACGACGTTATCGCGCTCGACAACGGCTATTTGGGGACGCCGAAGAACCTGGCGGAGGGCGTGGAGTACGTCGACGCCGACGTGCTCGACGAGGACCTCCCGACCGACGTCGACGTAGTCATCCATCTCGCGGCGCTCTCCTCCCGCCAGATGCTGGAGGAGAACCCCCGCGAGGGCGCACGGGTCAACATCGAGGGCTTCGTCAACGTCGTCGAACAGGCCCGTGCGGACGGCTGTGAAACGTTCGTCTACGCCTCGACCTCCTCCGCGTACGGGAGCCGCACCGAACCCAGTCCCGAGGACATGGACCTCGAAGCCGCGACGGGTTACGACGCCTCGATGCTCGGTCGCGAGCGCTACGCGGAGTACTACAACGCCTTCTACGACGACCTGACGCTTGCGGGCACCCGCTTCTTCTCGGTCTACCAAGGCTACGGCGGCAACGAGGAGCACAAAGGCGAGTACGCGAACACGATATCGCAGTTCGCGGACAAGATAGCCAACGGCGAATCGCCCGTTCTCTGGGGCGACGGCTCCCAGACACGGGACTTCACCCACGTCTCGGACATCGTGCGCGGACTGGAAACCGTCGCGGACAACGAACTCGTCGGCGTCTACAACCTCGGCACGGGCGAACCCTACTCCTTCAACGAGATGGTCGAGATGATAAACGGGGAACTGGGGACGGACGTCGAGCCCGAATACGAGCCGATTCCGCTGGAGAACTACGTCCACGACACCTGCGCCGACATCTCGAAGATACGGGAAGCGACGGGCTGGGAGCCCGAAATCACCTTCGAGGAGGGCGTCGGGATGGTCTGCGAACAGTACCAATAGGGTTTCCCGGTTCTTCGGCCCGCTCGAAGAACGAAAGAACGCCTTTTCCGAACCATATCGAAAAGAAATCTTCTCCAAAAGCCACCATAGTCGAGTTAGTTCCAACATATATTTATACCGCCTCTCGATATCCCTACGAAATGCGTCGACGAACGTATTTACGCAACGCAGCAACGACGCTCGGAACCCTCGGAGTGGCCGGCGCCGCCGGCTGTTCGGCGCTCTCGGGCGGCGGCGACGGTTCGCTTCGGTTGGCGTTTCAGGCGCCCGCCGAGACGGTCGATATCAACACGTGGTACGCGGCCACGGGCGTCGCCCCGGCGGAGTTCGATCGGTCCCCCTCAGTCGACGTCTTCGAGGGCGTCGACCTCGCCGCGCAGTCAGTCCTCTCGGGCAACGCCGACGTGGCCCGCGGGTCGGTGACGGCGGCCGCGAACCTCGTCGACTCCGGGCAGGACTTCCGCTTCATTTCCGTCCCTATCCGCTCGACGGACTACGTCCTCGTGACGAGCGAGGGCATCGACTCGCTGGAGGCCATCGTCGAAGAGGACGCCGTCATCGGGATGTCCGCGCCGAACGGGCTGGACGCCGTTCAGACCATCGCGTTGCTCTCCGAGCGGGGCCTCATCGACAGCGCCGACGAACTGAACTTCCAGCGCGTCGGCTACTCCAGCGCCCGCCGCTCGGCGCTGCTGGAGGGGAGCATCGACGTGTCGCCCCAACACTACGCCCAGTGGCTCGCGATGCGCGAGGAGGACAGTTCGCTGAACAACCTCGCGCGCTTCGGAAACGTCCTCGACTCCTGGATTCAGGAAACGTACATGGCGCCCGCGGGCGTCATCGAGGAGAACCGCGACGCGCTCGTCGAGTTCGTCGCCTCCCAACTCCTTGCCAACCGCCGGCTCACGGGCGACTACGAGCGCTACGCGAGCCTCATCGAGGAACACGTCGAGGGCGGCGGACCGAGCGAGGAGATCCAACGGGAAACCTACGATTTCCTGACCGACATCTCGGTGTGGCCGCCCGACGGCGGGCTGGGCCGCGAGGAGGTGGACTACATGCTTGACCTCTCCGCACGAGTGGGTCTCACAGACGAGCGCATCCCGACGGACGACGTGATGGACCGCTCGATACTCGAGGACGCTCTCGCGTTGCTGGAGGACCGATAACCCGTGCCGGCGCTGCACGCCGAGGGGGTCCGAAAGGTCTACGAGAGCGACGCCGGAGCTGTCACTGCTCTCGATGGGATCGGGATTTCGGTCGCCGACCGCGAGTTCGTCTCCGTGGTCGGCCCCTCGGGCTGTGGCAAGACGACGCTCCTCCGGCTGTTCGCCGGACTAGAACAGCCGACCGAGGGCCGGGTCGAAACCGACGGCGAGCGTATCGAGTCCCCCTCGCCCTCGCGTGCGATGGTCTTCCAGTCGTTCAATCTCTTCGAGTGGCGCACCGTGAGAGGGAACGTCGCCTTCGGGCTCGAACGACTCGGCGTCCCCGAATCCGAGCGCCGCGAGCGGGTCGAGGAGTGGCTCGAAACCGTCGGCCTCGCGGGGTTCGCGGACGCCTATCCGGAGGAGCTCTCCGGGGGGATGCGCCAGCGCGTCGGCCTCGCCCGCGCGCTCGCGGTCGACCCGGACGTACTCCTCATGGACGAGCCCTTCGGCGCGCTCGACGCCCAGACCCGGGCGCTTCTGCAGTCCGAACTGCTGGACCTCTGGGAGGACCAGCGCACGACGGTGCTCTTCGTCACCCACGACATCGAGGAGGCGCTGTTGCTCTCCGATAGGGTGGTCGTGATGGGCAACGACCCGAACCGCATCGTCAAGCGCGTCGACGTGCCCTTCGAGCGGCCCCGCCACGGGCGTGAGCTCCAGACGACGACCGAGTTCGTCAAGCATCGTCAAGAAGTCTGGCAACTCCTCCGAAACGAACAGTAATGGACGCCGTACACCGCCACCGCCTCGCCGGCATCGCCGCGCTCGCGCTCGGCTGGGAACTGCTCGGCGCGCTCACCGACGGCGGGCTCGTCCCCCTCTCGGCGGTGCTCCTCGCCGGCGCCGACCTCGTCCTCGCGGGCGAGTTACTCGAACCCCTACGACACAGCCTCTCCAAACTCGCCGTCGGCTACGCGCTGGCCGTGGCGGTCGGTGTGCCGGTCGGGCTAGCGATGGGGTTCTCCCGGACAGCGGACGCACTCGCCGAGACGCCGGTCCGGACGCTGTTCGTCACGAGCGTCGCCAGTTTGCTCCCCCTGCTCATCGGCGTTTTCGGGGCCGGCATCGGCTTCTACGTGGTGGTGGTGTTCCTCTTCGCGGTGTTCCACATCGCGCTCACCGTCCGCTCCGGGGTTCGGGGGGTCAGCGACGAGACCATCGAGACCGGGCGCGTGTTCGGCGCCTCGGGGGTCGGCCTCTACCGGCACGTCCTCCTGCCGGCGTCGCTGCCACACGTCGTGGCGGGGCTCCGCCTCGGCGTCGTTCGCGCGGTCAAGGGGATGGTCGTCGGCGAGCTCTGGGTGTACGCCGGCTTCGGGAGTTTGTTGCACAACTACCAGCGCTACAGTCAGACCGACCGGGCGCTGGCCGTCGTCCTCGTCCTCATGGTGCTCGCCGCGGGGCTCGTCCGGCTCGTCGAGGCGCTCGAAGAGCGCTACGCGCCGTGGACGAGCGTGGAGGGGGGTGTCCGCTGATGACGGCGCTCGAACGCGCCTGGGCGGCCCATCCCCGGAAAACCCGGTGGGCGCTCCGGGGAGTTTCGGCCGTCGCGTTGCTGGCGGCCTGGCAGCTGTACGCGACGGCCGCGCGCACCCTGCTCGCGCCGCCGACGGCCGTGTTCGGCGCGTTCGTCGACGTGCTCGTTTCCGACGGCGCGCTCCGCGCGGCCATCGCGGACGCGCTCGTGCACACGGCGGCCGGCTACGCGCTCGCGGTGATTGTGGGCGTGCCCGTCGGGTTCGCGCTCGGGCTTTCGGAGCCGCTGGCCGAAGCCTTTGACCCGGTCGTGGACGCGCTCTACGCCGCTCCGGTGGTGGCGCTCGCGCCCCTGTTCGTCATCTGGTTCGGGCTGGACCCGCTCGCGAAGGCGGTTCTCGTCTTCGTCTTCGCCGTGTTCGTGCTCGTCGTCACGACGGAAACGGGCGTCCGCGAGGTCGACTCGGGGGTTGTCGACGCCGCGCGGGTGTTCGGCGCGGGCCCGCGGACGGTGTACGGCGAGGTGTACGTTCGCTCGGCGCTCCCCTCCGTGTTAACCGGGCTCCGCCTCGCCGCGGGACGTGCCGTCCGGGGAATGGTCGCGGCCGAACTGTTCCTCTACGCTGACGACCTGGGGAGCTTCCTCATCGACACGGCGGCGACGTTCCGGATGGCCGAGTTCCTTGCCGGCGTGGCGGCGCTCTCGCTGACCGGCCTGCTGGCGATGGGCGCCGTCTCGCTGGTCGAGCGGGCGGTGACCCGCTCCGGGTAGCCCCCGATATCGGCGGTTTTAGGGATAGTACCGTACGATGGGCCGTTGTGGGTCCCCGCACCACCCACCCCCCTCGCCGCGGCCCTCCTCGCGGGCTCCGCGCTCGGGGGGCGATGACCGAAATCTGCAACCGCACTGTTCCCGTATAGGAAAATTTCTCAGACCGACAGGACGGGCTGCGATGCGTACAGCAGTACGTACTCGGCGACTTTCTCCAGCACTTCCGCGGTTCCGGCGGCGCGCTCGCGAGGGACGACGATGAAGTCCGCGCCGACCGCCTCGGCGGTGTCGAGCGTGACGCTCCCAGGGTGGACGAGTTTCCGCTTCGTGGAGAAGCCCGCTGACGTCGACATCCCGACCCCGACGCCCGCCTCGGCGGCGAGTTCTTCGACCTCGGCCAGCGCGGCGCTGGTCTCGTCGGCGGTCGTGTCCGGCGTGACCGACCCTGATTCGAGCGCGCGGACAGTGCGCTCGGCGACGACGTAGAGCGCGTGGAGGTCCGCGTCGTAGCGCTCGGCGATGGCCACCGCGTACTCCGCGGCGCGGGCCGATTCGTCGCTCCCGTCTACCGGCACGAGCACCCGTCCAGCGTCGAATCCCATACCGGGAGGAGACCGGCTCGGGGTAAAAATCCACACGGTTTTAAACCGATCGCCGGGAAACGTCCCCTATGATAGGGAGTCTGGTTATCGGCACCGACGGCTCCGCGAGCGTCGGGCGGGCCGTCGAAGTCGCCCTCGACATGGCGCAACGCTTCGACGCGGAGGTTCACGCGCTCTACGTCGTCGACGAAGGGGACGTCACGTCGTCGCCCGAGTCGGTCCGCGCGGAGCTCCGCGAGGGGTTGCGAGAGCGGGGCGCAGAGGCGGTCGGCGAGGTAGCCGAGGCGGCGTCGGGGCCGATCACGACAGCTGTCCGCGAAGGACGGCCCGCACCGGCCATCGTGGAGTACGCCCGCGAGGTCGACGCCGACGCGGTGGCGGTGGGAACCAGGGGAAGACACGGCGAGAACCGCTTTCTCATCGGGAGCGTCGCCGAGAGCGTCGTGCGGAGCTGCCCGATGCCGGTGTTGACGGTGCGCCAGTTGAACGGCGAGGCCGAGGAGTGACCGCGGGGTACTTAGGCCGACGCCCCGACCGGCGAACATGGACGAAGCGGTCATCGCGGACGACGGTCTCCCGCTCGAACGGAAGTCGCTGCTCCCCGGGGGAGGGTTTTTCGTGCCCGACGACGTACGCGCCGAGCGCGCGATACAGGAGGTGAAGGACGCCGCCGACGGCGCGGACGCTGTCGTCGTGACGGACACCGACGCGGACGGCCTCGCCTGCGCGGCGCTCATCAGGGAGGCCCACCCCGACGCGGCGCTCGTTCCGTCGGGGCCGCACAACCTCGCTGACGACCTCGAACGGGTCGCGGAGTTCGCCGCCGACGGCGTGGCGGTGTACGTCTGTGACCTCTGTCCCGACGCGTTCGAGCCCATCGCGGACTCGGTCGACTCGCTCGCGGAGCGGGCCTCGACGCTGCGCTGGTTCGACCACCACCAGTGGGACGACGAGGTGGCTGCGGCGGTGCGGGCGGCCGGCTTCGACCTCGTCATCGGCGACTCCGAGGAGGAGTGCACCGCGGACGTGACGCTGCGCTCGCTCGACGTCTCCTTTGCGGACCACCTCGCCGAGCTCGCGGCGGTCACCCGGGACCACGACCTCTGGATCAAGGAGGACGAGCGAAGCGACGACCTCGCGGACTACGCCCGCTGGGCGGACGACGAGGAGACGTACATCGAGACCGTCCGCAATCACGGCGCGGATTTCCCGCCCGACGTGACCGAACTGCTCGCCGAGCACCGCGTCGAGAAGGAGGAACTCATCGAGCGCGCTACGCAACGCGCGGAGTACCACGAAATCGGGGGCTACACCGTCGGCGTCACCTACGGCCGCTGTTCGCAAAACGAGGTCGCCGAGGCGATGCGCGATGCCGGCGCGGATGCCTCCGTCGTCGTGAAACCCGCCGGGAGCGCCTCCTTCCGCGGGACCGAGTCGTTCGAGCGCTGCCACGAGGTCGCCGGCCTCGTGAACGGCGGGGGACACCCGCGAGCCGCCGGCTGCAAGCCCGACATCTACGACGACATGCTCGACTACGCTCATCACTGGACGACGCAGGGTGCCGTGGCGAAACAGGTGCTGTTGGACGCCTTCGAAACCGTCGCGGAGGAGTAGAACTACTCCCCGTCGACGACCCACCGGTCGGAGTAGGCCGTCCCGCAGGTACAGCGGGCGTAGGCGTGAATTACGTCGCCCTCCTCGTACCTTCCGCCGACCTCCTCGTTTTCCTCCTCGGCGAACGCGAAGACGAACGCCGCCTCGTGGTCCCCCTCGCCGTCGTCGTCGGGACAGTCCCCGCCGGCCAGGTCCCTGTCGACGTGGCTCTCGTTTCGCATCGCCGTGCCCGCGAACTCCATCGCGTCCTCCCCGACGAGTTTTGGGAGAAGCGCGCGGCCACGCTCGCCCGGAACGATCAAGACGACCCCGTCCTCGGCCTGCTCGGCGTAGGAGCGCTCCGCCAGCGTATCGATGTCGTCGACGGTCGAGTCGGCGAGGTAGAGCACCACGCTGTCGGGCGCCTCGCCGGCCAGGAACTGCTCGCGGTCCACCTTACTCCTCGTCGTCTTCCTCGTCCTCGTCCTCCACGAGGCCGAGCAGGGACTCGACGGACTCCTCGCCCGTCTCGACGATTTTGGCGTTGATCTGGACGACCTCGTCGCTGACCTCCGCACCGCGAACGGTCGCGCGCTTGCGCTCGCCCTCGCGGGAGGGTTTGAAGCCGACGCCGCCCTTCAGGAGCAGCTCTTCGAGGTCGGGGCCGTCCACGTCCGCGCGCATCGGGCGGCCGGCCTGGTCGGAGCCGCCGGTGAGTTCGAGGGTATAGCCCTCCAGACCGACGGCGCCGGCGTCGACCTCGTCGCCGAGGCTCCGGCCGATGAATCGGTTGGCGTCTTGGTCGTCCACTTCGAGTTGGTAGGAGTTGCCCGTCTCGGGGTCCGAGACGACGACTGCGAAGGTTGCCATACGGGAATCGAAACGTCCGCGCCGTATAAGTCCAACTTTTCTGCGCCGTCAGGACGCCCGTGGCGTTGAAGGTTCCCGCGCCGAACAGTCCGTTGTGAACCGGCAGGTCCTCCGCCTCTATCTGCGCCAAGCGTTCCCGGACAGCACCGACAAGGAGCGCCGTATCGTCGCCCGGTTCGCGGGCGACCTCGCGGATTCAGGGCGCTTCCGGGAGGCGAAGGGAACGTCGCTGACGCCGGATACGGTCGTCGAGAACCTGCAGGACGCCCCCGAGGGGATGGACCTGCCCGAACGCTGGAACTGGTGGATGGGGGCTCTCGATTTGGCCCACGGAAGCCACGCCGAGTTCCGCGTCAGGGAGCCCTAGGCAGTGGCGTTCCCGGCCGTCGTGGTCGTCTCCGACCCGGGAGCGGTCGGCGACGTCGGGTAGGTCGGCGACGTGGACGCCGGTGCGGGCGCTCCCGGCTCCTTCTCACCGTTCACGAGGAACGCGGCGACGTTGCTCACGAACCGGGCGTTGTCCTCGCCGGTCGCGCGCTCGGGCGCGAGGAAGTCCGTGTCCCCAATGACGACGGCGTTACCGGCGCGGAGCGCAGCCGCGTAGTCGCCCGTCTCGCGCGTCGAGGAGAGCGACGCCGATTCGACCGTCAGCACGGGCGTCGCGTCCGCGGTGACGAGGGCGGCCGCGTCGCGGAGGACCGCCCGCTCGACGCCCTCGGCGAGCGTCGAGTCGGACGCGCCCGCGGCGTAGACGCCCTGGAAGTTGTTGGCGTTCTCAGCCATGTCGTAGAGATAGCCCGCGTCGAAAGTGACGCCGAACGCCCGCGCGAGGGCGGTCGGCTGACCGGAGGACGCGCCCGACGTCGAGGACGTCAGCCCGAGCAGGTCGGAGCTGGTCGTCGACTGACTCGGCGGGTCCCCGAGCAGAAGGACGCGCCCGCCCGCGTCAGCGAACGCCTCGACGCCGTTGACCTCCGAATCGGAGAACGGGGTCGTGGGGTTCGCCACGAGGTAGGCGTCCGCCCCGCGCAGCGTCTCGTTGAAGTTGCCCGAGGAGGGTGTGGCGAGCCCGAGCGAACTCGACGCGCCCGAGCCCGTCGTCTTTACGGTGTGGCCCGCGCGCACGAGGGCGTTCACCAGGGGCTGCATCTCCGAGACGGGCACCGCGTTCCCGTGGCTCGTGTCGATGACGACGGTCTTCTCCCCCGCGGGGGCCTCGACCGAACCGGACTCGGGGACAGGTTCGGGGAGGAGTTCCCCGCTATCGAAGGCGCTCGCGTTCGGGGCGTCGGACGTGTCGCCCGGGGGGGTTCCCAACAGGGCGCCCGACGCCGCGGCGCCCGCGACGACGAGTGCGAGCGCCAGCACGAACGCAGCGGCCGCGCTACGCGCTGACATTGAACTTCACCTCCTCTGTCGTTTCGAGGCTGCCGTGGAGCATGAGATATCTCGTCGTGTCGACGCCGTTGTAGGAGAACGCACCGGCGTCGACGTCGATGCCGATTTCGGTGCCGGCAACGTTCACGCTCCCCAACCCGAGTTGGCTCAACAGGCTGACCGTGGGGGCCTCGTAGCGAACGACGCCGTAACTGTCGAGGTTCGCCATCGACGCCGCGTCGTTGATGGCCGAGTCGATGCCCGCCGTCTCGTCCGCGAGGCCGAGCTCCGTGCCGCGGGCACCCGAGTACACTTTCGCGTAGGAGAGTTCCTCACGGGAGAGTTCGAGTTGCTCGCCGCGCTCGGCGAAGACCGAGCCGACGAACGCCCGGCGGAGTGTCTCGACCCGCTGTCGGACCTCCGCCTCGGTGCTGGTCGTTCCCTTATCGGGGCCCGTGACGACCTCGCCGGGGGGCGTCCCCTCGGAGGGGATGGTCGCGCGCACGCCGACGCTCCCGACTATCGACGCCGGGGTGACGTATATCTCGTCGGCCGGCGCGACGGTGTAGTACGCACCCGACGCGGCCGTGCCGGAGACGCTGGCGACGACGGGCATCTCCCCCGCGGTGCGCTTGACCGCGAGGTAGAGCTGCTCGCTCGCCGATGCCGTTCCGCCGGGGCTGTCGACGTCGAGAACGATGGCTTTGATGGACTCGTTCTGCCGGGCCTCCCGGAGGTCGGTGACGACCGACATGGCCGACTCCCCGGTGATGCTTCCCTGGACCTCGACCACGGCAACCTGTCCGTCGGGGCCCGAAGTCATGTTCCAGACCGTGGGGGCAACCGCGGCGCCGACCAGCAGGCCGGCAAGGGCAAGGGCGATCGTGGCCGTCGAGACGCGACCGCGGTCAGCCACCGCGACCACCTACTGTGCTATCGGGCCGACTCCGGCCGCTGTCCGCTCTAGAGGGAGTGGAGGGGGACCGGAGCGCGGCGACGCGGACCGCCCGCGTTCCGTGCATACAGTCCTGGATTGTCCGAGAACGTTATATTACTTCCCCCATCTATCAGGAACCAATACCGACGGAGCCAAACGCGTCTGGACGGTAACTCAGGGCGATGAAGCTGCGGTTCCTCGGCGGCGCCGGCGAAGTGGGGCGGAGCGCGGTGCTCGTCAACGACAGGCTCCTCCTCGACTACGGGATGAAGTCGGCGCGCCCGCCACAGTTCCCCCACGACTGTGACCCCGAGGCGGTGGTTGTCTCTCACGGCCACCTCGACCACGTCGGCAACGTACCCACGCTCCTCGCCGGCGACGACCGACCCCCCCTACACTGGACGCCGCCGACCAGACAGCTGGCGCGGACGCTCGCCGAGGACACGCTGAAACTCCACGGCAGGAGCGGGAAGTACGGCGGAGCACCCGACGCGGGTGGGAGCTATCGCTGTCCGTTCACGGAGACCGAGGTCAAGCGCCTTGGCGAGGTTTCGGAGACCCACGGCTACCGCGAGACGTTCGAGGCCGCGGGCCACGAGGTCACGTTCTTCGACGCCGGCCACATTCCTGGGAGCGCGCACGTCCTCGTCGACGACGGCGACACACGCCTCCTCTACACGGGGGACTTCCACACAGACGACCATCGAGGCGACAGCGTCGCCTCAGGCCGCACGAACGGGCGCGCTTCACCCGTGAGTGGACAACGACTCGTCGCGGGCACGACTGCCCGACCGGAGGCCGACGTGGTCATCTGCGAGAGCACGTACTCGGACGTGGAGCACGACCCGCGCGCGAGCGTCGAGGAACGCTTCGTCGAGAGCGTGAGGACGACGCTCTGGGAAGGGGGTACGGTCGTAGTTCCGGCCTTCGGCATCGGGAGGACTCAGGAGATGATACTCATCTGTGAATCGTACGACATCCCCTGTTACGTCGACGGGATGGGGAAGGGAGTCACCGAGATGTTGCGGCAGTACCCCGAGTTCGTCCGCGATGCCGATGCGCTTCGGCGCGCCGTCTCGCACGCGCGCTTCGTCACTGGCCGGGACGGACAACGCAAGCGGATCGCCGAGGAGAACGCGGCCATCATCACGACCAGCGGGATGCTATCCGGTGGCCCCGCCATGACGTACATCCCCGAGATCCGGTCCAACCCGGTAAACAAAGTCACGATGACCGGCTATCAGGTCGAAGGAACCCCCGGAAGAGAACTCCTCGATTCCGGGAGCGCGGAAATCGACGGGCGCGTGATGCCCGTGAGTGCTCAGGTCGAACAGTACGACTTCTCCGCGCACGCCGACCGCGACGGACTGCTCAACCTCCTCGGTTCCTACCGGGGAAGCGAGATTCTCTGCAACCACGGCGACCGCTGCGGGGAGTTCGCCGAGGAACTCCGCGCGGCCGGATTCGACGCGCGTGCCCCCGGTCTGGGAGAACGTATCACGGCCGGTCCGGTGGGGTAGCGGCAACTCTCTCTGATACTAAGTTTCCGGTAGGTTCCTACCTATACCTGTCACCCCGTGTTTCAGTCCGTTTCTCCGCTTTCTCCGGGACTCGGGCTAGTTCGAAGTACCGGCAAAAAGGTCGCATAAGCGGGAGTAGTGGCGTACCTTACTGTCGAAGCCGTCTTTATGGTTGGTGGACTCCTATGGGTGTTCACGTGAGCGGTGGCCGGAGCGCCGGCACCACGGAGGACAATCGATGACGAAGGCAACGACACAGGACGACGACCGCGAGCAGCGCCACGACGACCACTTGCAGGACATCGAGCCGGGTGCCGGCTGCACCGAGATCTGGGACCGCCTCTCGGAGCAGCGCGAGGACGGTGAGTAAGTAACGCTTTTGCACGGTACGGCCTACGATTCCGTATGAGCGAGGGCCCCGACGACCTGCCGGCAGACCGCGAATCGCCGGTCGGGCAACCGGTTCTCCGGGGCGACGCCGCGGTCACCGGTGAACACGCCGACCGCGCCGTCGAGTTCGACCCGGACGACCCCGAGAGCGTCGCGCAGGCCGCCCGTACGGTACGAGCCTTCGCCGAACAGACCGCCGGCACCGAGGACACCGTCTACATGCTCCGGGGTGCCGCGGCGTGTGCCGCCCTCGTTCGGGCGGAAGGGTCGTACAAGGCCGCCGCGAACCGCGTCGGCGGTGAAGCCTCGGTCCCCTTCATCCGGAAATGGGCCCGAGTTCACGACCTCCCGCGCCCCGTTCGTCGACACGTCGCCCTCGGCGACATCCCGCCGACGGCGGCGAAGCACATCGCGCGCGTCAGCGGCGACGCCCGCTACTACCTTTCGTGGGCCGTCCTCGACGGCGATCTGACCGTCCGGGAAGTCCGTGCCATCGCCAGCGAGGTCAACGACGGCATTGACGTACGCGACGCTCTCGAATCGCGCGACGTCGCGCTCGGCTGCCTCACCATTGACCTCCCTCTCGACGTGTACCACCGTCTCCGCCGGGAGGCGTCGCTCGCCGACCGGAGCGCCGGGGACGTGGTCGCGGCGTCGTTACGGGCGTACTTCGAAGAAGAGTCCGACTGACGCGGATGTCAAAAGCGTTTAGACGCCCACGGCCACAGTAAAAACGAGGGCCGATAGCTCAGTCCGGCAGAGCGTCTGGCTTTTAACCAGACGGTCGAGGGTTCAAATCCCTCTCGGCCCGCTTCTTCGAAGGAACTACCGTGACGAGCGAAGCGGCTGGGGATTTGAGTGGACCGGGGTTCTACGCGAAGGAATGGTAACCGCCAACGTTAGGACAACCACGGCCAGACAGTGAGACATGAGCACTTCCGACTCCGTCCTCGGCTTCGACGACACGCTCGAACCGCTCGGCCTCGCTACCGCCGCGTTCCTCGTTATCGTCGGCCTCGGAACGCTCGTCGGCACGCCATGGAGCACCGGGCTCGGAGGGATCGGCCAATCGCTCGGCGGCGTGCTGGCCGTGTTGCTGGGTGCCGCCCTCGGCTGGGTCGTCCGTCGATAAACCGAGGCTCGTTCAGTAGCGCGAGGGGAGATACGCGAACATGATGAGCAGGACCGCGACGAGGCCCGACACGATGGTCACGCCCCAGAGACCGCTTACCCGCTCTTCGAAGTACGACTGGGCCTCGAGGCTATGCTGATACCCGGCAAAGTCCTGTGAGAGCACTAGCGTGCCCGCATCGGGGAAATGCGCCACGTACGTCGTGTCACTAAGCGTGACGTTTCCACCTTCGCTCGCCGATACCGTGTTGTTCCGTACCGCGGTCCACGTCAGCAGCACCGATTCGTTTCCGACCTCCTGTACGGTGGCGCTTTCGTTCTCGTAGGGGTACGTGTCCCCTTCGTCGAATGTCTCGGTTCGCGGTTCGGAAAGGTACTCGGCGAGGGGTTGCAGCGAACCGTTCGAACGGTATCGAACGTAGCGCTCGCCGCCGTCCGTGTATAGCTCGTCGTACACCGCGCTGTCGGCGGCGAGTATCTCCGAGACGTTCTGCTGCTCGTGGAGGGTGAACTCGCTCGGATCGGTCGCTTCCGTCTCAACGAGTACCCGATACTGACCGTCCTGATACGCGACGGTTGAGTTGTTCTGGAGCGTCGCGGTGTAGCGCGCCGATTCGTTCGTCCACGCGAGGGTCGCGCTCCCCTCGCTAAGGGAAGTCACGTTGTACGCTGTCCCCCCGATCTCGGGGGAGTCACCCAGCGAAAGTGTCCGGTCGGCCTGAACCTCGATATCGGGCTCTTGGGCTGCCCCGATGAACGCGAACGACCCCGCCGCGATGAGGAGGAAGACAGCGACGGAGACGGCCGTGGCGCGTCGTTGCATACGTCAAATCTGAGGCCGGCCGCGTATAATGGTTTACGTTTCCCCGAGTCAGCGCCCGTCCAATCGGAGACTGTCACCGACCGCGATGTCCGAGGCCGCTCCTGGCGGGAGCTCGATGAACGCGTCGCACGTAGCCCGGCCGTAACCGACCCACGGCGAGAGGGTTTCGTTCCGGGTGACTTCACCGTCCGCGACCCAGACGACGTCGAGTGGTGTCCGTACAAAGATCATATGGACACCTCGCGTGCGCACAGTGCCGAATGGGAAGTACATCGCGTATCCGTCGGGGATCCCTGTTTTCCCCATGAGCCCCCGGAACTGTTTCCAGAACGTGTCGGCGACGTCCACCTCGGTTGCGATCGGGCGAGTTCGGGTCCCCGTCTCGTGAACGAGTTTCACACTACTCTCGATTCGGGGCGCACAACAAGAAGCCAAGGGCCGGATTTGAACCGGCGATGGGCGGCTCTGCAGGCCGCTGCGTTAGGCCGAACTCTGCCACCTTGGCACGGGTAGTTGTTGCTCCGTCCCGCGTTTAAGCGTAGCGGTCCGGAACGCAAGAAACCCCCACAGAGATACGTCTCTGTGAGGGTTTGGGATATGAATGGAGGCGGCGAACCAGTTTTCCCAGCGGCTCGCGCACGCCAGTACTCGCCGGAACGCAGGCGGGCTTATCTTCCGTGTTCGGGATGGGTACGGGAGTTGCCCCGCCGCTATGGCCGCCTTAATGCCGACTCGCGGAATCGAACCACGATTTCGCCATCGTCGGTGTCAGGCTGTGTGTATGTGTAATCTTCAGTTAACGCCTGGACGCGATAGTCAGGAGTCGCCATGATTAGTGTGGCGTTTGGCTTGTTAGTTCTCGCGGGCTGAACACCTCGTTGCCTCGGTGCGCACACCCCGAGTCTATCGAACTCGTCTTCTACGAGTAGCCTCGACGGTATCTCTTTTCCAGGTGGGTTTCGGGCTTAGATGCTTTCAGCCCTTACCCCGCGGTGCGTAGCTGCCCGGCACGTGCTCTCTCGAACAACCGGTACACCAGTGGCACCCGTTCGTAGTTCCTCTCGTACTATACGAACGTTCCTGTCAGATACCAAACACCCCCAGTAGATAGCAGCCGACCTGTCTCACGACGGTCTAAACCCAGCTCACGACCTCCTTTAATAGGCGAACAACCTCACCCTTGCCCGCTTCTGCACGGGCAGGATGGAGGGAACCGACATCGAGGTAGCAAGCCACCGGGTCGATATGTGCTCTTGCCGGTGACGACTCTGTTATCCCTAAGGTAGCTTTTCTGTCGTAGATGGCCCGCATCAAGCAGGCTCATCCGTTCGCTAGACCACGCTTTCACGTCAGCGTTCCCGTGTTGGAAGGAACACTGTCAGACCACCTTTTGCTCTTGCACTCTTCTTCGGGTTCCTGTCCCGAATGAGGTGGTCTTAGGGCGCGCTCGATATCTTTTCGAGCGCGTACCGCCCCAGTCAAACTGCCCGGCTACCGGTGTCCTCCTCCCGGAGTGAGAGTCGCAGTCACTAACGGGTAGTATTTCAGTGATGCCTCGGTGGCCCGCTAGCGCGGGTACCTGTGTAACGGCTCCTACCTATGCTGCACATTAGCGACCACGTCTCAGCGACAGCCTGCAGTAAAGCTCTATAGGGTCTTCGCTTCCCCCTGGGGGTCTCCAGACTCCGCACTGGAACGTACAGTTCACCGGGCCCAACGTTGGGACAGTGACGCTCTCGTTAATCCATTCATGCAAGCCGCTACTGAAGCGGCAAGGTACTACGCTACCTTAAGAGGGTCATAGTTACCCCCGCCGTTGACGGGTCCTTCGTCCTGTTGTACCAGGTGTTCAGATACCCGCACTGGGCAGGATTCAGTGACCGTACGAGTCCTTGCGGATTTGCGGTCACCTATGTTGTTAGTAGACAGTCGGAGCGTCCGAGTTACTGCGACCTGCTCCTCGCAGAGCAGGCATCCCTTATCGCGAACTTACGGGACTAACTTGCCGAATTCCCTAACGTCGGTTGATCCCGACAAGCCTTGGCTTTCGCTGCCAGAGCACCTGTGTCGGATCTGGGTACGGATGTCATGCTTGCCTTTTCATGGGCTCCGGGTTGGGTCGAGTTTCCCTATTCCGCCGTTCGTCCGCTTCGTGCCATTACGGCTTCCACGGATTTTGACGGTTCGACCGGGCGATGGCCCGGCTCGACTTACCCCCAAGCGTCGGCGTTGAGTGTATGACAGCACAGGAATATTAACCTGTTTCCCATTTGATTCGTTCGAATTACGGCGAATCTTAGGACCGGCTAACCCTCCACTGATGAACATTGTGGAGGAACCCTTGCTCTTTCGGCCGTCGAGATTCTCACCCGACTAACGCTGCTACTATGACCAGGATTTTCTTCCCCACGCGGTCCACACGAGTTCTCACCCGTGCTTCCACCCACGCAGAGTGCCAACCTACGCAATCGTCCTGTGACGGACGTGGTTGGGTCTCGGTGGCAGACTTGAGCCCCGATCATTTTCGACGCCCCGAACCTCGGCCGGTAAGCTGTTACGCTTTTCTTAGAGGGTAGCTGCTTCTAAGCTCACCTCCCGGCTGTTTAGGGCTCAGGACAATCTTCGATCGCACTTAGCCTGCACTTTGGGACCTTAACCCAACTCTGGGTTGTCTCCCTTACGGTACCCAAGCTTACCCCGGGCACCGGATTCCCTGCGTCCACGGCGTTTGTAGGTTCGGAGTTCGACAGGGGAGCCGACTCCTCTCGGAGGCGGACTTCCCAATCGGTAGCTCTACCCTACAAACTACCTCGGCAGAGGTCATGCTTCGACATGTTTCGGTTGGAACCAGCTGTTGCCAGACTCGATGGGCCTTTCACCCCTACACACAGGTTACGGGAGGGTATTGAAGGACACCAACCCTAACAGGCTTCCACATGGCTTTCGCCATGCTTCACCTTACCCGCGCGTAGATCGTCTGGTTCCGGGTCGCATCCGTTTGGCTCCCCGCCTTTGAGGACGGCGGCCCTGGCGCAAAGCGCTGCGGCCATGTCGGTTTCCCTATGCCTTCCCGGATGAACCGGTTAGACTCGCCAAGCAGATGCACTCCCTGGTCCGTTTTTCAAAACGTACGACGGAACACCGGCTCTCCACCACTCCGTCGCGGACTTACGTCCGGTCTGTTTGTAGTGGAGCCTTTTGTGCCCCGACGCTCTATCGCCAACTGATTTCAGGCTCTATTTCACCCCCCTTCTGAGGGTACTTTTCAGCGTTCGCTCACGCTACTTGTTCACTATCGGTCTCGGAACGTGTTTAGTCTTAGCAGTCGATGCCTGCTATATTCACAAGGGATTTCCAACCCCCATTACTCTGGAACTGATTCACGCCATAATTGACTGTGTTACGAGGCTGTCACTCTGTATCGCGCTCCGTTTCAGGAGACTTCACACAGACGTTCCGGCGATGATCACCAGTCCGAACACCACATTGCCCGTGAGGGCTTCGGTTTGGACTGAACCGCTTTCACTCGCGGTTACTAACGGCATCTCATTCGATTTCTTTTCCTGCCCCTACTAAGATGTTTCAATTCGGGGCGTTCCCCATTGCGCAAAGCAATTGCGAGAGGATTCCTATTCGGAGATCCTGAGTTCTTCGCCTTCGTGCGGCTCCCTCAGGCTTATCGCAGCTTGACACGTCCTTCGTCGGCGTCCGAGCCGAGCCATCCACCAGCTGGCACAGTAGCCACGCTAGATGGGCGACATAACTGACTGTCGCGTCCAGTTTACGTCTGAAGATTACACTTACACACAGTCTTCATCGCACGTCCTCGGGCGTCACCGAGGAGCGTACATCGACTCTTCCCACTCACGCTTTCACGGAGTGGTGCATCAGTCGGTCGTACCACATCGTACCCCCGTTTCCCACTTAAGGGACACGGTTCGAGATCGTGGTACGAAGCATGGACCCGCTGGGATTTGAACCCAGGGCATCCTCCTTGCAAAGGAGGCACTCTACCACTGAGCTACGGGCCCACCTCTCTCACGAGAGGGCGTCAGCCTTGATGGTTCGTAGGTGTCCGGTCGGGCACGCGTCGACGAGAATGTGGGCTGGGGTAATACCCCAGTCCCGTGCGTTGGAGGTGATCCAGCCGCAGATTCCCCTACGGCTACCTTGTTACGACTTAAGCCCCCTTGCGGAGCTCAGATTCGACCCGGGAACCGGGCCTCATCCGAACCCCACTCGGGTGCTTTGACGGGCGGTGTGTGCAAGGAGCAGGGACGTATTCACCGCGCGCTTGTGACACGCGATTACTACCGAATCCAGCTTCATGAGGACGAGTTTCAGTCCTCAATCCGAACTACGACCGGGTTTAGGAGATTAGCTCCACCTCTCGGTGTGGCATCCCACTGTCCCGGCCATTGTAGCCCGCGTGTAGCCCGGCCCATTCGGGGCATACTGACCTACCGTTGCCCGTTCCTTCCTCCACTTTGGCAGTGGCAGTCCCCCTAATGTACCCAACCACCCAATGGGTGTTGCTGGCAATTAAGGGTGCGGGTCTCGCTCGTTGCCTGACTTAACAGGACGCCTCACGGTACGAGCTGACGGCGGCCATGCACCTCCTCTCAGCAGCGTCGAGTAAAGTCATCAACCTGACTGTCATTACTGCTGTCGGGGCCGGTGATGTGTCCGGCGTTGAATCCAATTAAACCGCAGGCTCCTCCGGTTGTAGTGCTCCCCCGCCAATTCCTTTAAGTTTCATCCTTGCAGACGTACTTCCCAGGCGGCCCGCTTCTCGGCTTCCCTACGGCACAGCGCAGGCTCGTAGCCTGCGCCACACCTAGCGGGCATCGTTTACAGCTAGGACTACCCGGGTATCTAATCCGGTTCGAGACCCTAGCTTTCGTCCCTCACCGTCGGATCCGTCTTCTCGAGGCGCTTTCGCCACCGGTGGTCCGTCCAGGATTACAGGATTTCACTCCTACCCAAGACGTACCCCTCGAGTCTTCCGGTCCCAAGCCGATCAGTTTCCGCTGGACGTCCGCCAGTTAAGCTGGCGGATTTCCCAACGGACTTGACCGGCCGGCTACGGACGCTTTAGGCCCAATAATAACGGCCATCACTTGGGCTGCCGGTATTACCGCGGCGGCTGGCACCGGTCTTGCCCAGCCCTTGTTCCTGAACCACCTTACGGTTCAGAAAAGCGAGGACGATATGCCCTCGCACTTGGAGTTCCCCTATCGCACTCTCGTGCAGTGTAAAGGTTTCGTAGCTGCTGCGCCCCGTAGGGCCCGGAATCTTGTCTCAGATTCCGTCTCCGGGCTCTTGCTCTCACAACCCGTACCGATTATGGGCACGGTGGGCCGTTACCCCACCGTCTACCTAATCGACCGCAGTCACATCCTGTGGCGCCGGAGCGTTTGTAACTTCCCACAGCTCCAGTGAGGAAGCGGTATTCGGAATTAGCCTCAGTTTCCCGAGAGTATTCCGATCCACAGGGCAGTTTGACCACGTGTTACTGAGCTATTCGCCGCGAGTCTGAACTCGCACGACTAGCATGCCTAAGCCGAACTCCAATAGCAATGGCCTCTGGCAGGATCAACCAGAATGTGCCGGCACAATGCCGGCTTGGCGGGAACACGAAATGTGTTCTCGTTGTTAGGTGTTCGCGTGATATCGTCGGCCGCGTGGCCGACCGGATATCACCGAACCATCAAGGCTAACATCAGATCCCATCTTTACGGCGGACCGCAGGGGTGGGATCCTCATTTCCTTCGGGACCCTATCGTATTCTTCGAGAGGGTATAAACCCTCCGAAGTTCGTCGAGAGTCCCGTCCGGGGTGTGAACCCCGTCGAGGCTTCGTATTTCTTCAGAACACCGGGATACACTTAACCCCTCCGAAACCGCCCGACGGCGGTCCGAAGAGACCCAGCGTGCTGAAGCGCTTCGCCCCGGGGAGAACCCGGGGAAGCGTCGTATTACTTCGAAGCACCCGGGGACATATAACCCCTCCGAAACCGCCCGACGGCGGTGGGGTGAAACCGGGTGCAACGAAGCGTGGGAGAGCGCCCATCGGGGCGCGCTCCGCCTCACCTCGCTCGCATCTATACCGAACCGCGGGTTACACTTAACCCCGTTGCATCGACCCCCTCATTGGTGGGCGGCCGCATACCATAATCGCAGGATGGAACGCTCTATAGGACACAATAATCGGAGCAAACCCGAGATACCGACGCCTCTACCGGGCAGATGGTCGGAAACTGTTTCGCGGGCGGACCGCACGTTGTTCGTCCCGTGCGTCGCACACCGGATCACGGCAGATGAGACCCGCGCACCCAACGGTACGCGAGGGTCGTTCTACATTCTTCCGGGAAGCGGCGCGGGGGTTAGATGTCTTCTAGGTGTTCAATGCCCTTCTTCGAGACGTTTGCCTCGGTGATAGCGTCGCGGTCCTGGAGCCACTCCGGCGCGTCGTCGGGCGCTTCCGTCTCCCACGCCCACGCGTCGTAGATATGAACCTTGTTCGACGAGGTTCCCTTCTCCCGGAGCCGTATCTCGTGTCTCGGGGCGTTTTCGTCGCTGGTTCCCTTCTCCTCCAGCCGACGGGCCGCCTTCAGCGCCGCTTGTCGGGGAGTGTTTCCACTGAACACGCTCGATTCATCGCCGGTCTCGGTGCGGAGCGCGAAGTTCCGCTTACCGTCCTCACGTACCATGGTTTGCCACCGTGTGAACCAAACACAGGATTCCGACATAAGTATACCGCCGCTGAAAGAAGAAAGTATATATATTAGAAACAGGTTCGCCGGCCAAAACCCCGCTACGTGGGCGAACAAGCGCCCCCGCCGCCGGTTCGGACAAACTTAAGTATATCCTACGGCGAAGGACTGGACACGAATCCCGATGGTACGGAAGAAGAAGCTCAGCCCGAGTGGAGCGAAAGGCGAGGACGGGGAGTACCACAACGCCCACGTCAACCTCCACGAGGACGAGCTCGCCGTCGCCGGTATGGACATCGGCGACGACGTGTTCGTCCGCGTGCGCGAGGACAAGATCATCATTCAGAAGGCCGACCCCGAGGACGTCGAACACGACTTCTAACGTCCGCGATGGACCCATACACACTCGCGAAGCCACTCCTGTTCCGTCTGCCGGCCGAAACCGCACACGGACTCGTGGGCCGGGGCCTACGGGCCGCACAGGACACGCCCGTCGCGGACGCGATGGCGGCCCGCTACACGGTCGACGACCCCCGCCTCGAAACGGAGGTCTTCGGCCAGACGTTCCCGAACCCCGTCGGCGTCGCCGCTGGGTTCGACAAGAACGCCGAGATGCCCCGCGCGCTCGCGGCGCTCGGCTTCGGACACGTCGAAGTCGGCGGCGTCACCGCGGAGGCCCAGCCGGGGAACCCGCGTCCCCGCCTGTTCCGCCTGAGGGAGGACGAAGCGCTCGTCAACCGCATGGGCTTCAACAACGAGGGCGCGGACGCCGTCGGCGACCGCCTGGACCGGGAACCACATCCCGGTGTGCCACTGGGAGTGAACATCGGGAAGTCCAAATCCACCCCCCTTGAGGACGCCCCCGCGGACTACCGCTACACGTACGAGCGCGTCGCGGACGCGGGTGACTACTTCGTCGTCAACGTCTCCTCCCCGAATACGCCCGATCTGCGGGAGTTACAGAACCGAGAACCGCTCACCGACATCCTCACCGAACTGCAAGACGCCGGCGCGGCACCCCTGCTTGTGAAGTTCTCCCCGGACCTCCACCGTGAGGTCATCGCGGACGGCCTCGACCTCGCGGAGGAATTGGGCCTCGACGGGGTCGTCGCGACGAACACCACCACCGAGCGCCCCGAAACCCTCCGGAGCCCCGAAGCAGGCGAGCGTGGGGGCCTCTCCGGGAAGCCCATCGAAGAACGTGCGACGGAGACGGTCCGCTTCGTCGCCGAGCGAACTGACCTCCCCGTCATCGGGGTCGGAGGTGTCGCGAGCGCCGAGGACGCCTATCGCAAGATCAGGAACGGCGCCAGCGTCGTCCAACTCTACACGGCGCTCGTCTACGAGGGTCCCGCGCTCGCGCGGGAGATAAACCAGGGGATACTCGAACGCCTCGAACGGGACGGCTTCGACTCCGTCGAAGCGGCCGTCGGAGCGGACCTCTAGACCGCGAGGTAGCTCGCCACTTCGTCGGGGTCCTCGATATCCTCGGCGTCGAGGTGGCCGGCGATAGTGCCGCGCTCCATCGCGTAGCAGCGTTCGGCCATGTCCCGAATCATCCCGAGGTTCTGCTCGACGAAGAGCACGGTCGTCCCCAGCTCCTTGTTGATGGTGCACACGTCCCGGGCGATCTGTTCGACGATGGACGGTTGGACCCCCTCAGAGGGCTCGTCGAGGAGGAGTAAGTCCGGGTTACCCACGAGAGCGCGCGCGATGGCAAGCATCTGCTGTTGGCCCCCGGACATCGTGCCGGCCTTCTGCGTCCGCCGTTCCTCCAGGATGGGGAAGTAGTCGTACACCTCGTCGTAGAGCGCGTCGGAGTCGTCCTCGTTGATGGACTCGCCGACAAGCAGGTTCTGCTCGACGGTCAGTTCGGGGAACACGTCCCGGCCCTGGGGAATGTACCCCATTCCGGCACGGGCGCGTTGGTCCGCGGGGACGTTCGTCACGTCGTTCCCGGCGTAGCGGATCGCCCCGGCGCTCGGTTCGAGGAGGCCGATAACGGCCTTCAGAAGCGTCGTCTTGCCGGCACCGTTCTTCCCGATGATGCCGACGATTTCGCCCTGGTCGACGGAGACCGACACGTCCCGGAGAACGGGCGTCGCGCCGTACCCCACCGTCAGCGAGTCGCACTCAAGCATCGCTCTCACCCCCGAGGTAGATGCGGCGGACCTCGTCGTCGGCCCGGATGTCCTCGATGGGGCCCTCGCGGAAGACGGCCCCCTGGTGGAGCACCGTCACCTCGTCGGCGATGAGCCCGACGAAGTCGATGTCGTGTTCGATGACGACGAAGGCGATGCCGTCGTCGTTCAGCTCGGTTACGAGTTCGGCGATGTCGCGGCGTTCCTCCACGGAGAGGCCTGCGACCGGTTCGTCCAGGAGCAGGAGGTCGGGGTCGAGCGCGGCGGCCATCCCGATTTCGAGGCGCTGTTGTTCGCCGTGCGCGAGGTCCGCGGCGGGCACGTCGGCCCGGTCGGCCAATCCGACCCGTTCGAGGGCCGCGGCGACCGGCTCGGTCAGGTCCCCGGGAACGACCCGCTGGAGCGGGAGGCGCATGTTCTCCGCGGCCGTGAGGTCGCTGAACACGCTCGGAACCTGGAACTTCATCCCGATTCCCTTGTCCACCCGCTCGGCCGGGTTCAGAGTGGTGATGTCGGTGTCGTCGTAGTAGATACGGCCCTCCGTGGCCTCGTGGCGGCCGGTAATGAGTTTCAACAGCGTGGACTTCCCCGCGCCGTTCGGGCCGATGAGACAACGCAGTTGGCCCTCCTCCACGGCGAAGTCGACGCCGTCGATGGCGGTGAAGCCGCCGAAGCGCTTCGTCAGCCCCTCCGTCCGGAGGAGCACGTCCGTGTCCGGCCCCGTCGCCGCGGTGGCCGGGGATTGGGGAACGCCGCTCATTCGGCCACCTCCGGGTTCTCGGGGTTCTCCGACGGTTCACCCGCCCGCTCGCGAGCGGTGCGGGCGGCGTCCCGAACCCAGGGGACGATTCCCTGCGGCAGGAAGAGGACGATAGCCAGCAGGAGCGCCCCGACGACGACGATGGCGTACTGGCTGCCCGTCACGGAGAGCGCCTGCCGGAAGCGTTCGATGGCGACCGTCGCGACGACGGCGCCCAGCAGGGTGCGCCGCCCGCCGACGGTGACCCAGATGACGGGGAGCGACGCGGCGGTGATGCCGAAGACGCCGGGGCTGATGTAGTTGCCCCACGTCGCGTAGAGCACGCCGGAGAAGCCGGCGAGCGCGCCGCCGAGGGCGAAGACGAGCAGTTTCACCCGGCGAACGTCGTAGCCCAGCATCTCGGTGCGGTCCTCGTCCTCGCGGACGGCCACCATCGCGTAGCCGAAGCGGCCGTTGACGAGCGCGCGCAGGCCGAGGTAGATGGCGAGCAACGCGACGAGCGTGAACCAGTAGAACGAGGAACCAGTCAGGCTGATGGACGCACCCTCGATGCCGAAGGTGAGGCCGGGGATGGCGGGGATGCCGTTGAACCCGCCCAGCGGGACGGACCCGACCGTCCAACCCGCGCCCGCGGTCTGTCGCATGAACGTGTTCAACACCAGCGTCACGACGAGCGTGAGGATGGTGACGTAGACGTCCCGGACCTCGCCGTAGAACATGAAGTAGCCCAACACGAGCGAGGACAGTGTGGCCAGAACGACCGCGACCGGGAGCGCCAGCATCGTCGTGAGCGGGCTCGTGAAGTTCATGCTGACGAGCGCGAAGCTGTATCCAGCGACCCCGAAGAACACCACCTGTCCGAAGCTCAGGATGCCGGTGTACCCCCAGACGATGGCGAGCGACAGGCCGAGAATCGCGTACAGCAGGTAAAACGCCGCCTGCGCCGCGGCGAACGACCCAAGTCCAAGGGGGTAGCCGAAGAGGAGCGCAACGACGACCGCGAAGCCGACCCAGAAACGCCGGCCGTTCCCGACCGTGTTGGGCCCTTCGAGACGCCCGCGAAGGCGGTCGACGGTTCCACTCATCTAGCTCCCCTCCATCCGGTCGCGGAGGTCCTCAACGAAGCCGGTGAGGCCCCCCGAGAGGAACCGGATGATCAGAATGGCGGCCACGAGCAGGGCAATGCGACCGAAGAACAGGCTGTAGAGGTTCGTGAAGAAGGCGCTGATGGCGCCCAACAGCCCGCCCGCGAGCGTCGTCCCCAACAGGACGGAGGGGCCGCCGACCACGACGGCCACGAAGGACTCCACGAGGAACGAGGAGCCCATCCCGGGGACGACGGTGAGCGTCGGCGCGTACAGCGCGCCGGTCAGCCCCGCGAGCGCGGAGCCGATGACGAACGTCGTCGCGTACATCCGGTCGGTGTCGACGCCGAGCGAACGGGCGGTGTCGGCGTCCTGAATCGTCGCCCGCGCGCGGACGCCGAACGCCGTGCGCGTGAACAGGAGGTAGAGTCCCGCGAGCACCGCGATGGCGACGAACGCGAGGGACACCCGGTAGGTCGAGTAGGAGAACGCCGCGTACTCGATGTTGCCGAGCGGCGTCGAGATCTGGGGAATGGAGTTCCCGAACAGGATACGGATCCCCTGTGTGAGGATGAGCCCGATGGCCCACGTCGCGACCATCGAGTCGAGCAGGCGGTCGTAGAGCGGCTCGACGACCGGCCGCCCGAGAACGCGCTCGGAGACCCAGTTGGGAACCGCGCCGGAGATGACGCCGCGCTCGACGACGAGGCCCAACAGCGCGGTCGAGACAACCCCGACAGCCATCGCGACGGGCAGGGGCGCCCCGGCGTTCGAGCTCAGCGTGGTCCCGTAAGCCCCGACCATGATGAACTCGCCGTGGCCGAGGTTGATGACGCCCATCATCCCGAAGATGACGGCGAGGCCCACCGCCGACAGCACGATGAACGCGAAGCTGTCGGCGAACTGGAACAGGAGGTTGAGCGGGTTCATTCTGTGGTCGCGTCCGCCTCCTCGTAGTAGTCCGCGGGGGTGTATTGGGTCGTCTCGGTCTCCTGGGTCAGGTCACAGCCGACCGTCTCGGAGAGGAACTGCTCGGGGATGGACTGTTCGTCCTCGACAGTGATGTTGTGTTCGTCGTCGCAGCGGAACACGCGCATGTTGTGGGTCATGTGATGGACCGGACCCTGCAGGGAGATGTCGCCCTCGGGGGCCTCGACGTCCATGCCCTTCTCCAGTTCCTCGATGATGTCCGCCTGGTTCGTGGAGCCGACAGCCTCGGCGGCGCGGGCGTACATCTTGATGGAGAAGTAGTTGTTGACGGCCTCCTCGTTGATGTACGCCGCGTCGGGGTACTTCTCGTAGAAGCGGTCGACGAAGTCCTGGTTGCGCTCGGTGGGAATCTCCTCCATGTAGTTGAACCCGCCGTAGACGTTCGCCATCGCCGGGGCGTCCAGGCGCTTGTGCTGGTAGCCCTGGGCCATCACGGTGGAGGTTCCCATCGGGATGTTCAGGCCCGCGGAGGTGCGCTGGTTCCAGAAGGACGTGTGGTTCGCACCCACCAACAGGGCCATCACGAAGTCCGGGTCGGCCTCCTGGATGTTGTTGATGGTCGAACCGAAATCGGTGACGGAGAGCGGGATGAACTCCTCGCCGATGACGTTCGCGTCGTTTTCGTCGGCGAGCACGCGTACCCAGTCTGCCGAGAGCTGGCCGAAGTTGTAGTCCGCCGCGATGGTGTAGATGTCCGAGCCGAACTCCTCGACCATGTAGGGGAGGACGCTGCCCAACTGCTGGCGGGCGGTCGCGCCCATAGAGAACGTGTACTTGTCACAGACGCCGCCCTCGTACTGCGTCGTGTAGAAGTACAGTTGTTCGTTCTCGTCGATGATGGGCCGGATTGTCTCCCGCGTGGCGGAGGAGTAGCCCGCCCACAGGGCGTCGACGTTCTCCTCCTGGATGGCCTGTCTGGTCAGTTGCTGGTAGCGCTGGTTGTCGGATTGGGGGTCCGGCGTGAACGTCTCGATCTCGTTGCCCAGAATGCCGCCGTCCTCGTTGAGCTCCTCGATGGCGAGCATGCTGGCCTGGTACTTCGGCGTCCCGTTGAGCGCGAAGTTACCCGACCGGTCCTCGATGACCCCGAGTTTGACCGTGTCGCCGCCACCGCCGCCACCGCCGGTCAGACAGCCCGCGAGCGCCGTCCCGGCGAGCGCACCGCCCGCCGCGAGGAACTGACGCCGGCTCGAGCCGCCACTCATTCCGAAACACCTCGCGAAGAGCGGCCGCTAGAAGCGTTTTATTTGTTTTTGGTCACAATTCCGCCGCCAATCATCGTCTTGTACCGAATGGAACCGACCATTTGTTTTCACACAATCCGCTGGGGAGCATACTGAAAAGACTTACCATATAATTCAAGCCCAAACCTCAAATGGTGGTTGAATGTATAAGGCCCCTTAGTTTGGGTGGACGTTCAAAAAATTCAACGCGTTTTTCCGGACGTTCGTCATACTCAGGGGCGGCGTAACACGATGAGGAAGCCATTCGTTTCTTTTTGTGGCGTTATTTAGCCATAATCGTCCGATTATGCCATCAATTTCGTCACATCGGAAAGTATTTAGTCGGATTGGAGCAGATAGTTTCACGTAATGATGACGCCGAGAACACGTTCGAGGGGGGGTGCGACGTGAACGACGGCGCAGTCCCGGGCGAGGTGTTGCCCGCGGAGGGAAGCGTGACGATAAACGAGGGGCGGGAGACGGCGACCGTGCGCGTCGCCAACACGGGTGACCGTCCGGCGCAGGTCGGGTCGCATTTCCACTTCTTCGAGGTGAACCGCGCCCTGGAGTTCGACCGGGTCGCCGCGTTCGGCAAGCGCCTGAACGTCCCCGCTGGCACGGCGGTCCGCTTCGAGCCCGGCGACGAAAAGGAGGTCGAGTTGGTCGAACTCGGCGGGCGCAAGCGCGCCGTGGGGATGAACAACCTCACCGACGGCACGGTCGAGCGCGACCCCGTGGCGGCGGCCCGCGAGGCCGGCTTCGAGGTCGCGGAGGGGGAGGATGAGTAGGGACGTCCCCCGGGAGGCGTACGCCGAGATGTACGGCCCGACGACCGGCGACCGCATCAGACTGGGCGACACCTCCCTGCTGGCGAAGGTGGAAGCGGACCTCCGGACGCCCGG
>Ga0207756_100104_pt1 | contig 78278 bp, 85 predicted proteins | sample A23M1SouthBayCA_FD_187748 | JGI IMG/M metagenome (GOLD analysis project Ga0207756, IMG submission 187748) | Aerobic enrichment media microbial communities from Eden Landing Ponds, California, USA - A23 M1 (3) (SPAdes) | ecosystem: Environmental > Aquatic > Marine > Unclassified | place...
CCCCCGCCAGTGCCGACGAGTCGACAGATGGAGAGTCCGCCGACAGCGAGGGTCAGACTGGCCTGGACGCCTTCGCTGGCAGTGACACGGATCGTGACGAGCCAGCGGTTGATCCCGAACCTGACGAGACGGTCGCTACGGCTGGGACCGACGACGACGCCGTCGAGATCGTAATCGACCAGCGCGAACTGGACTCGAATATCGCCAGAGACCTCTCGAAACGCGAGGGGATCGAGACGCGACTTGAGACGCTCGAAGTGGGGGATTACGTCGTCTCCGATCGGGTTGTCATCGAGCGCAAGACTGTCAGCGACTTTTTGGATACGCTTACGGGAGGTGATCGCTCGCTGTTCGAGCAGATCAAAGACGACGCCCGCTACTACGATCGTCCCGTGGTGATCATCGAGGGCACAGGACTGTACGGCGAGCGTAACGTCCATCCTAACGCGATCCGCGGTGCGCTGGCGTCGCTGGCGGTGGACTTCGGTGCGAGCGTCGTCCGGACCGACGACGAGGCCGACACGACCGAGATGCTTGATGTGCTGGCGACGCGCGAGCAGGAGGAGGCCGACCGCGCAGTAAGCGCTCACGGCGAGAAGGCGGCCAAGACACTGTCCGAGCAACAGGAGTACGTCGTCGCCTCGATCGCCGACGTCGGGCCCGTCACGGCCCAATCGCTGCTCGAACACTTCGGGAGCGTCGAGGCCGTCCTGACGGCTGCGGAAGACGAACTGCAGGACGCAGACGGCGTCGGCGCGGTCACGGCTGAGCGGATCCGCGAGGTCGTCGCGAGCGAGTACGAGCCCTAGTCTGGCAGAACCGTCCACCCGTATTGCCGGTCGACAGACGCCATTTGATAGCCGAAATACCTATAAGTCCGGTCTGACATGCGCCACGTGGGGGTGTGCAGATGTACGAATCGCACCACGGAGTTGGACAGGCTCTAGAGTTTACGTTACCGAACGTGGGGGACGGGCCGGACCGCTACACGGCGGCCGACCTACAGAGCGGGAGTGGAATCGCGCTTGTGCTCCTCCTGCGGAACCACTACTGCCCGCTGTCGCGGCGGAAGGTACGCCAACTCGGCGAGCAGATCAGTGAGTTCGAAGCCGAGCACGTGCCGGTCGTCGCGGTCCTTCCAGATACCGCGGATCGGGCCGCAGTCTGGGAGCGGCGCTACGACCCGCCGTTCGCCCTGCTCGCGGACCCACAGGTCGAGACGGACGCCGAAAGCGACGACGCGCCTGACCGGTTCGAGGCATTCGGCGACGTTCAGGAGTGGGTTCCGCAGACGCCGGCGCTCGTCGCCATCGAAACCTACGGGGACGAGCCAACTGTCGGCCAGATCTACAGCGGCGCGACCCGCCAGGCCTGCCCGTCGATCGATGAGATGCTCGAAATCGCCAGGGAGACGCGCCTGGAAAACCCAAATAGCAGACCAGCACCGGCTGTCTGATCCGGCTCCGTCGTGCGACACACGCATACCCGTCAAAACAGATTCTCGACGTCCGATTCGCGGTGCTGCCGTCGCCTGACGTGTTCGCCCAATCGCTGGGCCACGATCGGCCGATGGTCCTCGTCACGTACGAAATCGAATACCAGCGTTACGAACGGACTCGTTGCCTCGCCCGCGGCCACGTCCTCCCGCGCGTACGTCACTGCCTGTTCGATCGTCGCCTCGTCGTAGCCCAGTTCCTCGGCCAGGACCGTCGCCGCCACGCCAGTCGCCGGGAGGTCGAGCGACTCCAGATCGATCGCCCGCTCGTCGTACTTGACCGGGGGTGGTGGAGCCGCGCCGACGCACTCGGGATCACGTTCGAGTGCCGCGAGGTAGCGCCGGATCGGATCGAGCCCGACGTCGTGGTAGATGCTGCCCAGACCGTCGAGATAGGTCTGTGCGCTCTCGGCGAGGCCACGCGCGCCGTCCCAATTGTCGGTCGTCGTGTGATGGACGGCCGCGGTAAACTGGATCAGTCCCTGGAGGAAGTCCCGATCGTCGCCCTCGGCCATGTCCAGCCAGTGGGCCTCCCAGGCGTCGTGGGCAGCGTGGTAGTGGCCCGCGTTGTAGATCGCGATCCCGGCCCGGAGATGGGCGTCCATACCTGTGGTTCGTGATCCAGCCGGATGGTGCTTTCGTGCGCCACAGCAGAAGTTGTACAGATTGTTCTTACAGATATAGAACAATAGCGGCCCCGGGTTCTTGGCTTGCAATCGAAAACCGCTACACTCCGCGGGTGCGTTTGCCTGTTCTGACACGTTTCCAAAATCGCCATACTGCGGGCTGATTGTGAATCATACCCTTGTTCCTTGGCTTGCGACATAGTGATTTCTCGGTCTATGTCACGGCCGAAAACTGCAAGACGGCGAAGCCGTCTAAACGTCCGGACGGAGATTTGAACTCCGGTCCCTGGCTCCGCAAGCCAAGAGGATAGTCCACTACCCTACCCGGACTCATCTCTCAGTACTCCGCTGCCGACTAAAGGGGTTACGATTCGACCACCACCACGTCACTGCGTGACAGCGGTCCCGTGGAGACACTGGTCGTCGATCCGTCGATAGAGCTTTTTGCCCCCGTGACAACGCTGAAACATGGATCGACGGACGTTCATGCGGAACTGTGGGATCGCTGCGACGATCACTCTTGCAGGATGTGGCGGAACGAGGCAGACGGGCGACGACGGGCCCACCGACGAGAACGAGCCGACGGATACGTCGACACCAGCCGGCAGGACGACCGAGGCGGTAGAGACCACTTCGGGAACCCAACCGCAGGTCGTGGGTCAGTCAGTCGCAACAGACAAAACAGAGTGTGGGAGTCCTGACGAATCTGCAGCAGTGACCTTCGACAGCGATGACGGGTCGGTGGCGATCGACGGTGTGATGGCGGCGAGTAATCCATGCTATGCGGCGACGTTGTCGAGCGTCGCGTACGACGACGCGAGCAACACACTCACCGTGCGCGTGGGTGTCGAGTCCACAGCGCAGACGTGCCAAGAGTGTCTCGGGCGTGTCGAGTATCGCGCGAGTATCGGCTTCATCGGCGGCCTACCCGGCCGTGTCATCGTCGAGCACGGGACCGAGGATCCACAGACCGCTGCCGACGTGACGCGGTAGCGAATCGGCGACCGTATTGTTTAAACGCGATCCAGCCGTGATCACAGCTAGCTATGGGTGCGATCGAGGACGTCTACGAAGATCTCGACGCCGACGTTTCCGAGGAGGACTTTCGGGAGGCAGTCGAGCAGAAAGTCGAACAGATGGGGGGACTCGCCGACGAGGAGACGGCGGCGATGTTGATCGCCCACGAATTGAGCGAGAACGAGGTCAACGCGATCGCCGATATCGAGACCGGGATGGAGGAGGTCAAGTTCCTCGCAAAGGTCACGTCGGTCGGCGACCTCCGAACCTTCGAACGCGACGGCGAGGACGAGGACGGCCACGTCATCAACGTCGAAGCCGCCGACGAGACCGGGTCGGTTCGGCTGGCGTTCTGGGACCAACAGGCCGTCTCGATCGACGATGGGAGTCTCGACGTCGGGGAAGTCCTCCGGATCAAGGGTCGGCCCAAAGACGGCTACAACGGGCTGGAAGTCAGCGTCGACAAGGCCGAGCCCGACGACGACGCGGAGATCGACGTCGAGATCGGGGGGACGTCATCGATCGACTCGCTGACGATGGGCCAGTCGGATGTCGACGCCCGCGGAATCGTCCTCGGGACCGAGTCGATTCGCACCTTCGACCGCGATGACGGCTCTGAAGGACGCGTCTCGAATCTCTCGCTGGGCGACGAGACGGGGCGCATCCGGGTGACGCTGTGGGACGAGCAGGCCGACCGTGCCGAGGAACTCGATACCGGGGCTGCCGTCGAAATCGTCGATGGGTACGTTCGCGAGCGCGACGGCGCGCTCGAACTCCACGTCGGCGACCGCGGTGCCGTCGAGGAGATCGACGACGAGATCGACTTCTCGCCCGAGACTGACCCTATCGGCAGTGTCGAAATCGAGACGACGGTGGATCTCGGCGGTGTCGTCCGCTCGGTCGACCCGAAACGAACGTTCGACCGGGACGACGGCAGCGAGGGACAGGTCCGGAATATCCGCCTGCAGGACGACACCGGTGACATTCGCGTGGCGCTGTGGGGAGAGAAGGCCGACACCGATCTGGGGCCGGGCGACGAGGTGTTCGTCGCCGACGCCGAGATCCAGGACGGCTGGCAGGACGATCTCGAGGCCTCTGCCGGCTGGGGCGCGACGGTCGTCGTGCTGGACGATGGCGCGACAACAGGGCCGAGCGCCGGCGGCGATGGTGCCGAGCAGGGAACCGGACTGGACGCCTTCGCCGAGGGGGGAGCTGGATCGAGCAGCAGTTCCGAACCGGGCACGAGCGAGACGGCGCCGGCTGGTGGCGACGCGGCGGCCGAGACGGTCGAGCAGGTCGAGATCACGGGGACGGTCGTCCAGACCGGCGATCCGGTGATCGTCGACGACGGCGAGGAGACGGTCAGCGTCGAGACTGACGCGAGCGTCCAGTTGGGCCAACAAGTCACGCTCCGGGGCCACCGCGAGGGTGATCGACTGGAGGCCGACGAGATCATCTAAGTGTCGGCCGAAACAGACCTACAGGAACCACAATGAGGAAACCCTTAAGCCGACATCGGCCCCGATGTGGCGTATGAGCGTCGAGTTACCGTTTACGCCGGTGGATTCGATCATCCGTCGAAACGCCGGCTCGCTTCGGGTCGGGTCGGACGCAACCGAAGCACTGACCCAGCGAATTCAGGATCGGGGGGCTGCGCTGGCGGTCGGGGCGGCTGAACAGGCGACCGCCGACGGGCGAAAGACGTTGATGGCGGGGGATTTCGGGGTCGAGGACGTCCCAGATCCCGATAGCCTGGAGTTGCCGATCGCGCCCGTCGACCGGATCGCACGCCTCGATATCGACGACCGCTATCGGGTGGCGATGGACGCCCGCGTCGCGCTGGCGTCGCTCCTCGAAGACGAGGCCGATACCGTCGCCGCTGCGGCTGCGCTGCTGGCCCACCACGCCGGACGCCGCACCGTTAAGGGTGAGGACATCGAAGCCTACGACGAACTCAGGCCGTACTTTGAATGAGGTTTGGCTACCGCGACATCTGCCTCGAACACGACACCGGCGCGCGCCACCCGGAGAGCCCCGACCGTCTGCGGGCGATCAAGCGCGCGCTCTCGAAGTGCCATAGCGTCGAGTACGTCGCGGCCGACCCCGCGGGCGAGGGCGCAGTGTTCGCGGTTCACGACGCCAATTACGTCGAGGAGATCCGTGAGTTCTGTGCCGACGGCGGCGGCCACTGGGACGCAGATACCGTCGCCGTCGAGGAGACCTGGGACGCCGCCCTCGCCGCGGCCGGACTGGCACAGTGGGCTGCCGACGCCGCCCTCGACGGTTCCGACGGCCGACAGACGCCGTTCGCGCTCGGCCGGCCCCCGGGCCATCACGCCGTCGAGGACGACGCGATGGGCTTTTGCTTCATCAACAACGTCGCCGTCGCCGCCCAGCACGCGCTCGATGTCGGCGACGCCGACCGCGTGGCGATCCTCGACTGGGACGTCCACCACGGCAACGGCACGCAGGACATCTTCTACGACCGCGGAGACGTCTTCTACACCTCGATCCACGAGGAAGGACTGTATCCCGGTACTGGCGCACTCGGCGAGACAGGCGAGGGCGACGGCGAGATGACGACGTTGAACGTCCCGTTCCCACCCGGCTGTGGCGACGCCGAGTACATGGCAGCTCTCGAAGAGGTGGTTGGCCCCACCATCGAGGATTTCGATCCCGACCTCCTGCTCGTCAGTGCCGGCTTCGACGCCCACGAACACGATCCGATTTCCCGGATGGTCGTCACGACCGACGGCTACGGGCTCCAGACGGCGTACCTCCGGGATCTCTGTGACCGTATCGACGCTGGCCTCGGGTTCGTCCTCGAAGGCGGATACGGGCTGGAGACACTCTCTGACGGCGTGAAGATGGTCCACGAGGTCTTCGACGGCCACGAACCGCACGCCCACGACTGGACCGTCAACGACAGCGGTCGCTCGGTCATTGACAATCTCAAAGACGAGGGGTTCCCATCGATCGAACCCGTCGATCACACCGAAGACGAGGTCGAAGACGACGAGAGCGAAGACGATTCCTAATACTGCCGTGTTCAGTTTGCGGCCTGTTCGCCGCCCAATACGTACTCGCGAGTGATCTCGACCATCGACTTGCGGTAGTCACTGGCGTCGGGGTCTGGATCGAGCGCCCGAAAGTGGTGTTTGAAGTTCTCGAAGCCGACGTCGGGAGCGTCCCGGGCGGCCACGCTAGCGAGTTCGTAGATACGGTGGTCGCGGTCGAGGAGGTCGTGGCGCTCACACAGTGCCAGCGCGAACGCGGCGTTGACTGCGGTGATGTCGGGGTCGGCGGCCGGTGTCAGTCGGTCCCCGGCTGGGGAGGGATCCGCCGGCCGGTCGGCGACCGCCGCAGCCAGCGTCGACTCGAAGAATCGGACGAGCTTTTCGGTCGGTGCGAGTCCGATCCAGAGGTCGTCGGCGTAGATGTCTTTGACGTGATTGGCGATCTGGTAGCAATGGGTGACCTTCCGTCGCTCGACGCTTCGTCCTGTGAACGCCAGGAAGAGCACCTCCTCGAGTGACTGGACGTGCGAGGGGTGGCCGTCCTCGTAGTGGCGCATGTGGGCGAACTCGTGCAGTGCGAGTTCGCGGGCCATCGCACTCGTGGCCGCCTGCCGTGGGATGACCAGCCGATGTGTCTCGTCGTCGTGGCTCACCCGTGTCCGCTCGTCGGGATCGTCCCTGATCTCCACGTGGACTCGCCGCTGGAGGTCGTGTTCGGTCTCGAAGAGGCTCGCCGCACCGAGGAACGGTTCTGCCGGGCCGTCGCCTGTGACCCGCATGTTCATGTGTGTTGTTCACACGGAACGGGGACGTATGACTGTTTTGGCGCGGATCACATGCTGACGGTCGCTCTCGTTCGAGTCTCGCTGTTCGCGTGCTAATCGCACGCTCACGCGGAAACAACAAGAGACGCTTCACTCCGTTCGCGTCGAAACACCGTTGGAGACTCCCTTCCGGTCGTCTCCAACGATCTTCCATGTTCGTGCGTCTGAATGACGCACTCACATGGAAACACCGAAAGATCGCTCCCTGAAGGTCGCTCTCTTTCGAGCTTCGCCGTTCGCGTGCTAATCGCACGCTCACGGCGAAACACCGGAAGTCCGCTCGACAGGCTCGCTTCCTTCCGAGCTTCCGCGTTCGCGTGTCTCTAACACGCTCACGCGGAAACACTACCCTTTTGACCCTCCTTCCGGTAGAGACGCGCATAATGGGCCGACGCAAGAAAATTGTCCAGGAATGTGAGACACTGATGGACAAGCCGGAGAACATCCGGAACATCGCCATCGCTGCTCACGTCGACCACGGGAAGACGACGCTGACAGACAACCTCCTCGCCGGTGCCGGCATGATCGCCGACGAAGGCGAGGCGACGAAGTTGATGATGGACACTGAAGAGGACGAACAGGAACGCGGAATCACCATCGACGCGGCCAACGTCTCGATGACTCACGAGTACGAGGACACCAACCACCTCATCAACCTCATCGACACGCCCGGCCACGTCGACTTCGGCGGGGACGTCACGCGAGCGATGCGCGCCGTCGACGGCGCGCTCGTGGTCGTCGACGCCGTCGAGGGTGCGATGCCCCAGACCGAGACGGTCCTCCGACAGGCACTCCGTGAGGGCGTGAAACCGACCCTGTTCATCAACAAGGTCGACCGCCTCATCTCGGAGCTTCAGGAAGGGCCCGAGGAGATGCAGGAGCGTCTCCTGGCCGTGATCCGCGACGTGAACGAACTCATCCGCGGGATGACCGAGGAGATGGACGACATCGAAGACTGGACCGTCTCCGTCGAAGATGGAACTGTTGGCTTCGGGTCTGCACTCTACAAGTGGGGCGTCTCGATGCCCTCGATGCAGCGCACCGGGATGGACTTCGGCGAAATCATGGAGCTTGAACGCGCCGACAAGCGCCAGGAACTCCACGAGCGCACGCCGCTTTCCGACGTCGTGCTCGACATGGTCTGTGAGCACTTCCCGAACCCCATCGACGCCCAGCCGATGCGCGTCCCGCGCATCTGGCGTGGCGACGACGAGTCCGAGTTGGCCGAGGACATGCGCCTCGTCGACGAGGACGGCGAAGTCGTGCTGATGGTCACCGACATCGGCATCGACCCGCACGCTGGCGAGATCGCTGCCGGTCGTGTCTTCTCCGGAACCCTCGAAAAGGGCCAGGAGCTGTACGTCTCCGGGACTGCGGGCAAAAACCGCGTCCAGAGCGTCGGCATCTACATGGGCGGCGAACGCGAGGAAGTGGAGAAAGTCCCCGCCGGGAACATCGCCGCCGTCACCGGCCTCAAGGACGCTATCGCGGGATCCACGGTGTCCAGCACCGAGATGACGCCGTTCGAGTCCATCGAGCACATCTCGGAGCCCGTCATCACCAAATCCGTCGAGGCCCAGTCGATGGACGACCTGCCCAAACTCATCCAGACGCTCCAGCAGGTCGCCAAGGAAGACCCGACGATCCAGATCGAGATCAACGAGGACACTGGCGAGCACCTCATCTCCGGCCAGGGTGAGCTCCACCTGGAGGTCATCGGCCAGCGCATCGAGCGCAACCAGGGGATCCCGATCACGACTGGTGAACCGATCGTCGTCTACCGCGAGGCACCCCAGACCTCCTCCCGCGAGGTCGAGGGAATCTCGCCGAACCGACACAACCGCTTCTACATCACTGTCGAACCCCTCGACGAGGACATCGTCGAGACGATCAAGATGGGCGAGGCCTCCATGGACATGCCCGAACTCGAACGGCGTGAAGCCCTGCAGGACGCCGGCCTCGACAAGGACACCTCCCAGGAAGTCGAGCACATCCACGGGACCAACATCTTCATCGACGACACGAAGGGTATCCAGCACCTCAACGAGACGATGGAGCTCGTCATCGAAGGGCTCGAAGAGGCCCTCAACGACGGCCCACTGGCCAACGAGCCGGTCCAGGGCTCGCTCATCCGCCTGCACGACGCCCGCCTCCACGAGGACGCCATCCACCGCGGTCCCGCCCAGGTCATCCCGGCCGTCCGCCAGGCCGTCCACAACGCCCTGATGGACGCCGAGATCCGCCTGCTCGAACCGATTCAGGACGTCCGTATCGACGTCCCCAACGAGCACATGGGTGCCGCGAGCGGTGAGATCCAGGGCCGCCGTGGCCGCGTCGACGACATGTACCAGGAAGGCGACCTCATGGTCGTCGAGGGCATCGCGCCGGTCGACGAGATGATCGGCTTCTCCAGTGACATCCGCTCCGCCACTGAGGGTCGTGCCTCCTGGAACACCGAGAACGCCGGCTTCCGCGTCATGGCCGACAATCTCCAGCCGGAGAAGATCTCCGAGATCCGCGAGCGCAAGGGCATGAAGCAGGAACTGCCCGAGATGATCAATTACTTCTAAACCACTTTTTACTGCGTCGGGTGTCCTCGCGCGCCTTCGGCGCGCTGTGGGCACCGCTCCTTGCAAAAACGTTGGGAAAAAGGACCTTCGCGCTCACTTCGTTCGCGCGAAGTGAAACGCGGCCGCAGGCCGCGTATGCTGGACGCCTATCGCCAGCAGATTACTGTTTCATCCATCGAACTCGTCTTCGAACCAGAACGTACCGTCGCGCTGGACGACTTCGCCGTCGAGTTCGATATAGCTGTCCTCGCTCATGTCGGCGATCATGTCGACGTGTACAGCAGACGAGTTCTGTTCGTTGTCCTCACCCACCGTCTCGGGATAGGCCCGGCCGACGGCCATGTGAACGGTGTCGCCCATCTTCTCGTCGAAGAGGATATTGCGGGTGAAGCGATCGATGTCGCGGTTCATCCCGATCCCGAGTTCACCCAGATAGCGTGCGCCGTCGTCGGTGTCGAGGATGTTCGTCAGGTAGTCCTCGTTCTTTTCTGCGGAGTGGTCGACGACTTTCCCGTCCTCGAAGACCAGCTGTGCGCCCGCGATCTCGTGGCCCTCGTGGTAGATCGGGATGTCGAAATACGCCTCGCCCTCGACGCTGTACTTCTTCGGCGCGGTGAAGACCTCGCCGCCGGGGAGGTTGGCCTCGCCGTAGTCGTTGAGGGTTTTGTTTCCTTCGACGGACATCGTCACGTCGAGGGTGTCTCCGGAGACGAGGCGGACCTCCTCGGCCTCAGTCAGCCGGTCGGCCATCTCCTGTTGGTGCTCGCGCACGGCGTCCCAGTCTTTGAGGATGGCGTCCCAGACGAAGTTCTCGTACTCCTCGGTGGCCATCTCTGCAACCTGGGCGTTGGCCGGGGCGGGGTAGAGCGTGAGATTCCAGGGTTTGTTCAGGCGCGTCTCCCGGACCGGCTCGTAGGCTCGTTCGTAGTCGGCCTTGGTCTCGGTGTCGACGTCGCTCAGCTGGGTTTCGTTGTCGCTGCCCTTGATCGCGATGTAGGCGTCCATCGCCTCGTAGAGCGCGCCGGTGTGCTCGGGCGTCTCGAACTCGCCGTCGTAGTTGTTGAGGTACGCACGACGGAAGCGCTGGCCGAGTCGCTCCTGGATCACCAGTGGGTGGCCACCGACGCCGGCGATGGCCTCGACGAGCGCCGTCGTCAGGTCTTCGGCGACCGGGTGTGCGTCGATGACGACGTTATCGCCGTCGCTACAGTCGATGGAGTGGTTGACGATGATCTCGGCGTGTTCACGGATTCGAGGGTCCATATCCTCACCCTCGGGCGGCGTGGACTAAGCTACTTTCGCCCGCCCGGGATGCGCAACCTCTTTTCCAGTCACGTCCTATCCCGGCCCATGGACTGGGAGATTCGCGTCGGTCGTTCGGCGTCGATCTACGAGGATGCCCTCACGGTTCGCAAGCGGGTCTTCGTCGAGGAACAGGGCGTCGACCCCGAGATCGAGGTCGACGAACACGACGAGACGGCGATCCACCTCGCAGCGGCCGATGCAAGCGGCGCGCCCGTCGGTGCAGGACGGTTTCGCACGCTCGACGACCGGACGGGCAAAGTCGAGCGGATCGCGGTCCTCTCGGAGTGCCGTGGTGAAGGACTCGGGCGTGCGATCATGGCTCGAATCGAAGAGATTGCCCGCGAACAGGGTGTCGAGCGACTCGTCTTGCACTCACAGACGCGGGCCGCGCCGTTCTATGAGCGCGTCGGCTACGAGCAGGTCAGCGAGGAGTTCGAAGAAGCGGGGATTCCGCACGTCGAGATGCACAAGAGCCTCTGAGAGCCGGATCATTTTTCCTCCTCGACCGCACAGAAGTGTGTAATGGATGTCGAGGTGCCGGTGTCAGCTATCCAGTCCGACTTCGAGCAGTTGCGCCCGCGGGCGGCTGCTTCGGACGGCGGGCCTCTCTTTCGCGGGACCCACCAGTACGGCTACGCCACGATCGAGCGAACCTACTACCTCTCGGAGGGTGTGCTCGCAGTCGAGACTGCCTACGTCGACGGCGAGGAAACGCTGACGACCGTCGACGAGTGCTGGCTGCTCGAAGACGATGGCCGTCGAGTCCGCCATACCGGCCAGGAACTGGAGCCATTTTGCCACGATCACCACTACCGCAATCGCGGAACTGACATCGAGTTCTGTCTCGACGGAACAGCCGCTGACGGACGGGATCCGATCCCCGACGCCGAGATTGTCTCGACCTTCCAGCCAGCGACTGCTGTCGAGATTGAAGACGGCGCAGCACTGCAGTACGAGGGCGTCCACGAAGCGGACGACGCACGCGTCGAGCGTGACTTCTTCTGCAGCGAGTCCGAGGGCTACCTCAGGATCCAAACGCGGTACGTCTGGGACGGCGAGCACCTGGGCAGTGTCGAGGAATCCGAGCAGCTACTCGACGGCGGTGCGTTCGTCGCCACGACGGGCGAGCCAGTCGACGCGTTCTGTCGCCGAACCCACCTCGTCGATCCCGAAGCCGATATCCGCTACTGTGCCCGTCTCGTCCGCGCGGACAGGGCCTCGCCAGGTACTGAGGACGCCTATAGGGAGTAGCGTAGCAATCCATCGATTTCGCCGGGGAGATCGACTCCCGGCTCCCGGCCGGAGTGGGAACGTCTCCGACCGCCTACGCTACTCCCTATCATCCATCCAGTCGGGATCGGTTCGAGGCGGACTGAAGATGTCGATTCCGTCGACCGGGACGTCGCTCCTGTTTTCGGCTTCGTGGGCGACGCCGCCGGGGATGACGTAGGACTCGCCGGGACTGATGACGAACTCCTCGCCGTCGATGACGAACGTAAACGTGCCGCGCGTGACGTAGCCAGCCTGTTCGTGGGGGTGGCTGTGCTCGGGGACGGTCGCGCCGGGTTCGATGTGGAAATGCTGGACACTCATCGATTCGCCCGCGCCGAGCTGTGTCAGGTGGACGCCCTCGACGACCTCGACCGTCTCGCCGTCGGCTGGTGCGGCTGTCTCCATGTCCGGATCGACTGCCGGCACGGACTTAAGCGATGGGCCGACGCTACATTCTTCACGCTGGCTGCGTACCCTCGACTATGTACGCCGTCGTGGGGTGTAGCGATTGCAGCGCGCTCTGGGTCGTCGAGGGACGCCCCGAGACCACGCAGTGCCCACGCTGTGGCAGTCGCAAACAGTTCGCCCGACTCAAACAGTTCGTCTCGACCGACGACCCCGACCACGCAAAACAGGTCCGGGCCGCCCTGCTCGCAAAGCGCCAGGATCTCGATGACGCCTTTGCCGACCTCGACGACTTCGCGACGATGGAGACCTACCTCGACGAGGCGGGGATCGACGACGCCGATTACCTCGAAGCCAGTGGCATCGATCCCGACTCGACGGCCGCGGCCGGTGAGCGAGCCAGCCAGGGACGCGGCGGATCGCGAAGCCGCCGGGAAGTCGTCGAGGACGCGCTGGCCGACCTCGACGAGCCGACGACCGACGAGATCGTCGCTTACGCGTCCGATCACGGTGTCGACCCCGACTACGCCGAACGCGCGCTCGAAAAGCTCGTCCGGGCCGGCACGGTTTCGGAGTCCCGCGGGACGTATCGGTTGTTGTGATGACCGGTTCGACTCCGGGCGTCTGGGGACAGCCGGCAGTATCAAATGGTTTCGCGACGAAGCATCGACAATGGCGTCGACCCTCCCAGAAAGTCGTCGCGAGTTCCTTCTCGGTGTCGGTGCAGCAGTCGGTAGTCTCGTACTCGGGCTGGCGCTGGTTGGTCTCGTCGTCACCGACAGCCTCGAACTGCTCTCGGAGACGCTGGTTGTGGCCGTTCTAGTGGTCAGTGCGTTCGCATACGGCGTCGGTGGTCTCTACGATATCGTCGCGCTGGGGATTCCAAAACGGGGTGTTGCACACCTCGTGACCGGCGCGGCGATCGTCCTGGCGTTGCTCGCGCCCTACGGTGCCACCGAGCAGCTGTTCGTCGCCGCCGGTGCGCTCGCGTTGCTGGCCAGCGGTGGGTATCACGCTGCACTCGCCGCGGGCGTTCTCTCGGCGACCGAGGAACCCGCAGCGGAGCTCGACGGCGACGGCAAAGCGGGGTAGAAATCGCCATCCTCAAGCGAGTGGCTCGCGAGCACACGACCGATGAGTGCCTCGAACCAGCGGGTGTGGCTCGATCTGTTGAGCAGCCTCTTCGGCGTTTTCGCGGGCCTTGTCGTCATGGCCAACGGCTTCGTCGGGCCGCTCACTGTCGGTGGCGCGGATCTCGGCGTCGCGGCGATGGGACTGCTCGGCGCGGGCTTTGCTGGCGTCGGCATCGGTCATCTCCGGATCGAGGACACCCACCGGGGAATGGGCGAGATTCTCGCTGGTGTGGGTGCGATCTTTCTCGGCATCTCCTATCTCGTCACGCCGGCACTGGTCCCCTTTGCCATTGGCGTCCTCGGGATCGGTGCTGGGGGTCTGATTGTCCTTGCCGAAAGTTTCGGATTCGTGGGCGAGGAGTGACTCCGGTCAACGGCCGTGTTCTGCGTGGGCACTGGCGAGATGCCTCCCAGCCAGCGCACCCAGCAACGAGAGTTCGCCCGCGAGCGCACCGGCGGCGATCACCTCTGCGAGCGCGTCGCCGTTCGATCCCGCCGGATCGCCACCGCCCGCGACACCGAGCAGCTTCAGGGCCTCGGTCTGCGTCGGGAGTTTCGTCCCGCCACCGACAGTCCCCGACGCGAGTGAGGGCAGCGTTACCGAGACGTAGAGGCCATCCTCTCGGGCCTCGACGCTGGTGATTGCGTTCGCGCCCTCGACGACCTGCGCGATGTCCTGCCCCGTCGCGAGAAACGCTGCAGCGACGACGTTTGCGACGTGTGCGTTGAACCCGAAACTGACGGCCTTGGCGCTGCCGATCAGGTTCTTGCGCGTGTTCACTTCGGCGATGGCTTCGGCAGTCGTGCCGAAGCGGGCCTCGATGACGTCGTTCGGGATGACCACATCGGCGGCCACGGATCGACCCCGGCCCTGAATCGCGTTGATCGCGGCGGGCTTTTTGTCGGTACAGAGGTTGCCCGAGACGGCCACGAGCGAGGCCGGTGTCTCCTCCTCGACGACCTCGGCGGCCGCCCGCGTGGCGATGGTGGCCATGTTCATCCCCATCGCGTCCTTGGTATCGTAGGAAAACCGCAGGAAGACGCTGTCTCCGACGACGTATGGTGTGACCTCCTGGAGTTCACCGTGGCTGGTGGTCGATTCGGCCGCGCCGGCCAGCTCGTCGAAACTGGCTCTGACCCAGTCGGCGACCGCTGCAGCCTCCTCGACGTTCGCAACCGAGAAGACGGGTGCGCGAGTCATCCCACGTTTCAGAATCTGGGCGTCCGCGCCGCCGGCGTCACGAATCGCGGCCGCACCGCGGTTGACGCTGGCGACGAGCGCACCCTCGGTGGTCGCGAGCGGAAGATAGAAATCGTCGCTTGTGGCCTCACCGTCGACCGGTAGCGGGCCGGCGATTCCGAGTGGGATCTGGGCTGCACCGACCATGTTCTCGATATTTGCGTCGGCCAGTGCGGCGTCGAAGGAATAGTCGCCGACAGTGTCGAGGTCGATACCCACTTCCGAGGCCAGGAGACGTCGACGGGCCGCAGCGGCCGTCGCGGCGTCGGCGTGGTCTTCGAGTTCGTACAGCCGGAGATCGCCGTCCCGGACGCGTGCTGCGAGGGTCGCGGCGTCGGTCATACTGGATCCAGGTCGGCGAGATGCCTAACAGTTACTGGTCGAACTGTCCCGTCTTCGTGAGACGTCCGGTGACACCTCTCGACCCCCCAAAGAGTCATGTCAGATACGGATGTCGGGACAATCGATAGGTAGGGTCGGAAGTGCCACCCGAAAGTAACCACCGCGGGGAAACACGAGTGCGTGCTCCCCAATCTGTGAGGGGTTTCTTGATCTAGCGCCCGTGTTCTTCGTGTGCGCTGGCGAGATGTCGCCCTGCGAGCGCACCCAGCAACGAGAGTTCGCCGGCCAGGCCGGCGCTGGCGATGACCTCTGCAAGAGCGTTGCCGTTCGTACCGACAGGATCGCCGCCACCCGTGAGGCCGAGGACGTCCAGCGCCTCGGACTGGGTTGGCAGACCGGTCCCGCCGCCGACAGTTCCGACCGGCAACGAGGAGAAGGTCACGGAGGCGTAGAGGCCGTCGTCGCGGGCTTCGACGCTGGTGATCGCGTTCGAGCCGTCGACGACGTGGGCCTCGTCCTGGCCCAGCGCGAGGAACGCCGCGCCGAGGATGTTGGCGACGTGGGCGTTGAATCCGAGTGCCCCGGCTTTCGCGCTCCCGACGAGGTTCTTCCGGGTATTCACTTCGGCGATGGCTTCTGCAGTGGTCCCGAACCGATCTTCCACCACATCGCTCGGCAGGAAGACGTCGGCAGCGACGGTGTATCCACGGCCCTCGACGGCGTTGATAGCGGCAGGCTTCTTGTCGTTACAGAGGTTGCCCGAGACCGCGACCAGCGAGGCTGGGGTCTCGGCTTCGACCAGCTCGGCGACCGACCGGGAGGCGATGGTCACCATGTTCATCCCCATCGCGTCGCCGGTGTCGTAGTGCAGCCGGAGGAAGACGTTGTCGCCGACGACGTACGGCACCACTTTCTGGTACTCGATGTGGGGGTCGGTGTCGTTGGCGACATCCTTGATCTGGTCCTCGTTGTCCTCGACCCACTCGACGACCGCTGCGGCCTCTTTGACATCTGCAACGGAGAAGACGGGTGCGCGTGTGATCCCGTACTTCAGTACCTCGGCGTTGGCACCGCCGGCGTCGCGGATGGCGGCCATTCCGCGGTTGACGCTGGCGACCAGCGCACCCTCTGTCGTCGCGAGGGGGACGTAGAAGTCGTCGTCGGCCGCCGAGCCGTCGATCGGGATCGGGCCGGCGACACCCATCGGAATCTGGGCGGCCCCGATCATGTTCTCGATGTTCGGATCGGCGCGCTCGGCCGGGAACGAGAAGTCCGCGACAGTGTCGAGGTCGGCGTCGGTCTCCTCTTTCAGCAACTGTCGGCGTGCCGCGGCAGCCGTCTCAGGGTCGGCGTGATCCTGGAGTTCGTACAGGCGGAGGTCGCCCGATTTGACGCGATCTGCGAGATCTTGTGCACTCGGCATGCCAGCAGGTGACAGCCCCGCCACCCTAAGCGTTGCTCTTGGCGATGCAGATTTCTGGTTGGGAGTCGATCAAATCCTATGGAACCGCGAACCTACCTGCGCCTCGAAGGACTGACCGTCTTCGCCGGTGCGCTCGCCCTCTATTTCACACTTGCGGGCCCGTGGTGGCTGCTGGCCGCGGTGGCGTCGACGCCGATGTCTCATGGCAGTCTTGCTGGCGTTGATCTGGGCCGGTCACATCGGGGCTGATCGCGCGGTCGGCTACGGACTGAAATATACGAGCGGCTTTACAGAAACCCCATCTTACGACACAGCCCGCGCGGTTGGATGCGCTGACCGAAGACTAGCCCACGGCCAGCTTCAAGTCCGTCACGCTCCACCAGCCAGACATGAACGACGACGCCGGAATCTATGCACGCGAATCAGCTCTCCTCGACCGTTACGTTCAGGTCGGCGTCGCGGGAGAGCGCGTCCTCGCCGTCTCGTTTCCCAAAACCCCGGACTCCGAGGCGGGAACGGATCACCCGATGCTCGACCGGATCGACACGTATCTAGACGGGGCGGACGACGACTTCGACGACGTGACGGTCGCGCTCACGGTTCCGACTGATCAGCGGAACGTTCTCGAAACTGTCCGAGAGATTCCCTACGGCGAGCAGGTCAGCGTCGAGCAACTGACGCGGATGACACCCGGGCTCGACCCAGAGGACGATGCTGATCGGCGACTCGTCCGTACTGCCTTGGAAGCCAACCCCGCACCGTTGTTGATCCCTGATCATCGCGTCCGTGACGGTCCCAGCGGCGCACCCTCCGGCGTCGTCCAGCAACTCAGGACGATCGAGGGGCTCTAGCCATCCAGGCCCAGTCCCTCGTGGACGACGAATTCGAGAGCGTTGACGAGGTAGTGAGCGACGATCACCGTCAGGAGACTCCCGGTGAGCACGTACGCCGTCGCCAGCACGAATCCCAATATACCAGTGACGACGATACCGGCCCGGCCCTGTGCGCCGTGCCCCATCGCGAACCCAAAGGACGAGACGACGGCCATCGTCCACGGCGAGACGTCGAGGCCGGCAGCGACGACACCGATGGCCGCGCCACGAAACACTAATTCTTCGACGCCAGCGATCACCGGCAGGACGAGCCCGAGCAGGACGACCCAGCCACCCGGCGTCGCTGGGGCGAGGAGTTCCCGCAGCCCTTCGTCGTACTCGACACCGGCTGCGTCGACCACTCGACTCCCGGATTCGCTCGCCACCCACAGGCCGACCCCGAGTCCGACGCCCCACCCGAGATTCCCGAGCGTGAGCGCGTCACCCCCGAGGCCGAACGCCCACGCCGGGATGGTGAAGGCAATCGCGCCGCCGACCAGCACGACACCGAACAGCCCCTGCGTGACGGCGACGTTCGCGAGCAGCGCCCCAGTCGAAACTGATTGGACACTCCCTGGAGATGCCGAGGCCGACGTCGAGACTGACTGCGGGGTCGGGCCAACCGAGGGATCGACGCCCGCGGGCGTGACCTGCTCGGAGAGCGGTCGCTGTTCGGTGATAAGTTGCTGGGAGAGCCACGCGAGACCGAGAAACGCGGTCAGAACGAGGCCAGTGAGCCCGACGAAGGCGGCCCACTGGGGGGCCATCTAGTTGGGGCTTGGCGAGCCGCTGTGACCGACCTGTCGATCGAGGGCCTGGCCCGTGATGGATTTGAGGCGGTCGACCAGCGAGTCCTTCTCCGGTTCGCCCGCGAGGGCGACTTCCAGCACTTCGGAGAGGTGCTGGACCGGGATGATCTCGATCTGATTTTTGTACTCGTCTTCGATCATCACGTCCTGTTCGTTGGCGGCTGGGATGATGACCCGGTCGATGCCGGCCTTGGCGGCGGCTTCGATCTTGTGGGTCACGCCGCCGACGGGCAGCACGTCGCCCCGGACCGACAGCGAGCCGGTCATGGCGACGTCCTGCTCGATGGGGACGTCTTCGAGTGCGGAGATGACCGCGGTCGCCACAGTCACGGAGGCCGAATCGCCTTCGACGCCCTCGTAGGACTGGACGAACTGGATGTGGATGTCCTTCTCGGAGATGTCCTCGTCGGAGAACTTCTTGATGATCGCAGAGACGTTCTGGACGGCTTCCTCGGCGATCTCCTGGAGCTTCCCGGTCGCGATGACCTGGCCGGGGCCCTGGCTGGGCGTGACTTCGGCCATGACGGGCATGACGATCCCCGAGTCCTCGCCCATGACGGCGAGACCGTTGACGCGGCCGATCACGCTGCCTTCACTGACGGTCAGCTCGTAGTCCTTGCGGCGTTCGATGTAGTTGTCCGCGAGCTGTTGCTCGATCGAACGCGAGCGGCGTTTGGCCTGCAAAACGTCCTCGCGAGTGGTGTACTCCTTGTCTTCGGCACGGGCGATGTCACCCGAGACTCGGACCAGACCACCCAGGTCACGCAGTTTGAGGGTGAGGTGTCCCTTCCGCCCGGCGCGACGGCGAGCTTCGAGGATGACTTCCTCGACGGCCTCCTCGGTGAAGTGAGGCAAGCGGCCGTCTTTCTCGACTTCCTGGGCGACGAAGCGTGCGTACTTGCGGCGCATCTCCGCTTCGTCTTCGATGGTATCGTCCATGTACACCTCGTACCCGTAGCCCTTGATCCGCGAGCGCAGGGCGGGGTGCATGTTCTCCATCGCGTCGAGGTTCCCGGCTGCGACCATGATGAAGTCCGTCGGGACGGGCTCGGTCTGGACCATCGCGCCCGAGGAGCGCTCGGACTGGCCCGTAATCGAGAACTCGCCTTCCTGGATCGCGGTCATCAGCTTCTGCTGGGAGCGGACGTCGAGCGTGTTGATCTCGTCGATGAACAGCACGCCCTTGTTGGCTTTGTGGATCGCCCCGGCTTCGACGCGGTCGTGGCTCGGGGTCTCCATCCCGCCTGACTGGAAGGGGTCGTGGCGGACGTCGCCCAGCATCGCACCGGCGTGCGCACCGGTCGCGTCCTCGAAGGGCGCAGTCTGCTGGCTGGAGTGGTTGACGAGTAGATTGGGAATCATTGCGTCGCTCCCGCGGGCACCGTAGCGGAAGGCGAGATAGATGATCCCGGCCGCGAGGATGCCAAGCAAGAGGCTTTCGGCGAAAAACAGCGCGTAGCCGATAACGATCGCGATGATGATCCACATCAGGAACGAACGCATCTGATTGCGCTTGCGCGCCTCTTCTTTGTGGGCGTCGACGATCTGCTCGCCCTTGCCTGCGGGAACGGTCCGAACTTTCGGCTCGTTGCCGTCGTCCGGGTTGTGATAGACCAGCACGTCCTGCAGGTCTTCCTTGGGCAACAACTGGGACATCGCTTTGGCGAGCATCGATTTCCCGGTCCCGGGCGAGCCGATCATCATCACGTGACGGCGCTGTTTGGCCGCCTTCTTGACGATGTCTCGAGCGTGGTCCTGACCGATCACCTGATCGACCAGTCTGTCGGGGACCTCGATGTCCTCGGTCGTTTTGACGTCGAGACCGCCGAGGATGTCTTCCTCGTCACCCTCGAACGACGTTTCGCCGTCGACAGTGACGTCGCTGCCGAGGTCGTCACCGGCCTCGGCGGGCGGACTCTCCTCTTCGTCGGTGTCGAGGGCGGCCTCACCGTCGGTGGCGGGATCCGATTCACCGTCGGTGGCGGGGTCCGATTCACCGTCGATAGCCGAATCGGCCTCGGCGGCTGTGTCGCTGTCGTCGAGGAGCCCTTCGATGGTTGGCTCCTCGGCCGCACCCGCAGTGTCTTCACCGCCGCCGTTGGTCGCCGGCGGAGACGATTGGGCCTCCTCGTCCGTGACGGCCCGCTCTGACTCGCTGTCAGCCGACGTGGCCATCTCGTCCCGGTCGGCGTCGGGGGTGTCGTCGGTATCGTTGTGGTCGCTCATTCTAGTCGGTTCTGTGCCCGATTCTCAGGGTCTGTCGACTGATATACTTTCTCCCCTCTCCCGGTATTCGTACTGCGGTCTCAGTGGCCCATACCCCTCTCAAATACCCGAAAATAGGTTCTCTGCGTCGATTGAAGAGCTGCAACGACTGACGGCTGCGGACACAGCGTCTTTATGAAAATTGGGTCCGAGGACGACACTAGAGCAATGACTCGCGGGTTCTATATCGGGCGCTTCCAGCCGTACCACGACGGTCATCACGCGATGATCGAACAGATCGCCAGCGAGGTCGAGGAACTCGTCGTCGGGATCGGCAGTGCCGACGCCTCTCACACGGAGACGAACCCGTTCACGGCGGGCGAGCGAATCATGATGCTCACCAAGTCGATCGCCGAGATCGAGCGGGAACACGACCTCGTCACGTATGTCGTCCCCATCGTCGACATCGACCGCAACGCCGTCTGGGTCGGCCACGTCCAGAGTATGTGTCCCGAGTTCGACGTCGTCTATTCGAACAACCCGCTGGTCGTCCGGTTGTTCGAAGAGCGCGGTGTCGAGGTCCGCCAGTCGGAGATGTACGATCGCCGCCGTCTGGCGGGTACCGACATTCGACAGCGCATGGTCGAGGGCAGAGAGTGGGCAGACCGCGTTCCAGACCCCGTCGTCGACGTCATCGAGGAGTGCCACGGTCTTCAGCGTCTCAGAACTGTCGTCCAGGAGGATGTCGCCGATCGGTGGGAAGCCGCCGGGAACGAGCCGTAGCGGCCCCCGAAATTGAAGCCGTTGCCGTCCCAACTCGTGGTCGATGATCACCCTCAGCTCGGACTTCGGCTCGCCCTATCCCGCCGCAATGAAAGGCGTCATTCTTCAGCAGAGTGACGCTCGACTGGTCGACGTCGCCCACGACTTCCCCAGGCAGAACGTCGAGGCCGCGGCGTTCTGGCTGCGCGAAGTGCTCCCGCACTTTCCGCCGGCGGTCCATTGTGTCGTGGTCGATCCAGGGGTCGGTACCGAGCGGGCCGCGCTGGTGATCCGCGCCGGCGAGCATGCACTCGTGGGGCCGGACAACGGCGTGCTCGTCCCAGCAGCCCGGGAACTCGCCGCCGACATCGAAGTGCTCGAGATCGACTACGACGACCCCGGCAGCGTCACGTTCCACGGACGGGATGTCTTCGCGCCTGCGGCGGCGACGGTCCATGAGGCTGGTATCCCCGACTTCGAGACACGCGAGCAGTTCTCGCTCACCGAGGAGTACGCCGACCTGACGTTTCCGGAGCCGATCGAACGCGACGACGGGATCACGGGGAAAGCGCTCGTCGTCGACGGCTTCGGCAACGTGATCACGAACATCCCTGGCGCGTATCTGGACGATCACTTCGACGCGGACGTGACTGTCAACGGTGTCTGGGCACCCGCTCGCCGGACCTACGCCGAAGTCGACGCCGGGAGCCGGCTGGTGACTGTCGGCAGCCACGGCAACGTCGAACTCGCGGTCAACCAGGGCCGTGGCGACGAGCGCTTCTCGGTGAGTCCGGGGTCGCGAGTCCGACTGCGCTGGACCTGAGCAGTCTTTCCTCGTTCACCCAGCGGTGGTGACGTGCGGTCCACAGCGAGCACAGCCGCTGTCACAGGAGTGCATAGCTTTTCAGTGGCGAACGAACGCCCGGTGGGCCCCAGACCGTCGCCGAACGAACGGACGATCGACGGCTTCTATCGCCCCTTCGAGACGCGCCCGTACAGCCGGCGGGGGTCTCGACGGCCGAACTATACCGTTGGTGGTAGTACCAATCGAGAATTCATTGTCTGACGGTAGTTTATCTCTCTGGGGAACGGTGTCGATATCATGAGCAGCGAGCCACGAGAGTCGAACCCGGACGTCGAACAGGACGAACACACCGAGTCAGAGCATTCAGCGAATTCGCCCGCGCTGACGATCGCGCTTCCCGACGGGTGTGAAAGCGTCTCCGACGCCATCGTCACGAACAGGGAGATGCTGCGCGAACCCCAGGACAACGGACTCGCGACCGAGGAGGACATCACGCACCTTTCGGAGGCCATGGAGGGGCTCTCCACGAAAGTCGAGCGGGTCGACAACCAGCACGAGGAGAGCCGATCCGACGTCGACGAACTCCAGAATATCGTCGAGCAACAGCGCCAGCAGATCGACGAACAACTGCATCAGCTCGACCAGCAGCAGCAACAGATCGACGAGCTGCAGTCGATGGTCACCCAGCTCATGGACATTCTGGGGACCGACGCCGAGTGGGAGACGTTCGACGAGGCCTAATCGACGGCGGGAAGAGAATCGACGTTGATCGATCTCAGACGATCACGAGCGCCAGCGAGATCGCGCCGGCTGCGGCCAGTGGGATGGTGAGGTTGTCGTCAAGGACGTAGGTCACGATCACGGGCTTGATCCCGTCTGCGAGCATCGCCGCCGCACCGCCGACGACTGCTGCGACAGGGGTGACGAAAGGCAACGCGATGGCCGTACAGACGGCGAACATGATTCCCAAGACCGAGCCGCGTTTGCGGATCACCTCGAAGGTTCCTGGATCGCCGAGCACCTCCGAGTCGCCCGACCCGAGCAGCCCGCTGATCGGATCGCCGAGCGTGAGCATCAGAATCGAAGGGACTGCGATCGCGGGCTCGACGGCAGAGACGACGACCGTGACGCTGATGAGCGCCAGTGCGTAGCCAGCGAGGTTGTCCTGTTCGTACTCACGAGTGAGATGGTCGTAGATCCACCATTCCAGACCGACGATCAGCCGGATTACTTCGAGCCCAATTGCGAGGGCGCAGCCCGCGGCGACGGCGAGCTGGACGTGCTGCCAGGTGAGGACATCCGCGAGGTATGCCAGCGGGAGGAGGCTTCCGCTGGCGTGGACCACGCGGCGGGCTATCTCCGATTCCATCCCCTCGAGGACCCCGCGCACGGTTAGAGTTCGTCGAAGGTCAGGTCACCGTCACGCAGCGCCGTCAGCGTCTCGGTCAGTTTGTCGATCGAGACGCGGCGCTGGGCGGTCGTATCCCGTTCGCGCACGGTCACTGTCCCTTCCAGATCGGGATCGTCGCCGTCACCAAGCGTGTCGTAGTCGACGGTGACACAGAACGGCGTCCCGACCTCGTCCTGGCGGCGGTAGCGCCGGCCGATCGCACCCGAGTCGTCGTAGGTAACCGACAGCCCCGCAGCACGGAGGTCGTCGACGATCGCCCGGGCTTGCTCGGTGAGGCCATCCCGATCCATCAGCGGGAAGACGCCGACTGTGGTCGGCGCGACTTCCGGCGGGAGTTCGAGGAAGGTTCGCGCTTCGCCGTCGATCTCGTCTTCACGATAGCTGTGATCGAGCACCGTATAGAGCGCTCGGTCGATCCCAAGCGAGGGCTCGACGACGTGGGGTGTGATGTGCTCGCCGCTCTCGGTGACTTCCTCGACCGCGAAGCCGGTCTTTGCCACAGGCACGGTGTAAGACGCGCCGTCGACCTCGACGGTAACCTCGCCTCCCTCGAAGGCATTTGGATTGCGTTCGGCCAGCGCTTCGAGTGCGTCCGCGACTGCGGCGGCGTCGCCACCGAACTCCGGCCCGAGGTAGCTCATGTCCGGGTCGACCGTCGGCCGCTCGACGGTTACGGGGTCGTCGTACTGCTTGAAGATGGTGAACTCCTCGTCGGAGTGAGCCTCGTGTTTGGAGAGGTCGTAGTCGCCACGGTAGGCGAACCCAGCCAACTCGATCCAGTCACCATCGACCTCGGCCTCGGCGTCCCAGCAGTCTGCCGCGTAGTGAGCGAGTTCACCTGGAAGGTGCTGGCGAAAGCGGAACCGATCCATGTCGACGCCGATGGACTCGTACCACTGCGTTGCGATTCCGAGGTAGTAGCCGATCCAGGGATCTGCGACGACGTCCTGGTCGAGGACATCGCCGATCGTGGCTTCGACGATCTCGCCGTCGTCAGCTTCCTGCTCGCTCGCGGGATAGAACGGCGCTTGTACGTCTTCGACGTCCGAGATGTCGGGTTCGTCTTCCTCGGGGTCGACGAACAGTTCGAGTTCGGCCTGGGTAAACTCCCGAACGCGCAGCAGCGACTTCCGGGGGCTGATCTCGTTGCGGTAAGCCCGGCCGATCTGGGTCACACCGAAGGGCAACTGGTTGCGGGCGTATTCGGCCAACTGTGGGAACTCGACGAAGATTCCCTGGGCGGTCTCGGGCCGCAGATACCCCGGCGACGAGGACCCTGGCCCGATGGTCGTCTCGAACATGAGGTTGAAGTCCTGGATGGCCTGGCCTGCCAAGCCTGTGCCGCAGGTCGGGCAGACGAGTTCGTACTCGGCGACGATTTCTTCGACCTCTTCGATCGGGAGGGATTCGGCCTCCTCGATGTCGGTGTTGTCCTCGACGATGTGGTCCGCACGGTGAGACTCACCGCACTCGGGGCATTCGACGAGCATGTCGTCGAATCCGTCGAGGTGACCCGACGCTTCGAAGACGGGCTCGGGCATCACCGTCGGCGCGTCGACTTCCATGTTCCCTTCCTGAATCGTAAACCGCTCGCGCCAGGTGTCCTCGACGTTCCGTTTCAGCGCCGCACCCTGCGGACCGAACGTGTAGAATCCGGAGACGCCACCGTAGGCACCTGCGGACTGCAGGAAGAACCCGCGACGCTTGGCGAGTTCGACGACTGGATTGCCCGCACTCATATCAGCGCCTCCAGCAGGTCCATGTCCCGGACGATGCCTACGAGGGAATCGCCTGAAAGAAGCGGGATTTGCTCGATATCGTTGTTGAGCATCGTCTGCGCAGTTTCCTTGGCTGTCCGGCGCTTGTTCACCGTCAGCAGATCGGCGGTCATGAACTCGCTGACCGGTTCGGCCGGGATCTCGACGTTTCGGGTCGGCATGTAGCTGTTGCCGACAGCTTTGATGCCTTCCCACATCCACTCGTCGTCCTGGCCGGCGATGGATTCGCCGGTGTCGTCCTCGCCCTCGACGACGCGGGCGACTTCGATGATATCGACCTCGGTGAGCATTCCGCAGAGCTCGCCCTCGTCGTCCAGCACGACGCCGTAGGGCACGTCGGCGTGCGAGAGCTCGCGCTCGGCGACCGTCAGCGGCGTCCCGGCGTAGACGCAGTTGACGTCCCGACGCGCGAGGTCGCCGACCGGGGCGTCACCCTCGACTTTGCCTTCGGCGATCGCCCGGATGACGTCCGTGACAGTGATGATGCCTTCGAGTCTACCGTCGACGACCGGGACGCGGCGCTCGTTCTCCTCGATCATCAGGCGGGCGGCCTCCTGGATCGAAGCGTCGGCGGTGATCGTCGGGACTTCCTCGACCAGCAGCGCAAGCTGGTCCTCGTCCGGCTGGTCGATCAGCGCGTCGCGGGAGACGATCCCGCGAAACTCCTCGCCCCCGTCGGTCTCTTTGATGACCGGAACGGACGAGAACGTCCGCTCTTGCAGGTATTCGAGCACGTCGTCTCGGGTGCCGGGGATGTTCACCGTCACGACGTCCTCGCGTGGCGTCATGGCGTCTGCGACGTTCATATATGCCACTACTCCCGCCCCCACGTACTAAGACCTTACACATTGGCTGGGACAGTGGCTCATACTACCGATAATTTTTCAACTATTTGGTAAGTGTCTGACGCTAACCCGGCGCAGTCGTCCGATAGCGGCACGTTTATGTAGGAGTGATACAGATTAACAAGCATGTCGCAGGAGACGGAGACTGTCGCGGCAGTCGCTGAGGACGCCGAGGTCATGGCCTCGGTTGAACACGGTTCCACGGGCGACACGTTCATTCTCGCCGACATCACTCGCGACGACGCGTACGTAACACTGCCGCTGGAAGACGCTGCTGCGCTTCCGGAGTGGCGGTAGCGCTTCTCCGTCGGTTTTGCCAGAAGAACTGCTGCTCGTAGCGGATTGCTTCTCGCTACAGCGACGCGCCGTCGGCCCGGAGGACGACTGCGCTATCGACGTTGACGCCCCCACTTGCGGAGACGTCGCTATCGGTGAGTAGGTCGGTCGTTTCGACGCCGTCGGGAACTGAGACGGTCGTCTCTCCGTCTTCGAAGTGCAGGACGACCAGTACCTGGCCCTCTTCGCCCTGGCGGGCATAGGCGACGACTCCGCCTGGCTGGTCTTCGAGTTCGACCGGCTGGGTGTCGGCGGCCGAGGCCAGTTCCGGGACCGACTTGCGGGCAGTCACGAGGTTCTCGTAGTGGGTCTTGAGGTCCTCGTCGATACTGTCCCAGTTCATCGTCCCGCGCTGGTCGCCGACGCCAGTCTCCTGGCCGTAATAGATCATCGGCGCGCCCGGGAGCGTGAACGTCGCTGCGCCGGCAGCCATCTGGGAGGCCTTGTCACCGATCGACAGATACCGGGACATGTCGTGGTTCTCGACGTAGTTGAAGAACGTCGTGTGGTCTGGATACCCCATCGCGTCCCGGTCGTCGAGGACGTCGTTGACGGCACTCGCATCCTCCTCGCCGCGGCCGATGGCTCGCACCGTCTCGTTGAAACCGTAGTCGAAGTGGGCGTCGAACTGGGCTTCGGCGAAGTCGCTGTGCCACGGGACCGTTTCGTCCAGCAGCAAGAACTCCGGATCGCGGGTCTTCACACGGTCGCGGACGTTCTTCCAGAAGCTCCGGGGAACGCCCCAGGCCACGTCACAGCGGAAGCCGTCGACGACCCCTTGCCAGTGGTCGATCACGGCGAGCAGCCAGGACCGCAGCGCCAGTGAGTCGTAGTCGACGACTGGAATGCCCTGCCAGTAGGCGTAGGTCAGTGCCGTACTCCCGTACTGCCACTCGTAGAGCTGGCGGTAGAATTCCTGGCCGGCGTCGTCGGTGCCGGTCCCGAACTTCGCGGCCTGGAAGTACGGATGCTCGCGCGCGGTGTGGTTGATCACGAGGTCGAAGATGACCTTGATGTCGCGCTCGTGGCAGGCGTCGACCAGCGACTGGTAGTCTTCGTTGCTCCCCAGGTCCTCGGCGGCCTCGAAGTAATCGATGATATCGTAGCCGTGTGGGCCACCCGGCTGGGTCTCGTCGCGGTGACTGTGTGCGTCGAGCATGGGCGTCAGCCACAGCGCGTCGATCCCCAGTTCGTCGAGGTAGTCCAGTCGATCCTCGATAGTCTGGAAGGTTACGTCGTCGTCGAACCGACGGACGAAAATCTCGTAGATGACGGAATCTTCGACCCACGCCGGCGGGTCGTTGGGATGGGCCGTCGAGCCGTCGGACTCCAGCCGGACGTAGTCGGCGACGCTGTGGCGATCACCGACGGCGACGGCGTGGACGCGGACGGTGTCGGAAACGGCGTCGACGGGAACGGTCGCCGTGTGGCCGTCAATCGAGAGCGATCCCTCCAACGTATCGCGATCGTCGACGTAGAATTCGACGTCGAGATCGTCGACCGCGTTGTCGCCCTCGGGGCTGGGTTCGGCGTCGGCTTCGAGGACGAACTGATCGCCATCCTGCGTTGCGGTGAGCGTCACCCGGGGCTGGGGATCGTCCTGACTCTCTTCGGGGAAGGCTCTGACTGTGAGTTCGTGGGTCCCGTCTGGCGCGTCCAGTTCGAGCGTGTACTCACCCGGTACGTCCGGCTCGAAGTGGATGACCGAGGTATCGCCCGCGCTGGTGCTCGACCCGGACGGAGCATCGGCGACCGACCAACTGTAGTCGGCCTCGCGGTCGGGATCGAACGGTGCGAGGTCGCCGTCGACGCCCGAGAGTTCGACGTCCAGCGGCGAGAGGTTAGTGTTGGTTCCCGGGCCGTGCAACAATTCGCCCAGCGGTGTCGCCCCAACGCTGGTGAACCGCGGTGGGCCTGGATGGTGGGAACTGCGGACCTCGGCCTCGGGGAGATCGTCGGCACCGAGCAACTCTCCCGGGGGGACCGACGTCGTGGTTGTCGTCCCGTCAGTCGTGCCGTCGGTCGTCGGCGTGTCTGTCCCGTCTCCATCGTCGCCTGTACACCCGGCGAGCGCCCCGATTCCGGCGAACCCGGTGGCGGCGAGCAGCCGCCGTCGAGTCACCCACTCGGGAACATCGTCGTTGCCAGACTGTCCCATACCCGGCGGGATGTGGGTTGTATTGATAAGGATTAATATATGAGTCGTACTGCCGGCTGGACGTTCGTACCGACATTCGGCATCCCGGAGCGTGCCGATTTCTTGTTCCGTAGTACAGCCTGGCGTATCAGGCGCCGCCCAGCGTGATCGGATCAGTCTGAAACAGTTCGACGATCAGTCGCATGAGCACGGCTGCGGAGGTCGTCTCGGCGCTCCAGAGCGCGAGCTCCCGTTCGTCACCACCACGGTCGCTGACCATCCCGAGCAACAGCGTGTCGTCGTCGACCATCAACACTCGCGAGGTACTCGGCGGGATGTGCTCGTCCGGTTCGTGGATCGTCTGGACCTCCTTCTCTTCGAGTTCGTCAAGAAACGGCTGGCTGGTGCTCATCACGACCGGGACGACGCCGTCGTCGGTGGCCGACTCCAGTGCTGCGCGGATCTGGTCGTCGTACATCGGCTCGCGGGCGGCCCCGTAGAGGATACGGTCGTCGGCGTCAGCGATCAACTCCGCGACTCGCTGGGAGACGTTCTCGCGTCCCCGTATCGTCCACAGGGCCTCGCTGACCTCGCCGCCCTCGTCTTCGGCCCCCTGAACGTCGCCGAGGTAGCTGAACAATTCCCGCCCTGCGGCCTCGAACTGTTCGAGCAACCGCGTCTCGGCAGTCTCGATATCGACCGGCTCGTACACCGTCGGCCGGGTCTGCAGCGCCCGCAAGAGTTGTCGTTCTTCCAGTGATTCTGCGGCTCCGTACACCTGCGACCGGGGGACGTCTGTCACCTCAGCGACATCGCTCGCCGTTCCGTTCCCCAGCTTCTGCAGCCCCAGGAACACCCGAGCCTCGTAGGTCGTCAACCCGAATCGTGTGAGTGTCTCGACAGCGTCTGTATCGTCCATGTTGTCTCTGTTGGCGTCGTCACCAGCCCCCTGGTTCGTCTGCCGATCTGTACCTGAAGAGAATCGATAGCATGCCACATAAGTGCGTCGTCGGAATCGCTGACACGTCCGGCTGCCGGCAGGTACACTGCCCCGTAGTGTTCGTTCGACGCCGAAATGTACGAACTAAAATACCACCCACACCAACAGTCAGGCATGACCGACGAGGACGAGTACGAGGAGTATCGGAACACGCTCAACGAGATCGTCGACGGCGGCGGCTGCGTCGAGACGATGGCCGCGACCTCGGAGCTGCGAGGCGAGGGCAGCGACACCTCACGCCGGGATCTGCTCGGCAGTGACGCGCTGGCCGGTGGCGTCGCCGAGACCGTCGACGGCGTCCTCGCGGAAGTCGACACCGAGGAAGCTCATGCCACACTGAAAGGCGACTACGAGGATCTCGACGACGTGCGGGAGGCGTTCGGTGAGACGGTCGATCCCGCGCTGTTCGACGCGCTCGCCCAGTTGGGTCTCGAGATCGTGATCGACGACTTCGCGCTCGATCCCGCGGTCTGTCTGAAGACCTTCACTGAAGCGGACCTCGAGGAGGCCATGACGCTCGTCCCGCACGTCTTCGAGGGCGGTGTCGTCGGCCGGATCGTCGCGCGGACGCCGATCGAGGGCGGGATCGTCACCGTCCACGCGATCCCCGAGTGGGAGCGGTCCTATGCTGTTCTCGACCGCGACGGGGCGGAGACGCTTGTCCTGTCGGACGGGACGACTGCCGATGCGAGCGGGCCAGCCGAGCGCGAGACTGGCGTCGACTGTGACCCCGAACGCTCGGCCCGGACGGAGTACGTTCAGCAGGTGGTCGAGGTCGACGGCGAGGACTACGTGGTGGAGACGACCTGCTCGATGGTCTGACTCTCGTAGAGCCGAACCATCCGCATGAAAAAATCGCCGCCCAGACGCTCGCAGGGTTGGAGCGGCCCGACCAAAGGAGACGTTCGGAGAGGGTAGGCGTAGTTTTATTTGAATGATCTTGTATACTCATAACCAAATGGCTGCTGATGAATATTATGACACAATTGGGCAAGTATTAGGTTGTGTTTTGGGAGCTGGCGATCGTATATATGCCCAAAGAGATAGCGATACGGGATTTAAATTCACTCTAAATAGAGATGAGGTATACATTGATTTACTGGCCGAACCATACCGTCGATTTTTCAGGCTACAATATGAGTATCGACTGAGTAATGAACTCATAGCAGCATACAACGAAGAAAACCAACTTCTGAGGGGACACATTGAACGATATGATATAGAGGAGGCTACAATAGGTGACGAAAACTTGCACAAAGCAGTCGCATACAACCGTATTGATGATATTGAATTTGAGGAAGCAAAAGAGAGTGTGAAAGAAGCATATTCTTACGTTACGCATACTGACTGTCGTATTCAGAATTTAACTTTAACTGCTGTAGAGTCAGACAGTGACCCGATCTGGGACGGGGTTCAGGTAGTGAGGCTTCTATATCCATATGAGGACGATTTCGGTCCAAGAAGATATGAAAGAGCTGCTCAAGACACTATAAGTGTTGGAAAAGATATTCGAGAAAAAATGAGTCGGGCTCTGGATGCAATTCAGGAAGTAGGCCGAGGTGCAGGTCAATAAGAAGTTATGACAATTATATGTTGTGTGGGCCTGTGATTCAGAGCTATTTAGGCCGTTTCAACATTTAGCGAGCGAAGCGCTGTTTTTCGGCAAAGATGCCCATTGAACATGTAAGCTTCTTCATACTTCACAAGCTACCGCGAGCGCTCTACCGAGCGCGAGCGGCCTTTTTCCCCAAGTTTTTGCAAGGAGCGGTCCGCCACGAGCCGACAGGCTCGTGTGCGAGACCCGACGCAGCAAAAAGTGGTAAGGTAAGCGTTATGCCCGGCGGGGAAGTCACGACAGATATGAACGTCGTAGTCACGGACGCCGTCGAGGACGCGGGGCTGGCACGCTTACGACAAGCCGGCCACGACGTCGAGACGGTCGCTGACGCCGATCGTGCGGAGTTGCTAGAGGCAGTTGCGAACGCACACGCGCTGATCGTCCGCTCGGGGACGACTGTCGACGCTGCATTGCTCGACGCTGCGCCGGAACTGGTCATCGTGGGTCGAGCGGGCGTTGGGGTGGACAATATCGACGTCGAGGCCGCGACCGATCGTGGGATCGTCGTCGCCAACGCACCCGAGAGCAACGTCCGGGCGACCGCCGAGCACACGATCGCGATGGCCTTCGCCACGGCCCGGAAGATCCCGCAGGGTCACATGCAGCTCAAGGACGGGTACTGGGCCAAGAGCGATATCCTGGGGAGCGAGTTCAACGGCAAGACCCTCGGGATCGTCGGACTGGGCCGGATCGGCCAGGAGGTCGCCAAACGACTCGGGAATCTGGAGATGGACCTCGTCGCGTACGACCCCTACCTCAGCGAGGAGCGCGCCCGACAGCTGGGCGTCGAACTGGTCGAGGACATCGAGAGCTGTTTCCAGCAGGCGGATTTCGTCTCGCTGCACACGCCCAAGACCGCCGAGACTGAGCAGATCGTCGACGAGGACCTGCTCGCGGAACTCGAAGACGGCTATCTCATCAACTGCGCTCGCGGCGGGCTTGTCGACGAGGCAGCACTGGCCGAAGCCGTCGAGGACGAGATCCTCTACGGGGCGGCCATCGACGTCTTCGACGAGGAACCGGTCGATCCCGACAACCCACTGCTGTCGGTCGACGATGTCATCGTGACGCCGCACATCGCCGCCAGCACCGAGTCCGCGAAACAGAACGTCTCGATCAGCATCGCCGAGCAGATTATCGCTGCCTTCGAGGGCAACGTCGTGACTAACGCCGTGAACGCGCCATCGTTTGGCGAGGATGTCTATCCGACGATCCGGCCGTACGTCGAACTGGCCGAGACTGCGGGAAAGGTCGCGATGCAGTTGCTGGGCGGCCACGTCGAAAGCGTCGAGGTGAGCTACGGTGGCGAACTGGCCGAGGAGACGGTCGACGTGATCACAGCCAGTGCCTTACAGGGCGTGTTCGCGCCTCTGGAGTGGCAGGCCAACACGATCAACGCCGAGCGGATCGCCGAGGAGCGTGGCGTCGAGGTCACCGAGTCCAAGACTCGCCAAATCGAGGACTTCAACAGCCTGCTGACGGTCGAGGTCAGCGATGGCGAGCGCACAGTTGCAGTCGAAGGAACGCAGTTCGCCGACGACGACCCGCGAATCGTCCGCATCCAGGGCCACCGCGTCGAGGCAGTGCCCCACGGCCACATGCTCGTGGTCAGAAACGACGACACCCCGGGCGTCATCGGCTTCATTGGGACGCTGTTGGGCAATTACGACGTCAACATCGCCGGGATGTTCAACGGCCGGGAGGCACTGGGCGGCGAGGCCCTGACGGTGTACAACCTCGATACAGCGCCGAGCGAGGCGCTTGTAGACGAGTTGAATGCGGACGAGCGAATCATCGAGACGACACATATCTCGCTGGATAACGGCGACTGACCAATTCTCTTCCCTGATACTGCGGGGGGATAGTATTTTTTGCCTGGGCGTGTAGACTGTGATAGAGCGAGTCAAAAATGGGTGTCGAGTCGTCAGTCGAGCCGTTGTCCATCGTTTTCGTCGATGGAGATGGACGACTTGGGTCGGTTGCGTCGGTCCTCGAGAGACTGGACCATCCCGTCGACACGACTACCGTCGAGAAACTGGAGTCGGCTCCAGGCGGGTCGTTCGATCTGGCGGTCGTCCTCGATGCGCCGCCGCTGAACGATGAAGACGAGGGTGTTGACGGAGTCGAGAACTATCTGGACGCGACGGAGCAGCTATCGATCCCGGTCGTCATCTACTCGATCGACTGCGACCACGCCTGTCTGAAGCGAGCCATCGACGCTGGCGCGACCGTCGTCTCGACGACGCCGGATCGTGGTGGGTTGATCTACCGACAGTTCAGACACGCCGCCGGCATGGAGACACACTTCCAGTCTGAGCCGGACTTACTGGATTCGTTGCTGAAGTATTATCCCCATCACATCTTCCTCAAAGACGACGCGGGCCGGTTCGAGGCGATGAGTGCGGCGACGGCCCGCGAGTACGGTTTGGACCGCGAGCAACTGGTCGGGTTGACCGATTACGAAGTGCTCGACCCACAGACGGCACGGAAGACCTACGAAGAAGAGCAAGCGTTGATGGAGAGCGGCGAGCCGACGATCAATCGGATCGACCACTGGATCGACGAGAAGGGCCGACCGCGCTGGATGAGTATCACGAAAGCCCCACGATACGACGAGGCGGGCGAGCCGATCGGGATCGTCGGCTCCAGCCGGGACGTCACCGAGGAGAAACGCCAGGAGCAGATGGTTCGGGAGGTCCACGAGGCCAGCCGGGAACTCGTCCGTGCCGAATCACGGGCCGACATCGGGCGGATCGCACGCGACCTGACGGCGGACATTCCGGTCTTCTCGCACATCCAGGTCGCCCTTCGATCGGATGGCGTACTGCAGGGTGTCCCAGACGAGAATACCTCTGCCGACGGCGACCTCTTCGAGCAGTACGAACAGTACTACCAGCAGGCGTTCCAGACGGGCGACCCGCAGTACGTCACTGCAGGGGATACCAACGGGGAGTCGACGGCTGATGACCTGACGGCGGCGATTCTCTCACTGGGCGAACACGGCGCACTCGGGCTGTCGGCCGACGCGGACGTGTTTACTGATTTTGGGATCGATCTGGCGCACATTCTGGCCTCGAACGTCGAGGCGGCGCTCGACCGGGCCGAGCGCGAGCGCGAACTCGAACGCCAGAACGAACGCCTCGAGGAGTTCGCCAGTATCGTCAGTCACGATTTACGAAACCCGCTGAACGTCGCGAGTGCGGCGGCCGAACTCGTCGACGAGGAGACCGAGTCGGACAACGTCGTCCGAATCAAGAACGCCCTCGAACGCATGGATCGGCTGATCGAGGCATTGCTGACGCTGGCCCGCAAGGGGAAAGTCGTCGGCGAGACGGAGTTCGTCTCCGTCGGTGCAGCAGCCAGAGACGCCTGGCAAGTCGTGAACGCGCCCGAAGCGGCGCTCGAGATAGATTCGTCTGGCGTCATCGCCGCCGACCGTAACCGCCTCGTCGAGATGTTCGAGAATCTCTTCCGGAACGCGATCGAACACGGCCGATCGGACGTGACGGTTCGCGTCGGCGTCCGTGGCGCTGGCGACGGATTTTACGTCTCCGACGACGGGTCCGGAATCGACCCAGAGATCTGCGAACAGATATTCGAGATGGGCTTTTCCGAGGACGTTGACGGAACTGGCTATGGGCTGTACATCGTCTCGACGATCGCCGAAGCTCACGGTTGGACGATCGAGGCCGGCGAATCCGCTGGCGGCGGTGCACGCTTCGATGTCACTGGCGCGGTAATCGAAGCGCTCGAAGAATCGGCCGAACCGAACCAGTAGATCACCGCAACCGATCGCGCAACGTCGCCATCGTGTTACGGTCGTCTGTCCAGACGAACTCGCCATCGTCGGCGTCCCGTCGTAACCGATCCCGCGTCGCGAGGAGGTGTTCGTAGTGATCGATCAGTGACTGTAACTGCTCGTCTCTTCGATCGAGTGCTGCCTCCAGCTCGGCGAGGCGGGCATCCCGCGCTGTGTCCGCCTGCTGACGGTCCGACAGCGCAACGCTGTCGACCCGCTCGTCGTCCCCCTGGTGTCTGTTCTGAGCCGCCATGACTCCTAGGTGTGCCACTCACTCGCATAAAATCCCGTCAGACATGCGTCAGCGCCGGGGCTGTGGCGCGCTCGCTTACGAGGAGAGGTGCTCGATCACGGCGTCTGTGTCGTCGGGGACTGGCTCTGGCTCGCTGCCGGCCCCGGCGGCGGCGTCGGGATCTTTGAGGAGGTGTCCCGTCGTGAGACAGACGACCTGCTCGTCTGGGCTGACGATACCCTGCTCGCGGAGCTTGCGGAGGCCAGCAATCGACGCTGCGGAGGCGGGTTCGACGCCGACGCCTTCCTCGGCGAGGTCGCGCTGAGCCGCGGTGATCTGCTTGTCGCTGACTGCTACGGCGGTGCCGCCAGTCTCGCGAATGCCCGGCAGGGCCTTGGGGGCGTTGACGGGGTTGCCGATCCGGATCGCGGTCGCGCGGGTCTCGACGTCGTCCCAGCGCTCGACGTGGTCCCATCCCTTCTCGATGGCCTCGACCATCGGCGCGGACTCGGCGGCCTGGACACCGGTGAGTTTCGGTACGTCGGTTTCGTCGAGTGCACCGGATTCGACGAGTTCGCGGAAGCACTTGTACAGCGCAGCGGTGTTGCCGGCGTTGCCCACAGGGAGGACGATCCGATCGGGGTAGGTACCCTCGTCGACCTGGAAGCGCTCTAGAATCTCCAGCCCGATGGTTTTCTGGCCTTCCAGTCGGAAAGGGTTGAGCGAGTTCAGGAGGTAGGCCTCACCGCGAGCCGCGAGGTCCTGCACGATGTCGAGACACCGGTCGAAGTTGCCGTCGACTTCGAGGATTCGCGCGCCGTGGAGGCTGGCCTGGGCGACCTTGCCAGCGGCGACCTTGCCCGCCGGTAGCAACACGAGCGTTTCGAGTCCTGCGCGAGCGCCATAGGCAGAGAGGGCGGCGGAGGTGTTGCCTGTCGAGGCACAGGCCAGACGCGAGACACCGACTTCTTCGGCAACGCGGACGCCGACGGTCATCCCGCGGTCCTTGAACGATCCCGTGGGGTTCATGCCCTCGTGTTTGACGCGGAGACGTGCAACGCCGATATCGTCTTCCAGTCGCGGAACCTCGTGCAGCGGGGTCCCGCCCTCGGGCAGCGAGACGCCCGCCTCGAATGGTAGGGCGGCACTGTAGCGCCAGACACCGTCGGCGGGCGCTTCCGATTCGAAGTCCTCGAACGTCGGCAGATCGGCGTAGCGGACCTCCAGCAGGCCGTCGCAGTCGTCGCAGGTGTAGCGGACCGCCTCGAAGGGGGCGAACGTCTCCCCGCATTCGATACAGGTGAGCCAGACGCCGTCGTCTGCCTCCTCGGGGACGGGTTCGTCGAGTTGCAGGTGGGTCATTACCGGACGAACGGGGGCAGGGAGAAAAAGGACCGTGGTTCGACGCGCCTCCGGGTAACTTGAACACCCTCGCTGTGCAAGGACCGCTATGCATCGTCGATCGTTTCTCGGTGCCGTCGGCGTCGCCGGTGCTCCACTGGACGCGTGGTGACGGTGTGACAGGTTTATTCTCGCGAGTCGAACTACGCCACTGCCGAGTATGCTCACTCCTCGGCGGTCACGTGCTCGCTTTCGAGTGCCTGGGTGATCGCGTCGGCGACGGCTATCGGATCGTTCGGCCCGCCAGCGGCCGCGACGCTGCCCACTGATGTCGGGTCGAACGCCACTCCGAGACAATCGTAGACGGGTTCGAGGACGTCGGCGACCGCGTTGTGATCGTTCGTGAGGACGACGCCGGCGACGACCGCGACGTCAGTCCGGACGCGCTGGGCCAGCCCCGCCAGCTTACCCCTCGCCTGGAGGGAGTGACTGCCGGGGCAAAACGAGTTCGCTGGTTCGCCGCTCCGTGCGTCGACACCGAGGTCAGCCAGCGCTCGCTGCAGGAGCGCGGTGGCGTCGTCGTAGCGCTCCTCGATCGTCGCACGACCGTCTTCGACGGGGAGGGCGTGGACGAACGCGACCGTCTGTCCGGTGAACGCGACGGCCCGTCCGCCGACCTCGCGACTCGTCGTCGGGAAGCCGCGCCGCTCGGCTACCTCGCGAGCCCGTTCGTACCCCTCACTCCGGGCGTCGCGGCGGCCGAACGCGATCTGTCGATGGGGCCGCCACACGCGGGCGACCGGCTCACGCTCGTTGGTAGCCCGATCGACGACCGCTTCGGTCGCTTCCTGATCGGTTTCGAGCGTCGCTTTCCGGCCGCGCCGGACGTCCATACACGACTTGCGTGCTCGTCCAAGGAAATGCTTGTGTGAATTTCCAGCAACTGCCTGCTGTACTTTCGGAGGCAGTCGAGACGAGAGCGTCGAAAAAACGCAGTTGCAGTGGCTGTCGCCGGTCAGGCCGCCCGAAGGCCGGGAACGACTTTTTCGCGGGCGACCTTGAACCCGGCGTACAGCGCGACGATCCCCACGGCAGCCATCCAGACTCCCATCGTCGTGTGGCCACTGCTGAGATTCTGCAGACCGGCGTTCTCGGCGACCAGTCCGACCAGCGTCAGCCCGCTCGCCAGCACTGCGAAGAGGAGTTCCGGGACGACTTCCGCGAGTGTTTCGTACATAGATGGCTCTCTCCTGGCGGTCACTATCACTCTTTTGATCGGCGGGACAGACAAGAGAGGAGAGCCGTCAGCGTCAGTCGTGGGTAACCGTCGAGAGTGCGACGCTGACGGGTGTCGGCCAGCCCGGCGGAACGGCGATGGGTGGTGGGTGGTGGCTGGAGTGTGACGATCCGCGGGCGAGCCATCGTGCGCTCAGCGCCGGATGCGGGTGATTCTGCCACGCGTCTTCTGGACAGATGTGGGTGTGGAAACTGCGCAGAGTCCACGCAGCACGCGACCCCTCCATGTCCGGTCACTGGACGCACTCGTCTGTTTTCGCTCGTCATTGTTAAATAATTCCATTCTATATCGAGAAAATATAGTGTTAGTATCTGGTGATGTGACGGTGCTTCCGTGGCCCTGAGTTCCTTTCATCGATGGGCGGCGCTCAGGTGCTGTCACAGCCCGTCGTACTCGTAGTCGATCGCCCGCGAGGTCGATCGAACTGCAATAGAAATCGGTATTCGAGTGACCATCAGAGACATGTCGCTGGACTTCCTGGATGACTACTATGCGACGGACAGCGGTCATCGCCGCGACAGTGCTGGCACTGGCGCTCGTGTTCGGGGGGATCTTCGTCGTCTTCACGACGCCGACGATCCAGAACGCGCCCGAACCCGCCAGCGACGAGCGGCAGTCGTTCAGCTTCGAAGGGTACGACAGCGGGGTGTGGAATTATTTGAGCCCCTCCAAGGGATTTCGGGAGCGAAGTCCGGTCAACGTCATCGTGCGCGCCGACGCTGACACCGTCGTGACGGCACTCCAGTCACGGGGCAACTTCACCTGGAACGAGACCGAACGCACCGAACAGCATGCCGATCCGGACGATCCGATCCCGCGACAGGTCAACCTCTCGAACACGGCGATCGACTGGGGTGAGACTACCGGGACGGCCCGGTACGCCTACGTCTACAACGGGAGCGGTGACACCTGGACCGACGGCCAGTGGATCGGCGAGACCGATCAGCTTCACAATGGCGACTACTACGGTCACCGGACCCATATCCGCCTCTACGAGTCGCCAGTCCCCGAAGAGGAGCCGTGGGTCGCGATGCAGGTCCACACCGAGCATTTCGACTGGTTCACCCTCAGACACGCCGTCGACGGCGTCGAAGCGGGACAGAGCCAGGTCGAAGACGAGTTCAAGGCACTCCCGAACGTCGAGCGGTACTGGCGAGACGACCTCGGGAACGGCGACCGATCGGACGCAGACGGCTGGGCGACGATCGTCGAGCTGACGATCACGCTGCCGGGGCTGGTGATCGGGTGGATCTCGATGCGCGACGTCTGGCGGCGTCGGCTCACGTCCATCGATCGGGCGCGACTGCGACGAATCAGGAGCCGGCTCAGTATCCAGCAGGCACTCCTGATGATGGGTATCGTCACGATCGTGCTCGGCGTGCGCGCCGGTGGCATCCTCCTGGAGTGGTCGACCGACCTCTCGATGCACGCGATCGCCGCCCTGCTGTACCCGTTCATCTCGGTCGGGATTCCGATCGTGACATATGCGTTCTCCCATCGTCTGACCCGTCGAATGGACGCAGCCGTGACCGCATCCGGGTCGCTCGGGATCGCGTTCCTGCTCGATTACGGCTATCTCGGCGTGGAAGTCTTGCCGATCGAGGTCGTCGTCCAGCGGACGGGCGTCATTCTCGCGCTCGGATTGATCGCTGGCGGGGCCGCGAAACGAGCCACGCGTGAGCGCCGACTGAACCGACTCCTGGTCGGCGGTGTGTTACTGTGGGTCGGCTTGCTGGCGGCGACGCTGCTCCAGTATATCTGACTCTGGCGGTTGCCTCGTCTAGCTTTTTGCAGTCTCAGCCGCACCCTCTGATATGTCGAATCGCCTCCTCGTCGCTCTCGGATTCTCGGTCCTGCTCGTGTTCGCAGGCTGCAGCGGTGGCGGCACCGACGCACCAACGACCGAGCAAACATTAAATCCGTCCGACAGCATCGCAGAGCAAACGACTCCGTCCAACTCGGAGACGTCAACAGTGGCTGAGACACCCACAGAGACGTCGACCGCGACCGAAACCGCAGTCTCGCTTTCGGCGGTCTCCTATCCATCCGGGGCGAATGTCGATGGCATCTCCAACGGGACTGCGCTGATCGCGGCTCACAACGACGCACTCGTCGGCCTCGACTTCACGGGGCAGTACAACGGGACGTCGTGGGAGGGGACGGCGAACCGATCCGGACGCTACACCGAGCACCTGACCTTACAGGTCGACGCCGACCGCCGACAAGCCCTCGTCTCACTGGTCGAATTTTCGAATCGACAGGAATCTACTCTGCGTCGCGAGAGTGGCAGCTATGGCAACAGGACCGTCTCAGTCTCGCGACTCGTACAGAACGGCGAGATGGAGTATCGCGTCCGCGATGTCGAGTCATTCGACCAGAGTATCCAGTTCGGCACTGATCTCGAGGAGGTCTTCCGCGTCGGTTCCCACGAGCCAGTTGGGGCCGTCCGGCGCGGCGATCGAACGCTGATCCGGTACGAACTCGCGGCTGTCAACCGGAGCCTGCGTCCCGAGAACGGGACGGTCGACGTCGCCGAGGGGGCCGTGGTCGTCGACGAGCGCGGCCTCGTCCATGAGGCCTCATTTCGCGTTCGCGTCACCGCGACCGAAGACGGCGTCTCCCGGTCGATCGAACGGCGGGTCACCTTCTCGCTGTCTCTTGACGAGGTCGCTGTCGAGCGGCCACCGTGGGTCGACACGGCGATCAGCCAGCAGGCGGCGTCCTGAAGCCGGTTCGAATGACTGGTTTCTTATAGGCGAGTGGCGTCAGTGACGTACACTATGAGCGTTGCCTCTCTCGGGGTGATGGATCGATGAGCGACCGTGCGGACGCGGTCCGGGCCTACACCGTCCGGCTGGAGCTCGTCGACGAGCCCGGCGAACTCCTGCGGGCTCTGGAACCGATCGCCAACAACGGCGGTAATCTCCTCTCGATCTTCCACGAGCGTGGCAACGTCACACCCCGCGGACACATCCCCGTCGAGGTCGACCTCGAAGCGACGCCCGAACGGTTCGACGACATCGTCACGGCGTTGCAGGACGCCGGCGTCAACGTCATTCAGGCCGGTCAGGAGCGCTACAGTGCCGAACTCACCGTCATCTTGATCGGCCACCTCGTCAACACCGACCTCTCGGACACGCTCTCGCGCCTGCGCGACGAAACCGACGGTCGGGTCACCGATCTCTCGCTGTCGGCTCCGAAAGGCGCTGACGATGTCTCCAGTGCCCGCGTCCGACTGGCGACCGAGCAGGACTCGGTCGCGTCGACGCTCTCGGCCGTCCGCGCAGTCGCCGAGGAGAAGGAATTGCGTGTCATCGAACCGCTCGCCGCCGGGGGTGAGGCCTGATGGATCTCGCCATCGTCGGCTCGGGCGTCGTCGGTCGTTCGGTCGCCGAACTCGCCGGTGACTACGGCCACCACGTCACCGCTATGGCTGATTCCTCCTCGGCTGTCGTCGACGCCGAGGGAATCGATGTCGAGGCTGTCCTCGACCGCAAGACGAGCGACGGAGCGGTCGGAACGGCCGATTCAGACGAGGCGCTCGAGGCCGATTACGACGTCCTCGTCGAGGCGACGCCGACGACGCTGGGCGACGCCCAGCCTGGATTCGGCCACGTCGAGGCCGCGCTCGACCGCGACCGGCACGTCGTGCTCGCGAACAAGGGGCCGGTCGCCGAGCGCTACGCCGACGTGGTGGCACTCGCTGCCGAAAGCGCGGGCGAGGTCCGTTTCGAGGCGACCGTCGGCGGTGCGATCCCCGTGCTCTCGACGATCGAAGATTACGGGCCTGGAAAGATCACGGCCGCGCGCGGAATCCTCAACGGCACGGCGAACTTCATCCTCTCGCGGATGGCCGCAGAAGGGTTGAGCTACGAGCACGTCCTCGCAGAAGCCCAGGATCTGGGCGTCGCCGAGGCTGACCCCTCCTTCGACGTCCAGGGGACCGACGCAGCGCTGAAGTGTGTCATCGTCGCGAACGTGCTCGCACAGGGCGCGCGCGAGTATTCTCTCGACGACGCAATCGTCGCGGGAATCGAGGACATTCCACCGAGTTCGCTCGAACTCGCCCAAGAAGACGGTCGAACGATCCGCCTGATCGGCGAGGTCTCCGGCGGTGAGGTCAGGGTCGGTCCCCGTCTGGTTCCCCGAGACAGCGACCTCGCGCCCGACGGGACGCGGAACATCGTGCAGCTCGAAACCGAAAACGCGGGTCGGCTGAACGTCAGCGGCCGCGGTGCGGGTGGCCCCGAAACTGCGACGGCGGTACTGGCCGACGTCGGCCGACTGGAGTAACTCTGCGTCTCCGTTTGTAGGCAGTGTTGTCCGGCGTCGCTTCATTTTCCCACGCTGACGGTCGAGCACCTGTTCACCCGCCGGCCGTGACACCGGTTGGCAAAACGCAAGACTGCGTCGGGATCGATCCTGTGGCGTATCGAAACGGTTTTAGTTGCCTCTGCCGAAAGATTCCGACACAGCGCCTCTGCGCGTGAGATACACCAATGAGTGACAAACCGCACCAGAACCTGGCCGTAATTGGCCACGTTGACCACGGAAAGAGTACAATGGTCGGCCGCCTCCTGTTCGAGACAGGGAGCGTGCCCGAGCACGTCATCGAGCAGTACCGAGAGGAAGCAGAAGAGAAGGGCAAAGGCGGCTTCGAGTTCGCCTACGTCATGGACAACCTCGCTGAGGAGCGAGAGCGCGGTGTCACCATCGACATCGCCCACCAGGAGTTCGACACCGACGAGTACTACTTCACCATCGTCGACTGTCCGGGCCACCGCGACTTCGTGAAGAACATGATCACGGGCGCGTCCCAGGCAGACAACGCTGTGCTCGTCGTCGCCGCGGACGACGGTGTCCAGCCGCAGACCCAGGAGCACGTCTTCCTCTCGAAGACGCTGGGTATCGACGAGCTTATCGTCGCCGTCAACAAGATGGACCTCGTCGACTACAAGGAGTCGACTTACAAGGAGACCGTCGAAGAGGTCAAGCAGCTCCTCAAGCAGGTCGCGTTCGACACGGACGACGCGAGCTTCATCCCGACCTCCGCGTTCGAGGGTGACAACGTCTCCGAAGAGTCCGAAAACACGCCGTGGTACGACGGCGAGACTCTCCTGGAAGCGCTCAACAGCCTGCCGGAGCCCCAGCCGCCGACGGACGCGCCGCTGCGACTCCCCATCCAGGACGTCTACACGATCTCCGGTATCGGGACTGTCCCGGTCGGACGAATCGAGACGGGGACGATGTCCCCCGGCGACAACGTCAGCTTCCAGCCCAGCGACGTCGGCGGCGAGGTCAAGACCGTCGAGATGCACCACGAGGAAGTCCCGAGCGCGGGCCCCGGTGACAACGTCGGGTTCAACGTTCGTGGCATCGGTAAGGACGACATCCGACGCGGTGACGTCTGTGGTCCGGCCGACGACCCGCCGACGGTCGCCGAGACCTTCCAGGCCCAGATCGTCGTCATGCAGCACCCCAGCGTGATCACCGCAGGGTACACGCCGGTCTTCCACGCTCACACGGCACAGGTCGCCTGTACCGTCGAGTCCATCGACAAGAAGATCGACCCCTCCTCCGGCGAGGTCGCCGAGGAGAACCCCGACTTCATCCAGTCGGGTGACGCTGCAGTCGTGACCGTTCGACCGCAGAAACCGCTCAGCATCGAGCCGTCCAGCGAGATTCCCGAGCTCGGTTCCTTCGCCATCCGTGACATGGGTCAGACCATCGCGGCAGGGAAGGTCCTGAGCGTCGACGAGCGCGAATAATGCAGCAAGCACGCGTTCGACTCGCAGGCACCAGCCCCGAGGATCTGGACGACATCTGCGACGACGTTCGCGAGATTGCGAACAAGACCGGCGTCAAGCTCAGCGGGCCCGTTCCGCTGCCGACCAAGACGCTGGAAGTGCCCACTCGCAAGTCCCCCGACGGTGAAGGGACCGCGACGTGGGAACACTGGGAGATGCGCGTCCACAAGCGGCTCATCGACATCGACGCCGACGAACGGGCGCTGCGCCAGCTGATGCGCATCCAGGTCCCGAACGACGTCTCCATCGAGATCGTCCTCGAGGACTGAGCACTCGTACCGAGTGCGAACGGTTGGAGGCTCGTCTTCCGAGACTGGCCGTTCGGCGTCTCACGCGCAGGGGAATCGGTTCATTCAAACGCCTGCGTTTCGTGGGATATACTACGCGGGCTCGTAGATCAGTGGCAGATCGCTTCCTTCGCAAGGAAGAGGCCCGGGGTTCAAATCCCCGCGAGTCCATTCGTTCGGCTACGCCTCACGAGTGACCGTACTCAGGGGTTACAGCCTCTAACACTTAACTTCTCGCCTCAGAGAGCCTGCAATACACCCCGAAATCAGGGGGGTTTTCACGCCGATACTGGGGCAAACATTTGAACCACAAACCGCACACCGGACCCACAGTCTTGCGATTACGAAAAAGGAACTCTCTCAGTGACGGGTCGGAAAGGACTCCGCCAGACTCACTGAACCTGGGGGGACAGCGCCCATAGGTGTACCCGCACAGGCGCAGTAATCGGCTTCAAGGATGAGATTGGCCGGAAGGTAGCCGCCTCTCTACGAACCATCCTCTGCTTCCGGGAACAATTCGCGGACGATTCGAAGGCGTTGTAACTTCTTCAGCTCTTCCCAGATCCGAGGTCGTTTGTCTTTGGGGATGCCGTAGAGGTCGAGCGCGGCTTTCTCAATTTCCCAATCAAGATCTTCATCTATCTGTTTATCATCGCTCGTGGCTTCTTTCACCAAATCTACGAACTCGTCGTACTTGTCTCTCTGATCTGGGTCATCAAAGTCTATCTCTGGGATGGGGAGCGACATAATGAAGCTCTGGGGATGACGCGGGAATGACTGCCATTCTACGATCCCCTTTGTTTTCGAATAGTAGTATAGCATAGCGCGAGAGTTGAGAAAGCCCAATAAGTACTCAAGATCGTATTCGTCAAATGGCTCATTTCTATCCTCTATTAATCTAAAGGACATAACTGATTTCAGACACCGTGCGTTAGAATTGTCAATTGTCGAATAGAATCCGACACCAGCCTCGCGAATGAGTAACTTCGGTGGCTCAAACCGCCAATCATCTTTCAACCCAACACCCTCAACATCAGCATCAATATATGCGTTCTCAGTCACTCGGTAGCGGTTTACGTGTTCTCCGAAATAGATCGGAGTGTCACATTGCTCAGTTTTATCTTCCTTTACAATTCTTCGTGTGGCGATAGCTTCCTCAAATTCGAATTTCTCTCCGCAATGATCACAAGTTTTTGAATAGTATCCGCCGCCTTTAGATTCAGCTCGTTTCCGTGGGAAGGGACTCCATTCAGTGCAGTATGGGCATTGAAGAATCTCACCTTCCTTTCCAGTTTCGTCACCTCGACCATTATCGATTACTTGAGACCATTCAACGGTGTCTGACTCCATCGCATCAAGGATTTCGTGATCACTTTCCCCAGCCCAAATATCGAAGACAAAGTCATCATTATCGGCAAATCTACTTTGTTCTGTTATATGACTTTTTTCTTCAATTACACTCTTTAATGCTTCCCCGCCAGCACCAAGCATCCGGTTCCGATCTGATTTTTGTAACAGACTCACTTCCACTTCGTGATTCTCCGTTGGTTGTGAGTTCGTGTATTGTACAATCGCTGTAGATGCAAACACACTATCGAAAACCCCCTCTCCGAGTTTGTGTACTCGATCTAATTGGTGGTTTTCAACTAACCAGCGGCGTAGAGGCACGGAGTCTTCATTGAAGATACTATCAGGAATGATGAATCCGAGAGTTCCATTCTCTCTGAGTAACTCTTCGCCCAGTTCAATGAACAGTTCGTAGGAGTCGTATTGACCAATCGCTAACTCATACCTGTTGTCCGCTTCCAACCACTCTTCGTAGGCGCTTAGATCTGCCCCCCACGGGGGGTTTCCTGCTATCACATCGAATCCACCTCTCTCATCAAATACGTGGGAGAACTCTTCGTCCCACTCCATCGGCTTCAGTGCCTGTGCTTCTTCGGCTGAAATATCAAGAGCCTCAGCAACTTCTTCTGGTGAACCGTTCAGTAGGCTATTACCTGCCCGGATGTTGTCTTCGAGAATAGCTGGGAGCTTTTCACCCTTTTTCAACGCTTTCAGCAAGAGGTTAACTGTCGCAATTTCCGTAGCTTGATAGTCCAGATCAACCCCAAAGATGTTATTCCGAAGGATGTGACGACGATAGTCCGAGGGTATCGTTTGTGCTTCGGAATATTGGTGGACGCCCATCTCTCCATTCACTGACCGTACCAATTCCTGATACTCCTCATATGCCTCGACCAGTAGATCGAACGATTTGATCAGAAAACTACCACTACCACAAGTCACGTCTAAGACCGCAATCTGTTCGATTTCGTCGAACTCTTCACGAGCTGCCTCAAAATCTGGCTCTTCCTTCTCAAGCTCGCCACGAACATTATCCATTATCCGCTCAATTTTCTCGCCTAACGTGCTGTTGACGATGTACTCCACCACAGGTACTGGCGTGTAGTAGATGCCACCCTCACGACGCTCGTCCGGTTGTTGAACCAACTCCAGATCTTCAGATTTATCGTCTATCGCGTGACCAAGATAATCTTCGTAGATACTTCCCAGAACGTCAGCGTCAATGTATGAGAAATTGTAATTGTACAGCGATTCGATAATTTCTAAGAGTATGTCATTGGAGATCTCGTAGTCCTCGCAGGGGTGTTCGGCGAATAGCTCGGAATTGTACACCGAGTCAAAGTCACGAAATGCGTTCTTCAAATCTCGAACCAACGTTCGCACATCTGGATTGATCGTCGTACTCTCCCACGACTCCGCCATTTTCAACAGCGTGTCTGCTGGGATGACGCCTCGATCTTCTGCGACCCGCATCACGACGACTCTGTCCAGAATCCGCTGAACTCCATCTCGAAGTTCATTCAGGGAAAGTTCAGGATGAGACTCGTGAACGTCCTGAGTTAATCGCATCCGGGCCTCTGATAGAACGTTCAGAATTTCCACGTTAACTGAGTCACGTTCACGTCCCCGCTCTAACTGTTCAAGAGACCCATCAGAGACAGCCGGCTTTGAGAGCTTGGCCAGTTTTTCGACTCCTTCCTCACTCGTGTAGTCCTCAACATTGAGGGTGAAGACAAGCCCCTTCTCCAGATTATCCTTATTTATGTGCGTGAAATAAAGCCGCAGTTCTTTAAAATTGGTAAGGACCGCCCAGTCACAGCCCTGATGCCAAGCATAATCGATTGCTTGCTCCACATATGACTGTTTCTTGTCGCTACTCAGGCGTCTCTCCCCATCTAAGTCCTCAGAAAACGCTTTTGCCTCGATAAAGAACTGCTCTCGACCATTCAAACTGAGGGCGTAATCTGCGTCACCGACTAGTGTTCTTTGTTCTGGCTTGACCTGATCTGTAGTCGTATCCCAGCCGAGTGCCCGTAGAAGAGGATTTATAAATTGTTGCCGAACCGCTGCTTCCCGTTCTTGTTTCCGTTTATGTGGTGAGAGAGAATGATAGTTATCTACTAAATCTTGGATAGAATCCTCGTCAACGCTGTCGAGATATTGATCTGCACTCATACTTCGGGTTGATGGTATTCCGAAGTAGAATCACATCAAATCACCGGATATGATTGTGACCACCGATAGCATTAGCAACTTTCTGGTGCGGGTCGAAGATCACGCCAGCGGAAGTCGATAGTGGGACCGTTATCTACATCGACCCGGAAGAGGTGGTTATCCCGATCATCCCCAGTCTCGCGCCCGGCGTCATCACGGAGTATCTTAACGACCGTCCCGTGAGCGCCGTGATAGCGGTCGTGATCTGGGTCCGTCTCATCAGGAATATCGATCCGTACTCGATCCCCTTCCGTGAATCGTCGCATTACTTGGTCTCCAAATTATGCGGGAGAGTGGTTAGTCTTTCACTTCGGTCCACTCCCAGCCGCAGGACGCACACGAATAGCACTCCTTGGTAATCGTCCCTTCTGCCTTCTCGAACATCCAGACATTGCTATCGTCACCACACCGAGAACAGGTTTTATCGACATTCCGGGAAGTTTCCATACGTTGATCTCCCTATTCCGGTAACTCCCGTCGCTCGGATCGGTAGCACTCGAAGCAAGGAAAGTCGTCAGCATCACACTCACAGCCCCCATCAGCCCGCACAGACGTCGGTGAGGGATCGAAGTCAACAGCAGCCTTCAATACAGTCGGACCACCAACGGCCCCGAGAGCGACCTTGTGCTTGCAGTCGTACTCGTCACCGTAGTGGTCAGCAGGACATTCGCACTCGGCGGGAAGTATCCCCCTCTCCACCTCAGCCACCAGCACTCGGTAGCTGTGGTCGTCTTTCAGGAAGCCGTAGCTGGCGTTCGTCACTTCAACCTCGTAGGGGCCGACAACGGTGAACTCCCACGATTCCCACGCGACCCGCTTAGCCGTCTTCGCTCCGAAATTCAATTCCGCGACGATACTCTTTTGGCCGTCTCCGGTGTTGGTTTGCATTGCTTCTCATCTCCGTGGGAAGCGCGGGCGGTGTCTCAAGCACCGTCCGGTTTACTCCGGCAGACCACGCTTCTCAGTTACTACTACAACGGGAGAGACGATATAGTTTTGCTATTGTCCTATGACGTTACAAAGAATTATGGTACAGCGGTGCATAGATGGAGTATGACCGAGATCGACCTGAACCCGACTGATACCATCATCCTCGATATGCTGGCAGAGGGTCGCTGTACACCCGCGTATATCGCCGCAGAACACGACTACACCCGTCAGAACGTCCAGAACCGACTACACCGACTCGTTGAACACGGCTACATCAGGAAGCTTCACCAGGGGCTGTACGAGCTGGTTGAAGATCCTCGGATGTGAATTGGGGTTCGGCAGGAAGCGCCCGCCTCACTTGCCGCCCCGCTGCTCCGCAACCCTACTTCTCAAGACGGGAAGCCGTCGCTGGTTGTGACAATGAACGACGGCACAGCACATACTTCGTGAGCTATCGGGGAGCCGTCCCACCAATCCAAGCCCGAATACGGTTGCAGCGAGGAAGCGGGCAGCCTTCCCGCCACGACCTTATTCTGATTTAGTATTATCTATTTTATAGGATTAAATAGGTAGTAGAAGTGATAGTTAATATATTTGAAAACTGACTTGTTCTCAGAGTCGTTACCGGAATGTTGTCATCCGATCGGGGTGGACCACCGTACTACTCAGAATATTGGATTAGGCAGGAAGCCCCCGCCCCGCTTGACGCCCCCGCTGCTGGTACTGGCACCGAACGATGACACGGCAAATACCCCGTAAGCTATTGGGAACAGTCTCACTAATCCCAGTCCGGATACGGTTGCAGCGAGGAAGCGGGCAGCCTTCCCGCCACGACCCTATTCTGATTCAGTATGATTCCAGCGATTCTGTAATCACTCAGTAACCTAACTCGGAACGATACCAATATTGGATACAGAGGTTTTGGATCAGCTTGGTTCCAACCTTTGTTCTCTAAAGGTCTCCCCTTTTCCCTCTTCTCACTGTGGGACTTCTGATCAGACTGCTGATTAAAAAGAAATCGGCCCTGTGAGGGTCGTGGTGGCGTTTCTTATGTGAGTACGTCGTATCACCTTCACTGGATTGAAGAATGCGTCTCGGGGCCCGCCAGCACGGTAGGATTGGATCAGGTGGGGGTATCTGTGGTGCTATATGCGGCAATCTACTCTGTTCGGGCCGAACATTTGGTTTGATTGGACTAATCAATCTCATTGATAGCAGGCATCATACACGCCTGTTGTCCCTATCGTACTCAGAACCTACCGCACTCAGAACCACTGTTACCGGGGAGCGGTCGGAGACGGAACCAACTACCACCGTACTCAGAACAACTCCTGTAACCAGAAGCTGTACTGAGACGGGTTCGGTAGTTGTTATACCGCACAGCCTTCCCGCACCGACCGTACTCTGTTTCAGGGGACGGTTCCAATGCTGTCCTGTTACCAATTACTGTTAACGGCCCCAGAACGACCCGAGAACAACAACGATAACAGAAATTGAGTCCAGAGCTGTTGGTCCCACCGTTGGGGCCAACCACTGTTCCCCTTAACCCCCTATAGTCCCCCTTCTCCCCTCTTCTCGCTGAGGGCGATCTGATCAGACTTCTGACTGGAAAGGATCTGGTACTGTGAGGGCCCTGGAGACGTTTCTGGTGTCGGTACGTCGTATCACCTTCACTGGATTCAAGAAGACGCCTCGGGGCCTGCTGGGGCAGTAGGATTGGATCAGGTGGGGGTATCTGTGGTGCAGTTTGCAGTGTGCCGAACGGATAGAACATCGCTTCAATTCCCAATCCGCAAAGAGAGGTAAGTCGGCCTCATTAATTTCTAATTTTGCCAGACCCATTAGCGATTTCCGTTCCCTCAGGACGTGGGTTTTCTCGCCTCTCACAGAGCATACAGCGTGATCTTGTGTGGTCCGAAAGGGAATCATCGAAGCGGGCTTGCAGCTCGCTGGTGACCCGCAGAAGACCAGACTTCTCCCCTAACACTGGTCTATCTGTGGAAAATCACCAGGATAAAAAACCAGACCCATAGAGGGTAACCATCAGTAATCAACTTGAATGGAAATGAGAAGCTAACTGAAATATGGGGGAATTTATGTAATATATATGCTATACAAAGTGTCAACCACCACTGTGGTCGGATTATTGTCAATATCCGTGAGGGCGGTTGGGTATAGGTGGCCCCCAGGGGAGACCCCGGAAGCGGTTGAGGGTATCGTTGGGGGGTGCGCCACGCGCCGAAGCCCGCCCCGGCGAGAAGATGGGGAAGTTCGGTGGAGTACTGTCCCGCTTCCCGGACGTTTGGTTGGAGTAGCTGACGCGGCGCGGGGCCTTCCTCGCTATTAACGGCCTCTTGGTATCGTTGTTGAACGAGTGCGTCTGTATGCCCCGGGTTTGGGTGACAAAACTATGTTCTGTGGGCGAATCTATCTCACGTCTGGCGAATCGAGAAGGGACCTTCTTCGTTATATGTCTTTGAGGTGATTTCGTCTCCGTTCTGCTTTTTCGTCGTGGCTTCCGTGGTCGTAGTGCTTATCGAGGATTGCACCGCTCATATTCACGCGGTCGCTGGTCACGTCTTTGGCCTGGCCTGCGTTCCGGGCAGCTGTTACGTATCCTCTCCTGAGAGCGTGGGGGCTGACTGAGCCGGGACATTCGTAGGCCCGGTCGAATTTCATCGCGTCACACGTCTCTGGGTTTTCGTCGTAGGGGCAGGTTCCCCCGTTGTAGGTGCAGGGTCGGGTGACGGTGTAGATGTATTTCTGGATCGTTGTCCGTGAGACCCGGCCGTGCTTCGTTGTAATGAGGGGTTCCCGTCCGTTTTTGTCTCTGGTATCGTTTCGGGTGTTGGCGATGTAGTCTGAGATCACGGTGGCGGTCTCGGGATTGAGTATCACGTCCCGTTCGCTGTTGGATTTCCGTTTGAGGGGCGTTCCGGTTTCGGGTCGGTGTCGGATTTCGAGGGCGGGTCGCCCGGTGTCGAAGTCTTCGAGATCGAGTGCGAGTAGGCCGCTGGTTCTGGCCCCGCTTTTCCAGAGGATGAGGGTGGTGATGTGACGGTTGCTGGCGTATTCGTATTTGCTCAGGTACTCCAGTATGGCGGTGGCTTCCTGTCTGGTGAGGATAGTGTCGCACACTTCGCCGCCTTCGGGGACTTTCGGGATTCGGATGAGTTCGTGGAGTCGGGACGGAACGGCTTGGATGGTCTCGCAGTATTCGATGAAGTTTTTGATGATCCGCATATCGTTGCGGGCCGTTATCGGTTTCACTTCGGAGAGTCGGTAGTCTTTGAATTGGTCGATCACATCTGAGTCCGCGTCTGCCATCGTTTCGTGACCGTTCTCGGTTAGCCAGTCGGTGAATTGGTCGAGCGTGGATGCGTAGTTGTATACGGTCTTTTCGGTGACGTGGGTTCCTTTCTCTCGTAGGTATCGCTGTTGTGCGTCGTGCGGTGGCGTCTGTTTGAGATCCATTGTTGGCTCCCGGTCACTGGTGGCGAGCCATTGTTCGAAACGCCTGGCCCCGAAGAGGTGCGCGAGAGGGCCGCTACGGCCCGAATTGCGCGTCCAAATCCCCGCGAGTCCATTCGTTCGTCTACGCCACGCGTGAAGACGCGGCCTTCGAGGCGCTGCTGGGGCTGCTGAACGACGCCAATCGGGCGTGGGCCGCAGACGCTGGCGCGCTCGTAGCCCTCTTTTCGAAGCGGACGCTCGAACACAACGGCGAGGAGGCAGCGACGCGGTCGTTCGACACGGGTGCTGCGTGGCAGAACTTCGCGCTTGAGGCGACGCGACGTGGGCTGGCCGTCCACCCCATGGCTGGCTTCGACTGGGGGTCTATCCACGACGCGCTCGATGTCCCTGCCGAGGAGTTCGACGTCGAAGAAATGGTCGCAGTCGGCGAGCGTGCCGATCCCGAGATACTCCCCGAGGAGTTGCAGGAGCGCGAACAGCCGAGTGACCGGAAGTCGCTCGACGAGCTTACCTTCCGCGGAAGCTTCGACTGACCCCGATTTCGATCAGTCTTCGGTGAGTCGCTCGTAGGCGGCTTTGACCGCTTTGAATCGCTCCTCGTCACCGCCGTCGGTGTCGGGATGCACGGTTTTAACCTTCTGTCGGTAGGCCTGCTTGATCGCCTGCTGGTCGGCGTCGGGGTCGAGTCCGAGGGTTCGGTAGGCTTCGGCAGCCGTCGGCCCGTCGGAGCTGCGCGGCGCACGATTGCGGCGGTCCCGACCAGTCTGTCGGCGACGCTGGCGCGGATCCGCTTGCTGCCGTCCGCGCTGGCCGCCACGACGGCGGTCGCCCGGCGGGATCCACTCCTCGCGTGGGCCAGCCCCGAACCCGCCGTCGCCAGCGCGGGTGCGACGCTCGCCTCGACCGACTCGGCTACGCTGTCCACCCTTGGCGTTGCTGGCGGCCTGGCGCTCGACGCGTTCGTAGACACGAGCGGCTAGCCGCCCGGTGCCGTGCGTCCAGAAGACGTACGTCACGACGCCGAATACCGCGGCTACGACTAGTAGGACGGGGCTGTAGACGATCCCAAACATCGCAAAGAGGACTGTCGTCCCCGCGAACACCGCTGCCATCCCGATCAGGAGCCGCGATTCGTCCACGACCCGCCTTGGGTCGCCAGTCCTGTAAGCGTCTCGCCGCCGGCAGCCAAAGCCTGAAGCCATCCTGTGTGCTACGCATTGGCATGAGTGTCACGGGTCTCTGTGATGTCTGCGAGGACCGGACGGCAGCCCACAGTTGCCCCCAGTGCGGGGCGGTCGTCTGTGAGAAACACTTCGATGAGGAGTTCGAGGTCTGTCTGCGGTGTGCGCCAGCGGGTGAGACGCGTCCTGACAGTCCGTCGCCCGAAGACGACTTCGATACGTTCCAGCTCTAGACGAAGCCGTATAGCAGGTTGGGAGCGTTGATTGCGACCGCGAGCGCGACTGGAATCGCGACGACGACAGCTGCCTGCCACGCCGAGCAGCCGCGGACGCGTTCGAGCCCGCGTAGCCAGACCACGGCTGCCGAGCAGACACAGGCCAGTCCGAGGAGGTTCGCCAGGAGCAACACGAGAGTGGGGTCGGATCGCTGGGCGATCGTTCGTCCGGTGAGCGTGACGTAGGCGTAGCCCAGTTCGTCGTACGTTCGCGGGATGGTCAGCAGCGTCCCGGCGAGCGTCAGCGCGTTCGCGGCCGCCAGCGGGACCGCTCCCCAGGCGGTGATCCGAGCCGTCTCGCCGAACGACCCCCTCGAGGCGACGGGCCACGACAGCAGGTGAAAACACAGTGCGAACCCGGCCAGGACCGGGACCGGCGCGAGCGTGACGACGGCGAGGATACCGAGCGAGCGCCCGTCGAGGACGACTTGGGCTTGGCCGGCGACGTACCGAACCGCGGGAAACGACTCGGCGACGCCCAGGTCTTTCCCCGTGCCGAGCAGGACCACGATGGGGACGAGGAGACTCGCGAGCGCGAGCAGACAGAACCCACCCACTGCCAGCGCGCCGCCGAGCCAGGTGTCTCGCTCGCGAAAAAGCCCGCCGGGTCGACTAGCAACTGTCGAAGTGGCACTGGCTGGATGGTCGATTGCGCCCGGCAAAAATCCTCGCCACTCACGTCGTGTCGGGGTCAGCGAGTGGCTTCGCGGCGTAGAGACGCTTGCGAGCGTCCCGAATGGAGAGCCGTTTCTCGACTAGGTCCGCTTCGGTGAGCGTCGAGAGTGCGTGCCTCACCGTCCGTTCTGGCAAGCGTGACCGCTCGGCGATCTGGCTGCTGGTCAGTGGTGCATCGAGTTCGAGAATCTTGAACACGAGTTTCGCGCTCGGTGACGTCTCGCCGAGACGTTCACGACGGTCCGAGGAATCTCTGCGATCGGCAAAATCGATCACTGGCGTGTGCCATAGCCAACGATTTCCAGTTCGTCGTCCTATAGCTTTCGGAGTCGGTCAGCGGAACTGATTGAGTCGCCGCTTGAGCTTCTTTGCGGCCTGGCCGGCGGCCCGGAAGTACGCCTCCTGACCGCGCTGGGCGTCTTCGCCCGCGAAGATGATCCCCCGCGAAGAGTTGACGAGACCGACGTCGACGTCAGCTCCATCGGCTACCTTCCCGCGGTCGGCCAGTCCATGCTCGACGGCGGCCTCGGCGTCACCGCCTTGTGCCCCCACGCCAGGAACGAGAAATGGAATGTCCGGGACGACGTTGCGAATCGCTTCGAGTTCCTCGGGGTTCGTCGCGCCGACGACGAGGCCGACGTTGCCGTTCTTGTTCCACAGGTCCGCGACGGCGGCGACGCGTTCGTAGAGTGGTTCACCCGTCTCGAGTTCGAGATTCTGGAGATCAGCACCGCCCGGATTGGAGGTTCGACAGAGGACGAACACACCCTTGTCCTCGCGCTGAAGGAACGGTTCCAGGGAATCGCGGCCCATGTAGGGGTTGACCGTGATCGCGTCGGCGTCCAGTCCGTCCCCGTCGAGGACCTCGGCGTACTGGCGGGCGGTGTTCCCGATGTCCCCGCGTTTCGCGTCGAGCAGGACCGGGACCCCCTTCCCGTGGGCGTAAGCGATGGTCTCTTCGAGGGCCCGCCACCCATCAGCGTCCTCGTAGAAGGCCGCGTTGGGCTTGTAACAGGCGGCGTGTTCGTGCGTCGCGTCGATGATTCGGCGGTTGAACTGCCAGCGCGGCAGGTCGGCATCCTGGACGTGATCGGGGAGGCGGTCGGGATCCGGGTCGAGGCCGACGGAGACGACGCTGTCTACCTGGTCGATCCGGTCGGCGAGGCGGTCGAAGAAGGTCATTGACGATGGGTGGAGTGGGGACTACTCAAAGATTGCTGTCCACTCGTCGCTGCCGTCTCTCATCGGGTGGCAGACGTGGCGCGTACCGCATCGTGTTTCGTCGCGAAGCAGATCTGAAAACGAGGGTCCTGAAAGAGCAAATCCCTGGAAAGCGGATTCTTTTCAGGTCCAGGGCACTGATCGGTCCTGAATCTCACCGGCGAGATTGGTCCCCATCGTCTCCGCAATGTCCTCGGCGTTGGCGAGCGCCCACATGAGCTTCACTTTCGCTGTCCCGGGCAGCATGTCCTCGCCCTCGACGACGCCGGCTTCGAGCAGATCTCGACCCGTGTCGTATACGCGATCGCAGACGCGGCCTTCGAGACACTGGCTGGTCATGACGACGTCGGTCCCGCTCGTGGTGAGATCGTCGATGTACTCGATCCAGTCGGTGTTGACGTGACCTAATCCTGTGCCCTCCAGCACGATCCCCGCCTTGTCCTCGTAGGCCTCCAGTACCGCAGGATCGCAACCGGGTGTGAACTTCACGAGTTCGACGTCGGTTTCCAGGTCACCCTGGAGTGCGAGATCGGTTGCGCCGCGCTCCTGGTAGTCGCGGCGGAACGAAACCTCACGGGCGTCGTAGTCGACCTCACCCAGCGGCTCGGCCCCGACAGTCTCGAAGGCGTCCCGTCGGGAGGTGTGATTCTTGCGGGCTCGGGTCCCGCGGTGGAGGGCACAAATGTCGTCGCTCTCGCCGGCGTGCATGCAGATCATGACCTCCGCGGCGTCACTCTGTGCGGCTTCGACGGCACAGACGGCGTTCATCACGTTGTCCGAAGAGGGCCGATCGGCCGAGCGCTGGCTCCCGGTGAAGACGATCGGAACCGGCGTATCGAGCATGAATGCCATCGCGCTCGCGGAGAACTGCATGGTGTCGGTCCCGTGCATGACGACGACGCCGTCCGCGCCGGCCTCGATCTCCTCGTGGATGGCCTGTGCCAGGTCCTGCCAGACGTCGGGCGTCATGTTCTCTGAGAGGATGTTCGCGACGACGCGGCCGCGGTAGTTGGCCATGCCAGCCAGTTCGGGCACGGCTCGGAGGACGTCCTCGGCGTCGAACTGTGCAGTGACAGCCCCAGTCCGGTAGTCGACTGTCGAGGCGATCGTCCCGCCGGTCGAGATCAGCGATACGGTGGGCAGGTCGTCGTCGAAGGTGATCTCGGAGGTCGATTCGTCGGTCTGGGCGCTCTCGACGTCGTAGACGTCCGCTTCGAGGACCTCGACATCGGCAGCGTCGCGCTCGACGCCGACGTTGTAGCCGCTGTCGAGTTTGACCACGAGGTGCGCATCGGTCGAAGAGGGCATCACGACCCCGTCGTAGGACTGCTCGCCGCGGTCGACGTGGATCCGATCGCCTGGGTTCATGGAACGGAGTACCGCTCGCCCGGACTTGAAACCATCTTTTCGAACAGGCCCAGCGCCGGTCCTTCGTCCCAGATCCGAGGAAAAGGCCCATGTCCCTGGAGAGACGACAGGATCGTATGGCCGAGCGAACCGATCAGCGGACCCGCGACCGGGACGCCAGCGCCGATCTCGACCCGACGCTGGACGACGCGGGCGTCCAGACTGACTTCGACTCGGAGTTCGGGTCGGACCTGGGGATCGAGGCCCCGACTGACGAGGCCGACAGCGGTGGCGGAATCCGGGGTCGGATCAGCGAGCGTCTCGGCAGTATCTTCTCGGTCGAGGCGTTCACTATGACGCTCGTGTTGACGGTCGTGTTCGCGTTTCTCGCCGGTGGATTCATCCCGCTGATCCCGGACAACATCGGGGGGCTGCTCGGCGTCTTCGGGGCCGGGTTTGCACTCGGCGTTGGGAGCAGCAAACGTCACTACCTCGAAGTCGCGCTCGCGACGTTGTTCACTGGTGCGATCACGGCGCTGTTGAGCAACTTGACGCTGACGCTATTCGGCGTCGGCGCTCCCATGATCGCACTCGGGGCCGGCGCGAGTGGACTCGCAGGCGTCGCTGGCTACTACTTCGGCCGGGATTTCCGCTCGGGACTCACCAAGGAGATTTAGGCGTCCGCCAGCGCCCACTCCTCACCGCGGCGTTCGACGACGCCGCGCGAGGCGAGCACTCGTAATAGCTCTTCGACCAGCGGTGGCGGCGCGTCGACCTGGCGGCTCAACGTCTCCAGGCTAGCGCTGCCGTCGGCGAGTTTGAGCAGGAGCTCGACTGTCAGACGGGAATCGCCGTCGTCGACTGCCTCGCCGAGTTGTTCCATGACGTCGGTCAGCCGCCCCTGGACCCACCGCTGGGCCAGCGAGAGTTCGTTTCGCAATTGCTCCAGTCGTCTGAGGTCGGCTGTTAGTGACGTCAGATCCGACTTCTCGGTCGGTTCGACGTCGATCGAGAGGTGCCGACAACTCGTCAGGTCCAGTCCCGAACTCGCCGGATAGGCACTCTTCGCACCGAAATCGTACGGCGACACCGCCACCTCCAGGCGGAATCCACGCGAGATATAGAAGTACTTCCGACGCTGGTTGTCGACGCGACTTTCGATCAGGCCTGCAGATTCGAGTTTCCGAAGGTGGTCGATGACTGCCTTTGGGCTCACGCTCAGGTACTCGCTAATCTCCGTGACGTAACACGGCTTGCGAGCCAGCAGCCGGAGGATCCGCCGCCGGTTATCGTTCCCGAGGAGATCCAGCAGTTCGGCGGAGTCCATTTACCTAACGTAACTGCTCTTTATATATAACGTCGTCGGGAACGCCGACCGACAGTTGTCATGGTCACTGTCGACATCTCTCGGACGCAGAATCGTCTCAGCCGGGTGCGGTGTTCAGAGTATCTCGTCGTCGGCCCGAGGCTCGGAGAGTCTCCCAGGTAGCCCTGGCTCAGTATCGTTTGCATCCTCGTCGCTCGATTGGCCCGAACCGCCGTTCGGGGAGCCAGGGTCGCCAGTCGGGCCCTGATCGTTTCCGGACTCGTTGCCGCTCGATAACTCATCGTTGGTGTTGTTGCCGTTACGGTCGTCCGGCGGACCCTGACCGTTTCCCGGGCCGTCGCCGTTCGGGGGGCCAGGGTCGGATTCGTTGCCGTTACGGTCGTCCGGCGGACCCTGACCGTTTCCCGGGCCGTCGCCGTTCGGGGGGCCAGGATCGGATTCGTTGCCGTTACGGTCGTCCGGTGGACCGCGATCTGCGGGCGGCCCACGACCCGGGCTTTCGACGACTGTGAGGCCGCGGGCTAGCTTCGAGACTGCCCGGCCGTTCAGCGACGAGGCGTTCTCTCTGAGTCGGTCGAGTCTGGTGTGGTTGACTCCGGCCTCAGCCGCGACAGTGGACGTCTGGTTGAGCGTCGATTCGAGCGCGTTGATCCGGGTCGTCAGCGAGGCGACGCGGGCCGCGTGACTGACGTCGGCCAGGCCGGGTGTATCAGAGCTGTTTAGCGCCTCCAGTTCGGCCTGGAGACGTTGGAGCCGCGTCTCCAGAACGACAGCCCGTCGGTCGACCATCCCCGACTGGTTCGTCCGGTTGGCCGTTTCGAATCGGGCCTCCCACATGCCGCTCTCGACGCTCTCGTCGGCTGTTGCCGAGGTCGACTGCATGAACGCGCTGATCTGGCTCCCTAGCGGCGCTGTCCCGTTGTTCGTCTCGTTCGCCGTGCTGGCCGTTTCGTTCGTGGCCGTTTCGTTCGTGGCCGTTTCGTTCGTGACTGTCTCGTTCGTCGGCTCCTCGACTGCGACGGCAGCCGTCAGTGACTCGGCTGATGTCGGATTCGGGTCCAGCGGATCGGCTTCCTGTACGCCGGTCGCCGGCGCGACCATCCCAGCGACTGCGACCAGAATCACCGCCAGGACTGTGACGCGTTGCCGGACACCCATCGTACCAATCACTACTGCCCTATCCCATAAAAACCCGAACTTTCGTTCGAACCGTTCAAAAACCGATGAGACGGAATGAGATGTCGGCTTAGCGTTTAAATACCCGTTTCAGGAAGTATCGTGTTCTCCGCTCGAAAGGCGGACTGCGTAGCGCTGTAATTGCTCCCTCACAACTGTATTGCGCGGAACACTTATCCGTCGTCGTGTGAGACATCAACACGCATAGTATGTTCGAACAGTTTTCCCGGGGCTACTACCTGGGGCGGTTGTACGTCGAGCCACAGCACGAGGGCTCGCCAGCGATGTGTCGCGAGCAGTACGAACAGGTTTCCCAACAGCTATACGCCGAGGAGACAGGCGTCTCACGCACGGGCCTCCCGCTCGTGATGAAACTCGGGACGCGTCACTTCCCTGTCCACGGCGAGGACGGCGTCCCCGCGGACACACTCGCTGTCCCACCCGAGATCGTCGACGCAGATTCGCGAATTCGCAACCCGCCCGCGCTCCGGGAGGTGTTCCTGGCCAAAGCCGATCGAGCCGTCCAGCTGCTCGACATCGAGGCGTCGGTGCCCGGTCAGACAGGGATTTAAGCCCCTCCGCGACGCGGGTTCGCCCATGCTCGACGAGTTGCTCGGCCGTGCCGCCCTCAAAGAGCGGATCGAGACACTGGAGGCCGAAAAAGAGTCACTCGAAGAACAACTGGCAGCCGAACAGCGCCGCCGGAAAGAAGCCGTGACGGACAGACAGGACGCCGAGCGCCGCGTGAACGAACTCGAAGATCGTATTACCCAACTTGAAGATCGGGTCGAACGGCTCCAGGGCGAGGAGACGACGCTGGACTACCGTCGCCGCGAGGACGTCTCCGGTGTCCGACTCTCGCGAATCCTCGATCGCCTCGAATCGATCGATAGCGACCCCGAGAGCATTATGACGGCCGTCCTCACGGACAGTCGAGAGATCCCACAACCGGTCAGGGAGGCGTTCGGCGAGCGAGCCACGCTCGTCTCGCGAGCAGCACCCTGTCTCGCGGTGGCCGACGACACTGGCCTCGTCTCGGCGGCGTTCGACCTTCCGAACCCGCCGGAAGCGTTCACGACCTGGAGCGACGGCGTCGAACTACAGCGATCGTGGCTCGAGCCCACTGGGACATATACGCTCGCGCTCGTCCGGTCAGACCTGTTCGCGATGGGCGTCTACGACGGCGACGAGCAGACTGCCTTCCACGGCTTCGACAGCGATCTCAAGAGCAAGCACTCGAAGGGTGGATTCTCCCAGTCACGATTCGAACGCATTCGCGAAGGGCAGATCGACACTCACCTGGAGCGCTGTCGAGCGGCGCTGAAAGAGCGACCCGAAGATACACCGCTGTTCGTCGTCGGCGAGTCGAGCGTCCTCCACGAGGTGTCACGCGAGGCCGACGCGACGGCCGCCGTCGACGCTACGGGCGACCCCGAGCAGGCGCTCGATAGTGCCTTCGACTCGTTCTGGACGGTGACGCTGTACGCAATCTAATCTCCGTCTCGGACGCTGGCGGCGAGCGTCTCGACGACGGGTTCGAACAGTTCGGGCAGGAGTGCGTGACTGGCCTCGGGGACCGTTCGATCGTCCGCCGTCACGTAGTCGCCGATTGCGAACACGGCGGCGGCGTCGACGCCGACATACTCCGCGACGGCAAACAGCGTCGCGGCTTCCATCTCGACGGACAGGACGCCCTGTTCGGCGTAGCGCTCGACTTCGGGAACGGTCTCGCGGAAGAACGCGTCGGTGGTCCAGGTCGGGCCTGTGGCGACCTGCTGGCCTGCCGCGCCGAGTTCAACGGTCAGCGCGTCGACGAGCGTCGGGCTCGGCTCAGCGGTGGCTTCTGGTGGCAGGTAGTGATATGAGGCTCCTTCGTCCCGGATCGCTCGCGTAGCCACGACGGGCCGATCGGGCGTGATCGATGGGTCGAGACAGCCAGCGCCGCCGAGGATGCAGATCTTCTCGACGCCGAGTTCGGCCTTCTCCTCGACCAGGCCCGCGGTCACCGGCCCGCCGATCCCGAAGTCGCCCACGACCGCTACGTCGTCGGTCACACGATAGACCTCCCCGATGGTCCCTGCCACGTCGATCGTTTCCTCGGCATACTCCGCGACAACCTCCTCGAAGAAGGCGTCCTGATAGCAGACGACCAGCGCCGGCGGGAGCGTCTCTTCGACCCCGTCCAGCAGATCCACAGGCGTGAACACTGACGGGGCGTCGTGTTTCCCCTCGAAGTTCGGAAACGGCATGTCCGCTCGTTTTCGACGGGCGGGAAAGTAGTTTGTTCTGGTGTGCCACGGATCTACAGTGATTCGAAGTTTTTTGCTCGCTGGCACCGACTGACCCGGTATGCGCGTCGCAATCCTCGCCCACGGGAAGTTCCCCGACCGCGCCAAGACCGCCGTCGGCCTCCTCAGGTACGGCGATCAGGACGTCGTGGCTGTCCTCGACCGCGAACGTGCCGGCGAGTCGGTCCGGGACCATCTCGACGATCCGCGAATCCCGGATCTACCGATCGTCGCCGGGATCGACGCGATTCCCGAGTTCGATGCCCTGATAATCGGTATCGCGCCCATCGGCGGTGGGTTCGACGACTCCTGGCGGCCGGACGTCCGCGGCGCACTCGAACGCGGCTGTGACGTCTTCGCAGGACTGCACTACAAGCTCGGCGAGGACGCGGAATTCATCGAACTGGCGGCTGCACACGACTGCGATCTGATCGACGTTCGCGAGCCACCTGACGATCTGACAGTCAGCGAGGGTCGTGCCCGTGAGGTCGAGGCAACGGTCACCCTCACAGTCGGGACGGACTGCTCAACAGGAAAGATGACTGCTGCGATGGAACTCCGGAAGGCCGCCCGCGAGCGCGGACTCGACGCCGCCGTCGTGCCGACTGGGCAGACCGGGATCCTGATCGAGGGGTGGGGAATCGCCGTCGACCGGACGATCAGTGATTTCACGGCGGGGGCGGTCGAGCGGATGGTCCACGAGGTCGGCGACCACGACGTGGTCTTCGTCGAGGGGCAGGGCGCGCTGGGCCACCCTGCCTACTCCGCAGTTACGGCTGGGATCATCCACGGCGCGATGCCCGAGAAGATGGTGCTGTGTCACGAGGCTGGTCGCCAGGCCGTCCACGGATACGAGTCGTTTCCGCTTCAGCCACCCGGCGAGTATGCCGCGATGTACGAGCGCTTTGCCACACCGGTGGCCGACAGTGAGGTCGCCGCCGGGATGTTGAACACTGCGGGTATCGACGGCGACCGACGGGCTCGCGACGCCGTCAGGGCCTACGGCGAGGCTATCGGCGTCCCGGTGACCGATCCGATTCGCTTCGACGCCAACGAGGTGCTGGACGCGCTGGTATGACTCTCGAAACCGAGTTCGAACACGACCTGCCGCTCGCGGAGACCCTCCGGATCTCCAGGGAAACCACCGGGACGATCGCGGTCTGGATCAACGGCGGCTCGCTGTAGCTCGCGACGGATCCGTTCGTGGGTGTGCCATTTGTCGATGGCCGACTCTCGAATCCCTGGATCTGCCCGGCAGCGGTGTTCGTGAATACTGAACCCCAGGATTGGCGCGTGCTGTCGCGACTGTCTGGTCGCGACGAGCGCACGTGAGGGATGAACGACGGAGCATCGCGACGGAGTGAATCGGCTGGGGAGGGAGTGGTTGTTTGTGGGCGGGACTGAAAGGGGCGACAAGCGTGGCGGCGAAGCCGCCACGTTACAGGAGGCCGGTTTCACCGGCCTTCCCGCTCGGAGAGCGAGACGACGTAAGGACCGCAGGAGGGAAGTGACGAGGACCGCAACGAGTCACAGCCAGCGAGGGACCGACGGTCCCTCAAGCAGTCGGCGCTGTGCGCCGACGACTCCGAGCCGGTCGGGATTTGGCTGTTAGTAACCTCCCAGAAATCCCCTGCATTCTCGGGTCGGGGGGTTCGCTCGCGGGTCGTCTCCTCCCCGCTCGCTCAAATCGAGACGCTCACTCCGTTCACGTCTCGCACTCGCTGCGGTCCTCGTACCACTTCGGTCCTTGCGTCGTCCTCAGAAATCTTTGATTTCTGATGGGCCGCACAAGAGCTCCGCTCTTGCGGACGCCCGTTTTCCCCGAGAACGCAGCCCCTTTCAGTCCCACCCAACACAGCCACACCCTCCCCAGCCGATTGCGTTGCTCGCCTGACGGCTGTGCTACTCATCCCTCGCGCAGTTTCGGCTCGTCACAATGGGCTCGCCAGCGCACGCCTCCACCCACTCCAAAAAGAGCGAGAGACTCAGTGCCTAGAGCCACTCGACGAAGGAGTCGGTCTCGCGACTCTTCGCGATGTATTCTCGCTGCATCTCCAGGATTGCAGTGTCCAGATCCGCACCGTCTTCGAGGTGCTCACGAACCCGGTCTTTCTTCCAGGAACTGGGCGTCGTCTCGGCTTTCCAGCGCGCTCGGATCGGGTCGAGATACTCGTCTGTCTCCTCGATCCCCTGCACCTCGAGCCCGCGTTCGGCGTACTCGAAGACTTCGGCGAAGATCTCGTCGGCGTCGCTCGTGCGCTCGCCGTCGGCGGTCACCCACGCCAACTCGGCATCGAGTCCGTCACGGGCAACGTCGTAGAAGCAGCGCTCGGCGGCCGCCCAGTCCAGCTCTGTCAGCGGATGATCAGCAGCCACCAGCCCGCGGATCAATCCGGCCGTCAGCGCCTGCAGTGAGACGACGTCGCTGACTGTGGGCTGGGTCGGGAGCGGCCGGTACTCGATCCGGACGGAGCGCTCGTCCCCAGCGCCGTCGACAGGGTCGCCGCCGATCACGCAGCGCAGCCACCGCCAGTAGGTCCCACGCTTGTGCTCGAACTCCCAGTACTCATCGGTGTATTCGGTCGGGGGCGTCTCGGCGATCCACTCCCGGAAGAACGGCGCGACCACGTCGTCTGCGACCACGCGATCGACCACGTCGGTGATATCGTCGATGTCACCGGGAACCCGCACTTTCGAGTTCGCGGTTTCGTTGACCGACTGCTCGAAGACCGCGATCCGGAGCTCGTGATGAGTTTCGTCGACGAACGCGTCGGGGTCGTCGACATCGCCGTAGACGTCTGCGGGCAGAAACGGCGAGTTGGTCGCGAGCGCGAGCACCGGCCCGAGCGTCCGGATGGCGGCGTTGTAGTAGGCGGGAAACGTCTCCGTCTCGGGGATCTGGAGGTGCGGCTGGATCGACGTCGCCAGTGACTCGAAGAGGATCGACGGGAAGGCTATGTCTGCGCCCGGCACCGAGAAGTCGATCTGCCCGCCGGCGCGCTCGAGGATGTCGTTGTCGATGGCAACGTAGCGGGGGTCGCCACGCATGTTCGAGGCCAGTTGCACGCCGTCGACGTCCGTGGTCGCCGAGAGATAGTCCACCGATCCCGAATCGGGTGGGACGGCCCACATCGCGTCCAGCACCAGTGCACAGCCCCCGGCCCCGGCGGCGGCGTGGGCTTTCTTCGTCTCCATCTCGATGGCTGTCGCCTGGGCGTCGAGTCCGGCGGCGTCGAAGACGTTCGGATCGGTGTTGATCTCGGCGTTGTGCAGCCCCAGTTCTTTGCTGACGGCGTCGGTGTCCTCGAAGACGCTCCCCGGAATCTGGTGGAGCCGACAGGACGAACACGGTTGGGTTGCGCTCGCGCCGTCGTCCGTCGAAGTATCACCGACGACGGCGTAGACTTCCATCTCCAGCCCGATCGCGAACGCCTCGTTGTCCAGCGATCCGTCGGCGAACTCACCCTCCAGAAACGCTGCCTGCTCGTCGACGCGCTCGTCGAACTCCGGGCGGGTCTCCGGAGCGAGCGAGCGATCGACGAGATCGGCGAGATCAGTCATTAAAAACGGTGTCGGTGGCCCGCGATGTTAGTGTTGTGTCTCCCGCCCTGTCGAAGGCGCGCTAGACGTGACAGTTCCAGTACGAAACCGATGCGAGCCGATCGCCGAGCGGCAATCCGCCCAGTGCCGTGTCGATCTTACGGAACGTCGACGCCGTCCGGTTGGGGATCTGTCGGTAGAAGCCGTAGGGGAGGACGAAGTCGTGTTCGTCGGTGACGAGATCGAGTCCGACTTCGTCGAGCAGGCGACTGACTTCCCAGCGTGAATACAGCCGCGAGCCCATCGGGAGCGCCCAGTTGTAGATTGAGCGCGTCGAGAAGCGATTGAACGTATCGAAGAAGACGACATCTTTCGAGACACGACGCATTTCGCTGAGATACGAGGCCGGCGTATCAGCCAGGTGGAAAAAGCGCATCGCGAGCACGGCGTCGAAGTGGTTGTCCGGGAACGGGAGTCGGCCCGCGTCCCCTCGCATAAACTCCAGATGGTCGGCGACGCCAGCGGCCTGGGCCTTCTGTCGGCCCTGCTGGAGCATCGCGCCCGAGATGTCCAAGCCGACGATGTTAGCCCCGCGTTCGGCCAACATCACGGTGAACCGACCGGTTCCACAGGCAATCTCCAGCACCTTCGAATCCTCGACTGGGCCGATGGCGTCCAGCACGGCCTGTTTCTCCCGCCGGTCGATCAGGCGGCCACCGCGCGAGAAGCGCTTTTCCTCGTACTCCTCGGCGATGTCGTCCGCCTGGTACCACTCCTGTCCTTTCACGGTGTCCGATTGTCGGCATGCCGGGAATAAAACGATACTGAAAACGACTGGCGAGAAACCCCCATCCCCGACCGACTCACCATCTCACAGCGACTCGAATCTCACACGGTCGTCCGTAGAGATATAATGGAAATTAATACACCTTTAGGAGACTGTATTGTTTTCACATCCATATAGCCAAGTTTTACCATTGCGCTCCGCAGAGAGTGCAGTATGAGCACGACTACCGATGGGGTGGCCCATGAGATCACGTTCAACGACGCCGAGTTCCGCGAGCGCCTGCGCGAGTTACCACCGAGCGCGAAGCTCGTCGCGAAGGTACTCGAAACCGAAGCGCCGCTGTCGCAGGGCGAACTCGCAGAGCAGTCGCTGCTGCCGGATCGCACAGTTAGATACGCGCTGAATCGACTCGAAGAGGTCGGCCTCGTCGACTCCCGGTACAGCTTCCGTGACGCCCGCAAACAGGTCTACTTTCTCGCCGACGCCCGATAATGCGCATCGAGCGGGTCGATCTCGACGTCTCGTCCCGCGCACCCGGTGGTGGGGTCGCTGCCTACGTTCTCGGCGACGACGACGGCATTCTGGTCGATCCTGGTGGCGATAGTGACCGCCTTCGCGAGGTCGTCGCTACTGCCGAAATCTCGCACGTCCTCGCTACACATCACCATCCGGACCACGTCGGCGGGATTGCGGCCTATGCCGACGATGCGACCGTCTGGGCCCGTCGAGGCCGTGAACGCGCTTTCGAGCGCGCCAGTGGTGTCTCGCCGGATCGAACGTTCCGTCCCGGCGAAACGATCGAGACCACAACTGGCGGGGTCGAGGTCGTCGACACACCCGGTCACGCGCCGGAGCACGTCGCATTGCACGTCGACGACTCGTTCGTGAGTGGCGATCTGGCCGCCGCCGAGGGAAGTGTCGTCGTGGGCGCGCCCGAGGGCGACATGCGAGCGTATCTGAGCAGTCTCCGGCGGCTGTATGCTCGTGACCCTGATCGGCTGTATCCTGGCCACGGTCCCGTGATCGACGAGCCGCGGGCGACCCTCCGGCGGTTGATCGAGCATCGACTCGACCGCGAGCGGCGGATCCTCGCGGCTGTCGAGGCCGGCAACGAGACGGTGGAAGCGATCACCGAGGCCGCCTACGAGAAAGACATCGCCGGCGTTGCGGACCTCGCTCGCGCAACGGTCCGTGCCCACCTTGAAAAGCTGGCCGTCGAGAACGCAATTCAGTGGGCCGGCGAGCGGGCGCGCCCGACTTGCGGGCGGTCGATCTAGCGCGGTCCTTTTGTCTCCAGAGGTGCTCGCTCGGGTATGGAATCGCTCGAAGCCGAACTTGAACGCGCCCGGGAGCTCGACGTGGGCGAATTGGCCGACGCCATCGAGTCTATCGGCTTCGAGTGTACGCGCTGTGGGGCCTGCTGCAAGGCCGAGACGTGCGGCGGCGATGGGGGGCAAACCGACGCCGAAACCGAGTCGCACACAGCGACAGTGTTTCCCGACGAGGTTCGCCGTCTTCAGCAGCGTGAGGAGTACGACTGGCGCGACGTCGCGCGTCCGATGCCCTACGGGTTGGTCGAGGGCGACGACGGCCAGACGGGCGATACCTTCGAGTGGGCGCTCCAGACCGACGCGTGTGGTGACTGTACCTTCTACACAGAGGGTGCCGACGGCACAGGGGCCTGTACCGCACACGAAGACCGACCGCTAATCTGCCAGACCTATCCGTTTAGCGTCGCACTCGGTGGGACGAGCCAGCCGATGGGCGAGGCAGTCGATGCCGAGGGCATGGTCCGGGCCCACGAATGTGAGGGGCTCGGACGCGATATCTCACGGGAGGACGCGGAGAAACTGGCTGCAACACTGAAAGAGCGCGCGATCCGCGAACTTCGAGAGGCTATCGGCGTCCGGGAGAACTACCATCCTGTCGACAGCGACGCGGTGGTGGTGTACGACTCGGAAGGGCCCAAACGGATCGATGGAACTCCCTACTAAAATATTTCACACGTAGGAAAGAGCGTTGCTGAGCCTACACAGTCGCCGGCAGGTTCTTAATGGAGGCCTACGACCGGCCCAATGGAGGATATAGCCTTGGAGATCTCAGAGAAGCTCCTGTGTCTGTTCAGTGCGGATGTATCAGCTGAAGACGACCGCTACGTGATCGAAGTGCCCCGTCGGGAGGTCGAGACCGGCTCGATCGACCCTGGCGAAACCTATCGGGTCGCACTTATCTCCGGTGAGGACGGAGAGGAGGAAACCGAAACCACGGAGAGTTCACCCTCGGAACCGCAGCCACCCGTCGAGAACGGCGAGATCCGATACGTCGAGATCGAGGATATCGGCAAGCAGGGCGACGGTATCGCCCGCGTCGAGCGCGGCTACGTGATCATCGTCCCTGGGGCCGATATCGGCGACCGCGTCAAGGTCGAGATCACCGAAGTCAAGTCGAACTTCGCCGTCGGCGAGATCATCGAAGAAGACATCTGACCGTCTGTCTCGTCGTTGCCTCCCTGTACCAATACGTCGTGTATCGGTCCGGCTCCCTCCCGACCGGGACCACCATTCTCGACGAAACCGCAAGACTGCGGCGTGTTAACCGACTGTACCAAACCCCCTATTACAGTATCACACATACCTGCAAGTATGAGTACCACAGCGCCACAGCAGCAACCGACCGCCTCGCCGACTGCCCTGACGGATAAACAGCGCGAGATTCTCGACTATCTCCGAGAGAACGCCGACACACAGACGTACTTCAAGTCCCGACTCATCGGCGATGAACTGGACATGTCGGCCAAAGAGGTCGGAACCAACATGACGCCGTTGCAGGAGGGCGAGTTCGACATCGACGTCGAGAAGTGGGGCTACTCCTCCTCGACGACGTGGATGGTCACGTCCTGATCGGGATCACCGACTCTCGCGCTGCTCGACCTTGTTCAACTCGATAAGCAAGCGAAAGACAGCTTTCACCAGATTCGAGTCGACGTCGAAGCGCTCGGCGTTTGCCCCCGCGCGATCCATGACGGCCTGTTCCTGGGTTTCGTCGGTCGTCGGCAACCCCTGTTCGTCTTTGACCTGGGCGATGGTGTCGGCGACGTAGGTTCGCTGTGCGATCTTCTCGACGATTTCGCGATCGATTGTCTCGATCTCCTCGCGGAGCTCGTCGAGGCTCATTTCGTCTGTGTTCCGGAGTTTTGTGTCGTTGTCAGCCATGTGGATCCGTCTCGTTGTTCCCACGTCTTGCGTACACCCTCTAATGCCTCCCGATCCCCGACAGCGACGACGCTCGGTCCGGTTCCCGACAGGGAGACGCCCTCGACCAGTGGCATGGCTTCGAGCATTGGTTCCGTCGAGAAGTCGAGTGCCGCCGAGAACGCGAGCCCGTTGACGGTCATCGCTCGGCCGTACTCGCCGTCGAGCGCGAGATCGACCACGAGGTCGGCCATCGGCGCGACCTGCTTGCAGCGCTCGACGTCGGCATCGGCGCTGAAGGACTGCTCGTCGGGCGTCCAGACGAGGACATCCCAGTCGACTTCCTCGCGGGCCATCAGTTCGTCGCTGGTGTTGTCGGTGACGGTGACGCCGCCGAGCATCGAGGCGGAGGCGTCGTCGAACGCGCCCGTCACCGTCACGCCGACGTCTCGGGCGGCCATGACACCGAGTCGGGCGGCGTCCTCGCGGGTCATCTTTTCGGTCTTATCGAGTGCGTCGAGCGTCGCCATGATGGTCGCGTTGGCGGCCGCGGAGGAGGATTTGAGCCCCGAGGCCATCGGGACCTCGCTTTCGGTCCGCACGTGTCCACCCGAGACGGCATTCGGGCCTGTCACGTCTGGGTCGCCGTGTGCGTCGAGGACGTACTCGACGCACGTCTCGATCAGTCTGGTATCGGCGTCGGGATCCTCGGCCACTTCCCCGGTGATCTCCTCCGAGTCGGTCGACAGTTCGACAGTCGCAGTCGTGTAGGCGTCGATGGCGAACGCCGCGCCCTTGCCGTTGGCGAGCGCGTTCAACACCGTACCGGCGGCCGGCGCTTTCGCCTGTCCCTGCATGGTCGCCAGTGGGTGCGAGCCGGTATTAAGGGGTGGTGGTTCGGGCTCCACGACCGAACGCGGCGTTTTTTTAGCCAGGGTGGGCAAGTAGCGACAATGAGTGCTCGCCCGAGTGAGGTTTCACCTTCGACACTCCCAGTCGAACTGACAGAGGACGGGATCGCCGTGGAGTACCTTGACGGCCGGACAGTGTTCTACCACGGCGTGCCAGCTACGGTCGAGACGCCGCTGACGACCAGCCCAGGCAAGGACGTCCACGCCCTCGTCACTGACGAGAGCGGGACTGAGGGCATCCTTACGTACGTCGACGAGCGAAAGACCGACGGCGATATCCTCGACTCCAGCGGCGTCGGCCGTGTCCTCCTCGATAAGGGCGAGACGACGAGTCTCTACCCCGGCGTCCGGGTCCATCGAACCGGCTTTCGCTACGAAATCGAGGTCGACTTCGACGCTGTCGAGGGGCGGGTGTTCGTCTTCGAAGAGGACGAGATGGGGGAACTGAGTCGTGAAGTTGTGGGAGAGTAGCGGTTTTTGGTCCAGCTTTTTGGGCGAGCGACCGACGGGAGTGAGCGGAAAAAGGTGGTTGCAAGAGGACGAGATGGGGGAACTGAGTCGTGAAGTTGTGGGAGAGTAGCGGTTTTTGGTCCAGCTTTTTGGGCGAGCGACCGACAGGAGTGAGCCGAAAAAGGTGGTTGCAAGAGGACGAGATGGGGGAACTGAGTCGTGAGATTGCGTCGGGATAGCTCGACTTCTAGAGCTACTGGATGTAGGAGGGGCCTTCGGAGTCACAGTTCGCCTCGTGCTGTTCGGCATCCGACTGGTCGTCAAACATCAGGCCGCATTCTTCACAGCGGTACCACGTCATATCGTCCCGTTCGGTTGTGGCGACCATACGTGAGTGTGGTACGTGATAGCGTATATTCGTTACCCTACTGATAATCACTATGAAACCCTCAAGAGGGTCGGTCCCGAACGGCCAATCATGACAGGCGGCGCCGGGGTGGAGCTGACAGTCGCGGGGGCTCGAAAGCGCGACGCAGGGCGCGGAATCGCACGATTGCCCGAGCCAGTACGGAGTCGGCTCGGCGTGCTCAGTGGCGATTCGGTGATCATCGAGGGCGACGGACAGACCGTCGCGAAGGTGTGGCCCGACGACGGCGACGACGACGTCGTCCGAATCGACGCCGACACACGAGCCAACGCCGGCGCGACCATCGGTGATACCGTCCGAGTCCGCTCGGCGACGGTCACCGACGCGGAATCGATCACCGTCACGCCGACCGAGGATCTGGGCGAAATGGAGCCGACGGCGGCCGCCCCCCTGGTCAAAGAGGGGTTGCTCGACCGACCACTCAGACGGGACGAGCAGTTCCACGTCGACGGCGTCGGTGGCTTTCGCGTGGTGAAGACGACGCCCGGTGGGTCGGTCCGGGTCGACCCCGGGACTGACGTCGACGTCGTTCCGCCGGAAGACGCCGCTCGTCAGAGCGACGAGACGGACGCGGCAGACGAAACTGACGACGACGAACCCGAGCCGAGTGGGACGACCTACGAGGATATCGGCGGGCTGGACGACGAACTGGAGAAAGTTCGGGAGATGGTCGAACTGCCGCTATCGAACCCCGACGTCTTCCGTCGACTCTCGATCTCGGCACCGAGCGGCGTCCTGCTGTATGGCCCGCCAGGCACAGGGAAAACGCTGATCGCTCGGGCAGTCGCCAACGAGGTCGACGCCTACTTCGACGTGATCTCCGGCCCGGAGATCGTCTCGAAGTACAAGGGCGAAAGCGAAGAACAACTTCGGGCGGCGTTCGACCGGGCGGCCGAGAACTCGCCGTCGATCCTGTTCATCGACGAGGTCGACTCCATAGCAGGGACGCGTGACGAGGATAGCGACATGGAGAATCGCGTCGTCGCCCAACTCTTGACGCTGATGGACGGCCTCGAAGACCGAGGGCGTGTCGTCGTGATGGGCGCGACGAATCGCGTCGACGCCGTCGATCCTGCGCTTCGTCGCGGTGGTCGCTTCGATCGCGAGATCGAGATCGGCGTGCCCGATGTCACGGGCCGCCGAGAGGTTCTCGACGTCCACACGCGTGGGATGCCACTGGCCGACGACGTGGATCTGGACAAACTGGCCGAGCGGACCCACGGCTTCGTCGGCGCGGACGTCGAATCGCTCGTGACCGAAGCAGCGATGGCCGCGCTGCGACGCGACAACGAGAAGCCGACAGTCTCGCGGGCTGACTTCGAGACGGCGATGGCCGCCGTCGAACCCTCCGCGATGCGCGAATACGTCGCCGAATCGCCAAACGTCGACTTCGACGATGTCGGCGGACTCGACGAGGCCAAAGACACCCTCGAACGCGCGGTGGAGTGGCCGCTGCTGTACGGGCCGCTGTTCGAGGCCGCCGACACCGACCCGCCCAGCGGCGTCCTGCTTTACGGGCCGCCCGGCACTGGAAAGACGTTGCTCGCGCGGGCACTCGCGGGCGAGAGCGGCGTCAACTTCGTCCACGTCAACGGGCCCGAATTACTGGATCGCTACGTCGGTGAGTCCGAGGAGTCCGTGCGAGAGGTGTTCGAACTCGCTCGCCAGACCGCGCCGACGATCGTCTTCCTGGACGAGATCGACGCCGTGGCAGGTAAGCGCGGCGAGACCCACGAGGTGACCGAGCGGGTCGTCTCCCAACTCCTCACGGAACTCGACGGCGTCGTCGACAACCCCAACGTCGTGGTCGTCGCCGCCACGAACCGCAAGGCCGTGCTCGACGACGCCCTCCTCCGACCAGGCCGACTCGAAGAGCACGTCGAGGTCCCGCTACCGGACGCCGCCGGTCGGCGGAAGATCTTCGATGTACATACCGACCACAAGCCGCTGGCAGCGGATGTCGACTTGAACCAGCTCGTCGCCCAGACGGAGGGCTACTCCGGCGCGGAGATCGAGGCGCTGGTCCGGGAGGCCGCCATGGCCGCAATCGACGACATCGTGCTGGCGCACGACCCGGAACAAGCAAACGAGTACGCCGACGACATCTCGATCACGGCTGCTCACTTCGAGGAAGCGCTCGAGGAGTGATTTACGTCTGGATCGCCACTGTCCGCGGCTGTGTCGCTGGTCTGTTCGCCACTGTCAGCGGGCGCGTCACTGGCCGACTCTTCGAAGGTCGCTGGCGTCCAGGTGAGAGTCAGCGTCGACGAGACCGATCCCCGTCCCAGGAGCCCGTCCTCGCTCGCAATCTCGACCCATTGGGGGGCCGGGAGGTCGATGGTCTCATCGTCGATTTGCAGTCCGAGTGGCGTCCGAGTCGTGGTGCGCGCGTCGATCGTCGAGAGGGCATGTTGTAACTCGGTTTTCGTCCAGTGTCCGGTTTCGTTGATCGGGCTGATCCCGCCGATGACTGGCTGGATGCTCACGTCCGCGCTCCGGTTCGAGAGGACGGCGTTGACCACGACTCCGAGCAGGATGACGAGCCCGGTGACGTACAGCCAGGTCAACAACAGCAGGATACCGCCGACGACGTTCTGGTCGCCCGCGCTGACGTACCAGCGAAAGCCCGCCTGGAAGGCGGTGACGCCGACGGCCACGAAGACGGTCCCGGGAAGGATCTCGGGGATGCTGACGTCCGTGTCGGGAAAGACGTAGTACATCGGCAACAGCACGAGCGTCAGTCCGAAGACGACCACGATCGGTTCGACGAACGCCAGTGCACCCCCAGTCGGGACGATTCGGTAGACCAGCACTGCGAGGAAGGTCGCGATCGTGAACGTAACCAGCACGAGCACGCCGTCAGTCAGCTGGTCCAGAAACGAGTTCTCGGCTTCGGTCTCGTAGATGTCCGAGAACGCCGTGTCCAGCCCGCGGAAGATCCGCAAGGTTCCCCAGATCAGGACGACGATTCCCAGAACCGAGACACCGGTCGACTGGCTGGCGTCGCGCATCTCCGCGATCAGCACTTCCTGGGCACCCTCCGTGAAGATGCCCTTGCTGAGTCGGATCAGTCCGGCCTCCATCGACGCGTTGCCGAGCCCAGAGGCGATGTACAGCAGGAGCGCAAACAGTGGTAACAGCGAGACGAACGCGTGGTACGCGATACTCCCCGCCAGAAACGGAATCTTCTCGACGCGGGCCTCGTGGACGATTGCTCGAACCACGCGCTCGGCCCGACCCCTGTCGAATTGCATACCCAACGGTTGGTCGCCGGGTGGCAAAAAGAAGCCTCTCACTCGCGTGCATACATTCGGCAGATTTTATCATGGACGTTTATGACGGTCTTTATGCGGGACGCCGTCCATAACCGAGGTATGGCGTCAGATTCCTACCAGCACTACGTCGGCGGCGAGTGGATCGACGGCGAGGGAACCGAGACCTTCGACAGCGTCGATCCGGCCACCAGAGAGACGCTAGGGACGTTCCCACGCGGGACACCTGCGGACGTACAGCAGGCCGTCGCGGCTGCCGAGGACGCTTCTGAGGCGTGGCGCGCCGAATCGTACATCGATCGGGCGGAGTACCTCTGGGACGTCTTCCACGAACTCCGTGATCGCCACCAGGAACTGGCTGAGATCGTCACCAAGGAGTGTGGCAAGGAGATCAGCGAGGGGAAAGCCGACGTGACCGAGGCCTGGCACATGGTCGAGTGGGCCGCCGGCAACGCCCGCCACCCACACGGCGACATCGTGCCCAGCGAGATTCCCGAAAAAGACAGCTACATGCGCCGGAAGCCGAAGGGCGTCGTCGGCTGTATCACCCCCTGGAATTTTCCTGTGGCGATCCCGTTCTGGCACATGGCCGTTTCGCTCGTCGAGGGCAACACCGTCGTCTGGAAGCCCGCCGAGCAGACGCCGTGGTGTGGCCAGACCATCGCCGAGATGTTCGACGACGCTGGAATTCCCGACGGCGTGTTCAACATGGTCCAAGGCTTCGGTGACGCCGGCAACGCCGTCGTCGAGGACGAGCGCGTCGACACGGTCCTCTTTACCGGCTCGGCGGAGGTCGGCCACAAGGTCGCGGGCAAGATCGGCGGCCAACCCGGCCGGAGTGCCTGCTGTGAGATGGGTGGCAAGAACGCAATCGTCGTGACCGAGAAGGCGGATCTGGACATCGCGCTCCACTCCGCTGTGATGTCCAGTTTCAAGACCACGGGCCAGCGCTGTGTCTCCTCAGAGCGCCTGATCGTCCACGAAGACGTCTACGACGAGTTCAAAGCGCGCTTCGTCGATCTGGCCGCGGACGTGGCGGTCGGTGACCCACTGGATGAGGACACGTTCATGGGGCCGGTCGTCGACGAGAGTCAGGTCGAGAAGTTCGCCCGGTTCAACGACCTCGCCCGGACAGAGGGGGCGAACGTGCTCGTGGATCGGGCGGAACTGGACGACGACGAGATTCCAGATGGCTTTCAGGATGGGTTCTGGGTCGGCCCGTTCGTCTACGAGGTGGACTACGACCCCGACCTGCGATGCATCCGCGAGGAAGTGTTCGGCCCGCACGTCGCGCTGATCGAATATTCGGGCGACATAGAGCGCGCGATGGAGATCCACAACGCCGTCGACTATGGGCTGGCAGGGGCGATCATCTCCGAGGACTACCGCCAGATCAACCACTACCGGGACAACGCCGAGGTCGGCCTGGCCTACGCCAATCTCCCGTGTATCGGCGCGGAGGTCCAGCTCCCCTTCGGTGGCGTGAAGATGTCCGGGTCGGGCCCACCCCACGCCCGCGAGGTCATCGAGGCCGTCACCGAGCGGACGGCCTGGACACTGAACAACAGCAAAGAGATCGAGATGGCACAGGGGCTCAGTGCGGAGATCAAGACTGAAGACAACTAAATCCCACTTTTTTCGTTTCGGGTTTCCTCGCGAGCAAATCGCTATCAGTCCCCGTGAGACACCTGCTCAGTCATCGGATCCGCGTCGATCGGGTTACCGAGCAGTGCGATGGCCGGACGACCCAGCGGCACCGAGAGCCCCACCATCGCGGCCAGCGCGTGCGTCAGCATGTACAGACCCCAGACGAACAGCGTGAGAAACCCGATTCCGGCGACGATCGCCGGGAGCAATCCCAGATCGTGCAGGCCAGCCGACCCGAGCGCGAGCAAGCCCAGCGGTCCGATGAGGAACTCGAACCAGGGCTTGCGGAGCAGGGCGATCGACCACAGGCCAAGCAGGACACCCAGGAACAGCGACCACGTCCCGAAGAATGGGTGCAATCCGGCTGCGATTCCGACCTCGTGCAGCACGAGCATGAGCCCGGGCCCCCACATGAACAGCATCCCGAAAGTTGCCATCAGCGTTCCGCCGGCGGCGTCGCCCCGGCGCATCGAGATCAGCCCGGTCAATAGCTGACAGATGCCTCCGACGACGCCGATCACGGCGATCAACGGCGCCGCGTTGGGTCCCCACCACCCCAGGAAGTCGCCCGCGAACGCGAGATTGATCCCTGCAAGCGGTGCCAGCCCGAATGCGCTGGGGTCCGCCCATCGCTCAGTCGCCCCACCGACCGATCCGCTCACGCCATTTCCCGTCATATTTTGCCTCTTCTACAGCGTACTGTAACGTGGGCTAAAACCGTTTCCCTTGGGTGGTTTCCGCTATAACAATCGTTCAGGATGCCGATTTTCCATGAGGGTTTCGCTGGGTAGTGCTGGGACTCACAGGTACTGACAGGCGGTGAGAGAGACGACCGGGAGAGGCCGTCCGGACGGCCTGTGGCCGAGGCGAGCGACGCGGCCGAGCAGCGAGGCGGATCGTGGTTTTTTCGCCGGCGATGACGAGAAAAGCGTCGTGCCGGCGAATAGCTCTTAGGACTACCCCATTATAAAAGAGGGTGTCTCGCCCGGGGCCAATTGTCGCGGCCGACGACCAGTGAACTGCTCCGGGCGTCACCGCCGGTCGGCCAGCGCCGGAAAGTCGTCTCTGACTGCGTCGACACGCTCGTGATCGACCGTCGCGGTCACGAGTCCTGGTTGGTCGCTGGCACTGGCGAGCGTCGTCCCCCAGGGATCGTAGACTGCTGACCGTCCCAGCAACTCCGCATCGTCGAACGTACCGACGCCGTTGGCCGCGGCCACGTAGCAGAGGTTCTCTACTGCTCGCGCTTGGGGGAGGAGTCGCCAGTGCTCGACACGGGGGTAGGGCCAGGCACTCGGAATCAGAATCAGATCCGCGCCGTTGTCGATGAGTTCGCGATAGCGTTCGGGAAAGCGCAAATCGTAACAGGTCGTCACGCCGACGGTCAGTGGTCCAATGTCCGCAACTGGGAGCCGCTCGCCCGGCGTGAGAAGCTCCTCTTCGGCCGAGCCGTACCCAAAGAGGTGGTGTTTGCGGTAGACGAGTCGCCGACACCCGTCGGCGTCGAACAGGACTGCAGTGTTGGCGAGACCCTCGTCGGCCGGGACAGCCACGTCGGTTTGGGCGGCCGTTTCGGCGAGGTCCTCGACGATACTTCCGGCCAGTAGCGCGACTCCTTTCGAAGCGGCTACGTCGCCGAGCTGCGTGAGCGTCGACCCCGCAAGCGATTCGGCGGCCCGGCCGTACGCGTCGAATGCGAAGTAGCCCACGCTGAACAGCTCCGGCAGGACGACGAGATCCGCGCCGCTGGTCGCTGCTCGCTCGATCGCTTCGACCGCCCGATCGATGTTCTCGGCCATCGCGGCCGGCTCGATCTCTAGCTGGGCGAGCGCGAGCTTCATTGTCGCAGTCCGAGATCTTCGAAAATCGCGTCTTCGAGGTTGTCGAATTCGGTTTCGAGGTTTCGCTTGAAGAACCGTTCGACACCCGGTAGCCGTCCCTCGACGGTGAATCGATTGGTGAGTTGTGTCCCCTCTGGCGTGGGTTCGAGTTCGTGCTCGCCGACGACGCGCATCACCTTCGAGCGCCCGGTGAACTTGACGTACTTCGGCGGGTCACGCTCGACGTCTTCGGTTTCGACGGTGATCGTTCGGTTGATCACCGGGATCGGGAGCTTGATCTTCCAGGTGGCCTTCCGGCCCTCCTTGTCTCTGAGTTCGAAGTCGACGACGACGCTGATCGGTCGAGCGCGTTTCTCCGGGTCGACGATGAATTCCCAGACCCGTTCTGGCGGTGCCGGTACGGACACGACGCGCTCGACCCGGATCGTCATACCTGTCGTAGGGGCCGCCGAGACAAAAAAGCCTGCTTACGCGCGTGTGACTCGCCAGGTCGTCGACCGGGCGCGGCCCCACTTCTCGATGTCGACGTCCTCGGACTTCTCTGCGAGCCGCGGCAGGCGGACGCCGACCTGTTTGGCCGAGAGGCCGATCCCCTCTGCGATCTGCTTGGCGCGGAGATAGGCCTCACCACTGGCAGCGCGTTCGCGGACGTACTCGAGAATACGCCGTTCTTCCTCGCTGAATTCGCCCATATTCACGTGTACGTGTTGGACGGTAAAAATCGTTTGTTTGTGGCAGGATCGGCCT
>Ga0207756_100105_pt1 | contig 78082 bp, 67 predicted proteins | sample A23M1SouthBayCA_FD_187748 | JGI IMG/M metagenome (GOLD analysis project Ga0207756, IMG submission 187748) | Aerobic enrichment media microbial communities from Eden Landing Ponds, California, USA - A23 M1 (3) (SPAdes) | ecosystem: Environmental > Aquatic > Marine > Unclassified | place...
GACGATTTTCTTTGCTGAGTTGGGTATGTTTGTTCATGACAACACGAATATAACCCGCTTGGCCGAAGACCTCAGGGGAATTCCCCTGAGGTCTTTGCTCGTGTTGCATTAACTATTTGAACTCAGGAAATTTAAGGATCGAACTCATGAAAACGATAATGTTTCTGCGTCATGCAAAATCATCGCATGACGACTCTTCGCTAAAAGATTTTGATCGACCCCTGGCCGACCGCGGTAAACAGGACGCTCCGCTCCTGGGGCGTTTTCTGAGGCAGGTTAATCGGTGTCCGGATCTGATAATTAGTTCTTCGGCTCGTCGTGCCAAACAAACGGCGGTACTGCTAGCGGACGAGGCTGGTTTTGAACCTTCGTCGATACAATGGGAAGAGGAGCTGTATTATGGAGGAGCCCGTGATTATCTGAAGCTGGTTCAGAAAGGACCGAAAAAGGCCGATTCCATCATGTTGGTAGGGCACAATCCGTTGATAGAGGAGGCGGTTTCACTGCTCTGCGGGGAACCGGGTAGTTATATTGTTCGCATGCCCACGTCCGCGTTGGTTTGCCTGGAACATCCCGCCTTAGAATGGTCGCAGGTGAAGGCCGGTACTGCACGGTTTCAATGGATGATGATACCGAAGCTGCTGCACAAATTGAGATTGTAAATCATTAATCTATTACATTTTTATAGTCTTTAAGCCTTGACTTCTGATCTTCTTGATCCATAATCTCCAGAATCTTGCTTACTGCTTCATGAGGATCCCGGCAGTAGTGATCTTCACCAAGGAATTCACGCATTCCCGATTTCTTGATGACATCCCGAACGGGGCCTTTAAGTGCGGTTAGATACAACTCAATATTCCAGTTGCGCAGGGTGGTGACCATTGATTTTAGCTGATCGGTGGCTGTGGTGTCAAGGGTATTAATAGAGCTGCCGTCGATTACAACATAATGGGTGGTGTCGTTTCGGGCTTTACTCTTTTCAAGGATATAATCCCGAAAGAATTCTGCGTTTACGAACGAAAAAGAAGCATCAACCCGCAGGATCATGATTCCGTCGAGTGTTTTAGCTTCGGGGTTTCGGTCAATATTTTTGAACAGACGTGTTCCGGGGATAATCCCCAGTTCGGCCACATTGGGTCGGCTGTAGCGATAGAGAATGTTTAACATCGAGGCGACGACACCCAGTAAAATGCCTTCCTGTATACCGATTAATAGTGTGCAAACTGCCGTGAAAACAGCGATATATCCTTCGCTTTCTTTGGTCGTAAACAGAAACTTAAATTCTTTGAGGTCAATCAGTCCGAATACGGCCACAATGGTGATCGCGGCGAGCACAGGCATGGGCAGGTAATAAAAAACCGGGGTCAAAAACAGCAGGGTGGCAATGATAACCAGCGACATGAAAATATTGGCCAGCGGTGTTTTAACATTGGCCTGCTCTGCAGCCGCCGTTTGGGAAAAGCTTCCTGCTACCGGCACCGACCGAAAGAAGCTACCCATAAAATTGCAAGCACCCAGGGCGATAAGCTCATGGTTGGCGTCAATCATGTAGTTGTAACGCTTGGCAAGCGCCTGCCCAATAGAGGCTACGCTCATAAACTGTACCAGGGCAAGTGTAAGTGCGGTAGGCAACAGCTCCCTCATGTCGTCAAAATTTATTTTGGGCATTTGGAATGGGGGCAACCCTTTTGGGATCTCACCAACCAGATGTACGTTATAACTGCCCAGATCCATAACCCAGGCGACAAAAATTCCGAGGGAAAGAACAACTACAAAAGACGGGATTTTTGAATGAATGGTCTTAAGTAAAATAAGCAGCAGGATTGCACTTATCCCGCAGATAAAAGTGATATAATGGATCCCGCCAATATGCTCGGCAACGCCCTGCAGAATATAAATGATGTACTGGGTGTTGGGCAGTTCTATTCCCATAAGGTTATCCAGCTGCGTGCCTGCGATGATAAGGGGAGCTGCAAGGGTAAAGCCCGCAATTACCGGACGAGAGAAAAAATTAAGAATGGACCCCAGACGCATAGATCCCATTAAAAGCTGCAGCAGGCCGGTAAGCATGGTCAGCAGTATGGTTAGGGCGATATACTCTTCGGTACCGGCAGTTGATAAGGCACTTATGCCGGCCGAGATAATGAGCATGTTTACAGATACGGGACCGATGGAAAGATGACGTGAGGTAGCCAGCAGTGGATAGACGAAAAGCGGCACCACCCCGGCATATAATCCATAAATAGGCGGAACACCGGCGATAACGGCATAGGCCATCCCCTGGGGAATGAAGATCACTCCGGTCGTCAATCCAGCCGTAATATCACCGGTCAGTTGTTCCCGGTTATAGTTTGGCAGCCAATTGGCTATTTTAAAGGTTTTTCTAAGCCACTCTTCCATTTTAAAAGGACCACACTAGTGGTATAAATATTGTAGCTAGTATCCAAAATAAGATATTCAGAGGCAAGCCAACTTTGGTAAAATCGGTGAATTTATACTGGCCGGGACCATAAATCAACGTATTGGCATGGTGGCCAAATGGGGTGATAAAGGTCAGACAGGCAGCGTAACTGACCGCCAGAACCAGCGGTGCCGCATTGATACCAATCTGTGTAGCCACCTCATAGGCAATAGGTGCCAGCAGGGCCACCGAAGCATTTACCGAGATAATTGCAGTAAGCAGCATGGTAAGCAAGTAGAAGCCCGAAAGAATAGCTACGGGCCCAAAGCTATGTAAAGTATTAATCATGGTCTCCGCCAGCATACCGGCAGCACCGGTCTTGTCCATGGCTATGCCCAGGGGCAGCACGCCAACCAGCAACATAATCACTTTCCAGTTGATTGCCTTATAGGCTTCTTCGGCCGAGAGACATCCGGTAAGAATCATAAGGATGACTCCGGCGGGAGCAGATACAACAATGGGAGCAATATTCAGTGCAGCTACCCCTACTACACCTGCCAGGATAGTAAGGGCAATAGGCGTTTTCTCAGTGCGCGGCCGCATGATATCCAATTCGGAAGCGACTACGAAGTTGGGGTCATTGCTCAGGTCCTGCAGTCGGTCGCTGCTCAGGCTAAGTAAAATAGTGTCACCGCCGGCCAGTGATATTTTGCTCAGGTCTTCTTGTTGAAGCTCGCCGTGGTGGCGAATAGCCAGCGGGATAGCCCCGAATCGCTCATAGAAGTCAATGTCACCGAGGGGGATACCCTCCAGCGTTGATTCCGGCGCAACGGCAGCCTCAACCAATTCATCCCGCCCATGCGTCAGATCCACGTCAACCCATTTGGAACTAGGGACGAGCGAAAGATCTTCGCGCCGCAAGAGCTTGTCGATTTCAGATGCACTTCCGCGTATTCTTAGCATATCGCCCGCTTCTACCATTGTTTTGGTGCGCTGAGCAGAAGAGTCGCTTTCCGGCTTAAAAATTCTGAGTACGTCAAGATCAAGCTCCTTGGTGAGTTCTTCTTCGTCGAGGTATTTTTCCACCAGTTCGGAATTTTCTTCTACCCTGAGGTCGGTTAGATATTCCTGCATTTTAAATCCGGTGGTCAGGTCTTCTTTCTGGCGGCGCGAGGGGATAAGGTCGGTCCCAAAGAAATACAGGTACAAAAATCCACCTCCAAGGAAAATGAGTCCCATCGGCGAAAAGTCGAACATCGCAAAAGCCTGTCCGGCGCGCTCCTCAACAATAGAACTTACCAGCAGGTTGGTAGAAGTCCCGATAAGGGTATTGATGCCTCCCATGATCGCTGCAAAGGAAAGCGGCATCAGCAGTTTTGAGGCGCTGATACCTATCCGGGCTGCAATATCAATAATGACCGGAATAAAGATCATGATAACGGCCGTATTATTCATGAAAGCTGAGGCAAAACTCACGAATAAGAGCATTACAAACAGCCAAAGCCAGAAATTCTGCTTCATCTTTTCACAGAAAAAATTACCGGCCGTATTAAGGATGCCCGTTCGGCGTATGCCCTCACTGATGGCAAACATAGCCGCGATGCTGATAGTGGCGGGATTGCTGAGCCCGGAAAATCCCTCTTCGGGCGTAAGGATACCCGATGCCATCAAGCAGACAAGCAGGATGATAGATGCAACATCAAAGGACACATAGTTGGTAGAGAAGAGGAAAAGAGCTAACCCCAAAAGGGCAAAAACAAAAATAATTTCGAATGACATGTCTGATCATTTTATCGTTCTAAAATAATTTTTAACTGCCACATTGAGTTGGAGTAAATCTAACAAAGATCATTTTATTTTCATTTAATTTTCAACAGAATCAGTAACATAGGCAATCCCAATTGATATTGAGTTCCTAAAAAAAGAAGGTTCAATTACAAAGGGTCTTTGCATAACCAAGCATGTCATACTGTCCGCCGGCCAACGAATCAGGATCTATGTTTATGTGTTGAAAATCCCGTTTAGATTCTGAAACAAGCCCTCCTACGCCAAGGCTTCGTAGGACAGGTTCAGAATGACACATTTATTTAGTTTTTGCAAAGCCTTCTTATAAATGAATTGGTAAATGCATTTTAGAATAAGTTCTATTTAAAAACCAGGATAGGGTTTATGGAATATGATAAAAACAAACCGTGTTTCTCCTGAACGCGGTAAAATTAGTTATTTCGGAGTTGCTGTAAGCCCGTTATATTTGGCAATAACTTTTAAGAAGGTGCATGGATTTTTTCTTACCTTACACTGATCTAACTTTAAAGCTATCATAACTGAGTAAGTTTTCGGACTATGAATTATAAGCACAAGTTTTTCTACCTCTGCAAAATACCGTTAAGCGCCGAAGGACCTGAAGATGTAGAGATTATCGATCGCGCTGAAAAAAGCGAGGACTTTCCGGCTCTGTTCAAAGAATATGAGGAACTGCGCTCTCATGCCTTTAATAAAGATAAATTGTATAGCATTATCCGTGCCGATGATGTGTTTGTTCTGATTCGCACCGGCACCGAAGAAGAGGCGCATGAAAAAGCTTTTGAGGAAGCCGAGCAGGAAATTGTTACCAATCTGCAGCATAAAGTGATGCAGGCTGGCGACAACGATGCCAAAGCCATTCTTAAGGAAGTACACGGAGTCGAATAATTAGCTTTTTGCCGGCTGTATTCCCAGGCTGTTAAGGTTTTCATTATGGCCAAAAAACGTCCGTTTTATATCGTCCATCAGGACAAGGACATCTTTGTTGTAGATAAGCCCGCAGGTTTGTTGGCGGTTCCCATCCCAAACAGCAACGTTAAAAACCTGTTTGATTTGGTAGCCGACCACCTGGCCAAGCACGGCGTCCGTGTAGGCACCGTGCATCGTATCGATCGATATACCAGCGGATTGATGGTATTTGCTAAAAATAAGCGGGCTTATGATGATCTGTATACCAAATTCCGGGAACATACTCCCAAACGCACCTACCTCGCTATTGTTCGCGGGATTATCGAAAAAGATGAGGGGACGCTTGAACATCATCTCAAGTTGATTAAAGATGGCTTCCGGAATATTGTTGTGGATCCCGATGAAGAAGGAGCTACCCCGGCGCGTCTCTCATATAAAGTAAAAGAACGGTTCCTCGAGAATACGCTCGTTGAAATTCAGCTGGATACCGGGCTCAAAAATCAGATCCGCGTGCAGTTCGAACATATCGGTCATCAGCTGGTGGGCGATCAGCATTATGCCCCTGAAGAGGAGTCCGAGCCTTTAATCAATCGGCAGGCCCTGCATTCCTATCAGCTGGAATTTGAGCACCCGCGCACCGGACGCATGGTGCAGTACCAGGCTAAATTGCCGGCAGATATGCTTAAGTTGCTGGACCATTATCGCTGGAAAAAAGAGTCCCATCCCGGTTAATTTCTTTCCTTTTTAGCTACCATTTTTCCTGGCTGAAAGGCAAACGTTTTTAGCCCAATATTTGCTATGAGCCATGGAAATAATCCCAATGAAAATCATTTCTATGACTCAGTATGCGACAACATATTTTAAAATAGCATTATTCATCCTAACAGCTCTACTGCTGACAGTACCCTCATCGTTGCAGGCGCAGCAAAAGTCCGGTTCCGATTATGAGCAATTCCAACAACAATTAAAAAACGATTACTTTTCGGTGGGTTCACTGCTGCAAAGTACGGTTGATTATCAGCCCGAACGCCGTTCCGGAGAAAATGGCTTCTCGATCGCCAATGCACGGTTTAAAGTTTATGGCACATTCGATGAGACCTTCGGATACCAGCTTCAGGCCAATTTTCTCAGTACCCCTTCGGTACTGGATGCCAACCTATATTATAATTTTAATCCCAATTTTTCGCTGAAAGCCGGTCTTTTCAAGTCCCCTTTTAGCTATGAGTATTTAACGGGTGCCGCTAATATAGATTTTGTGAATCGGTCATCTGCTGTAAATCAACTGGCACCCAAGCGACAGATTGGATTTCAGCTGTCAGGTTCCACCGGGGACGGTCATTTCCGATACAAAGCCGGCATGTTTAACGGTGAGGGCTTTGGGCCGAATGAGAATGCCGATGACAATTTTCTTTACGTTGGACGTGTTGAAACTCATTTCGATACCGAAAGCCAGGAACACAATATCATTTGGGGCGTAAATGCAGCCTATCAGCAAAAAGATTTGTCTCTGTCTTCCGGGAACTTAATTTCACGATTCCGGGGAGATCAGACGCTGCTGGGTACCGACCTGCGTTATACCAACAATGAACTTATGTTGAGCGGTGAGCTTCTCTATTCCTGGTTGGATTCCGAAATCGCCGGTACATTCAATCCCTTTGGCTACCATGTTACAGCCGGTTATTACCTCAATCCCAAAACACAGGTGCTGCTGCGCTGGGATCAGTTTGATAATGATAACCTGGTGTTAGCAGGGGATACCCAATCACTGATCGCCGGATTGAACTATTTTCCCACTTCGTTTTCTGAAATCCAGCTCAACTATATTTTGCCTACTGATGAGGCGGTAAAATACTCCCAGCTGCTGTTGAATCTGCAAATCAATATATAACTCTGAAAATAAAACCACCTGAATCCACCTGCCGTAAAGCAGGTGGATTTTCATCAGGTGGGGGCAGATACGAGGCATTGTTGGAATGCCAGGTATGGTTTAACCGTCAGAGCTAGATTGTTATTAAAATTCCTCTTCTTTGATTACCAGTTTCTTGCCTTTTTCCATCCAGTGGTATATCGTAGGCAGCACCAATAGGGTCAGCAGGGTAGAGGTGACAAGACCGCCTACCACAACAGAGGCCAGCGGTCGCTGCACTTCGGATCCCGGGCCGACATTGAAGGCCATCGGGATGAATCCAAGGCTTGCTACCAGCGCGGTCATTAAAACGGGACGAAGCCGGTCACTGGCTCCCTGGATTACGGCCGTTTTTAGATCTATGCCTTCCTGGCGCAGATCGTTGAGATGCGAGATCAGCACAATACCGTTGAGCACGGCTACCCCGAACAGGGCTACAAACCCGATACTGGCGGATACCGACAGGTAGAGCCCGCGCATCCACAGAATAAATACCCCGCCGGAAAGCGCAATGGGCAGGTTCATAAAAATGAGCATAGTAAACCGGAACTTCCCAAACATCATGTATAACAGTCCGATGATGATCAGCAGCGATATTGGTACAACAATAAGCAGGTGATTCATGGCGCGCTGCTGGTTCTCAAATGAGCCGCCGTATTGAATGAAATATCCCGCCGGAATATTCACATTTTGGGCGATGGCCTCCTGGAGATTAGCCACATAGGTGCCCACGTCGATATCTTTGATATTGATTCCCAGGATGGCGCGGCGCCAGCCATTTTCCCGTGAAATTTGTCGCGGGCCCTCTTCGGCATAAATATGAGCCACTTCCTTAAGAGGGATATATCCTCCTTCCGGCAGCTGAAGTGGAACATCTTTGATATCCTGAAAATTACTCCGCAGATTCTGTGGCAGACGAACGTTGATGTCGAAGCGGCGTTGTCCTTCAAAAATTTGCCCGGCATCACTGCCCCCAATGCCCGTCTCGATTATATTTTGTACTTCATTAACATTGAGTCCATAAGCAGCAACTGCTTCCCGGTCAATTTCGATATTGTAGTAAGGTTGGCCGCTGCTCTGCTCCAGCAGAAAGTTATCGGTACCTTCTACTTGATTGAGGATGCCGGAAATGCGTTGCCCAATCGCGTTTAGCGTGTCCAGGTCTTCTCCGAAAACTTTTACGGCAATATCTGATTTTACACCGCTGGTCAGCTCATCTACCCGCATGGCAATAGGCTGGGTGAAGTTGTAGGACAGGCCGGGTTCGGTTTCCAGGTAGGGTCTGATCTCATCGATGATATCCTCTTTGGTGAGCCCGTCCCGCCATTGTTCGCGCGGTTTAAGCATGACCCAAACATCGGTCTGGTGCACGCCCATCCAGTCATTGGCCAGATCAGAGCGTCCCGTTTTGGGCACGACAGTCCGTATTTCAGGGATGTTGTTTATCAGCTTGCCGCCCAGCCAGTTGGCATTTTCTACCGATTCGTCGAGTGTAACAGAGGGCATGCGAACCTGTTCAATCAGGATAGAACCTTCATCGAGTTCGGGAAGGAACTGGGTACCCAGGAACGGCATAATTGCCATTGAGATGCCAAAAACGGCAACAGCGGTCCCGATGATAATGCCTTTTTTATTGAGACTCTTTTCAAGAAATCGTTCGTAGCGCGGTTTTAGCCAGTTGATTACATAATTTTTACGGACTTTCACTCCGTTTCGGAAGGCAAAAGCTGCTATAGCGGGCACATAAACCAGCGCAAGCAGCAGCGATCCGAGTACAGCGGCCCCCACGGTAATGGCCATTGGCCGGTAAAGAATACCTTCCATGCCGGAGAACGTCATAATAGGCACGTATACCATTAGAATGATGAGAACCCCGAAAAAGATGGGGCGTGCAACCTCATGAGCCGCTTCGCGAATGACCAGCAGTCGCGATTTTTTAGAGCGGTCACTCTGTAGTTTCTCAATGATATTTTCGACCATCACCACTGAGCCATCTACAACCATACCAAAGTCGATGGCCCCCAAACTCATCAGGTTGGCAGCCAGCCCCAGCTGATCCATGCCGATAAAGGCAAACAGCATGGAGAATGGAATTACGGAAGCAACGATGATAGCGCCCGTAATCTCTCCGAGTAGCAGCAACAGTACCGCAATTACGAAAAAGCCCCCTTCCAAGAGGTTGGTGATGATGGTATCGGTGGTCCGGTTTACCAGATCGGATTGATCATAAAACTTCTCAATTTTAACGCCTTCGGGCAGGCTGTTATTTACCTCATTGATCTTTTTATCCATGGCATTGATGACCTCGCGTCCGTTCCCGCCGCGAATCATCATCACGATACCGGTGACTATCTCTCCTTTCCCATCCTGGGTAACTGCCCCCTGGCGAATCTGTTGGCCAATGTTAACCGTGGCTACATCCTTTACATAAATGGGACGGTTATCAAGGCGGCGCACGATGATGTTTTCGATATTATCGATATCGGCGATTTGCCCGAATCCCCGGATGATATATTGTTCACGGTTATGCTCAAGGTAATTCCCTCCCGAAACGCTGTTGTTATTTTTTATGGCGTCGGTCAGATCCTTAAGGCCAATGCCGAAATTACGTAGTTTATCGGGATCCACAGATACTTCGTACTGCTTTACAAATCCGCCAAAGGAATTAATTTCGGTAACTCCTTCAACGGTTTTGAGCTGGGGAGCAATCAGCCAATCCTGAATGGTACGCAGTTCAGTGAGAGAGCGGTCTTCGCCGCGTACTACGTATTGTACGATCTCGCCCAGGGCAGTAGAGATTGGGCCAAGGTGCGGAGTGGAAACGCCTTCCGGCAGATCTCCTGCAATGCTTTGCATACGCTGGCTAACCTGCTGGCGGGCAAAGTAGATGTCGGTGCCTTCTTCAAAGAGAACAGTCACAGCCGATAAGCCGAATTGGGATATCGAGCGCACCTCCTTCACGTTGGGTAATCCGTTCATGGCCGTTTCGATGGGGTAGCTCACCAGGCGTTCTACGTCGAAAGGAGAATACTGCCCGGCCTTGGTGATAACCAGAACCTGCACAGGCGTTACATCCGGCTGGGAATTGATCGGGATATCAGAAAGTGAAAAGACGCCGCCGGCCGCCATCAGAACCACCAGCGATAGAGCGACAAATTTTTGTTTTAGACTAAAATCAATAATTCGTTTTAACATAGTAGGCGTTACTGAAAGTTATTCGGCAAAGTTTTCGAAACGTTCGAGGGCTTTCAGGCTGAATACCTGACTGACCGCAATTTTGTCGCCGGCTTTAAGTCCGGCATCGACAATAGCACGATCGGAAGTCGTACGCTGTATGCTGATGATCCTCTTTTCGTATTCAAGCGGGGATCGCTGAACGAAAACAGCGGCATTGGAGCCTTCATACTGCACGGCCGAGAGCGGGATATTAACAGTTGCGGTACTGTCGGAAGGCTGGGCCGCATATTGCATCCGAACATTTTGTCCCACAATGGGCCAACCATCTTGGGTTTTTACAATCGTGTTCAGTACGATGGATTTGTTGGTGGCATCCAGTGCCGGGTTGACCGAAGTAACGGTGGCTTCAAGCCGATGTCGCTGTTCCATACCCTCTTCGGCTCGTTCGGTAATCACAACCGGGCTTCCCGACTTGATGTAGGGCGCGTCAGCGGGCGAAACAAAACCTCTGACCAATACTTCTGCGTTATCGATAATATCCAACAGTTTTTGATTGGAGTTTACCGATTCGCCGAGCTCAATCAGATGCTGGTTGATGACACCTGAAATCGGTGCTTTGAGGGTGAGTTCTGCTTTCGGATCCGAAGTAAAGGGATCCCAGCTGCTCACTTCATCGGTTGAGATGCCCACAGCGCGTAGCCGTGCCATTGCTGCACTTTGCCGGCTTTTGGCGCGGCGCAAATCAGCCTGTGCACGCTCCAGCGTTCGCTGGGGACTGATTTTTTCTTCGGTGAGCACTTTCAACCGCTCGACCTGTTGCTGTTGATAGGTGATTTCGGCGGTAGCTTCAAGGTAATCAGCGACGAGGTTGGCAAATTCCAGGCTCTCCAGATCCAGCAGAGGCTCTCCCTGTCGTACATGCTCGCCTTCGTGTTTGTAAATTTTGCTGATACGTCCGTTGATAGGAGAACTGACCGAGGAGATATGCTGGGGTGCGGCAAATACCTGTCCGGGAGCTTCAATGGAAAAGGTTACATCCTGTTCCTTGATGGTATAAATCTGTATGTCGAGGTCGTTGGCTTGTTCTTCCGAAAGACGGACAAGCTGCTCAGAGACGCCGTCGTTGCGCAGTGAGGGAGGCGTGCCAGGATCAGTTTGGGAGGTATTGTCGGCTGATTCGCCGCCGCAGTTATTCAAAAACAGCAGGGCCCAGCCGAGTACCAGCACCGTTACAAAAGTAGAAGGACGATGTTTTTTTGAGTAAGCGTTCATAATGAAAATAGCTAGTATTTATTTGAAAATGATGTCGGTTTGCAGGTATTTCTCCATCTCGATGATGCGAAGGTAATAGTCGCGAAGTGTCTGGTAATATGATTCCTGGGTTCTCAGGTAGGTTCGCTGGGCTTCCAGGAGCGTAAGCAGGTCCAGCTCTCCCAGTCGGTAGCCGCGCTGGGTCATATCTACCAGTTCCCTGGACTTTGACTGTATCGATTTTCGAAAACGCAGGATGTTAGCTCGTGATACCTCATATCCGTGCCAGGCCTGCTCGGCTTGTTTTTTGAGGCTCAGTTTGTTCTGTTCGTACTTCCAGGAGACGGTATTATACCGGGCATGAGATTGCTGCACGCGATTGCTTTGTTTGGCGCCGAACCAAAGCGGTATGCTGACGCCCACCTCGAAAGCATAAAAATCGTAGTTATTGCCAAAATCCTGCCGGTAGTAGCTCAGGTTAAGGTTGGGCAGGTAACTACTTTTAGCCACTTTGGTTTGGAAAGAAGCCGCCTGTTGCTGCATGCCGATCTGCTTGAGCTCCGGATGTTCCGGCAGTTTTTGCAGTACTTCCTCTTGATTGACGTCTACGGCTATATACTGAAGTGTATCCGGAAAGCTGATCTCATAGGTCTGGTCTTCCGGTTCCAGCCCGATGGTTTCAAAAAGGTTATATCGTGCGTCCATGATCTGCTTGTAAGCCATTTCCATACTATTCTTGGCTTCTGTGAGCTGCAGGTCAGCCTGCATGGCATCAATTGCTGAGGATTCGCCAAGGTCGGCGCGGGCCTGAGCGGCATCTCGCAGGTTGGTAAACAGGTCTACCCGCTCCCGGGCCAGGTGGCTGGATTCGATGGCGTAGGCCAGTTCGGTATATGCAGATTTTACATCGGCCTTGAGCTGCAACTTCAGGGCTTCCAGTTGAATTTCAATCGACCGCGTAGTTGCTTTTTCGCTCTTTATCCGATAGTAGCTGGTTAAAGGAAAATCAAGCGACTGCGAAATCACCCATCGCTGTTCCGAAAAGGTGCCCTCGCCAATGCCTTCCCGTGCGTAAGTGATGACAGGATCGTTCAGCCCCAGACTAAGCCCTTGTTGAGCATGCTGGGCCTTAATCTGGCTTTTTAACTGGTTTACACGTGGATTATGTTCATAGGCGATGCTAAGTGCTTTATCCACACTTAAATTATTCAGATCCGTAGTATTGGTATCTGCAGGTGTGACCTGAAAGGTGACAAGTAGCGCGACAAAAACGGAAAATATCATTGCTTTTAACTTTGGCTTTAAAAACGCTCAATTGTGCAGTTCCTGAAATTATGCCAAAGTTATGCAGCGAATCTGTAGAGAATATGGAGGCTAAAACAAGATGGTGATTTTTGCCCCGTCACCTTCAATGTTTTGGGCTCGGCATTCGAATTTGTGAAGCCGACAAATACTGTGGACGATAGAAAGGCCAAGGCCGGGACTGGAATCTCCATCTATGCCATCCAGGCTATTTTGCCCCTTTTTAAATCGGTCAAAGACGGAATCGAGGAGATCGGGAGGAATTCCGGGTCCTTCATCGGTCACCGAAAAATATCTGTCCGTATCGTCTTTTTTTGCCACAATTTGCACGGTACCCGATTCCGGCGAAAACTTGACGGCATTTTGTACAATATTGTAAATGACTGAGTGAATGAGTTCCTTGTTGCCCCGTACGGAAAGATTGGAGTCCAGATCGGTGGAGATAGTGAGGTCTTTCATCTCCACAAAATCTTTTAGCTCGTCCAGGACACTGCGTGTTACCTTGGCAATAGTCACCTGCTCGTCAAGATTATACTGCTTGTTTTCAACGCGGCTTATCAGGAGCAAAGCATTACTAAGCCGGCTGAGTCTAACGGCAGTCTGCTGAATATCATGAACGGCTTTAATGGTTCCCTGGTCCAGTTGTTCAGCTTTAGCCAGCGTTCGTTCCGACTTTTGACGAATGATGGAAAGCGGCGTCAACAACTCGTGCGAAGCATTTTGAATGAATTTCTTCTGATCTTCAAAAGAAGATCTGATTTCTCTCATCATCGAATTTAGCGCCTGGTTAAGTACATTAATTTCATAGGTTGAGCTATGTGGAAAGGATCCTTCGAGATCCGAGGGGTCGGAAATGCCTTCCAGGGAATTGACGGTGTCGTAGAAGGGAGTCAGGATTCGATCGAAGATTATCTGGTTCAACAGGTAAAGCAGCAGAATCCAGATTAGTATACCGGCCAGCACGCTAAGTAAAATCGTCATGCCTATGCTGTTCCAGGCCGCCACCTCTTCATATACCCGCAGCGTGTAATATTGGTCGTTGACCGATATGGCTGTTGTAAGCCGGCGATACCGTTCCTTTCCAATTTGCTCGCTGTGCCGTGCAGTGTCGATGGTGGCAAACCGGTTGCCCTGCGGTTTTACTGCCCCGTCGTAGGGCTGGACGTCGATCCATTCGTAGGATCCAAGGCTACCCATCTTTTTAATAGCTTTAATGCTGGAGGGATCGTCCTGAAGCTGGTTGATGATATCGATTTTATGCTGGAGCAGGTGATTGTCGAGTTCGTCGTATACCGTCTTGTAAATCAGGAAATACATACCGATGCTGCTGGCGGCTAAGATAAACACTGACAAAATGATATTGCTGACCAGTACTTTATTGCTGAGTTTCATGCATCTGTAGTTTGTATCCTACGCCGTAAATCGTCTGAATCATATTAGGAGCACCGGCTTTATCCAGTTTCTTTCGGATGTTTTTCATATGCGAATTGATAAAATCGAGGGAAAACCGGTCATCCACTTTACTGCCCCATATATGTTCGGCTAGTGCGATTCGGGTGATGGTTTTATTCTTATTGAGTACCAGGTATCGCAGTATTTTGTACTCGGTTTCGGTGAAATCCAAAGATTTTCCGTCATAATTTACTTCAAGGTGATCAAGGTTTACCGTAAGCTTTCCCACAGCTGCTTCATTTTCCTTGATCTTAAACTTGCGTCGCAACACGGCATGTATTCGGGCTCGAAGTTCTGGCATTGCAAAGGGTTTGGCCAGGTAATCGTCGCTGCCTAATTCCAGGCCTTTTACTTTATCTTCCACCTCACTGCGGGCGGTTAATATTACCACGGCTGTCTCTTCATAATATTTTTTTATCATCTTCAGCAGTTCAAGCCCGTCACCATCGGGAAGGCGAAGATCCAGCAGGATTAAGTCATATTCGTTGCCGGCAACAAAGTCCCGTCCTTTCTTTAGGGTTTTGGCCGAATCTACGATAAACTGCTCGTCTTTAAGCTGATCGTGCAGTTCCTCATTTAACAATGGTTCATCTTCTACAACCAGGGCACGCATGATCAATTGGTATTTGAGGTGATATAAAAAGTAATTATGACGATCATACTAACTTATTAATAAAATATGCAGAAAATATGTATTTGGTGTACAAGGAATCCCATTATCGACAGCGAATATAATAAGTCTTTTCCTATCTGTGATATAGGCACGTTCTATTGGTTCCGGGGAATGATTTAAGGCATATTCATGTAGTTATAGTACAGAATATGAAACAAAAGAAAAGTATGGTATTTCAAGATTTAAAGAAGTTTATTTGCGAGCTACTCAATGAGTTTTTCAAGAACAGTGACCATAATGTGCAGTGCCGATGGAACTGTAACTGTAATAATTAATTAAAGTATTGAGATATTCAGTATGAGTACCTCCACAAAAAAAACGGGAAAACATGGAAATAAATATTGGCATCAGTGAAGGGCACCGCAAAGATATTGCTGATGCGCTTTCGAAAGTATTAGCCGATTCCTATATGCTCTATTTAAAAACGCATAACTATCATTGGAACGTTACTGGTGAGCTGTTCCATTCTTTACATGAGCAATTTGAGCAACAGTATACCGAGTTGGCCGATGCTATCGATGAGATTGCCGAACGGATTCGGGCACTGGGATATCGTGCTCCGGGCACGTTTGAGGAATTCCATGAGCTGACTTCCATTAGTGAAGAACAGGAAGAGCCCGAGGCTCTGGAAATGGTGCGTAAGCTGGCTCTTGGTAATGAGCAGGTACTGCGTACAGCTCGCCAGGCACTGGAACCGGCCAAAGAAGCGGAAGATGAGGCGACGGTCGACTTGCTGACGCAGCGACTGCACGTACATTCAAAAACGGCATGGATGCTGCGCAGTCATCTCGAATAAATAATAGACTCAATCATAATCATCGAAATTTCAATAAAATTATTTAATCACTATGGCTTCACGAGAAGAATACATTGATAAGCTGGAAACACAGCTCCGCGAATGGAATACCCAAATCGATAAGTTGCAGGAGAAAGCAAATAAAGAATCGCAGGATCTAAAAGCCAAAGTCGATGAGCGTCTGGTGACCTTGCAAAAGAAAAGAGGTCAGCTTAGAGACAAGCTGGATAAAATTAAAGATTCCGGTGACGAAACCTTCGATGATATCAAAGCGGATACCGAAAAGCTCTGGAAGGACGTAAAGAAAGGATTTTCGGAAATTCGTGAAATTGTCACGGAATAAGTATAATTAATTTCTGAAGTTATTAATTTGAATGGAGACAGCACAGAAGGCATGTGCTGTCTTCTTTTTATTTATTATTAAAACGGGAGATGATATGGATGATATAAATAGTTATTCAGAGCAATTGCAGCCACTATTTGTAGAATACGGTATGCAAGTCATTGGAGCCGTAGCAATATTAATTATCGGCTTTATCGTTGCTAAATGGGTTAGTGGTCGGGTAGTGCGCTACATGCGGAAAAGCGAACGGTTTGATGATACCGTGACGCCACTCATTGGCAAGACGGTCAAAATTATTATTATCGCCGTCACCATCCTGGCAGTCTTAAATAAATTTGGGGTTGAAACTGCCAGTCTTATAGCGGTACTTGGTACCGTTGGCCTGGCGATTGGCCTCGCCCTGCAGGGGACCCTCAGTAATATCGCTTCCGGCATTATGCTGCTGGTCTTGCGCCCCTTTAGTGTGGGAGACACCGTAGATATAGGTAGCACTTCCGGGGTGGTTGATGAGATCGGGCTGTTTGTTACCGAGATGCATACTTTTGACAATATTGGTGTTACGATGCCTAACTCAAAAGTATGGGGTACGGAAATTAAAAACTATTCACAGAACGACAAGAGACGTGTGGATATGGAGATCGGTATTGCCTACGATGATGACATGGATAAGGCCATGGAGATCATAAAAGAAGTGCTGGCGGCCGATGACCGCGTGCTTTCCGATCCGGAGCCCCTGGTGGCGATTGGCGGACTCGGTGACAGCGCTGTGGTGATTCGCGTGCGTCCATGGACCGAAACTGCGAATGTATGGCCACTGCGTTATGCGCTTACCAAACGAATTAAGGAACGTTTTGATGAGGAAGACATCAGCTTCCCGTTTCCACAGCGCGATGTGCATGTGTTCCAGGAAAGCTAAGAGGTTGACAATAATTTACTTAGAGCCGGCATCACTGATGTCGGCTTTTTTCTTTTGTGGAGCATCTTATTGTATATGAATTGTAATAAGTTCGTGAGAAATATTATCTTATTTAATCTAGCTGCATTCGTATGGAAATTTGAATAACCTAGCGCCTTAATAGAGGTTCCTGTGAAATCGACTATGGAAGAACAAAACAAAACATCCGAATTTGTGTTTGAGGATGAATACATAATACTAACCGACGATAATGAGCTGTATCTGAAACAGGATTGGCAGGGGGAGCGTCGTAAAATTGGGGAGGTCTCAAAAGAAGAGCTTGATAAGAAAGCGGAAGAACTGAAAGAGGCATTCGCAGACTTGAAGGAAGAAGTGGAACAAGTGATTGGCAGTGATGGTATTTCATTGGATAGACTGGAAGCTCTGGAAGAAAAAGTTAAAAATGCCGTTGCAATTGGTGATTTATCGGAATTGAAAGAACAGCTGGAAAACAAAAAAAAGGATCTTCAGTCGTCCGAGGAAGAAGCTATTGAAGAAGAATCGCAAGCGCCGGAAACTTCGGTGAGCGAGGAGGATGCGGCTGAAGCTCAAGAGGAGCTTGTTGAGGAAGAGGAATCGGTCGAAGAGACAACTGCAGCTGAAAATAGTGCCTCAGATGAAGAAGAGGAAACAGAAGACGGAGATCCGCTTCAGTTCTATCGTGATATTGTAAAAAAGGCACAGGATCTCGCCCAGCAATCCGATTGGTCGTATGTGTCTATGGAGCTGGATAACCTGAGTCACAAATGGTCGGAAGGACCCGATACGGATTCCGATAAAGTGAAAAAGCTGTTTCAGAAATTTAACAAGGCTGTTGATCAGTTTGAGGAGCGCAAAGAAGAGCATTACGAGCAGCTGGAGAAGAAGAAACAGGAGAATTTTGAAACCAAGAAAAAGCTGCTGGAAGAATTTGAAGGAATTATCTCCAACGAAACATGGACAGCTACCAAGCGCGTAAGTCAGATGAAGTCGCAGTGGAACAGTATTGGACCGCTGCCCTCCGGCAAAGGCGAGAACTTTGACGAACGATTTGATGAGTTGCTGTCTACCTTCAACGATCACAAAGTGGATCGGATGGTTCAGAAGCGTCAGAAAGAGGAAGACAACCTGATGCTGAAGCTGACGGTTCTGGAAAAGATGGAGCGGCTGGCTTCATCTATGGATCACGAAACCGAGAACTGGGATGAGATCGAGGAACAATTTGAGGATCTGACCAAACAGTGGAAAAAGATTGGCCGCGTTCCCCGCGAAAAATCCAATAACGTTTGGGAGCGGTATAAAAGCGTGCAGGACGAATATTACGATCGCAAATATAAGTACGACAGCGATCACCAAAGCAAAGTTGACAAATTTCGTCACAAAAAAGAGAAACTTTGCGAACGTGCCGAAGAGCTGCTTGAAGCCGACGATATTGCCACGGCGGCGCGTGAAATCAACAAGTTGCACCGCAAGTGGAAGAAGGTGGGCAATCTGCCGCAACGGGACGAAGATAAGCTCTGGTCGCGGTTTAAATCAGCAACCGATGCTTTTAACGAGCGCAAGTCAGAGAACCAGGAGAAAATCCATGAGCAGGAAAAACAGCATTACCAGCAGAAGCTGGAGCTCATTGACAAGGCCAATGAGGTTAAGCACACCGATGACTTCGAGAAGGGCCATAACAAGATGCAAAGTTTTATGGACCGCTGGAAAAAGATTGGTCCCGTGCCCCGCAATAAGTCGAATAAAATCTGGAAGCAGTTTAAAGGGGCGATGGATGAGTTTTATGATCGCCGCCGTGAACACTTTAAGGAGGTAAAAGAAGAGCGTAAAGAAAATCTCGAAGAGAAAAAAGAGATTCTGGAGAAACTGCGAGAGCTCGGCCAGCATGAGGATCCCATTAAGGCGGTAGAGATTGCCAAGGGTTTACAGGAGAAATTTAAGAATGTAGGGTACGTTCCCATCAAGCAGAAAAACAAGATGTGGAAAGAGTATCGTGAAGCCTGCGATGTAATTTATGATCGCATGCGGGCGGCCAAGTCCGGTGATAAATTTGACCAGGAACTGGCCAAGGCAGATCTGGATCCTAACGAACGCAATAAAATTCAGAAGCTTCGCAAGGAATACAATAAGATTAAGAAAGAGGCGCGAGAAGTTGAGAAGCAGGTATTGCAGTACAAAGAAAAGAAGACATACTTTAAGCCCTCGAGCGGCAGTAACAGCCTGCTCGATGAGGTAGAAAACAAAATAAATGAAGCGGAGCAGCGACTGGAAGAAAAGCAGGATAAAATGGACAGTATTACCGAAGAGATGGAGGAGATTCGGTCGGAATCGGGTGAATAACACGGAATCCGGGGCTTATATCGACTGTTCTATATGAGAGATATCTAATTTGCTTGCTTGGCTGCTAGATAGTAGAATCGGTCTGTACAAAAAGAGGTACACAACAGACGTTGGAATTTAAAAATATCATCACACGCAATACGGCCGTGCTATAAATGTGAATGACCGGGAAAGGTAATGGACAAGAATAACAGCCATGTAGCTATTACGTTTTGGGGGGTACGCGGCTCCACTCCTTGTGCCAACAAGGAGAATATGGAGTATGGCGGGAATACTACCTGTGTTCAGGTGCATTTGCCGGATTCGGATGAGATTCTGATTCTTGATAGCGGCACGGGCATCCGAAATCTGGGCAATGATCTGTATGAGAAGGAAAAAGAGTTGCGCGGACGTATTTTTATCACCCATCCGCACTGGGATCATATTCAGGGCTTTCCCTTCTTTAAGCCTATTTTCGGCCATCATAATCATTTCCGGATCCACATGCCCCGACAGCAAGGTGGAGGATGTAAGGAAGTGCTTGCCGGTCACTTGACCAAAACTTTTTTCCCGGTAACACTGGAGATGATTGATGCCAACCTGGAATATATTACCCAGCCGAAAACCCGTACTGAATATGAAGGGTACGACGTTGAGTTCATGCTGGCAAACCATCCCATACAAACGGCCATCTACAAGATTCACGTGGGCGGCAAGCAAATTGTGTTTTCGCCCGATAATGAATTGAATCCGAATGGAGAAAATGCTTACAATAACGAAGCGTTTTATGAGCACCTGATGGAGTTTTTTAAAGATGTGGACGTTCTGATTCACGACGCTCAATATAACCGCAGGGGCTATAAAACCCGATTGGGATGGGGGCACTCGGCATGGGAGGATGTGGTAGAGTTTGCCGATGCTGCAGATGTTAAGCACCTTTTTATTACGCATCATGATCCCGATTCCGATGATGTTCAGCTGCAAGTGTTGGACAACCACCTGCAGTGTAAATTCGAGGATCGATTCGAGTCGATACAGCTTGCAAAGGAAGGTGCTCAGATTACATTAAAATAAAAAAGGATGCCGGCCAAAGCCGACATCCTCAAAATTTATCGATCGTTGGATCTATAAATAGAACCGGACCCCGATAGCACCGTCGACATCAAAGTCGGTGGAAGGTGCAATGTTAAAAATAGGGGCTACCTCGAAGAAGATACCTACCGGTGAATCCTCGAAGAGATAATCGATACCAACAGGCACTCTTGCACCAAGAACGGCATCGTTTTCTGCAAATACAACGCGGCCACCCACTCCGTAATAGAGAGGCAGTGAGCCGGTATCCACATCAAACACACTGTAATTGTGCCACAGGTAATCAGCATGAATGTTTATGGCATCGTATCGACCAAACGACCAGGCCAGTCCGGCATCTATGGCGTTATTGCCGCCGGTCCATGATTTCAGGCTAAGCCCCGTCGGTTCACCCACCATAAAGCCAATGCCGGTGCCTTCTGTATTCTGTGCCTGGGTGAGTGAAGTAAATGATATCGTTACTAAAGCTGCCAATAATGAAACTGTCAGAAGCTTTTTCATGTATGTAGGTAATTAATTATGATTTATTTGTAAGATTTCCGTCTTTCTCATGGTCTGTTTAAAGGGAAGTCAATAAAAAAAGTTCCGATTTCGCTTTAAAAGCTTGACTGCTAAACAGATACATGGATCTCAATTTTAATAAAAAAATATAACTCAAGCATGGACAAAACGTATTACAATCCCGAAGATCTTAAAAAGTTTGAAGATGTAGGCGAATTCGGACCTGAATTGGCCGACAAGTTTTTTGAATATTACGGATCGGTATTTGAAGAGGGGGCCTTGACGGCTCGCGAAAAATCTCTTATTGCCCTGGCCGTGGCCCATGTACTGCAATGTCCCTACTGCATTGATGCTTATTCCACCGACAGCCTGGAGAAAGGGGCTACCGAAGAACAGATGATGGAGGCCGTTCATGTGGCAACAGCTATTCGCGGAGGCTCTTCGCTGATACACGGTGTGCAGATGATGAATAAGGTAAAAGATCTGAGTATGTAACTTTTCAAAACTCTGTGTCGCCCTGTCCGCCGGCTGGCGGATACTCAAGCTTGGTTAATAGCATTTAACAGTTTAAAGCAACAGATGCTGAAATAAATTCAGCAAAATAGTAAGCATGACACTGGGGAGTTCTGAAAACCCCTCAAAACAGTAATTTTGTATTATGATTAAATCGCTGAAAACACAGAACCACAGCCTGGCAGATCCGGCCTATCAGCTGGATGTGCTGAATAATTATTCAGCATCTCTGAAAGAACAGCCGGAATTTAAGGAGAAACTTAAAGAAATAGACCTGTTCCCGCTGCAGCCCACAGGCATAGAGATTTTCCAGATTAATGTTGGCTACATGTGCAATATGACTTGCAAGCACTGCCACGTGGACGCCGGTCCGGACCGTGAAGAGGTCATGCAGAAGGATACCCTTGAGGCTTGCCTGGAAGCTATCCGCAATTCGGAAGTAACTACCGTTGATCTGACCGGCGGAGCCCCGGAAATGAATCCCCACTTTCGCTGGTTTATCGAACAGGTATCCGAGATGGGTAAAGATATTATCGTACGGTCCAACCTTACCATACTGACCACTGCCCCCAAGTACCAAGAGCTGCCCCACTTTTTTGCCGAGCACGGTGTGGAAGTAACCTGTTCGTTGCCGTTCTACAACAAATCCCGGACCGATCGCCAGCGCGGGGAAGGAACCTATGACCGATCGATCGAAGCGCTGCAAAAGCTTAATGAAATTGGATATGGCAAGGAGGATACCGGGCTGGAGCTGAACCTCGTATACAACCCCGCCGGCGCTTTTATGCCCAGCAGCCAGGAATCCCTGGAAAAAGAGTTCAAGCGTCAGCTCGATCGCAAGCACGGCATCACCTTCAACAACCTGTTTACGATTACCAATTTGCCCATCAGTCGATTTCTGAAGTTTCTGCTGGATTCGGGCAACCTAGAGGAATATATGGACCGGCTGGTGACCGCTTTTAATCCGGCGGCCGCTAAAGGAGTAATGTGCCGAAACACTATTTCGGTGGGCTGGGACGGTACCCTGTATGACTGTGATTTCAACCAGATGCTGGAGATGCCGGTGGAAGAGCAGGCACCGCGTCACATCAGCGAATGGAACGAAGAGCGGCTAAATAATCGCTCCATTCGCATAAACCAGCACTGTTTCGGATGTACAGCCGGAGCCGGCAGTAGCTGCGGAGGAGAAACAGCGTAACCGAGAATTTTTGAGGCAAAGAAACGGCAATGAGTCACGAGGTGCTACTAATTTTTGTTAAAAACCCGGTTTTGGGGAAGGTGAAGACGCGCCTGGCCAAAACGGTCGGCGATGAGAAGGCTCTTTCGGTATATCGACACCTGCTGGAGCATACCCATTCGGTTACCGATCAGCTGCCGTACAGGCGTCAACTATGGTACTCCGATTCTATCGATCGGGAGGACCGGTGGGATTCCGGCTATGAGAAAAAGCTCCAGCAAGGGGATGATCTGGGCGAACGGATGAAAAATGCCTTTGCCGAAGTTTTTAAGCAGGAAACTGAGAAAGGGGTAATTATTGGCAGTGACTGTCCCGAAATTTCGGTCGATATCCTTCAACACGCATTTGAAGCCCTGGATCAATACGAAACGGTCATAGGCCCCTCAGAGGATGGGGGATATTACCTGCTGGGCATGAATGCTTTTTATCCCGGAATATTTGAAAGTATTGAATGGAGTACCGATTCCGTTTTTGCCGATACGATCCAAAAGCTCAACAAATTGCAGCTTAGCTACTATCGTTTGCCCGAGCTTAATGATATTGACACTTACCGCGACCTGTTGAATTCTTCAATAGAACTGAATAGGAAAGGGAATAGCGAATGAAGCGAATAAGTGTAATAATTCCTACATACAACGAAGAAGTACATATTGCCGAAACCATTCAGGCGGTAAAAAACCAAAGTACCGGCCAGTTGGCAGATATTATCGTTGTGGATGGCGGAAGTACGGATAACACCTGCACTATTGCTGAAGAGCGGGGGGCAACCGTAGTGCAGTCTTCCCGCAAAGGCCGGGCAGCACAAATGAATTTCGGCGCGCAGCACGCTGACGCGAGTATACTTTATTTTCTGCACGCCGACAGTCATCCGCCCGAAAGTTTTGACCGTCAAATAATTAAAGAGATAGAGAATGGAATTCAAGCCGGTTGTTTTCAGCTGGCCTTTGACCGTCGGCACTGGTTGCTCGATTTTTATGCCTGGTGCACTCGTTTTGATATTGATGCCTTCCGGTTTGGTGACCAGAGTTTATTTATTAGTGCCCGGCTATTTAAAGAACTTGGCGGTTTTCGGGAGGATCACCTGTTGATGGAAGACAACGAACTTGTCCGGCGTATCAAGAAAGACCATAATTTTCAGGTGCTTAAAGATGCAGTAACTACTTCCGCACGTTCCTATCAACAGGCGGGAATCGTCCGGCTGCAGCTGGCCTTTTCTTTAATTTACTTGCTGTATTTTGCCGGTGTCGAACAGGATAAACTGATGCAAATCAGGGAAAATGTCATATCCTGATTTAATCCCGTTAAAGCCCAATTTTTAATCGGGTTGTCAGGAAGTCTTAACATTATCCTAATCTTAGAATTTGTATTATCTCACCGGACGTCAGAAGTACAAAAAATGAATATAAATTTTTATATTCACCGCCTGGCAAATTTCTGTATTTACAGTTATTTGTCAGGATAAAGGCTTAGAGACTTCGAGTCCTCATCAAGTGCCGATACGCGCACTATCTACTAATCAATTAATAATCTAAACGAACATATCTATCGATTATGAAACGTTACTTATTACTATTGGCAGTTACGTTACTGCTTCCGGTGGCAATGTTCGCTCAGGGTACGACCTCTGGTTCTATCGAAGGAACCATTACCGATACCTCCGGCGAACCGCTACCCGGCGCTAACGTCATTGCTATCCACCAGCCAACTGGTACACGCTACGGTACAGCAAGCCGGGCAGACGGCAAGTATACATTTAAAAGTGTACGTGTTGGCGGACCTTACGAAGTTCAGGTTACCTTTGTAGGATTTAATGCCCAAAAGAAGGTAATTGAAAACATCGAGCTTGGAGAGACCATTGAGCTGAACTTTAGCCTCGAAGAAGGGGAGATGTCGCTTGGAGAAATTTCAGTAACAGCTCAAGCCGACCAGGTATTCAACAAAAACCGAACCGGTGCTAAAACCAATATCGGTGAAGAACAGATTAATCGCACGCCAACGCTTACCCGTTCGCTGGGTGACTATACACGCCTGACGCCCCAGGCAACCGGCGGTGGAAGTTTTAGCGGTGAAAACGATCGCTACAACAACCTGTTGGTTGACGGTGCTACATTGAATGATGTGTTCGGCCTTGGTGAAGGTACTCCGGGAAGCCAGGCAGGTGTAAGCTCCCCGATCAGTATTGATGCGATCCAGGAATTTAACGTGGATATTGCCCCTTTTGATGTTACAAACAACAACTTTACTGGCGGGCAGATTAACGCTATTACTAAAAGTGGTACCAATACATTCACCGGTTCTGCTTACTACCAGCTGCGTAATGAGAGTTTTGTAGGTAATTACAAGACCGAAGCTGGAAATACGTCTGAAGATATTTCGTCTTTTGACGAACAGTATCTGGGACTGAACCTCGGCGGTCCGATCATCAAGGACAAACTCTTTTTCTTTGTAAATGCTGAGTTCAAGCGAGAAAGTGCTCCGCTTACGAGTGGATTAATTAATAGCGGTCAGGATAATAGCTTTGACTTCTATCCTTCTACCTTTGACCAGATCAAAAATATCGCTCAAAACCAGTATGGGTACAATCCGGGCGATTACGGTGGAACGATCAACCAAGATCAGGACAACAATAAGATTCTGGCCAAGATCGACTGGAATATTGATCAGGACAACAAACTGACCTTCCGTTACAATCACGTAGATGCTACGGATAATGAGGGTATCGGTCGTGGTTCTTCTTCCTACAGTTTTACCAACCGCCAGTATAACTTTAACAGCACGCAGAACTCTTTCGTAGCCGAATTGAACAGTAGCTTCGGCAACAATACGGCCAATATGTTCCGTGCGGTATATACGGCGATTCGCGATTCTCGCGATGTGGTTGCTCAACCCTTCCCCGAAGTGAATGTAAGTCTGCCATTCCCTGAAAAATCCGGATTCGGCAGTATTTACATGGGGATTGATCGATTTTCCCAGGCGAATGCTTTGGACCAGGATCTGATCGAGATTACCGATAACTTCACCTACATCCAGGGTGCACACGAATTTACCATCGGTACCAGCAACCAGATCTTTAGTTTCAGCAACCTGTTTGTTCAGGATGACTTCGGCACCTACGAATTCCGAAGCATTCAGGACTTCCAGGACGGAAATCCCTATTCCTATAACTACAGCTACTTGCTGCCGGGCGGTAATCGCCGCGCCGACTTCAGCGCTATTCAGCTGGGCGGTTATGTACAGGACAAGTGGGATGCCATGGACAACCTGGTGCTGACGCTCGGACTGCGTGTTGACGTACCAATTATGCCGGACGATCCTACCTACAACCCGGATGTAGTAGATGCGTTCCCGAATTTTAGCACTTCGCGTGTTGCTAGCGGTAACCTTCTTTGGTCTCCGCGATTTGGATTCAACTGGACGCCGGATACCGGCGAGTACACCACGCAGATTCGCGGTGGCGCGGGTATCTTCTCTGGAACGCCTCCCTTTGTGTGGATTTCCAACCAGTACAGCAATACCGGTGCTGATTACGGTCGCGTAGATGTGAACGACTATAGCATCAATGGTACTGGCGATGACTTGGGCGACGGCTTCTTTAGCCCGGATCCCGAAAATCAGCCTACACCGGGCGACGGTTCAGGTCTGCCATCAGTTGCCACCACCGAGGTGAACCTGATTACCCAGGATTTCAAATATCCACAGGCTGCCAAGTTTAACCTGGCTGTCGATCAGGATCTGCCTTATGGCATTACGGCTACCCTGGAAGGTGTTTACTCCAAGGCAATTAATGCAGTGACCTACCGTAATATTAACTTGAATCAGACGGATGTTACTCCTTATGGTCGACCACTATATGGAGAGGTTCGTTACAATTCTCGTTTCGGGACGGCTTCAGGTACTCCTAACCGTGTTGACCCCCGATTTACCAACGCTCTGGTATTGGATAACACCAACAAGGGCTACAATTACAGTCTTACCGCTGAGCTGGAGAAGCAGTTCGACTGGGGACTCTTTGCCAAGCTGTCGTACACGCGCAACCGCGCCGAAAACGTTAACAACGGTACTTCCAGCCGCGCTATTTCCAACTGGCAGTACAACGAGAACAAGGACGTGAACAGTCCTCGTATCGGTACGGCTGACTTCGAACGTCGTCACCGTATACTGGCTAATCTCGGTTATTCCTTCTCATGGGCCGAGCGATTCCGCACCACCATCTCCGTTATTTATGATGGTCACTCCGGAACACCCTTCAGCTGGATTTACGACGGTAACGCCAATGGCGATACCCGTTACGACAACGACCTGATGTACGTACCTGCTTCGGCTGATGAAGTCGTTCTTACCAGCAATAACTGGAATGAGCTGAATGACTGGATTTCCAGCGAATCTTCTCTCGACGACTATCGCGGTCAGGTAGTGCCTCGCGGTACGGCACGTGAGCCGTGGACGAACTTCCTGGATCTGCGTATTAATCAGGAAATCAAGACCTTCAATGGTCAGTCAGTTGAGATTACGGCCAGCATGTTCAACGTGCTGAACTTCCTGAATGAAGATTGGGGCATCCGTGAAGGTGTTTCCTTCAACAATTACCGTGCTGTTCAATTCGAACAGTATGTTGACCAGGACTTCATCGACAATCGTGGAGCCGGAATGGGTCTCACCAGCGATGATATCGGTAAGCCCGTGTTGAACTTTGATCCGCAGAACGTTACGGACGACGAAATCTACAGCACGCGCGATCTGAGCTCCAGATGGCAAATGCAGATTGGCGTTCGCTACTCATTCTAACGAATTGTCAATATGATTTTTCAAAGGGCAGTCCATTCGGGCTGCCCTTTTTTATTTGTCAAGGTTTGCGGAAATGAAGATTTTGGGCCCCCACGGTAATCAATTGATATTGTAATACAAATTTCTGAATAGAACGACACCACTATGATGGATAAAAAGCACGTACTTTCCCTCTCACTAATTCTACTATTGTTTGTTACAGCGCTTGGATGCAGTTCAAAAAAAGAACAGCAGGCACAATCACAGTCGGCTTCCAAAGTGTTGCTCGTTTCCTTTGATGGATTTCGCTATGATTATTTGAATAAAACCGAGACCCCCAATTTTGATCAGTTGGTGGCCGAGGGGATTAAGGCCGATGGACTCATTCCCGTATTTCCCAGCAAGACATTCCCCAATCATTATTCCATTGTCACCGGCTTGTACCCCGAACATACCGGCTTTGTTGGCAATACCATGTACGATCCCAAATGGAATGAATGGTACCGCATTCGAGATCGAGACGCCGTGGAGAACGGCAAGTGGTACGGCGGGGAACCGATCTGGAATACCCTGGAGAAACAGGGCATTAAAACCGGTACCATGTTCTGGGTGGGTTCGGAAGCTGATATTCAGGGCATGCATCCCACACACTGGAAGACGTTCGACAGTTCGATGTCGTTTGAAGCCCGTATTGATACCGTGACAAAATGGATGAGTGCACCCGGCGAGCAGGCAGTTGATTTTGCCACCCTCTATTTTGAGGAGCCTGACCACACCGGCCATGGATACGGGCCACAATCCGATTCTGTTAAGACCGTCATACAGCGGGCGGACAGCCTGGTGGGATACCTCCGGGAGAAGATGAAAGCTAGCAGTTTATGGGATAACACCGACCTGATTATTGTATCCGATCATGGAATGGCCCAGCTCTCTGCCGACAAGACGATCATGCTGGATGACATTATTGATATGGATAGGGTACAGCGCATGACCTGGGGACCGATGACGATGATCCAGCCCAAGGAGGGGGCGTCGCAGAAAATATATGAGGCTCTGAAAGCCAATGAAGATCACTATCGTGTATTTAAAAAAGAGAATCCGCCTGAACGATATCACTTGAAAGGCAGCCGGCGCGTCATGGATATCGTTTTGGTGGCCGATCTGGGATATACCTTTTTGGATAAAGACCGAAAAGAGCGGTTTCTGAATTCACTGCCGGCGGGCACGCATGGTTATGATAACAATGAAAAAGCAATGCAGGCGCTGTTTCTTGCCCACGGCCCGGATTTCAAAAATGGGGGAACCGTCGATCCCTTTCAGAATGTCCATATTTACGATTTGATTAATCACCTGATGGGGACGCAACCGGCGCCAAATGATGGTTCGCTGGATAGTGTGAGAGTGCTGTTAAAGTGACCCTTTATTGTATTACATCTGGTTATATCTGTTTCCCAAGCTGGATCTTGGGAAACAGATATAATGGATATTATTGACGTACTTTTTAAAAAGTACGTTTCCTAATTTTGGGAGCAATGGGGCTGTTGAGTTAATCCGCTTATGTTCCATCTGGTGCCCAGGCGGAGCATAGGCACCAGATCATATTATTTATCTTGTAATATCTCGATACTATGTTCAGCTTTTTCCATCTCGTTCCCATGCTCTGCGTGGGAACGGAGATATTCGAGTGACCCTCTTTTGTTTTCTCCCTATGAATAGGGAGAAATACTTAATACAATTATTATTCAGCCAAGTGTTCAAAGTCCGAATTAGAATAAATTTTGGGCTGCTTCATTGCAGGGCTCTTGATGAATAAAAATTGAGATACTTTTAAAGGTCCCTTTCCCTAATTTTTAGGGAAAGGACAGGAAAGGGTCAAAAAAAGTGACCCTCTTTTGTTTTCTCCCTATAAATAGGGAGAAAGACGCAATGATATATATTAATTGCCTAATTATTGGATTTAGCTATTTATTTGGGGCTTTTTTATTTAGCCTGCTCCAGGCTCTGTATAATTTTATCTCTTACAGAAGCAATATTCTGTAGCTCCTCATTGTTAATTCGCAGCACCTTTAACCCGAGCTTTTCAATAACCAGGTCACGATTTTTATCATATTCTTTTCGACCCTCATGATATTTTCCATCCACCTCAATGACCAGTTTCTTTTGAGCACAGTAAAAATCTGCGATGAAGAAAAATGCTTTGTGATTGCGTTGCTTGTAGATGATGGGTTTCTGCCTGAGGAACCTGTATCCACATAGTTGATGGTTCCTTAAAATTTGCCAAAGCTTTTTTCGCTTGCAGTAGGATTATTCCGAAGTTCCCTGGCAAGTTGAGTTATTGATTTGCGCTCTTGTTTCATTGCAGTATTCTTGAGGAATAAAATTAATTCTAAGATAAAAAGGTCCCTTTCCCTAATTTTAGGGGAAGGACAGGATAGGGTCAAAAAAGGAACTAAGTAATAGTATGCGACCCTCACGGGAACGAAATTTCTGTTTGGGGAATTAACTGACCGGAATACTCAAATGGGTCAAAGTAAAGAGCGTTTCTAAATTAGGGAAGGCCCATAAAAACGTTGCATCTATCCGATGAAGCCGAGATATTTAGTCCAAATTCAAAACAGCAATACAACAGCATAACGAATGGCTTACATAGTAACTGAACCATGTATCAACTGTAAGTACACCAACTGCGCGGCCGTGTGTCCGGTTGATGCATTTCGGGAAGGCCCCAACTTCCTGACCATCGATCCCATCGAATGTATCGACTGTGATGCCTGCGTTGCGGAATGTCCTGTCGAAGCAATTTATCCCGATGATGAAGTGCCCATGGAGTGGGAGCATTACATCGAACTCAACGAGCGGCTGGCCGAAGAGTGGGCCGACCATGTGATCAACGAAACCAAAGAAGACCTCCCCGATGCCGATGAATGGGCCGAAGTTGAAGACAAGCGTGAGCACCTGCAGGAAACCTGGGATTAGTTATTGGTTATTTGTAAATAGTTTATCTTTTTATCCCGAGAACCAATAACGATTAACAGTCAACTAAACTTCGATGGATGAATCGAATTCCACCGGTCGTTTCCAGTTAAAAGTCCGGGATAAAGTTCTGGATCTCACCTCTCCCAAGATTATGGGGATTTTAAATGCTACACCGGACTCTTTTTCGGATGGTGGTGAATTTAACGAGCTTGAATCAGCAATAGGCCGGATCGGGTTGATGGTATCCGAAGGAGCCTCCATCATCGATATTGGCGGTGAATCCACGCGCCCCGGTTCGGAGCCCGTGACTGAAGAGGAAGAGCTGGACCGGGTGTTGCCTATCTTGGAAAAGGCCATTCCCCAATTCCCCGATACCTGCTTTTCTATCGACACTACCAAATATCGGGTGGCCGAGGAGGCCCTGAAGCTGGGCACTCATTTTGTGAATGATATCAGCGGCTTAAAAAAAGAGCCCCGTTTTGTGGAGTTGTGTCAGCAGTATCGCGCGGGGCTGGTGATGATGCATTCCCAGGGAAATCCCAAAACCATGCAGCAAGATCCTACCTACGATGATGTAGTTGATGAAGTCTATCGTTTTTTTGAGGAAACATTGCATTCAGCCGAATCAAAAGGATTGGATTGTATCGCTATTGATCCCGGAATCGGATTTGGCAAGACACTGGAACACAATCTCAAGCTGCTGGCCCATTTGGAGGATTTTAAGAAGCTGGGTTATCCCATACTGGTGGGGGCTTCCCGCAAGTCGATGATCAGTGATATTTTGCAAGGGCGTTCGGTTGAAAATCGTGTTACCGGTACAGTGGCGGTGCATTATGATGCCATGATGCATGGGGCCAATATCATTCGCGTGCATGACGTCAAAGAAGCGCATGATTCCTTATGTGTCTACAAAGCCATTTCTAAATTTCGGGATAGTTAGGTTAAGCTGTTATAATTCTATTAACCGGCCGCGGAGCACTATTCTGGGATAGCAGGCGTTTTTATAATTGAGCCATACAAATTTTCGTAAATTTATGGTTATATTGATTTAAGCAATATTTAGTTAACAGAGGTACCTCATTGATTCCCATAGGCTTTCTTGAATTTGGTATTAAGGATTTCATCGAAGTCCTTATCATTACCATGGTGTTGTTCTACCTGTATCGGTGGATACGGGGGACCTTTGCCATCCAGGCGGCGGTGGGACTGGTTTTTATCATCATCGTTAACGCGGTGGTGAGTGCCCTTGGACTGACGACCATCAATTTTATTTTGCGGCGCATTCTGGATGTGGGAGTATTGGCGGTCTTCATCATCTTTCAACCGGAGATTCGCAAACTGCTATATAGCCTGGGACAGAATACTAACCTGGACCGCTTTTTTGTGCAATCCAATTCCGAAACCATTATCGATGAAGTTATTGATGCAGTGCGCAACATGTCGCATACCAAAACCGGCGCACTCATCGTATTTGCCCGTTCCTCTTCGTTGCAGGACCTGGTGGATGTTGGCGTAAAGCTGGATGCCCGGGTCAACAGTCAGCTGTTGCAGACTATCTTCAATAAAAATACGCCGCTGCACGATGGTGCCGTGGTTATTCGTAATAATCGCATGGTAGCGGCCAGTTGTTATCTGCCTATCTCGCAGAACCAGAATATTTCCTCTGTTTTCGGTACGCGTCACCGGGCGGCCGTGGGTATAACCGAAACCAACAATGTGTTTGTGATCGTGGTTTCGGAGGAGACCGGTCGGATTTCCATCGCAAGAAATGGCTCCCTGACCAGCGGTCTTACCATACAGAAGCTTCGCAGCGAAATGCAGCAATCTTTCGGGCAGAATATTGAAGATGAAGAGGTTGCTTTTTCATCGACCCAGTCGGAGTTGAATCTCAGCTGATTCGATTTAGCTTTAGGTAAAACAATTTCCATTCTTTTTCGTAAGGATTTGTAAGCGAAGAATTCAAATCCAAGAAGATTCTATGAAATATCTGAATACAGCCACTGTAACGCTGTTATTATGTTTGTTTAGCACTCACCTGTATGCGCAGGATACTTACGATCTGGATGAAAACTACTCGATTGGTGCCAGTGCCACTCTCCACTTAAGCAGTGACGATGCGGACGTTACTATTAAGGGGAGCGATCGCGAGGATGTTCATTTGGTGGTATATCGCCATACAGAAGTGAAGGGATGGAAAATAAAGTCTGACGGTGAATTCCGGATGGAAGTGGAAGAACGGGGCAGCGACCTTTATATCCGTGAGAATTCAGAAGAGTCTAATCGATTGATCGTGGGGAATGTCCGCGAGGAGTACCGCATAACTTTGGAAGTGCCCCAAAATGTGGCCCTTGATATCAACGGGGATGACGACAGCTACGAAATTAGCGACATGAACCAGGACGTTCGTCTGGATGCCGATGACTGTGATGCAGAATTTCGCGGTATGAAGGGAGACGATTTCGATTTTGATATCGATGACGGTAGCATCCGCATGGATGAAGCCCGGGGCCGGCTGCAGTTGAAAATGGATGACGGAAACATGTACGTTCGACAGGGCGATTTCAGTGAAATCGAAGCACGCTATGATGATGGCGAGCTGGAGATTGCGACGGGACTAGTCGACGACGGCTTTTATCGGTTTGATTTTGATGATGGTGACCTGGAGTTGCGCGTTGCCAGCGGCGGTGGAACCTTTGATGTCGAGCATGATGACGTCAACCTGTATACCGATAAAGTGTTTGAGGAAATCAATAGTGATGAAGAACGTTCGGAGTATCGCCTGAGCGGGGGAAATGCGCGGGTTGAAATCGACACCGATGACGGTACGGTGAGTCTGCGCACCATCTAGTTTCCTGAATAACATGAGTTCGACATAGCAAGTATCACTTAGCGTCAGTCTGAGCGCGGTTTTCGCCCCGTTTGCTGGGGTAAAACGTAGTCGAAGAGTACCAATTTCCATGTTGAACGGCATCCTTTGACTTCATCCGTGGAACATTCCCCTCGGATTGCGCTCTGGATGACGAATACCATGTTTCCTCTCATTTCTTATGTCGAACTCACGTTAAATAGGAGAGGATATTAGGGTTTTGTTATAACGAGTCGAAATAGAGCTCGAGCAGCATCCGGGCTGCTTTGAAGGAACTAAGCTGTCCGTCCAGAACCTTTTGTTCGATCTCTTTCTTCCGTTTTTTAACGGCCGAATTTTCGAAAAAGCGTTCGGTGAGCTGATTCGTGATCGTATCGTACATCCAGTGGCGGGCCTGCCTATTCCGCTGATCTTGAAAGTAGCCGTTCTCTTTGGTATGGCTGATATATTCTTGGATGAGCTCCCAGATCTTTTGGATTCCGTCACCGGAAAGCGCAGAACATTTGGTAACCTTGGGACTCCAACCTGATTTTGTTTGCGGATAGAGATGTAGCGCATTTTTGTATTCACGCACGGCCTGACTGACGGCCTTTTTGTCGGCTTCGTCAATTTTATTGATGGCAATAGTATCCGCCATCTCCATAATTCCTCGTTTGATGCCTTGCAGTTCATCACCGGCTCCGGCCAGCATCAGCAGCAGAAAGAAATCCACCATTGAGTGTACGGCCGTCTCGGACTGGCCCACGCCCACCGTTTCAATAAAGATGGTATTGTACCCGGCTGCCTCGCATAGGTAAATAGTTTCGCGCGTTTTACGGGCAACGCCTCCCAGCGAGCCGGCTGTAGGAGAGGGACGGATAAAAGCCTGTTCGTTATTGGCCAGTGTTTCCATACGGGTTTTGTCCCCAAGAATACTGCCTTTCGTACGTGTGCTGCTGGGGTCGATGGCGAGTACCGCCAGCTTGTTTCCCTGTTCGATAATATAATTGCCCAACGATTCAATAAAAGTGCTTTTGCCCACGCCGGGTACCCCGGTAATTCCGACCCGCACCGAATCGCCCGTGTTGGGCAGGCAGGCTTCAATAATATCTTCAGCAAGCTCCCGGTGCTCGGATCGGGTGCTTTCAATCAGGGTTATGGCACGGCTCAGAATGGTTCGATCTCCCTCCCTGATGCCTTGGACATATTCCTCGGCGGACAGGTCACGTCGCGGTTTTTTGAAACGGTCCAGTCCCTGGGTGTTGATGGAGCTGTTCTGCTCCACCCCTTTATTTATCGCAAGCGAGGAATCGTTATTTGAGTCGTTTTCCGCCAATATGATTGGAGTTTTATGTGTTTTCTGATATTTGAGATCTAAAATTTTAATCCCTCCTTGAGGAGGGTGCCAAAATTCTAATTTAAAAGAATTTTGGCGGGAGGTGTAATAATATTAGGAGTTCAGTTTTATCCAGTCTTCAATTTCTTTGATTACCGAATTAATATCATGTTTTATTCTTCGGTTTTCGAATCTAATAAATTGAACGCCCAATGCTTCTATCCTCTGCTGTCGGTATATATCATTAATACTTATTTCGGGATTGTCATGAATTTTGCCGTCCACCTCGATAGCAAGCTGTAATTCATGACAATAAAAATCTGTAATATAATCCAGCATAGGGACTTGTCGATGAAACTGATAGCCTAACTGCTCCCGACGAATCTTATTCCATAACATTACTTCGGGCAAAGTCATGTTCTTTCTTAATTCTCGAGCAAGTTGTTTTAAGTCAGAACGATATGGTATGATGTTATTTTTGCTCATCTAGAGATTTTATACCCCTCCCGCCGGCAAAGTCTCGATGCCGGCGTACTCCCCTCAAGGGGAGATTAAAGAAAGTTCCGGGGATTTTTAAAATCCCCGGGGTTTAATAATGTTAAATTTAATTTTTTTGGCTGTCGATCAGGATCTTCAGGATCTGCCGGGCTGCTTTAGAGATCACCGTACCGGGTCCAAAAATGCCTACGACTCCTTTATCATATAAAAACTCATAGTCCTGTTCGGGCACTACGCCTCCGACGATCACCATAATGTCATCACGGCCGAGTTCTTCCAGCTTCTCGAGCACTTGCGGCACCAGCGTCTTGTGTCCTCCGGCCAGGCTGGAGACCCCTAAAATATGCACGTCATTTTCAACGGCCTGCCGGGCAGCTTCTTCCGGAGTTTGAAATAGCGGGCCGATATCAACGTCAAATCCAAGATCAGCAAAGCTGGTCGAGATCACCTTGGCTCCCCGGTCGTGGCCATCCTGACCCATTTTAGCCACCATTATGCGGGGGCGACGTCCGGCCAGTTCGGCAAACTCATCGGCCATTTCTTGGGCCTTCCTAAAGTTTTCGTCTTTATCGATTTCTGAAGAATACACGCCTGATACTGATCTGGTTGTGGCTTTATAGCGTCCAAACTCTTTTTCCATGGCATCGGATATCTCACCGAGGGTAGCGCGCTTTCGTGCGGCCTCAACGGCTACTTCCAGCAGATTTCCTTCACCGGACTTGGCGATACTGGTTATTTTGTTTAGTACCGCCTGAACTTCTTCCTCATTTCGTTCTGATCGCAATTTTTTCAGCCGCTTAAGTTGTGTATTGCGGACTTTGGTATTATCCACTTCAAGAATGTCAATCGGTTCTTCTTTGTCAAGCGTATATTTATTTACGCCTACGATAGTTTCTTTACCGGAATCGATTCGAGCCTGCTTGCGGGCAGCGGCTTCTTCAATTCTCATCTTGGGAACCCCCGTTTCAATAGCTTTTGCCATACCGCCCAGCTCTTCGACTTCCTCAATCAGCTCCCAGGCACGCCGGGCAATGCGATCGGTCAGATATTCAACGTAATAAGAGCCGGCCCAGGGATCCACCGCTTTGGTGATGCCCGTTTCTTCCTGCAGGTAGGTCTGGGTGTTGCGGGCGATGCGCGAAGTAAAGTCCGAGGGTAGGGCAATAGCTTCATCCAGCGCATTGGTATGCATCGACTGTGTGTGCCCCAGTGCTGCGGCCATGGCCTCAGAGGTGGTCCGCATTACATTATTATAGGGATCCTGTTTGGTAAGGCTCCAGCCAGAGGTTTGACTATGGGTGCGCAATGACATCGATTTGGGATTATCGGGATCAAAACGTTTGACCAGCTTGGCCCAGAGCATGCGGGCGGTGCGCATCTTGGCGATTTCCATGAAATGGTTCATCCCAATACCCCAGAAAAAGGAAATTCGGGGAGCGAAATCATCAATATTCAGGCCGGCGTCGATGCCTTTTCGCAAATATTCCAGTCCGTCGGCCAGCGTGTAGGCCAGCTCGATATCGCAGGTGGCCCCGGCCTCCTGCATGTGATATCCGCTCACGCTGATGGAATTGAATTTGGGCATATGCCGGGAGGTGTATTCAAAAATATCCCCGATAATGCGCATAGATGGTTTCGGCGGATAGATATAGGTATTGCGAACCATGAATTCTTTGAGAATATCATTCTGGATGGTACCCGCCAGTTTCTCTTTGGATACCCCTTGCTCTTCGGCCGTCACAATATAAAAAGCCATGATCGGGATAACGGCCCCATTCATAGTCATCGAAACCGACATCTCATCCAACGGAATCTGGTCGAACAGTACTTTCATATCCAGGATGGAGTCGATAGCTACTCCCGCTTTGCCCACATCGCCGGCGACTCTCGGGTGGTCTGAATCATAACCGCGGTGCGTCGCCAGGTCAAAGGCGACTGATAGCCCTTTCTGTCCCTGTGCCAGGGCTTTTCGGTAGAACTCGTTGGATTCTTCGGCTGTCGAAAAACCGGCGTACTGGCGGATAGTCCACGGACGAAAGGTATACATAGTTGAATAGGGGCCACGCAGATAGGGAGGGAGGCCGGCTGCGTAATCCAGGTGCTCCAGATTCGCAATATCGGAGGAATCAAAATGGGGTTTAACCTGTATTTGCTCAGGGGTATCCCAGGTCTGCTGGCCATTGGACTCACGATTAGCAGAGAGTGAGGTATCGAGTGAGATATCAGAAAAATTCGGTCTCATAATAACTTTTTATGTCATCCTGAACTAGTTTCAGGATCTTTTAGTCTCAGATTTATGTGCAACAGATGTCGATCCGCCGGCTGGCCGACAGCATGACATGTTTTACGATTTAATTATTCCCAGTTGTTTTTGGAAACGCGTTAGTGTTTCCAAAACGTTACACCTGGCATAAATGAACTCATTAATGCCGGCTTCTTTATAGGTCTCAATTTTTTCTTTCGGATATCCGGCGAGAACGGTAATCGGCTTGTTTTCAATAGCATCAAGTTTTTTACAGATTGCCGGTACGAATTCATCGTATTCTTTGTCAGAGCTGCAGATTACTACAATATCCGGTTCGTGTTCTTTGACGGCTTCGACGGCTGCATCTACCGAATCAAAACCGATCGGATCTTCGATATCGTAGCCAACACATCCAAAGAAGTTGGTAGTAAAGGTCGAGCGCGCTTTTCGCCATTTCTTATTCCCCAGCGGCAGGGTTAGCACTGAAGGTGTTTTGGAATGTCGCTCGGTGGCCAGCCGCAAATCATCGAATGCCTCGGTCCCCCGGTAGGGGGTTACCGTACGATATAGGGTCTTCTCAAAATCAAACAGAGAGGGAACCAGATCGCCAACAAGGGCGCCTTCTTCCAAAGCCTTCGCCAGATCACCGGGGATCTCCTGAATATCGATATCCCAATCATTGTCCGACTCATTGAGTGAAACCGTTTTATAGGGCTGACCTATTTCGTCACTCATCCGCTCGTCGGCATTGGAATATTGGTTGGTTCCCACAAATATTTTGCCCCGCTTGGCAATAGCCTGATCCCGTTTTTGACGGGATTCCTGAATGGCCGACTGCACCGTACCGTGTTCAATGGCTTTAAACAGTCCGCCTTCTTGTTCAATATCCTGAAACAGCTTCCAGGCTTCTTGTCCCAGCTTTTCGGTCAGCTCCTCGATGTAGTAAGAGCCGGCACCGGGATCAGATACTTTGTCAAAATGATTTTCTTCGCTGAGCATAAGCTGCTGATTTCGTGCAATACGTCGTGAGAAATCATCGGGCTGTCGAAAATGCTGGTCAAAGGGCAGGATGGTCATCGAGTCGCAGCCGGCAATAGCGGCGGACATACCCTCCGTTGAGGTTCGCAGCATGTTGGTATAGGGGTCGTACAGCGTTTTATTCCAGCGTGAGGTTTCAGCATGCAGGTAAGCCGGATGATTTGCTGCATCCACCCCATAGGCCTTCAGCAAATTTTTCCAGAGCAGTCGGGCTGCCCGAAACTTCGCTATCTCAAGGAAGTAATTGGAACCCACTGCAAAGCTGAAATGAAGAGCCCCGGCGGCTTGGTCGGCCTTTAATCCGCGATCCGTCAACAGCGACATATATTCCGAAGCGGAGGCCAATGCAAAGGCGAGTTCCTGGACAATGGTCCCGCCACTATTGTGGTACAGGCGGGCATCAATGCCAAGGGGACGCACCTCGGGCAATCGGTCAGTCGTGAACCGGGCCATTTGGACAATCTCGTTGGTTAGTTTTTCTTTTTCCCTGGGATACTGTCCATGCTGCAGCAGATATACGAAGGGATCATAATTAAAACTTCCAATTGGTTCAGCATCGTGGGTTTCTGTTGCATTCCATAGCATGGCAAGCAGCAGAGGAGAGCCCAGCCCTGCATCAAAATGAATGGCTATCTCCGCGAGATCAATGCCGGAGATTATTTCATTAAAGTCTTTCTGGCTTTGTATGGGGAGGCCCTGCAAATCGCCTCCGATGTTCCCTTCGGTGCGAAGCACGGTCAGGGGAAATTCAAGAGCCTTAGCCCCGCGCTGAAGCGCCTGCTGCACCTGGTCGACAGCTTCTTCAATAGAGTGTGCATAAATGCGTTCTCGTATTTCCCAGGCATTTGGTTCGGTATCGGAATAAGATTTGGCTAATACAGGCGCCTGTTTATGGGCCGGTAGGTCTTCGCGGCGATAGAAAGGCAATACTGAAATACCCTCACCGGTATCCCATCGAAGTTTTTCGGTATAATCGGCGCCGTTCAGGTCTTCTTGGATTAGCTGCTCCCATTCGTCTGTGGATACAGGGGGAAATTCTTCAAAAAGTGATTTGGGCGACGTAGATGAAGTGTCGTTACTCATAGTAGATGTTTAGGCCTAATGGTTGTTCCCAAAATAAAGAGCTTCACATTACTTTACTAAACAGATTGCAGGATCGGCACGTTTAATACTACAGGAGTAAATTTTTTGAGATACCTTTTTTGCCCGATTCTTTGGTTTCGAATTCCTATATTACTCATCTTCATTTTTAAAAGTTTTGAACCACAAAGAGGCTATTCTATGGAACAACTAGACCAAAAAATGTCGCCATTAACCACTCTCTCTGAAGATGAAAAAATGCTTCAGGATGCAGCCCGCGATTTTGCGGAGAGCGCCATCAAGCCGAAAGTCAGGGAGATGGATGAGCAGGCTAAACTCGACCCGGATCTTATCCAGCAATTCTTTGATATGGGATTGATGGGGGTCGAGATTCCCGAAACCTACAGCGGTGGAGGCGGTTCTTTTTTTATGTCTATTGTAGCGATTGAGCAGATTTCGCGTGTCGATGCCTCGGCCGGGGTTTTCATGGACGTTCAGAATACGCTGGTAAACAATGCATTCCTGAATTGGGCCGATGATGAGCAAAAGCAGCGGTATTTGCCGCAGTTGGCTACCGAGAAGGTGGGAGCGTATTGTTTGTCCGAAGCAGGTTCCGGCAGCGACGCTTTTGCGCTGAAAACTACGGCCAGTGACGAGGGGGATCATTTTGTAATTAATGGTTCAAAGCTGTGGATTACCAATGCAAATGAAGCGGATATTTTCCTGGTATTTGCCAACATAAATCCTGATGCGGGCTATAAGGGCATTACCGCATTTATAGTGGAGCGGGACTTCGAAGGCTTCTCGGTATCCAAGAAAGAAAATAAACTGGGTATCCGTGCCAGTTCTACCTGTGAAATCTTACTGGAAGATTGCAAGGTGCCCAAAGAAAATGTGCTCGGCGAGGTTGGCAAAGGATACAAGGTGGCGATCGAAACCCTTAATGAGGGACGCATTGGTATTGGCGCGCAGATGATTGGTATCGCCCAGGGTGCTCTTGATTCTGCGTTGGATTACACTAAAGAGCGCAAGCAGTTTGGTAAGGCCATTTCTGAGTTTCAGGGGGTTCAGTTCCAGCTGGCTAAGATGGCTACCGATATTGAAACGGCTCGCCTGCTGGTATATAATGCGGCTCGGCTCAAAGAAAACGGACAGGATTTTCTGAAGGAAGCGGCCATGGCGAAATATCACTCCTCGGAAGTAGCAGAAACCGTGACTTCCCAGGCGATAGATCTGTTTGGGGGATACGGATACGTGAAAGAGTATCCGGTCGAAAAATATTACCGGGATGCGAAAATAGGTAAAATTTACGAAGGAACTTCCAACATGCAGTTGAATACCATTTCTAAATTACTTTTGAAGTAAAATAAATAGTTTTCTTGGCCCGGATGAATCAACGCATCCGGGCTTTTTTATTTGTTCAAAAATAGAGTCATTCAACTCTAAGAAGGAAATAACGACAACAAAAAGTTAGAAACCGGCTGAAGTTTGGAATAATTTTTTTTCTTAAAAATGGAATATTCGGAATGATAAGGCTTTTCTTTCATGTTGTTGCGGAGTATTATAGGGATAATAATGTCCATATTATATCTAATATCATCATTTAAATTCTATAAAGTACGTTTTTGGTATGCAGACTGAAGATTTAAATAAGCTCAAAAAATGGAGTAAAGACGAAAAGTCTTTTAAAAAAATCAGAGAAATCGTTGAAGATCTAATCGAAGAGAGAGACCAAATTGCAGAAAACCTGGATCTTCTTGAGTCTGCTATCCGAAGTGACTACGATTCCATATTGATTACCGAGCTGAATCTTGAAAAGCCGGGCCCAAAGATTGTTTATGTTAATGACGGATTTTGTAAGATGACCGGTTATTCCAAAGAGGAAGTAATTGGTAAAACACCCCGCATTCTTCAGGGCCCCAAAACCGATCGGGCGGTCCTTGATAAATTGAAACGTCGCCTGAGAGAGGGCCAGTCCTTTTTTGGGCAGGCGATTAATTATCGCAAAGATGGTTCTGAGTTTGTTAACCAGTGGGATATTCACCCGCTGACCGACTCTGAAGGTAATATCACGCACTGGGTATCCTATCAGCACGATATAACCAAACGCAAGCGAGCCGAGCAGCAGCTGGTGGATCAAAAAGTAGAATTTGATGAATTGCGTGAGGAATCCAAGCGTACGGTCGTGGATGTAGATGTTCAGGGCAATGTCGTGATGGCCAATAAAGCATTCCGTGAACTTATCGGTTATAACAAGAATGAGTTAAAGCAGATCAAAATCTGGGATCTGTTTCCCGATAAGTATATGACTTCGCTGAAAGGACGTTTTGATGAGGCTAATGAGAGTGCCTATTTCGACGGCGAAGAGTTTAAAGGTATTATTTTACACAAGAGCGGTATGCCCGTTCAGGTGAAAGGCACTACTGAAATTCTCGACCTTAAGGATCAGAAGCTGATCCGGGCCGAGATTGATAATATTTCGCTGCAGAAACGCATCATGGATACCCTGAGAAAGCGGAATTTCAACTACCAAAACATTGTAGATAAACCCTCCGAGTTTACCTATAATCTGAAATTTGATGGCGATACACCTAATATAACCGGGATATCAGAAGAGTTTCCCAAAATTACCGGGCTTTCAACCGATGCCGTGATCGGTACGGATACTCTCAAAAAATTCGTCCATGACGACGATGTGACAAAACTCAAAAAACATCTGCGTAAAGTGTTTAAAGGCAAGGAATCGACCTGTGAGTACCGGATTCAAACCGGAGAAGGTACTTATATCGAGGTCTTGGATTACGGGCAGCCCGAATGGGATGCTAATCATGAGCAGGTGAAGTCGGTGTATGGGGCGGTATCGGTGGATGAAGCTTATGCTAAAGCCTAGCATTAACTTCTCCTGATATCTTTGTATCTTTCTTTGTGATAGCAATGTAAGATATCCATTCAATACTTATGGCTGATATTCAGGAAATACAACAGCAGGTCATTGACGAGTTCCGCGCCCTTGGCGACTGGACCGAACGGTATAAGCATATCATAAAGCAGGGTCGGGACCTTGAACCGCTTGACGAAAAGTATAAAGTCGAGGACAATTTGGTTCGTGGTTGCCAATCGCAGGTATGGCTGCACACCAAGCTCGAAGACGGCAAGGTTATTTTTGAGGCCGACAGCGATGCAGCTATTACCAAAGGTCTGGTTGCCCTGATGGTTCGGTTTTATTCGGGACAAACGCCGGAGACCATTATCTCCACGAGCCCGGATTTCATAAAAAAAATAGGCATGGAGCAGCACCTTTCTCCTACCCGTTCCAACGGTCTGGCTGCGATGGTAAAACAGATGAAGATTTACGCCATGGCCTATAAAACAAAGCTTGAAAATCAGCGGACTGAAGCCTAATAATCCTGATTATTAGGTTCTTCTAATAACTCTGCACTTGTTTTCTTTTTGACTATTTTATAGTGGTAAGTCATCTGCAGGTAAGGATTATATTTTTGAATCATCTTGGGATCTTTCATGCATACACTGTCAGGTTTAAAGAAGCTCGCATCAGCCCGGGATCTGGTTAAGGATCGGGTAGAGCAGATCAATAATACCGGTATTATTGTTCTGCATAACGTTTCGTTTTCCCTTTCTGCAGTATCCCTGCTTTTTTTGATCGCTTTCCGAATTAACGATTCTATTTCCTTATCCTGGTTTTTTCTGAGCATCAGCGTGGCTTTTGCGCTTATTCCCATTCTGGCCCGCAAGGGATATGAAAATACTTCCAAGTTTTTACTGCTGGCTTACGTGGATGTCTGTATCCTGATTCTGAGTTCGGTGTTTGGAAAGAACATGTTTATACAGGTTTTCTACATTCCGGCCTGCGGGCTGTCGATTTTGCTATTCGACAAAGAGCACGCTTCGTTAAGGAACCTGGGGATTGCTCTGGCTGTGGGGTGCTACTTTGTACTCGATTATATCATTTTTGATAAGGTTTACCTTTCTGCCAATGAGGGCATGATCGTAAAGTGGAGCATTCTTAGCGCCGCCTTTGTGACCACCTGGATGACATTCAACAAATTTTCCGAATCGAAGGAGCTGGCCGAGGAGCAAACACAAAAACTGCTGGAAAAGACGCAGTCTCTTAATGAAGAACTCCTGGAAAAGAAGGCGCAGCTTGAGGAAAATGTGCAAGAGCTGGAAGAAGCCAAGGAGAAGGTCGAAGAAGGGTCGAAGGCAAAATCGGAATTTCTGTCTACGATGAGCCATGAGATCCGTACGCCGATGAATGCCATCATCGGAATGACCAACTTGCTGGTTAAGGATAACCCGCGGGAAGATCAGCTTGAACAGCTCGAAATTCTGGACTTCTCGGCCAAAACGCTGTTGGCTCTTATTAATGATGTGCTGGACTTTTCCAAAATTGAGTCCGGTAAAATTGAATTCGAAGAGGTGCCTTTCAATCTCGAAGACCTGCTAAACGGCGTTATTGAAAGTTTCCGGTTCTCGGCTGATAAGAAAGATGTGTTACTGTATACCGATAAGGATGAAGGTGTGCCCGATACTATTGTCGGAGATCCCAACAGGTTGACCCAGATATTAAACAACCTGATGAGTAATGCGGTCAAATTTACCGAGGAGGGTAGTGTTGGAATTGTTGTTAATAAAACGAGCGAAGAGGACGGACAGCTGGATATTATGTTTGAAGTGACCGATACCGGCATTGGCATCTCCGAGGAAAAACAGAAAGAAATTTTTGAAAGCTTTACCCAGGAACGAACCGATACCACGCGCATTTTTGGCGGTACCGGGCTTGGGCTTACCATCAGTAAAAAACTGGTGGAACTACAGAACGGTACCATCGATATCGAGAGTGAAAAGGGAAAGGGGAGTACCTTTTTTGTTGAGATGCCCTTTGGTATACCGGAAGAAGCCACCGAGGAGGTCAACTCTTTCTCTCAGTACAATATGTCGGAGACGCTCCATGGCTCGACCGTGCTTGTGGTTGAAGATAATGCGATCAACCAGAAGGTAATGATGCGGTTTCTTGATAAATGGAATATTAAGGTTATCCTTGCCGAGGACGGGGAAGAGGCGCTCAAAAAGATCCAGCATAATTTTGTAAACCTGGTGCTGATGGATCTGCAGATGCCCAAAATCGACGGATATGAAGCTACGCGCCTGATCCGATCTATGGATGAAAAACAAAAATCCAATGTGCCTATTATTGCATTAACCGCAGCCGCGCTCAAAGAGGTGAAAGAGAAAGTATATGCTTCAGGTATGAACGATTATCTTACCAAGCCTTTTAATCCTACCGAACTGCAGAAAAAGCTGGAGCACTACATCCTTAACAAGCAGTAGCAGCCTTTTCTTATAGCTATTTCGATTCTATCGGGAATTTGCCCCAATAAAAAAGCGCCATCGTATTGATGGCGCTTTGCAAATAACAATATGTAAATTACTTATTAAATCGGTATCACCTCTTGAGCTTGTAGTCCTTTTTCTCCCTCAGCAACAGTGAATTCGACTTCTTGGCCTTCCTCTAGTTTTTTATAGCCTTCCATCTCAATTTCACTGAAGTGTACGAAAATATCTTCACCTTCTTCTCTGGTTATGAAACCATAACCTTTACCATTATGAAACCACTTAACGGTACCTACTTCGCGATCTGCCATTTTAATTCTCCAAAAAATTTAACTTCGTGTGCTACTTATATGTTCAAAATCGCCCTGCTAACGCAGTAAGGGGCGTATGAACATTTAAGTATAGTATATTTTTTGGGGATTACCTACTAAGAGCAATATTTCAAAGTATTTAAGTAAAATTTTTAAGGTTTGTTTCAATTTAGGCATGCTGAATTTGTAGTGGTGGTGTATTATTACAGTGACAGGAAGTTGTCAGTATCCGTTGATATGTTTGTATTCTCTTTCTATACCTAATATCGATTTATGTTACAGCAACAACGTCTATTCGAGCATTACAATCCCCTGGAGCAGAAGGTTGGTGCACAGTTCTTCGAGAAGTTGCCGAAAGAGCCGGGTATTTATAAAATGTTCGGTTCGCAGGAGCGGCTTCTGTACGTAGGTAAAGCGAAAAATTTGCGTAACCGTCTGTTTACCTATCGTCGGGCTCGCATGGAAACGACTTCCCGCAAAACGATTCGTTTGATTAGGATGACTCATCGCATTGAGATAGAGTGCTGTGATTCCGAAAAAGAGGCGCTGCTGCTGGAAAACAAACACATCAGAAAGCACAGGCCGGAATTTAATTATGCCAAGACCCAGCCGGAGACCTACTATTTTATTGGGATGGAGGTTGCCGAATCGGGCATATTCTTTCAGCTGCGGATGCATAAGCCGGAACTGGAAAATGTCTATGGCGCTTTTAAGGGGCACCGGCTTGTGCGAAAGTCATTGGGTGGTCTGATTCGGATTCTGTATATCCTGGAACAGCGGGTGGAATCGGTATTTGGGTTGCCTTCCGTTTTAACCCGCAAGCTCACACCAATGGAGTATCTGGTAGAACGACGGAGCGAGGATTCATTTTTGGAGGCTATTTTCCCGGATCTGTGGGCTTATTTTTTGGGAATTGATATGGCCCTGATCGAACGGATTATGGAAGAAATTCAGGAGCGAAAGCTGCTCGAATCCTTTGCGGGTTCTATGATGCTGGATGACCTGGAATCAATTCGTTGGTTCTTCGAACGATGTTCAAAAAGAAATTTTCAGGTAAAAGAATTACTTGGATTAGATCCGAACGCCATCATCCCGCAGCATAAGTTGGATGACTATCTCATTGAGTGGGCCTTTGAAAAGGAGTCAGAATAACAAGCGAGATGTTGTTCGGGTTCATTGTCAGGGGCTTATAGTTTTTTAAGGTACTTGTGCAGATGACTGGCATCGGTAAACCCCCATTCTTTGGCAATCGCCTGCTGCGTATCGTTGGAGTTTTTGAGTTGAGCCCGGGCCCCGCGCAACCGGTACTGCAGTGCGAAATCAGCAAATGAGCTTCCCATTAGTTCCTTGAAACGATTTCGAAAGCTGGAAGCGGAGAGATTGCATTTCTGGGCAGCCTCTGCCGTCTTGATCAGTCGTTTTTCTTCAAAAACCATACGCAGTGCCGGCTGGATGCTTTTGTGATCATCGTAGGAGTAATCAATATGCTCATGACTTTCGGATTGCTCGTCGAGCATCAGGATGAGTTCATAGAATAGCAGCTTGGCCCAATTGGGGTGCTCGTTGCCTACGAGGCGTTCTCTTGCGCGTAAAGCAAGTTCCAGTGCCGCAGAAGTATCGCTGATTTCCGGACGTTTTTGGGGCGGAATCATAAAAAGACGCAGCAAATCGAATGAAAATGGATTGAAGTGGATCAGGTGAGCGGGATCGGCTACAAACACTAGCACTTCACAGGGATGCTCAATAATCTCAAATCCATGGGGTTCCCAGATGCTGCACAGCCAGGTTTGCCCGGGCCCAATATCTTTCTGGTGATGCAGGTACTCCCGCCGCATCCGGCCCGAAATCACGATCCCGATCTCCACGGCATAATGCATGTCGAACCATGAATCGCTGGGATCCCGGTGATAATTTGAGATCACTTGGACCGGACTGGTTTCATTCAGGTCGTAGTAGAAGCGAAGTATTTCAGCATCATCGGCTAGCATTTCCGGAATATTACAAGAAAAATATCAAATTTTACAAAAGGAGTTCTCTTAATATTTAACATTTTATTAGCCGGAATAAAACATTAATAAAATTATGGTTAGCCGTTATGATGAATTTGCTCTGGCTGGTACTGTGTTTTTCGCTTCTGCAGCCCACCCTTGGACAGGAGGAATGGACTCCGCTTTTCAATGGCAAGAACATGGAGAACTGGGAACATGTAGGGGATGGGAGTTTTACGGTCGAAGATGGTCTGCTAAAAACGCAGGGCGGAATGGGGCTGCTTTGGTATACCCCGCGTAAGTTTGAAAATGTTAAGATCAAAGTGGTTTTCAAGGGATCCTTTCATAATAATGCCGGTGTTTTTATTCGTATCCCGGAGAAGCCCACCGAGCCCTGGATGCCCGTAAACCGGGGATATGAGGTACAAATAGACGACCAGGCTGACGAATACCATCGCACCGGCGTGCTATATTCGTTAACTGAAGCCAAGGCGACGCCTGCCAAACCCGATCAGTGGAACACGATGATCATTACTCTGGATGGCAATCGGACGATCGTGCATGTGAACGGTACATTGGTGACCGACTTCACCGAAGGGGATCCCGTGCCTGAAAAGGTAGAAGATTACGAACCGGATCGTGGGCCCCGTCCCGAGTCGGGATACATCGGCTTACAGAATCACGGCGAAGACGATACGATCTATTTTAAAGAGGTGAGCTACAAGCCGCTGGGCAAATAGTCGATTGGAAGTGAAAAAGGCCAAGTATTTTTAGCGGGAGGTACTTTGAAAAATGGATATATACCCTGGTGGTACTGCCGGGAAAGGGTAAATACGGTTATTCTCAAGCGAATAGCTCGCAGCATTTGCACCCTATGCAAGAATGGAGATACCCGCTGCCCAAACTGAAAACTAATGTTAAATAATAACTACGTCTAATAACATGGATAGCAGTGTTTACGAACGGATGCCCGTTGATATTTATAAAAGTTCTGAAATTGCCTCCCGAGAGGTAGCCGCGGAAATAGCAAAGCTCATCCAACAAAAACAAAAAAGTGGTGAAAAGGCGGTACTGGGATTGGCAACGGGTTCCACGCCTACCGGCGTTTATGATGAGCTCATTCGGCTGCACAAGGAAGAAGGCTTGAGTTTTAAGAATGTCGTCACTTTTAATCTGGATGAATACTACCCGATTGAGCCTACAGCTCTACAGAGCTATGTCCGTTATATGCACGAGAATCTTTTTGACCATATCGATATCCCGGAAGAGCAGGTGCATATCCCGGACGGGACGATTCCCAGGGAAGAGGTACCGGACTATTGTCGTGAATACGAACAGAAGATAGAAGTAGCCGGCGGGCTTGATCTGCAGCTGCTGGGTATCGGGCGGACCGGACATATTGGATTTAACGAGCCAGGGTCCGTTAAAAGAACGCGTACGCGACTTATAACTCTGGATAACCTGACCCGTAAAGATGCGGCGGGTGATTTTTTCGGAGAAGATAACGTGCCCCGGCGTGCGATAACGATGGGCATCGGGACGATTTTAGATGCCGAGCATGTAATACTGATGGCTTGGGGAGAGCACAAAGCAGAAATTATCGCCCGTGCCGTAGAGGGAGAGATCACTGAGCAGATTCCGGCTACTTATCTCCAGGATCACGACGATGTGGAGATTATATTGGATGAAGCTGCAGCCTCCGAGCTCACCCGCAACAAAACGCCATGGCTGGTTGGACCTTATGACTGGACCGATCCCAAGATCAAGCAGGCTGCAGTGTGGTTATGTGAGCGTTGCGAAAAACCGGTGCTTAAGCTGACCGACGAGGATTATAACGAGAATGGATTGGGCGATTTGATCACCGATCACGGTCCGGCCTATAACATCAATATTAATGTATTCAATCAGATACAGCATACTATTACCGGCTGGCCGGGCGGCAAACCCGAGGCGGATGACACGCACCGACCCGAACGAGCCAAACCCTTTCCCAAGCGGGTGCTGGTGTTTAGTCCCCACCCGGACGACGACGTGTACTCAATGGGCGGTACCCTGCGCAGGCTCGTGGAGCATGGCCATGAGGTGCATGTGGCCTACCAGACCTCCGGCAGCAACGGGGTTCATGATGAGGATGCGGTTCGCTATGCCAATTTTGTAAAGGGATATCACCGGGCGTTCGAAATGGAGATTGATGAGGCGACGGAGGTTTTTGATGAAGTGCAGCGCTACCTGGATGAAAAATCCTCGGGGGATGCGGATTCCAAGGCAGTACGTAAAATAAAAGGGTTGATCCGTGCCGAGGAAGCTCGGGCGGCCTGTCGCTATGTGGGCATACCCATGGATCGGGCTCATTTTCTGAATATGCCGTTTTATGAAACCGGTCGCAGCCGGAAGAAGCCACTCAGTGATAAGGATATCTCCTTAATTTCTAATTTAGTGAAAACCGTTAAGCCGCATCAGGTTTATGCCGCGGGCGACTTGGCGGATCCTCATGGCACTCACCGTATTTGTCTCGAGGCGATTCGAAGAGCGCTGATGCAGCTGAAGGGGGAATCTTGGATGGATGAATGTTACCTGTGGCTGTACCGGGGTACCTGGAAGGAGTGGGAGGTGCACGAGATTGAGATGGCGGTGCCGTTGAGTCCTGGTGAGCTTAAACGTAAGCGTAATGCTATTTTGAATCACCAATCCCAAAAAGATCGCCCGCTCTTTCCCGGGGATGATCAGCGTGAGTTCTGGGAGCGGATCGATCAGCGTAATCGTGCAACGGCGCGGAAATATGATAAGCTGGGGCTGGCTGAGTACGAAGCCATTGAGGGTTTCGCCCGGTGGTCTCCTTTTTCTTAATCAAATATTACCAGCCTATACAGAGCTGCGTTAAAAATTCAATACAAAGAATAAACTCATAAATTAAGCTCATAGTTATGAAGCGTAATTACTTTTTGGTGGGACTTATTCTGGTCACCTTCTTCGTGATCTCATTTCTGACCAATATCATAGGGCCGTTGGTGCCGGAAATTATCGAGGATTTTGATCTCAGCCTGACCCTGGTGTCATTGTTGCCGTTCGCTTTTTTTATCGCCTACGGCGTGATGTCCATTCCCTCCGGACTGCTTATTGAGAGGTACCGGGAGAAGAAGGTGATGATTGCCGCCTTTTTAGTGGCCTTCACAGGAGCTCTCTTTTTTGCATTGGTCCCCAACTACTTGGTTGCGGTGATTTCCCTTTTTCTGATCGGTGCCGGCATGGCAATGTTGCAGGTAGTCATTAATCCCTTGCTGCGTGAAGCGGGAGGCAAAGAGCACTTTGCTTTTAATTCGGTGTTGGGACAGCTGTTCTTTGGTGCGGCTTCGTTCCTGAGTCCCTTGGTCTATTCCTACCTGACCGTAAACGTAGGGAAGGGAAATACGGCCAACGTTTTACTTACCACGCTGGAGCAACTTGTGCCGGCCGAACTGCCGTGGGTTTCCTTATATTGGCTGTTCGCCGTGGTTTCGCTGCTGATGGTGGTAGTGATTGGCTGGTCCCCCTTTCCGGAGGTGGAGCGCAAGGCTGATGAAAAGGTGGGGGCCTGGGAAACGCACCTGGAGCTGATCAAGAGGCCGGTGGTATGGCTCTTTTTTATTGGTATTTTTGCCTACGTAGGTTCCGAGCAGGGCGTAGCCAACTGGATCTCGGAATTTTTGTCTACTTATCACGGCTATGATTCTAAGACGACTGGCGCAAGCACGGTTTCCTGGTTCTGGGGAATGCTGACGGCCGGCACCCTGCTGGGACTTGCCCTTCTGAAATTTGTTGACAGCCGAAAGGTGCTGATCGGTTTTAGCCTGGGAGCTTTGATCAGCTTGAGTCTGGCTCTATTTGGCAGTGGCGAAATGGCATTGTATGCCTTTCCTGCCGTGGGCTTCTTTGCAGCGGTCATGTGGTCTATAATTATTTCCCTGGCACTTAACTCCGTGGACGAACACCACGGGACGTTTTCCGGTATCCTGATTACGGGAATTGTAGGCGGGGCTGTTGTACCGGTGATTATTGGGGCATTGGGTGACCTATTTGGACTGCGCAGCGGTATGCTGTTTCTTTATCTCACTTTCGGCTATATCCTGAGCATCGGATTTTGGGCAACACCGTTGGTTAATAATGAGACGATCGCCTTTGGCAAAGAAAATGCAGAATCAGTTGAGTCCTAAATTCTTAATTCAAAGTTAATAAAGATGAGAAAAGAGGCGGTCATCGGTATCGACCTTGGTGCCACCAACGTTAGAGTGGGCAAGGTAGTAGATGGGACAATTGCTGTACTTAAGTCTGAAAAGATTCAAGAAGGTAAACAGCCTGAGGTACTGTTGGATCAGATCGGAAGGTTGGTAGAAAATATTATGGATGCAGAGACGGCGGCTATTGGAATGGGCGTGCCCAGTGTGGTTGATGTGGAAAAGGGGGTGGTGTATGACGTGCAAAATATCCCCGGCTGGGAAGAAGTGCCGGTGAAGTCTATTTTTGAGGAGCGCTTTGGGAAGCCGGTATTTGTGAATAATGATGCCAATTGCTTTGCTTTGGGAGAGAAATATTTTGGAAAAGGACAGGGGTATGAATCCGTCATCGGGGTTATTTTAGGAACTGGTTTTGCCGCCGGGTTAGTGCTGGACGGCCGCCTGTACACCGGCAAACATTGCGGGGCGGGAGAAGTCGGGATGATTCCCTACCGGGATTCCATTTACGAGTTCTATTGCTCGGCACAGTTTTTTGAGCGGGAATATGATATTTCCGGCGAAAAAGTATTTGAGAAAGCTCAAAAAGGCGATTCGGAAGCGCTTGCCATGTACGAAACTTTTGGCCGTCACCTGGGCAATGGGTTAAAGACAGTGCTTTATGCATACGATCCCGAAGTCATCGTGTTTGGTGGATCCGTGCGGCACGCCTATAACTATTTTAAGGAGACAATGTGGCAATCACTTAGCAACTTCAGCTATCCCCGAACTCTGGATTCGGTCATTTTTGAGATATCCGAGCATGAACATATTGCCATTTTAGGGGCCGCTGCTATTGCTCTTGAAATGATGGACCATCGAGTTTCTCCGTAACTAAGTATTTAGGGGGATGCTTTCACTGTTAAAATAGGTTTTTCATGCGATTGTTTCCCGTTTCTGTAAAGGATAATTTCCCCTCATATATTATCATCTAATTTCTAAATCAGCATGAATCATATAGATAATCGGTTTCGAAAATACTACGAAACCGAAAAGTACAAGGGCTTTTATAAGCTGAGAGAAAATAAATATAAATTGTCTGGCCAGGTTTCAATGGTGTTTACGAACGGACACAAGCAGATTATGGCTACCGGATTATTTCAGGAAGCGGCTTTGGCGAAAATATTTGATCGCATTGATAGTCTTTGCAAAAAAGAGTTTAACAAGGAAGTGAATCAGGAATCCAAAGTTTAGGATATATCTGAATATTTGTACGAGTAATTCTAATTCGAAAAGGGAGCCAACTTTAAAAGGTCAGCTCCCTTTTCTAGTCAGGTGATGAACTGTTGACAGATGCAATTGTTAATCCGGATAGATCAATCTAAATGCGGTTGATTGGACGCCGCAGTTGATTTCATAGCGTTCTGCCCATACATCTTTCTACATTCTGTCTCATAACTGTCTATAAGATCTTTCAGTTGTTCCCGGGCTTGTCTCGGGACTCGACCTTTTTGACCGTTAAGAATCCATTTGGCTGCATACATTAGTGTACCCAGCTTGTCTCGTTGGATGGTCATATTAAGCTTTTGGGAATCGGTTTGTTGGAGTCTCATAATTACACCTCCAATTGCCTTTGGGATATTTTTTCCAGTTTAGCAATGGGCAAACCTTCGATAGATGAATAAGGCACTCTTGATTCGGTAATAATCAATCTATGAAGAAACTACTGCTGGTTCAAATTGCTGAGGAGATTACGTATTAATAAGTAGGGTTATTAAATACATAAAAAATCGTTAGTGGTTTTATTTATAAGATCATGCCCATTTTAACGGTGAATGAAATTCCGGATTTTGGTTTGCTGTAACCCGGGATGGGGTTGTTACCCCTCCTGTAAGAGAAATTCCCAAGCTAAACTCCTCCTTTCCCTTCCAACGATGTAGTTTAAAGCATGCTAGTTTGTTAAACTGATTTTATAAGTAAATTTGTTGCAAACATAAGGGTAAATCGGAAGTGCGAAAAAAAGATCGATGGAAGTAAGTACCGTTGGACACAGCTTTTGATCCGGTTGCAGAGCAGCATTTATATGAAATATCGCCGCCTGGAATCTCTTTAAAATGGTCATTCTAGCTGCGAAAGCTATTGCTTTTAATGTCCGATAGATATTACTTAATAATAAATTACTATTAACATCAACTGCTGAGAGAGACAGAATGGTTGACGTTATAAAACCGGGTTGGGTTCAATGAACCAGTCTCACCAGTTGAATAGACCATAAACGTCATGGCTGATAGAAATCAAGAGGAAATAGAAAAGGTAATTAATTCTGTTTATCCGCTCCCACAGGCATTTTTTGAATTGATTGCCGGTGAATGCAATATCAAAGAGATTGCTAAAAAGCAGGTTATAACCGAAACAGGAGATATTAATCGCTCTGAATATTTTTTGATGGAAGGTATTATCCATCGGTATAACCTGGTTGAAGAGGGGGAGATTATAACTACCGGCTTTTATCAGGGTCCGGCTATTCTTATGCCCAACTTTGCACGTACCTCGGAAGGGAAAAGCATTTTTTCTCTGCAAGCCCTGACCGACGTAACTATGGCAGAACTTCCCGTCTCCCGGTTAGATTTTTTACAGGATAGCTATCCTAACATACGAAGATGGGCGCATAAGGTGATCGAGCAGAAGCTAAAGAAAAATTTTTCGAACGAGATTCGTTTTCGATCCAGCAGTGCTAAGAAACGGATGGCTCATCTTCGTAAAGAGTTTCCCAATATCGAGAATCTGGTTCCCCATAGGTGTATCGCATCTTATATCGGTGTAACGCCGGTTTCCTTCTCCCGCCTGCGAAAAGAACAAAACCAATCTGTAAACAGCTAAATGCGGAAGCATTGCTCTCCACTTTCCTGATTCAAAGGTCATGATGTCTGATCAAATGCTGAAACGCACCTTTGGATTAACACGTTGTTTTCGATGCAACCGTTAAAAGTCTAAGAAAGTATTAGTTTTATGAGTGAACAAATGAAAGCATCGTATTATGAAAAATTTGGAGAACTGGATCAGGTAAAAACCGGTACTCTGGATCGGCCCGAACCGGGAGAAGGAGAAGTCCTGCTTCGCGTGAAGGCAGCCGGAGTTAATCCTGTGGATGCCGCCGTAGCCAGGGGGATGCTGAAAGATGCGATACCTACGGAGTTTCCTGTGATCCCCGGGTGGGATGTCGCCGGAGTCGTGGAAGAACGCGGACATGCGGCGCGACGATTTGATGAAGGGGACGAAGTATATGCCTATGCCCGGCGTCCGGTAGTCCAACATGGTACATTCGCAGAATTCGTTGTGCTTCCGGAATGCTATCTTAGCTGTCGACCACAAAAGATTTCAATGGAAGAAGCGGGTGGTATTCCGTTGGTCGGACTTACGGCTTATCAGTCGCTATTCCAGGCGGGAAATCTGCAGGAAGGCGATTCATTACTGATTCTAGGCGCATCCGGGGGCGTCGGTACCTTGGCAATACAATTGGCCAAGGCTGCAGGGGCCAAAGTCATAGGCGTGGCCAGCAAAAAGAATCACGACTTTATGAAAGAGCTTGGGGCCGATCACACCATCGATTATAGTGCCGGTAACGTGGGTGAAGCGGTTAAGAATATTTCTTCGGATGACGTGGATTTTATCTTTCACTGCTCGCGGGGCGATTCCCTTAGTCAAAGTATTGATACTCTGAAGAGCGGCGGCAAGTTGGTTTCAATCACCAATAGTAAACCTGAGCTTCCGAGCGAAGACATAGATTTCGATTATGTGTTCGTCGAGCCTAATGCACGTCAGCTCGATCGCATTAGTGAACTGGCTGATGAAGGTAAAATCAAGGTTCCCATTTCAAAAACTTATAAGCTCGATGAAGTGACGGAAGCCCTTAAAAATATAGAATCCCTTCACAGCCGGGGCAAGACTGTTGTTACACCCTGACTTTGATAAGTTGGAAAAGATTTTCGGGGCCGGCGATTAGCTCGTCGGCCTTTTTATTTTTACAAGGGGTCAACTTAATTCAGATGATACTTTTCTGCCCATTTCAAAAATCCCGGGGCCATCTGTTCCATGGCTTCCAGGTAGTATAAGGGAGATTTGGCCGACCATTGATAATCCTTATAGGTTATGAGGAATTTTATGCCTTGTTGCTCATACACTTCTTTTACTCTCTGGAGGATAGCGACCTGATACCAGGCATAATTTTGTACCCCGACTTTAGCATATAACGTCTCAAAATCTGCCAGGGAAGTATGTTGGGGATTAATCTCTTTCAGCAAGATGTCAGATATACTGACCCACAATTTACTCTCTTCGGGTGAGTTGTGCTCCAGATAGAGATAGGCAAAATAGGTCGCAATGAATTCATAGGTCCATTTATTGGGGAAACTTGCCCCGTATTCATTGGCGTAGATATGGCCCAGTTCATGCAAGCCGATCAGCGAAATAAAATGAGCGATACTTTCCTTCTTTGAGAGGGAATTATCGTCGATAGGATAGCCATCAACAGCCTCGGTTACGATTTTTGCAAGAACGTTATCGGAAGTAGAAGGAAGGCAGACGATATAGGGAGGCCCGGAAACAAAAGGCAGGCCGTATGGGAGAGGAGAGACTTGTGTCCATCGTGCAGAATCCAAAAGAGCAATAGAGAAAGATTCAGTAACTCCCAATTGTTTTTGGAAAAAGGGAATTGCATGTTGCAGCAGGTTGGTTGCTGCCAGGGTTCTTTTTTCGGCTCCCGGAGAATGATAAGCTTTTATTGTACCGGGAATAATATTTAAGCGCAGGGATTTAATTTTTGCTACTGTAGATGGGGCAGAATAATCACAGGAAGCGCCCACTAACAACAAGACAAGGATTAGAAGCCGTCTCCACATAAGGTCCCTCTCTGGTTAGTCTCAATTAATAAGAATATAGCACCATTTGTTTAAATCGTTGCAGAAAAATTTAGAACATAATTCATCATTACTATAAATTACATGCTTAACGTTGGCAGTTGGAATAAGGCGCTGCAGTTTAATGTTTTACTGACTAGCAGTGTAACCTGATAAATTTTGAGTCCGAAAGGTCAATGGTTACCGACCCCGGTGGAAATAATCAAGAAAGAGCAAGAGTACTGTGGAACAATCTTCGCAAAGGAGATCAGCAGGCTCTGGGTGAGCTGTTTAAAACGCATTTCGACCCGCTTTATAGCTACGGCTTTCGCATAATCCCCAACTCCGACCGGGTTCGTGATGCCATACAGGAAGTGTTTTTCCAACTGTGGAAATATCGTGCTAATCTGGGAGACGTAAACTCGGTGCGATCCTATCTTTTTATTTCGTTGAGGCGTGAGCTTTTAAACAATAAGGCGGCCAATTTACGTAGAGAGAAGGTGGACAAAGAGTATATTTCAACGGAGTTCGATGCGCTCATCAACTATGAAAAATGGATGGAAATACTTGAGCTCGAGCAGGCACAAAAGCAACAGATTCAGAAAGTCATCAAGGACCTTTCGCCCCGCCAGCGGGAGGTTATTTACCTAAAATATTATGAAGGGCTTACCAACGAAGAAATCTGTCGCATTACTGGATTGCGCGCACAAAGTGTTTACAATTTGGTGTTCAATGCAATAAAAAGTCTTCGTTCTCATCTAAATCAATAAGTAAATCTGTTACCCTTCTGCCCTCAAGTCGTTGTTTTTCAATGGCTTCCTGCCCGATGGGATTTTTTTCATAAAAATTGCTGAAAAAAATGAGTAGAAGTGGGATTGGCCTTTCTCTATATAGGTGAGAATTGAGAAAACCCAACTGCAAAGAAATTGAAATAATGTCAGAGCGACTGTTCGAATTACTGTTAAATGACTCTTTTGTCCGATATTTGCGGGGAGTGGCTTCCGCCGAAGAAAAAAGACGATGGACTGCCTGGGAGCAAGAAGATGCTGATCACCAGCAGCTTTTGAAGCTGGCCCGAGATTTGATGAGTCACGGATGGCAAAAAGTGCCGAAGCCCAATAGCGAATTGGAGCTGAAGAGGCTGCTGGCACGTATAAATTCGGAGCGTCAGTACCAGCCGCTGGATGCTATGCGCAAACGAAATAAGCATTTTGTTTGGGCCACATTAGCCGCTGCGGCTACTGTTTTATTGGTGGTAGGGATGTGGGCCCGATATTCTTTTTTACAGCAGTCCGGAAAATCCGGACTGCAACAAACTGCCACGGTTTACCAGACCATGAGCACCGATTTTGGAGAACGAAAATCGATTCGCTATTCCGACGGTTCCGAAATCGTAATTAATGCTCATTCTCAGCTACGTCTGCCCGAACAAACGATGGGACGAGATACCATGGAAGTATGGCTGGACGGCGAAGCGTATTTCAGCATCATCCATAAAAAGCCCGCAGCTTCGCGGACCTTTATCGTGCATACGGCAGACGGTGATATTTCGGTGCTGGGTACCAAATTTGCCGTTAGTACTCGTGAAAGCAAAACAAGAGTGGTGCTTGCTGAAGGTAGTGTTCAGGTGATCCCACAGAAAAAAAGTTTAAAAGATCAGGGTTTTGAAATGGTTCCCGGAGAACTGGCCTTGTTTTCTAAACAATTTGACAGCATTCAGCGCAGCCGGGTCAATACTGCGGTTTATACTTCCTGGATGGCCGACAGCCTGGTGCTGGACAAAACCCCTCTTCTTGAACTGGCCAAGCGTATTGAGCTTACATACGGCGTTACAGTTGAAGTAGACCGCAAGCTTGAAAATGAAAAGCTCACCGGCAGAATTGGCAACCTCGATCTGGAAGTATTGCTGGAAGGACTGGCAAAGACCCTCGACGCCGACGTCAGGAGAGACGGCAAACTCATTTATATCAAGCAGTAACGGATTATTCAGTAAATCTAAACAGAGCAAAAACCAAAACGGAAAGGTAAGGATATGAAAATAAGAAGATACGTCTTATCAACTATGTTCATTCTGTTTGCCTGTATCAATTCGATATGGGCGAATCAGCTTGCACAATACGTTTCGCGAGATACGTTTGTGCCGGGTGTAGCGATTGAACAGAAAGTCGATTTAGAACAACGGTTAATGGATCTTGAACAAGAATATGATATTACATTTTTGTACAAGTCCAGTTTAATTAGCGGAAAGCTGAGCACAAGAGGAGATCTTGGTGTCGAAACACTGAACGAAAAACTTCAAATATTGCTCAGTCCTCATGACTTGGTTTCCACCTATCTTGATGATCGAACGTTTGTAATTTCATCGGAGTCGATCAAAAAAGCCACCCCTGCACCCGCGGAGAAAGTAAGGGGTACGGTTACGGATGCTGAGACAGGAGAAACACTTCCGGGTGTGAATATCATGATTAAAGGTACGACCCGGGGAACTTCCACGGATACTGATGGGAAGTATGAACTTACCGCGGAACCACAGGATACGCTGATTTTTTCATATTTGGGTTTTAAAACACAGGAAATCCCGGTAGGTGACCGTCAGGTTATTAATGTAGGCTTGCAAGAAGCTGTTCTTTCAACCGGAGAAGAGCTGGTGGTTGTGGGATACGGAACTAAAAAACGAAGTGAAATTACCGGTTCCGTTTCCTCGGTGCGAGCAGAAGATATTGAAAAAGTTCCGGTATTACGTGTCGAACAAGCCCTGCAAGGGCGCACGGCCGGTGTTTATGTAGCCAATCAGTCCGGACAGCCCGGTGAGATGCCTACAGTGCGTATTCGCGGTGCGGGTACAACCGGTAATGCAGATCCCCTGTATGTGGTAGATGGCATGCCGGTGGGTGGTATTGACTATCTGAATCCCGGCAGTATTGTTTCGATGGAAGTACTGAAAGATGCTGCATCAGCGGCCATTTACGGTGCGCGCGCAGCCAATGGGGTGGTTTTAATTACTACCAAATCCGGACAAGCTGGTAAAACAGAAGTAACTTATGAAGGGTATGCCGGCATTCAGAATCCCTGGAAAAAAATGAATGTGCTGGATGCTCAACAGTATATGATGATGATGAACGAAGGAGCAGCCAATGCCGGACTGAGCATGCCGTTCCCCATCGGAACCGAAGTTTCGGGTGGTACCGACTGGCAAGGTGCAGTATTCAACGATAACGCCCCGATGATGAATCACCAGGTTACCATTTCGGGCGGTAATGAGCAGACTACTTATTCCTCCGGTATCTCTTACTTCTCGCAGGAAGGAATTGTGGGCGGAGATAAATCACAATTCGACCGCTATACCTTCAACCTGAACCTGAATAACAAGGTGAGCGAGGTATTCAGATTCGGCAACAGCTTTAACTACAGCCGAATTGAGCGTAATGCCGTTTTGAGTAACAGTGAATGGGGTTCTCCACTGAGTAATGCCTTGAATATGGATCCGTTGACACCAATCTATGAAACGGATGAGCAGGATCTGCAAAGTTATCCCAGTAATGCAGTCCAAGATAATGGACGTTATTACGGTATATCCAACTATGTAGCCCAGGAGATTGTGAATCCGCTGGCACGACTGGCGGTCACTAATGGAGGCACACAGGTTGATAAGCTGGTTAATAACATGTTTGCCGAATACGAAGTACTGCCCAACGTATTGGTTCGGTCCAACTTTGGAATTGATGCTGCCTTTGTAAAAGATGACTATTACAACCCGGTCTATTACTTAAACTCTGCGCAGTCGAATGGCAAATCGCTGGTCAGTAAAAGCGAAAACCGCTGGTATACCTGGAATTTTGAAAATACTATCTCTTTTGAACAGGATTTCGGTAAGCACAATGTGAAACTGCTCGGTGGTATTACAGCTCAGAAAGTGCACTTTGAAAACCTTTATGGAGCCAAAGCTAATCTGCTGATGACCGATCCGCAAAACGCCTATATAAACGTAGGTTCGGATGAAGAGTCCATGCAGGCTTCCGGCGGTGCGTATAACGAAAAGCTGCTTTCCTATTTCGGCCGCGCCAGCTACAACTTCAATGACAAATACCTGATTACCGGTATTCTGCGTGTGGATGGTTCTTCGAAATTCGGTTCCAATAACCGCTATGCCGTATTTCCCTCGGTATCGGCCGGTTGGGTACTATCTAACGAAGATTTTTGGAACGGCATGGAAGATGTAGTTAACCTGTTTAAGCTGCGAGCTTCATGGGGACAAAACGGTAATCAGAACATCGGTAACTTTGCCTATACCTCGACCATTGCAACGGGCAATGGCTATACCTTCGGGTCCGAGGAGCAATTTACAACCGGTTCGGTGCCCTCAAGTGTACCCAATCCCAACCTGAAGTGGGAAACTTCTGAACAAACAGATATCGGTTTCGATCTTGGATTGTGGAACGACAAGCTGATGATCAAATCTGATTTGTATCTCAAAGAAACCAAAGGCCTGCTCGTACAGGCTCCCATTCCCGGACATGTTGGAAATAACGCTCCGGTCGTAAACGGCGGTAGTGTTCAGAACAAAGGGCTGGAATTCAGCATAGATTACCGCAATTATGTTCGCGATTTCAGTTATAACGTAGGTGTGAATTTTGCCCTGAACCGAAACGAAGTAACAAACATCGGTAATGCCGAAGGCGTTATCACCGGTGCAGGTTTTGCCACCTACGGAATTGTTACCCGTGCAGAAGAAGGATATCCGGTTGGTTACTTCTGGGGATATAAAACGGACGGTATCTTCCAGTCGCAGGAAGAGGTTAATAACTATACCAACGAGAGCGGCGATCTGATTCAACCCCTGGCTCAGCCGGGTGATGTAAAATTCCGTGATCTGGATGGTGACGGACGGATTGATGACGGTGACCGTACCCAGATTGGTAACCCGACGCCGGATTTGACCTATGGTATGAACTTTGGGACCAACTACAAGCAGTTCGACTTGTCGCTGTTCCTACAGGGAACCGTGGGCAACGATATCTTCAACGCTACACGTCGCCAGGATCTGACGATGGCCAACATGCCGGTGAAATACCTTGATCGATGGACCGGCCCCGGCACCTCCAATGAGATACCGCGTTTCAGCTGGAGCGACAGCAACGGAAACTGGACGAAGATTTCGGATCTCTATGTGGAGGATGGATCGTACCTGAGGATCAAAAACGTACAAGTGGGCTACACTCTCAGCGGTAAGATTGCCGAGATGTTCAGTCTGCGCAAGGGACGCATCTACATCGCTGCCGATAACCTGTATACCTTAACCGGATACAGCGGATACGATCCTGAAATTGGCGCATCATCGCCGTTGAATATCGGTATCGACCGCGGAATTTATCCGCAGGCCCGTAGTTACCGAATCGGCATAAACCTGAGCTTCTAACGGAATTATTCACCCCCTTAAATCGATGATTATTATGAATTATCTAAATATAACACGAATTGTACTGGTCGGGCTTGCTCTCACCCTGTTTACGGGATGCGACAACTTCCTCGCCGAAGAGCCTTTGGATCAGCGGGTAGAAGAAAACTTTTATCAAACGCAGCAGGATGCCCAGGAAGCCCTGGTTGCCATCTATGATGTGCTGCAGTGGAATACGGTCATTGGCTATCAGGTGCCTGAGATGCTGAGCGATATCGCATCCGATGATGCATACGCGGGTGGATCCAGCCGTAACGACGCCCCGAATATTATCGAGGTGGACAAGCATAACATTCGCACTACCAACGGCGAAGTGCACGGCTTGTGGAAAAAATACTACACCGGCATCTATCGTGCCAATAAGTACTTGCAGCAGATTGGTGATGTAACGGCTGATGAAAGCTTCAAAACGCGAACTATTGCCGAAGCGAAGTTCCTGCGGGCTTACTATTACTTTGACCTGGTACGATTTTTCGAAAACGTACCGTTGATTACCGAACCCCTGGACAGCCCGGATCAATATAGTCAGCCCCAAGCTGCTCCTGCTGAAATATACTCCCAGATCGGCCAAGACCTGTTGGAAGCTATTCCAAATTTGCCGGAGGATGTTACAAGCAATCAGCTGGGCCGAGTATCCAAATGGGCTGCCGAAGCCTTGCTTGGACGCGTTTACTTGTTCTACAGTGGTTTTTATGGAGCCGACCTGCCGGCCGGTGATCAGACCGTGGACCGCGCGATGTCTATACAGATGCTTGAAAACGTGATCAACGACAGCGGTCACGATCTGATGCCCAATTATGCCGATATTTTTACGCCGGAAGGTGAGTTCAGTGTAGAGTCTGTTTTCGAGATCGCCTATTCTGATTCACGTCCTTGGTGGGACTGGGGTTATATCCAGGGTGGAGAAGGAAATATAGCGGCCCAAATGCAGGGTCCGCGTGTAGAGCAACCTGCTGATGAAGACTACCAGCGCGGCTGGAGTTTTTCACCGGTTACGCAAGAGCTGATCGACGCTTTTGATTCTGCCGATCCGCGATTGGATGCCACCGTGCTCTTTGAGGGTGAATTGAACGCCGGACTCACAAAAGGATTCCAACATACCGGAAACTTTACTCAGAAATATACTACGCATAAAGCCTATACACCCGAGGATGGTCAGATGGAATTGAACTGGGGCAACAACTATCGCGTAATTCGATTTGCCGATGTTCTGTTGATGGCCGCCGAACTCCAGACCAAAGCGGGAGATACCGATGCCGCTAAAACCTACCTCGACCGCGTACGCTTGCGCGTAGGCATGCCTTCGGTAGAACCCACATTGGAAAACATCTACAAGGAACGACGCATAGAGCTTGCTCTTGAAGGCCAGCGGTATTGGGATCTGCTGCGCCGCGGACAGAATGTTGCGGACCAGTACATCAGTGTTGCCGGTGAAGTGAAAGATGATTACGTGGGAGACGCACAGGATTTTGCTGTCGAGTACAACACCGCAAACAAAGGCTTCTTCCCGATTCCACAGAGCGAGATTGATATCTCTAACGGAAAGCTGAATCAGAATGACGGCTACTAACGAGTAATCATATTCTTCAGGACAAGAAACTTTAAAACGAAAAAAAATGACGACCATGAATAGACTAACAAAATACTACTGGACGCTTCCGCTGCTCCTGTTGTTATTTGCCGCTTGTGATCCGCAGGTAACCTCGGGTCCGGACGTAGGATCAACGCCGGTTTCGGAAGACGTAACTTTCGACTACGAATATGATGCTGAAAATCCCAACGTGGTAAGTTTTACCAGTACTTCCGAGGGGTTCAAGTTCCTCTGGGATCTGGGCAACGGCCAGACAGCTGAGGGTCAAACGGTGATTGGCGAATATCCGCTCAAAGGTGACTATACGGTACAGCTTACCATTTTCACCAAGAGCGGCCAGGCGATGAATACGCAAGTTGTGGGCATCGAAAATGATAATACGCTGATGCTTGATGATCCTGACCTGAATCTCCTCACCGGTGGCGTAGACATGCTCGAAGGCAAAACCTGGGTGGTCGACTCCACGCAGTTCGGCCATATGGGTGTTGGCCCCACTGATACTTTTAGCCCCGATTGGTGGGCGGCAGCTGAACTGGACAAAACGGGCAAAGGCATCTATGACGATGAGTTCACCTTTAAGCTGGACGGACTTGCCTTTGAACAGGTCACTGAAGGTAAAGTATATGTTAACGGTGGTTATGCCAGTGATTTTCCCGGTGCTGTTCAGGAGGACGGAGGTAATGATTTTATCGCTCCTTTTGACGGCAGTACTAATTACAACTTCAGCTTTAATAAAACCGATAACGGGACGATGACGCTTAAGGTTAACGGTGGCGGATTTATCGGCTATTATTCCGGTAGTGCTACCTACGAGATTCTGTCGATAAGCGAGAATGAGCTATATATTCGTAATCTCACGGGAGCCGGTGATATGTACTGGTACCAGCGACTGATTCCCAAAGGCTATCAGCATCCCGTTGTTGTTCCGCCGCTTAAATCGGAAGCATTGGCTGATGATTTTGATACCGACGGTAACTTTGTGTGGGCAACCGACCAGATTACCGAGTTCAACGAGAGCTACGACAATCCGGCTACCTTCGGGGCGAATACCTCATCTAAAGTAGCCAAGTATGTGAAAGGCGAGGGCCAAGCTCATGAATATGACAATGTCTACATCGACCTGGGGTATAAACTCGACCTGACACAGCGTAGCACGATCAGCCTGAAAGTATATATGCCCAGCTATAATGATTACACTACTTCGTTAGGTGGTGAAAGCTGGAACCCGAATCCTTATCTATTGAAGCAGGTTTCAGTGAAGCTGCAGGATGCATCGCTGGGTGGTGATGCTTATACCACGCAGCAAGAACGAATTCAACAGGTTAGCGTGATGGATGAGTGGGTGGAGCTGACATTCGACTTCAGTGATGTGACCGATCGCCAGGACTTTAGCAAGATTGTGGTTCAGATCGGTGGCGAAGCACACTTTAATCCTGGCACCTTCTTTATCGACGATTTCAAGCTGCTTGAGTGACAGTAGCTGAAAAAATAAAAGTAGAGAAGAGAGAAAAGCCGGGGGACTACTGTTAATGTATCTCCCGGTTTTATTTTAAACTGATATTCTTATGCTGATAACAAACGTAATACCCAGACCCATGAAAATTTTACTAAGCATGTTATTGCTGGTTAGTTTTTCGTATTGCTCGGAAGACAATCCCGGCAATAGCTTTAATTATAATGAGAAACCACCGGCGGAAGATACGACCAAATCCGGCGAATTAATCTGGTCAGATGAATTCAATGGCAGCGGAGCGCCCAACAGCAATAACTGGACCTACGATTTAGGTCACGGCAGCAGCGGATGGGGCAACAACGAAGTGCAAAATTACACCGACGAATCCAAGAACGTGCGTGTCGAAAACGGCATGCTGGTGATCGAAGCCCTGAAAGAGGGAGGAGAATGGACTTCGGCCCGCATTAAAACGCAGGGTAAGCATTCCTTTAAATACGTAACCGTGAAAGCACGGGCGAAACTACCCAAGGGTTCCGGAACCTGGCCCGCTATCTGGATGCTGGGCTCTGATATCTCTGAGGTGGGATGGCCCGCCAGCGGCGAGATCGACATTATGGAACATGTGGGCAGGGACCCCGGCGTGGTGCACGGTTCGCTGCATACCCCCGCAAGCTATGGCAATACCCAGAATACCGGGCAGGTAGAGGTTCCGGATTTCAGCGATGAATTCCATATTTACGAAGCGGAATGGACTACCGATCGGATCACTTTCAAAGTGGACGGCGAAGCCTTCTACAGCTTTGAGCCCACCGACAAAACTAACCAAACCTGGCCTTTTAATGATCAGTTTTTCCTGATTATGAATATTGCCATGGGCGGCAACTGGGGCAGCGACCCGCAGTACGAAACAGGTGGACTCAAGAACGGCATCGATCCGAACCTGGATAAAGCCCGCATGGAAGTTGATTATGTACGGGTGTATGCCAACTAATTACTAGATTTAAAATTTTTGGGATAATGGAAAAGGGGCGGTCTTTCAGAGGTCACCCCTTTTTATTTTGGTTCAAGCCGTTACATGTGACGAGTGGTTTGATAATAAAAAAGCTTTCGTTTCCTGGGCTTTGGTTCGGAATCGGATACGGACTAGTTTTTTAATATATCGGCAATATAGTTTCTGTAAAGCCGTGTCCTTGACGCTCTGCAGACTATACGATCCGAAAGACTCCAGGAAGTTGTCAATGTTAAGTGCGTTCGTTATTCCTCCTCCTCTTTATGTTCCCCGGAAGGCGATTTCATGCGGTAGCTGGTTACCATGCTGGCCGAACTTTCATAAGCCATGCGTGTGCCTTTGCCGGTAGCTTCGAAATTAAAGGTGTTTTCGGCCCGTATTCCCATGCCGCCGGCTTCTGTAAAGGCATCCTGGTTGGCACCGCCATAGATAAATTGCCAGCCGTACCTGGATTCCTAGTGTTGGATCATCTCTCTGATTTTATCACGGCTGTAATCAGAGCTGGCATTTTCCATGCCGTCGGTCAAAATAAAGACAATGATATTTTCCGGTTTTTCGGTTTCGACCATGGCATCCAGTCGCTCCCCGACGCGATCCACCGTTCGGCCGATGGCATCCAGCAGTGCGGTAGTGCCGGAAGGGCGGTAGGTTTCCTCGGTTAAATCTTCTACTTCATGAATATCCATGCCGTCATGTATTAGCTGGTACTGATCGTCAAACAGTACAAAGGTTACGTTGGCGGCGCGGTCTATCTTCTTCTGCTCTGCCAGGAAAGCATTGAATCCCCTGATGGCATCGCTCTTGATGGCATCCATGGATCCCGACTTGTCTATGATGAGTACGATCTCGTCCTTGGGCATAATGATCTCCTTTCAGTGTTATTTATAGTGATAGTTGTTCTCCGGGATAGTGATTTATCCTCTTAAAGGTAAAGAGGATGGGTGTCAGATTGTGTCAGTCCTATTAAAAACCCTCACGGTAGATTTGGTCCAATAATTTTCCCCGTTTTAATTTTTGTCTTAGTAATTGGCTTTAGGGAAGTGATGCTACTCATGGAATTTCGAATCGTTTGATATTCAAGTTTATTGTAAATCAGGGAACTGGACCAAAAAGTCATTTTTTGAAATTATCTTACTCTTTGTATAGTCAACTCTGAAGGCTTTTTCTCCTTATTATGAGCTTTTGGGAGAATCATGAGAAATTAAATCAGTATATACATTTGCTTAGTATAGAATAGTGAAGCTAAAAGCGTTCTGTTTCCCTGGGTCAAGCCGCCTGATGTTGAGTTGATAGCTGGCGGGGAAAGTCATTTTATTAACTTTAAAATTACTTCTATGAAAAAAGTTTTACACTGTTTGCTAGTTGCTTTTCTTGTGATAAGCTGTTCTAAAACAGCACAAAAGCGTTTATTCAACGGTGAGAATTTGGAGGGATGGCATATAGATGTTCCGGCACTGGATACCAGTTCAACATTGGATAGTCCATTTATCGTAAAAGATAATAAGCTGATCAGTTTAGGGGAACCACGTGGCCACTTAATTACCGATAAGATTTATAAGGATTATCGACTGACCTTTGAGTACCGTTTTCCCGGTAAGCCGGGAAATAGTGGCGTTTTGGTCCATTCTTCGACTCCACGAGCGCTATATGATATGTTTCCGAAGTCTATAGAAGTTCAATTAGAGCATAAAAATGCCGGCGACTTTTGGTGTATTTTGGAAGATATCAAAGTGCCCGATATGGTAGAGCGAAGGGGACCTAAGGAGAAATGGGGAGTTAAGGAGGGAGAGAATAGAAGGATTAAAAATTTAACAGACAACTCCGAAAATCCATTGGGAGAATGGAATGCTATGACTATCGAATGTTTACAAGATTCTATTAAGGTTTGGGTTAATGGGACGCTAGTTAATTTTGGTTATGATGCGACTGCGCAAAAAGGTCGCATTGCCTTACAAGCGGAGGGATCAGAAGTAGAATTCAAGAATTTAGAATTGGTTCCAATTGACAAAATGAGTTCAGAATAATCTGAATTGATGGGACTTAGTAATAATTCTGGTACCCAAAAACTAGCCAAGATTGCTGCATCAGTGTATATATGTTGGCAGTAAAATGATCATTTATCTCTCACAAACCTTTGTAAGGGGAGGCTTTTAAAATGTACGCCTGAGAGTCAGCGATTAGGCGCATAAAATTTCCTAAAATCGCCGTTTATAGCCCTCAAAGATATTGTTGTATGTGCAAGCAATGCAACGATATGCGGGCAAATGAAGGGTTTGTTGGACACATGTTGGACATATTTTCGTACGACCGACGACGTCTAACCCCCACCCTTTGCAAGAATTGAAGGTCTAATTTTATAGGGGGCGGGACTTAACTTTACTTGACTTTTATCAATTTAACTTGACAAATATCAAGTAAATTTGATAGATTGTTTTGTTATGAATGAGTCCAATAATCAACATAGTGCTCTAAAGTTTCCTTTGAATGATATTCTGGGGTCGAAGGGACATGTGAAAGTTCTTCGGAGATTATCCGAAGCGGAACATCCCATGAGTCCGTCTGAACTTATTAACAAGACCAGTCTGTCCCGGCAGGGCGTATATGATGTCGTTCAGCGATTAGTTGAAAACGGGATCGTCCAATATGTTGGAAGCGGGAAACAACAACAGATCATACTGAGGGAGGAGTATCCCCTGGCTGATATCATATCCGAATTATTCCATAAAGAGCGAAAGCGATACGGGGATCTGATTGAAGAGGTAAAGGGGCTTATTGAAGACTTGGATATGAAACCTAAATCGGCATGGATATTTGGGAAACTTGCCAAGAAGTCAGATGAATACGGGGATCCCGTACGAATCGCAATATTGGGGGATGCTAATACGATCGATGATATAACAGCGCGATTCAGAGAACGGCTCTACGACAAAAACATTGAGCAAGAATTTGATATCACCATTGATATAAGTGGAGTGACTATTGCTGATATCGAATCGAGGCCCCAGATATATGGAGACAACATCATTATGCTCTGGGGGATGGCTCCTCAATACTATTTGTCCGATTGGCAAGAGGAAAGAGGCGGTAAGAGCTCGCACCAGGATTTCGATCAGCAATCTTTACTAGATGCCGAGCTATGGACGGAATTGCTTAAAAGAAATCCTGGGCTAATCAAACGAACTGTTCAAGACCTGCAAGATCGAATACAGGAAACCCGTTCCGGTGAAAAAAAGGAGTTGGAGGAATGGAAACATATCCTCGAAAGTATGTCATTCCAGCGGCTCAAAAAGTTTATGGAGTCAGATTCGGAACGAGCTACCCGCCTGCGTCAGTCCCTGCCGTTTTGGCCGGTGTTAACCGAGAATGAACGAGAAGAACTGATGAAGATAAAATCAGAAAAAGAAGAATATGAATAGGGAACAGTTGGAACATGCCATTCGTGCCGCTTGTGAAGTTTCCGGGGATAACGAGGTGTTTGTGTTTGGCTCACAGGCCATATTGGGTCAGTTCCCAGAAGCCGATGAGCAACTGCGCCGCTCGATTGAGGTCGATTTGAGTCCCAAAAATAAACCTGAGGCCGTTGATAAAATTGATGGCGCCTTAGGAGAAAACTCCCCGTTTCACCAAACACATGGTTTTTACGTGCATGGGGTCTCTCTTGAGACCGCATGCTTACCGAAAGGATGGAAAAAGAGGACGAAAGAGGTTCGGGATTATATGGATGACAACAAAATTGGGCGGTGTATTGAGGCCCATGACCTTGCAGCCAGTAAACTAATGGCATTCCGTGAAAAGGATACGCAGTTTGTCAGAAGACTCATACTTGAAAATATGATAGGGGTTAACGAATTATTGAACCGCATTCAATTGATTGATGCTGATCAAGAAATAAAACAGAGAGCAAGAAACTGGGTCCAGCGAATGGCAGATGAAATGAATTGATAGAAAATAATTTGTGCCCAAATAAAAAAAGACCTCATACTATAAAAGCATGAAGTCTTCTTTAAATCATCAGATAAGTTAAGATTGCAGGATTTTTATTCCCATCCTAACGTTAATTTAATTAAGCCTTCGTCAGTTTTAAGAGAAACGGATTCTGGAGTTTCATCTAACCACTTATCTTTTATAGTGAAATAATCGGAGGGCACTTCCTCAATCAATTCATGTTCAGAAACATCCTCATCGCCAATCTGAAAGATGAAGTTTGTATCGAAATCGGAACGGCTTAATTCAAGGCCGGATCCTTGATATTCCCAATCGATTGGCAGGTCAGATTTCTTAAGGTCGGAATAAGTATCTCCCATTTTATATCCTTCCCCCGAATCGTTAATAAAATTTACAAACACATCCGGGCCTGAGGCATAGTCCCATGCCTGTCCGCTATTATTTGTAAATGGCATTTCTGCTACTTCTAATGTTTTGATAAACATCTTGTTGGGTTCGATAGTTATGGTTTTGGAAATGCTATCTTCCCCATCGGCATTTTCTGCAGTTAGTGTTACAGTTATCTTACCATACTCTGAGTATGTTTTGGTCGGGTTGGATTCATTCGCTGTAGTGCCATCCCCCAATTCCCATGTATAGCTATCAGCATCTTTTGAAGTATTGTTAAACTGGACGTCACCGCCAGTAAACAGGTCTCCATCGATACTGAAAGATGCAGTAGGAAGTTGAGGGGGTTCCTCTTTTGTCTTTTCCTCAGATGGGCCGGTTGTACTTGAACTACAAGCTACAAACAGGGAAAGAAATACTATAGATATTGATAGAATAGATAGTCGTCGGTAATGCATATTATAGATGATATTTAGTGAATATGTGACTCAAGTAAGCAGGACTTTCAGCATATTAGCCTTGGAAATAAACATTAAGCTTGATGAATATTTTCCAGTTCACTAATTAGCTCCAGCTAGTTCTCTTGAATTCACAAGTTGATTATTAAATAGGTAGGCGAATATCTATAATGCCGAAATCATTCACAAGAAGAAACCTGAAATTTATTGAAAGATTAATACCGTGTGTCTAAGATCTTAAAAATTGCTCTTGGTTAGTTTTCTAAATATCAAAAGTGTTAAATATTTTGGGAATGGTATTTGGGCGATGCGATTATATTATGTGAAATAGAATCGCATCCAATCTTAAGTCTATAAAGAGACTATTATGACAGGAGAAGAATTTGAAAAGTCGCCGGATCTCAAGGCAGGTCACTGATATGCGGACGAATGAGGGGGTGTTGGGGAAATTTCGCCCCGATAAAATCGTTTTTGAATTATGCTAAATTCTGCCTTCCGGATAAAGATCAGGAAAGTAATATCCAACCACTTTCGGAGGAATGCTAAACCTTACAGGGCTTCTATGACTTTCCGATGTAACAAGTTCTTCATCTTCCAGGGCACTCAATACTCTTCGAGCTGAACGCTCGGAAAGTCCCGTTACCCGTTTGGCATCTCCGCGCGATATTTCTCCACGCATCATCACTTCTGTCAAAATATATTTTGACTCCTCTTTTAATGGGGTTTCGCCGGTTAATATGCCTTGAGCTCGCAAGTCGATATATCCATGGATACGTTGCGAAAGGTTATCCAGATCAAGCAGTTCTCTCATAAACTTAATCTGGTCCAGACAGGTTTCCAGGAAATAGAGGCTAAAATCCTTCAAAGCCTTTGTCGAAAGGTTACCTCTGCCGTCATAATCACCCTTTCGGCTGCTATCAGCATGGGCCAGCATATTTTTATAGTCTTCACTTTTTCTGGCTAATCCCCGAGAAATAGTCCACAAACCATGAGACTCGATTTGTGCCTTCTTCATACATGCATGGGTGAAGAGTCGTGCTACTCGGCCATTTCCATCTATAAATGGGTGAATCCACGCCAAGCGGTGATGGCTTGAGGCAATAGCAATCAACTTTTTGGTCCCATGTAAGTTGTCCGGGTTAAAGGCATCATTGAATCGATCCATGAAGGCTTTTAGTGAATCAGGATGCGGAGGCAGATGATTGCCAACCTGGACCATCCGGTCTCTAAGTTTTCCGGGTTCCATCATGAATTCCTCCCCCGTAGACGGATCTTTTATTCGTCTGAATTCCTCAGGAACCAATTCGTAAAAACTGTCATGGATCCAGCACAAAAAATCCGGAGAAGAAACTACCAGTCCTGGTTCATCTCTTAGTCTTTTTTCTATTTTCTTTTGGATCTCAATATGGGCCAGACTTAATTTTTGAAGGGCTTGTTTTTTGGGATCCTCATCGTACTCCTTCCGGGCAGCACGTTCAACATCTGCGGGGTGTGTATGATGGCCTTCAATTAAGTTTGAGTAATAACTATTTATATGTCTTAATAAGTCAGCGATACGCCGGCGGGTAATTTTGTGAAGTGCCCCACCCAAAGCAGCTGCCTCCCGATGGACATCCATTGCAAGATCAATCAGTTCCTCATTTTGAGAAGGAAACAACGGTTCCATCTCACGTGGAGAGTTATAAAAATCTGTATTTCCCATATTAATGACCGGTTATATGGCCGGTTACTTGTCCAGTTAGTTTTTTGATATAAATATATGAAATAAATAAACTTATAGAATTTAAATTATTGAATTAGGTACATATTTGTCCGGTTGTTTGTCCGGTATCGTTGCCGGTTAATATATGATATATTTTGATTTTTAAACAAGGTTAATATTTGGAAGATGATTTACTGTAAACATCAGAGAGATTTTAAGGAGGCTGTGAAAGTACTAGTCGAATCTCATTGCAATCCCAGGAGGTAATGTATTTGGGCGATGCGATTATATTATGTAAAATAGAAACTCAACCAATTTTAACCAACCCAAGCGGCTATTATGACAAGAGAAGAATTTGATAACCTGCCAGATCCCAAGTTCAAACAAGGACAATATATAACTGATGGGGAGGACCAGGAATTTGAGATCAGCTTCGTCCAGTGGGATTTCGATCGTGAGGAATATTACTACTTTCCCATCCCAGATACTTATGCAGGCAAGATTTACCAGTCTGACGCCAAGCTGACGGACCCGCCCAAGGATCCGAGCCTGGAAGTATATGAGCTATTGTTTGGGGATAAATGAGGTTCTGCTCGCACAGCGAAATTAGGGGTAAAAAGGGCAATCGGCCTCTATTTCATTTAAACCGAATCCCGCTTGGTTGATATATATCCTTAGGGTATTTTGCCGAAATAAATTTATTATGTAAAGTTATGTCAAGTAAAAAACGAGACGAAAACTACTTGGCATGGCTACCATAAATCTGTATCAAAAGACCCGAAAAGGGAAAGAGCATCACCCTATTTATCTTCGTATCACCCACGACCGAAAATCGCGGTTGGTTAACCTTGATGTCCGGCTTTCCGAAGATGACTGGAATGCCGATCGCGGGGAGGTGCGAAGGTCCCATCCCAATTACAAGTGGCTTAATAATTTTCTGAAGTCAAAGCAAGCGGAAGCACAGCAGCATGTCCTTAAAGTGAGATCCCGGAGTCGTAATGGAGTTTCCGTCGAGACGTTGAAGGAGGCGGTCGAAGGAAACTGGCAGGATCTGACGGATTTCTTTTCGTTTGCTGAAGATATTATCGCCGACTTTGATAAACAGAACAACTACAACCGGAAGCGTAATTATAAGGTTGTGATTAGAAGGATGCATAAGTTTTGGGAGGAGGAAACCCTTCCGTTTTCAAGATTGGATCTCACCTTTCTCAAAAAGTTCGATGTCTTTTTAAAAACAGAGTATGGGAATAGACCCAATACACGGAAAAATTATTTAAAGAAAATTCGAAAAATCTTTAATGATGCCATCCGTGAGGGGTACGTTGAGCGTTCACTATACCCCTTTGACCAATTTACGATACCGAGTGAAAAAACGTATAAGACGAAACTGTCCTATGATCAGATCAAGGATTTGGAAGCAGCCGAACTTACGGAAGGTCAACGGCGATGGGACAGCCGGAATATCTTTGTGTTTGCTTTTTATGCCCGTGGTATGCGATTCCGTGATGTTATCCAGCTGCAGTGGAAGAAATTGAGAAATGGCAGGCTGCGGTACCGGATGGAGAAAACGGGTCACCTGGTGGATATGAAGCTCCTTCCTCAAATGAATACCATCCTCGATTATTATCGCCCGGTGGATGTTAAACCTGACCCTGAAGATTATGTATTCCCATTCTTTGAGAAGGAAAAAGACTATACCAACAAAAAATTCCTGGACAAGCAGGTAAGTTCAAAAAATGCAACCGTTAATGGAAGAATTAAAGAGGTCGCCAAGCAGGTCGGAATTGAAGAAAACGTATCATTCCATGTGGCGCGACACTCATTTGCATACCGTTGCCTTAAAAAAGGAAAGGATGTGTATACCATTAAGGATCTGTTGGGCCATGAGGATATACGAGCCACTATGCAATATCTGAAGAGCCTTGGTGACGATCACCTTGACAAGGAAGCCGCCGATATATTTTAATCACATTAATAATTATAGAGACCTAAAGCCAATGGATAACAGTTACTATTATATACCACAAGAATTGTCCGGCATGTTCAATGAAATCACTATAGACCAGTCTCCTTACCATGACACCTTTAAGCATTGGTGGAATCGGGGAGTGGATACAATACGACAGGACAATTTTGCTACAGAAACAAAGCGGATCATGAGTGGACTGGCCGAGACCAAGATTCTCGCCGACGATCTGAAGCACTATGTCAGTTCTCAGTTGGAAACAGTCAGAGAAAAGAAGCAGGTGTTTGTCTCTGAAATCAGGGATACCACGGATCAGGATTCCATATACAATGACCTGCTGGCTATTTGGGATAAATCCCGGCCCCTGACAGAGTCGATCCATTATTCTATGGAACTGCTGGAAGGGCATAAACCCGAAAATTCAGATGAGAAGTTTACCAAAGCAGAGATGCTATATCACCGGGTGAAGGGAATCCGGAAAGCGTTGGAGCGGTCTCAATTGTCTTATGCCAAGTACCTGGGCCTGGCCCGATGCCGGTCATTCTATTGGGAGCATGATCAGCTATGCTACTATGACGAAGCCCAAAGCTCAGTCCCTTTGGTAAGCTGGGACCGAATCCAGAACTACAGCATCAAGGAGTTAATAACTATGGGCCATCAGCAGCATCATGCGGCCTATATACGATATTGCTACTATATGAAGGAAGAGGATAATACCATGCATGAGGCGTATGATTTGGTTAGAGATGAGCTGGGCCGGCTGGCAAGCCTTACTTATGTCATGCCGGATAGCGTTCGAAGTTTTAATAAATCCGCCAACAATCATATTGAAAAGCTCCGGAACAGGTAATTGTGGTAAAAAGAGTGCATTGAGGGGAAGAATTTTGCCATGGAATCCCACACGAAATATGACAAACTCATAGTGCATTAAAAATTCAAAACAATAGCATAACACTATGAACAATACAGTTCAAATAACCCTCAACGAAGAACTCCTGAATACATTCACTTCGGCCATAAAGGAAGCCGTAAAAGAAGAATTGCCCAACCATCGCGACAGTTTCCGTAAGGACTGGCTATCGACCGAAGAGGTCATGGAGATGCTTAACGTTTCCAGGCGTACCATCCAAAGCTACAGGGACGAAGGTAAGATACCCTACTTCCAGAGTGGGCGGAAGATTCTCTATCCAAGAGAGGGAATCGAGGATTATCTGAGGGCCAATATGATTAAATCTTACCGATAATAGTAATCAAAAAATCAGGGGCGGTCCTACAGGCCGTCCCTTTTTTTATTTAAAAAACCAGTTTCATAACTATGCCGAACAACACCGAACACTGCTGCTTGTCCTGTGGCAAAGATATCTCTGATAAACGCATCGATGCGAAGTACTGCAGCGACCGTTGCCGGATGCGATACCGGCGGGGCCAAAAGAAAGACAAATTAATAGAAGAGCTGGTAAGCCTTTTCACTCAGATACCGAACCATTCCGTACAACGCACCGATCAGTGGTTGTTACTCCAATGGTATGACGCAACGAGCGACAAAACCAAATTTCGGTCCCGATCTGACCTGAAACGGAAGTCGATTACCCATCTAAAAGCCTTGATTAAGGAGAAAAGGTGGTTGCTGGTGGCCGAAAAAGCCAAGCAGATTTGGCGTTAAACATGTTTGAATTTTATTGATAATGACGTTTAACAAGGCCGGTATTTAGCCCAAATAATGTATAACTTTATTGGTAGAGGTATAAGAAAAACCCCTTAATTAGCCTAATAACCCTATAAAGGACTGTTTTACAGGCCAACCATGTAATACAAAATAGTGTTAAACATGGAGTAATTTAGTACGGTAAAATCGTTAAAAATGTTATGCAAAGCGTAGTTTAAAAGTCTTTACGTGTATAACATGTAGGGCTACACAACATATCAACATCCTCCCATTGTTATACGACCTGCCCGTAAAGTTGACCTAAAAGCATGAGTAAGCCTCACCCGAAGATGAGGCTTACTAACCGGTGTTATACAAGCGGCCTTATAGCAGGTTATCAATAACAAAAATATGTTTATTGATAAACCATTTGGTCTCTCCGAAGTCTTTGGTTACCTCGACGTTTAACTTTTTGGCTGCTTCGGTTTCTATGATCCCATCTTCGAAGATAAAAACGTCACCGGGTTTGCCCCTGTCGGTGTACTCATTGACTACTATCGTATCGGCTTGCAGCAGAAAGGCATTATTCGGGGGACTTTAGCCAGGTGCGGGCCACGATCTCGGCCTTGGAGCGTTTAACTTTGTTGGAATATACCACCTGTAGGTGTATAACATTGTCCTCCACTTTGGTGATCTCGGAGGCCAGGCCCATAAACATGCGAAACCATTTATCAACGCCGCCAATGTGCCGGTCGTTTAATTGTTTGATTTCCGATTGAGAAAGGTTGAGTTCGTTTGATTGGGTACTCATATCAGTGTAACAATTTAGATTAGATGGTATGATTGTTACACCAAGACAAATGTATAACGATGGGACTCGATAGTTTGGAATGATCCCACATCATTTGGCCACCGTGCCTCGAGTGGGTCGGTTGGCAAGTCTTTCGGCTTTTTTGATGTTATTTCTAAAGATAAAAAAATTTGGACCCCAAATAAATATTCGCTTTTTTGAATTTCGTTGGTTTATTAAAAAACATTAATCAACTGTGATTAATGTTAGGGTACGAATACTTTAAAAACTTTTCTTTTTAGAAGTGAGAAATTATCATGAATAATATCAGTATAAGGGAGAAAAAATACCTCAGATACCTCCTTATATTTTGCAGCCTTTTATTATTAAGCTCTTGCGATCTATCATGTCAAAGGCCATATGAAGCAGGAAAGCAGTCTAAGAGAGAGGGTATTAATACAGGTTCTGCCTCTAAAGTAAAGAAAGCTGCTGCTAAACCTGTAAAAAATATTGCCAGTAAAATCACCTTTTACGTCGATAATTCAGGAGGAATGTTTGGTTATGTGAATAAAAGTAGTAAGGGAGATAATAACTTTATTTTAGCGCTATCAGATATTGCCAATAACCCACTTTTCCCTCAAGATGGTGTTAATAAAGATTTTAATCTCATCAATGGTCCAGATAAAATTGTCGTTACTCCTCTGGGTAATGAAGCAAGTAAATTTAGTAGCTGCTTGAATCCCCAATGTTTTAATCAGGGTGATATTAGCGGAAATGATTTGAATGCGATGATGCAGCTTGCATTAAAGAAGGCAGTTGATAATAAGATGTCCGTATTTATATCTGATGCTATTTATGATATACAAGATAAGTCAAACCCCTTAAACGATTTGCGTTCTGCCGGTTTTGCCACAAGGAATCATTTTATTGAGCGCTTAGAGAAAGAAAATATTCAAACTCTAATAATTAAATTAAATTCGTTTTTCTCTGGTGAGTATTTTTATGGTGCTACTACAGGCGGGACCATAATTAGTCAAGAAAGGCCATTTTACATATTTATTTTAGGAAGTAATGATCAAATTAATAGATATTTTGGGAATGAGTATGTTAAGGATCTAAATGGATATCAAAATCATACAAGGTTCTTCTTACCAAAAGATTATAACATAAAGTATGTGGTATCTTCGTCCTATAAAAAGAGAGGACAATTTAGACCTGGGATGAATAAACCAACGATTTTAAACGAGGTAGAAACTAACCGTAATGGTGAATTTCAATTCTCAGTAGGAGTAAATTACTCTAATTTACCAATAGCGGAAGACTATATAATGGACCCTAGTAATTATAAGACTACTCAAGGGTACCAGGTCATAGGAGTTGATAGAGTCGTTGAAAATATGTTTGCTGGTGTCACATCAATTGAACCAACTTGAACTTGCTACATTTTGGTGGACACCCAGTTAAGCCATAGATTGTCAGTTGCAATTTATGACAACTAACAATTATGAGTACAAGACGAACCTATAGCAAACAGTTTAAACTGGACGTCATTCAACA